>Ga0247841_10011305_pt1 | contig 11912 bp, 5 predicted proteins | sample LaCruzMarch2015__2_FD_192410 | JGI IMG/M metagenome (GOLD analysis project Ga0247841, IMG submission 192410) | Freshwater microbial communities from meromictic Lake La Cruz, Castile-La Mancha, Spain - LaCruzMarch2015_18m | ecosystem: Environmental > Aquatic > Freshwater > Lake | place: Spain...
GAAACCGAAAGACTTTGCCTGAAACACCTCAAAACAGATGCGGTTTTGCCATTAGCAGGCTGTCGTCAACCGGTCCAAACATGCCACAACGGGTAAGTCCGACAGCCTGCTAGGAAAGGACGCTCCATGCAAACCTGGTGGCCGTTGACAGCCGTGGCTGGTCTGTGTTGTCTGACCGCGCTCGGAGGGGAACCCGTGACCAAGAATCTGTTTCGCGAGACCGGGAAGGGCGTCGAGTATGTGGCCGACGGCTGGGCGGTGCGCAGTGACGGCGCGCGCGGCTGGGTGTCGCTGAAGGTCGGCGACGACGAATTCCTGCAGAGCGACAAGGATCGCGGCGCGTTTGCCTTCCGCAAGGGACAGCAGTGGTTCACCGCCTTTCCCGACCGGGACACCATCTCGCACGATGACTGGGTCGGGCGCAACGGCTACACCGCCGACGGCGTCAACCTGATCAAGATCAGTCCGAACTGGCACCGGCCGGAATTTGAGCTGTACCTGGGCGCCAACGAGAAGGAAGAGCAGGGCGTCGTCCTCTTTCTGGCGGACGAAGTGGCCCTCATCCGCCTTGGCTCCGCTCAGAACCGGGCCTGGACGCAGACGGTGGTGACACGTGACGGCAAGGGCACGCGCAAGGCGCAGCAGTTGCTCATCGTCCACCGCAACGGCACCGCTCTCATTGTCGAGTCCAAGACCGGCGGCAAAGGTCCCAAGGGTGAGGATCTGCCGCCGGCGGAACTCGAAGCCGGCATGGTCAAGGACCCGGCCGGCACGGAGCGCCTGGCGGTTGTCTTTCCCTGTAAGGGTTTTGTCGCGAATTCCTACCAGATCGGCATGGACGCCACCCCGCGCGCGGAGAACTCCGTATACTGTCCGCGCTTTGACGTGAAGAGTTCGGATGATCCTGCCGGCGACAAGTGGTTCGAAGGCGCCACCCAGGGCGTCGGCAACCCGTGCTACAGTCCGAGCACCAAGCTCGACTTCGGCATGGTCTTCGGCTGGCTGGGCGAGCGGCCGTTCAACGGTTATGCGGAACTCGAGATCGTGTACAGCCTGGGGCAGCCGCACTTCTATCAGAAAGTCGAGCTGAAGGACGTGAAGGCGGCGCCGGCGGGCGGGCAGATCCGCGCGCAGTTTCAGCCGAAGTTCAAGCTTCCCGGAGTCAGCGAAGTCTGGTGCCGGCTGGTGAGCGCCGACGGTCGTCTGATCTGGGTCAATCGCTACCGCATGGCCTACGATTGGGAGCATTACCAGCCCAAGCTGCTGGTGCAGCCGGACTTCAAGGAGTTCTGGGATAGGACCCTGGCCGAGTTGCGCGCCACGCCGCTGGAAGCCGAGACGACGCGTGTCAAGGAGTTTGAGGATCATCCGAAATTCGAGATCTATGACGTCGCGTTCAACGGCTGGAACAAGCAGCGTCTGCACGCCATGATGTTCGTGCCGAAAGCTGGCCAGCGGCCGCTGCCGGCGATCGTCACGGCTCATCCCGGCACGACCGGATTCAGTGTCAACAAGCGTCCGGACGGCACGTACGGCTCCGCGTTGCGGGAAGACCCGCGCTTCGTCACCATCGTGCCGCTGATCCGCGGCCACGCGCCGGACGCTAAGGACATCCCGTTCAACCCGCCGTGGTGGGGGCCGCTCGACAATCGCGACAGCTACGTTGCCCGCGCCTGGTACTGCGCCATGGTGCGCGCCATTGACTACCTGGCGACACGTCCCGAGCTCGTTGATCTGAAACGCATCGTGGCCTCCGGCGGCAGTCAGGGCGGGGCTCTGGCACTCGTGACGGCCGCGCTGGATCCAAGAGTGGCGGTCTGTCTCGCGGACTGCCCGGCCTGTTGCCAGCCGCAGGAGATCATGGAGAACTACGGGAGTTTCGGCCCGTCCCGCGGTCAGGTGCCGGCCGGGCAGACGCTCCAGCAGCTCGAGATTATGCTGAGCTACTACAATCCGGTCAACTTCTGCCCGTGGATCAAGTGCCCGGCTTATGTCGGCAGCAACATCGGCGACCTGACCGTGCACAGCATGGGGCCGCTTGCCGCATACCACAACCTCACGGGACTGAAAGCGGAGCAGACGGCATTCTACCCCGGCTTTACCCACGCCCATGGTTCCGGCCCGGGGTTGGGCGTGAAAAGCCAGGAGTGGCTGGAGAAACTCGGTGGCGCTCTGCCCGCCGCGCCGGCCGCGAAGTGAGCGTGCGTGCCGACTGGCCGGCGTGGGCCGCGCAACGGCGACCGGGACAGTGAGTGTGTGAGCGGGGTGATGGCGACCTGATCCGAGCACCACGGCGTAAGCCGGGTGATGCCGGTCGTCCGCGGCCGGCAGGCAAGCGCAACTACTGAACGCGCGAGACGCGCGTAGCCACAGCAGGAGCCGCCAACGACCTTCCTGCTGTGGGAGGGGCGTCCCTGCCCGCCGCAGACGCCGGGAAGCGCCGTTGAGCGCAATGCGCTTCCCGATTCGGCCTTCGATGTTGGACGTTCGCAAACAAGCTCAACACTAGTTGCAGGCCCCCAGGTTTACTCATATACTACTCGATATAAGTCCACGAAGGGTGGGATTTTTCAGCGTCCACGGCAGGAACTGCGTTTGGGGAATTTCGTAAGGGAAAGAGGAGAAGGATCATGAAACGGATGACGGCGAGAATGGCTCAGCGTTCCGGGGGCAGGAACCGTTTGCTGAACTGGCTCCTGACCGGGATTTGCGTTACGGGGTGCGGGGCAGGCGCGGCAAACTTCTACGGCCTCGACACCGGCAACTGGTCGACGCTGACCTGGTATACCGACGGCACCAAGACCGTTGTCCAGCCCGGTTCCCCGGGCGCCAGCGACGATGTCTTCATCGGCAGCGCCACGCAGACGGGCAAGACGGTCACCTACGACCTCGGCGGCAGCCAGACATTCAATAGCGTCACCGTGCAGAAGTCATCGAGTCTTGGCTACAAGCTGACCACGGGCGTCGCCGACGTGCGGGAAATGCACCTGAAAGGCAACCTCGCCGTGGGCCCCGTCAGCGACAACGGGGACGCCAGCAATCTCACCATCGGCGGCACCTTCGGCGGCTCGAGCATTGAAGCAGGTGATAGCTTCAAACTGGTTTTTGACACCAACGGCACCGGGATCGTGAGCAGCGCTATCCGCACCTCTATCACACTGCAGGGGTTTTCGACCTCCAATCGCAACGTCGAGGTGACCGGCGCGGGCGGGGGAACGTATGGCGTCTTCAATTTCCAGGGCGGCCGGTACGGTGCGGCAGTTATAAACTCCTATGTGCACGATGTCAACGGAGTCTCCATTCTGCGCGACGGTGCCGAGGCCGGCACGGGCGAAGTCAGTGGCAACCTGTTCAGCGGCTTCGGGCCGACCACGAGTTACGCACTGAGCCCCGGCGGCGTGGGACTGATTAACAACAATATCATTCAGACGCCAGGCAGCGGCCTTCCAGCGCTGACGTCCAATGTCACCTTCAGCAACAATACGCTGACTCGGACCGGTGCCCGGGGCGGCAACGGCATTGAATTTCCCTCCTATCCAGGTTCCGGCCAGGTGATTTCGACCAATGTGATCAGCGGGTTCGACCGCGGGATAACCGAGATGTGGCGCGGCAGCGGCGTTGCGTTCAGCAGCAACCAGATTGACAACTGCAACTACGGTCTGTATTGGACTTTCAGCGGCGGCGGCGGCACGGTATCCTTTAACTCGGTCGGCGATAGGTTTGGCACGACAACCCCGAACTCAACGTACGACATTTACATCGCCAGCCTGAACAACGGCAATGCGTACTTCAACCTCGACGGGACGATCCTGGCTTCGGATGCGAATCCTCTCAATGAGTTGTACTACCAGTTCAACAACAGTCTGAAGAACTACATCGCTTTTCGTGACTTCGACGGCGCGACGGGAGATTACCGTGTCTGGTCCAGCAGCACCGGCCTGAACTGGAGCGACATGGTGTACGTGCCACGGGCCACCGATACGCTCACGCTCGAAAAGGATAGTGCCGCCTCGAGCGCCACGCCGACCAAACTGACCCTGACCGGAAACGTCATTCTCGCCGGTGTCGCGCTGGACAGCGGCACCACTCTTGTGCCCGCCGGCAATACTATGAACATCGGCACGCTCACGGGCAGCGGCACCATGAGCCTCGGCGCCAGCACCGCCACCATCAACCAGAGCGCCAATTCGACCTTTGGCGGCACCATCAGCGGCAGTGGCGGCGGACTGGTGAAACAAGGCACCGGCACGCTCATCCTGACCGGCACGCTCTCCTACACCGGGCCGACGACGATTTCCGCCGGCACGCTGGACATCAATAGCGCACTTACGAGCGCGGTCACGGTGAACAACACCGGGACGCTGGGCGGCACGGGCACGATCACCGGCACGGTCGGCGTGACCGGCACGGATGCCGCGAATCGTGTTGCCATCGCGCCCGGGAACAGCATCGGCATTCTCAACGTCGCCGGGACGGTCACCATGAACAATTACAGCTCGCTGGTGATGGAACTCGGCAGCGCCGGTCAAAGCGACCTCCTGAACATCGCAGGTGGGGGCAACCTGGACCTGAGCTCGACGTTCGACCGGCTGGAACTGTGGCCGGTCGCCGGTAGCCTGCTGGGCAGCTATACCCTGGTCCAAGTCACTGGTGGTGGCGCCATTAGCGGCGTGTTCAATGAGGTTTACTACAACGGCGCGCAGGTGGCCGACTTCGGCACCGCCATGGGCAGCATTGCTGGCAAGTACGGGCTGATCTACAGCGGCACGACCCTGATCCTGATTCCCGAGCCGGCGTCGCTCGCCCTTCTCGCCCTGGCCGGGCTGGTGCTGTTGAAGCGTCAGCGCAAACCCTGAGCTTGTCGAAGGGCTGCCGCGGCGCGCCCGGCGCCGTTGCGGCTGACGGCAGGCACATCTTTCACCCATCCTCGGGGAGGGGACGTTCTCGCCCCTCCCCGAATCCTGCTGGACAGCAGGACTGACAGCCCCGGTCTTCTGAGGTCGCGGAGTTACGCTGGCTGGCAAGGCGCAGTGCTTCCGGCAGTACCAGATGCGTCAGCGGACTCCGCAACCTCCAGAAAACGCGGCAATGCCGCCCTGCAGAGGGTTGTCAGGGGGAGGGCAGGAGCCATCCCCCTGATAGGACGCTTTCAAGAGTGTTATGAGACGCTTCGCAGACTGCCGGTGTAGGGCTTGCCGCCCATCCATTCACGCCATGCCTCTCCGTCCCGGAGTCGCACGCGCATCCCGGCCGGCGCCTCGATGCGCAGCGCCACGGCGCGATCCTCACGTTTCCAGGAAGCACGGATGACGCCGCGCGGGGTGGGTACGGCGCCGCTGGCCTCGGGCAGGTCGCCGACATGCGGCTCGACGAGCACTTCCGACCACCCTGCGTCGCCGGGGCGGAGTCCGAGCACATACATGGGAAGCAGGAAACCGGGTCCGCCCGCCCAGCCGTGGCAGAGGAAGGTGTTGCCGTGCTGAATGCGCGTCTCGGGGAAGGTGGGCAGCGTGTCGTACGCACCCCAGAGTTCACGCATCAGTTGCAGCGCTTCTGTGTTCAGTTGCGCCTCGAACAAGGCCTGGCAGAGAAACTGTCCGAACCACAGGGTGCCGACGGGCACAATTCTCTCGGGCGATGGACGCGGCCCCTTGTCAAGCGAGTCCTCGCCTACAGGCACGGGGCCGAGGTTGGCGGGGTCGAGGATTCTCCGCAGGAGCGCGGGGCGTTCGGCCGGTTGACACAACCCGGCCAGCATAGCCATCGCATTAGCCTGCTGGCTGTAAATGGGGGTCAGACCGCCTTCCGGGACAGCGTTGCGGTAGAGTTGCCGGCGGTCATCCCAGAACCGGGCATGAGCCGCGGTCCGGATGGCCGCAGCGCGCGCCCCGAGGTCGGTTCCAAGTGCGTCGCGAAACACGGCGTGGCCGCCGAGACGCTCGAGCGCCCAGGCATAGGCCGCGTTGGTGACCAGCAGGCAACCGGCGCTCTCGATCGGGGCCCAGTCCCAGAACTGGCCGGCCGGCCAGGAGGCAATCAGGCCGTCGGCATCGCGCAATCGCGCGCAGCAGTCCAGAACCCGACGCGCCGCCGGCAGCAGCCGCGTCAGATCGGTGCTGCCGTCCAAGAGCCAGTAGTGAACCAGAAGGTGAAGCCAGACGATACTGCTGCCCGCAAAGGCGCAGTTCGTGCGCTCGGCGGGCATGAAGCCGTTGATGCGGCCATCCGGCAGGGCATTCTGCGCTCCCTGGAACAGCGCGCGCCGCAGCAGCCGCGTATCACCAAAGGTATACGCCGCCACCAGGCTGTGCACGTACAGATCCTCCATCCACTGCACCCGCTCCCGCGTGGCGCAGTCGGTGAACGCATCGGTGGTGCAGATGCGCACCGTCTCCGCCGCCTTGAGGTGGAAACGGTTCAGCGCGGGCTCGGGGCTCAGGAAACTGCCCCTGAGTTCGAATGGGTAAGTCTCTTCAACTGCCACGATTTCTGCCAGGCCCAGCGCGCCGGCGCCGCTCAGGTCAACCATGAGATAGCGGAAACCGCGCGGATGGGCAGTGCGTATACGGCACGGCCCGCCGGGCAGAACGAAACGGTCGGTCAGATGCGCATAGGAGCGCTCCGGGTAGACCGTCGCATCGGGACCGAGCAGATCGTCGTAGGAGAACTCGAGGCATTGTCCCGGTTCACTCTCCGCGATATCCGCGTGGACAAACCCGGAGACGGTCCGGCCAAAGTCGGCCACCAGGTAGTGGCCCGCCGCGGTGTCCGGCAACTGGAAGCGGAGAGCCGTCGCCGTGCCGTCAGCAGCCGGTGTGCGCCGCCGGCTCGCCACCGTTTTTGCCAGGATGGCATCGGCCGTCGCCGTCTGGCGCCACGTTCCCGCGGACGTCCAGGCGGCCACCGGAATCTCGGCGTAGCGGGGCAACGGGATATCGCGCGGGCAGAGCCGCGGCCAGGGCGGGCAGGGCGGGGTCCCGACCACGAGCGGGACGCCCCAGGCGTCATCCGCGAAACCGGGCGTGGTCCAGCCGTGGGGCAGGAGCCGCAGGTCGCATTCTTCCCAGAAGCCAAAGTGCGACATCAGGCAGGGCAGGTCTCGCCGCCAGGCGGTCGCCGCCAGACAGCGCCAATCCGGTCCGGTTGACAGGTCCTGTTCCCGGTCGGTTTCCGACAACGTCACCTCCGCCAGCAGGCCGGGCCGTCCGGTCATGACCGTGGCATTGATCTCGCCGATGTGATGCGCCAGGATGGCCAGGCAATGTCGTCCCGCCGCCACGTTCAGGCAATGGGTATCGAAGCTGTAGTAGTCCAGGTGTGCGCGCGCCGGTCCGCGGCAGACGAATTCGCCGTCCAGGTAGAGCCAGTAGAACGAGTCGGCGCTGATCTCGATTGCGAGCCGGCCGCCCGTCGTCTGGAAAGTGCGGCGGAAATGGGCGTAAGCGTTGCGCGCAGCTCCCGCGTCGGCAGCCCAGAGCCATTTTCCGTGCCAGCGTGTCTTCGGCGGCGTCAGGGCAAGTTCCAGCAGTGGCTGGGCCGACGGCGTGTCTGCGTTCATCCGATTCTCTCCAGCAGGCGACCGGCAGGCGCGGCGGAGTTCGTGCCCGCCGACCTTAGTCTGAGTAATTCATGAACGCCCATTTTCACCACAGAGAGCCTGGAGCAACCTGAGGGCCGCAACCAAAACAAGAATAACCACGGATTACACTGATGACACGGATAACACGAGATTGAACCAAAGCACACGAAGCTCAGGAAGAATTGAGACAGATATTCTTTGCGATCTTCGCGTTCTCTTTGTTCAAAAGTGCATTTGAGTTACCATCCGTGGAAATCCGTGCCATCCGTGGTGAAAGAATCTTCCCGGGGAAACAAGGTTTCGGCGAATAGTAGTACGCACGCTCGCATAAAATCACAGCACTTGGTTCCGGCGTGGCCGGGCTAGCAGGCTGTCGGACTTACCTGTTGTGGCATGCTTAGGCCGGTTGACGACAGCCTGCTAACGGCAAAACCGCGCCAGCATTAGTGTCTTTCTATAATCTGGCACAAGTTCGGTCAATTTCCGCGCGGTTTTGCATGAGGAGCCTGTCGGAAACTGGTCACAACAGCTCGCACCACGTCTAAGCCCGACAGGCTCCTAGGCAAACTCCGCGGTGACCTCCGAGGCAATCCGTGCCCATTCCCAGAGCCGCTGCGGTTCCTTGTTCACGGTGCTGATGTCCTTCATGTGGATCTCGACCACGCACCCACCGTCTTTCGCCTTGCGCAGCTTCTCCCGCATGTCGCGGCGCACGGCGTCCGGGTTCCACGCGGGTGCGGCCAGGACGGCAGGGTTCGGTTTCCACGCGAAAATGATGCTGCCGCCGACATTCTTCACGGCCTGGTCGAAGTCAACCCAGGGGCTCATCGAGATTTTGCGCAGGTTCGGGATGTTCTTGCGGATGATATCCACCTTGTGGTGCAGCGGCTCGCAGCAGCCGTAATAGTTGCGCCCAAAGCGGCGGTACCAGCGGGCCTCGTGTTTCAGGGCGAATTCCTCATGCATCGCGGGCGACACATCGGAGAAGATTTGCGCGGCGCCTACGCCCCACATCTCCTTGCAGGGCTGTGCGAGGAGCCCCTGCGCCTCGTACTGGTCGAGCCCGTAAAGATAGGCGGAAACCAGCCGATCAATCAACTTGTGGACATAATCCGGGCGGGCAATCATGTCCATCAGGATCTCCTGAACGCCGGTCCAGCGCACGAGGTTGTCCCAAGGGGCAAACCAGAACCCGCCGACACCGCTCTTGCGCACCGGCAGCAGGCCGGCGAAGATCTCGCAGCGCTTCTGGTACTCGAGTTCGGTTTTCGCCGCGTCGTGCGAGACCTCCGGGAACTTGATCTTCTGGAGATCGGCTTCTTCGGCGATCTGGATATGGAAGTGGCGCGACACCACGTCGCTGGTGGGATCGGTACGCTCGATGTCCACATCTTCGGTGATGCCAAAGCCGGTGTCGCGAATGCAGAACGGCTGGATCATCTCGCCGCCGATGATCATGTCGTCCTGGTAATGCTCCCACTTGTAGAGCGTGCGGCGGAGTCCGAGTTCGAGGCCGCGGCAGAACTCGTCGGTGCAGTGTAAGTCCAATTCGCCGTTCACGTTCAGTTCGTGCCAGGGTTCCTGGTAGATCAGGACCAGGGGTCTTGCCTGTTCGAGGTTATCTATGCGCTGCACGAGTCTGCGGCGCTCCGCCTGGATCGGCAGGGCCGCAATCTCCTGGAGGCGCCGGCCGAGTGTACGCAGGATCTGGGTGTCTTTCCTGGGGATAGGCATGTCGAGGTCTCCGTTAGCAGGCTGTCGGACTTACCCGTACTGTCTTGGATCCAGAAATAGAGCGCGGCCAAGCCGCACAAAACCTTACCCAAGCCACGGCGCTTGGTTTCGGCTTGGCCGGGCTGGTCAGTCGCAGGTCAAGCCGCCGGTTCATCAGCGGTCGCATAAAGTAACATGTTCAGGGTGAAGGGCAACAGGGAAGGCGCGCGCCGCCGGAGCGTGCAGCGCCGCCAACGGCTGCGCCGGCGCGGGCAACGCCTCTGCTGTCCAGCAGAACGGTTTCCTCTGTCAACAGCCGAATCAGGGCTTATCTTTGTCCCCGTGCCAGACTGACGCGTGAACCGTTATGAGTGCACGATTCATCAACGCGGATCGGAAGACGGGGAGCCCTGTCGCGGAAAAGTCGATTTCGGCAAAATTCGCAGAGAGCAGCTTGTCGGCACGCCCGCGGAAGCGCACGGCGAAGCGAGCTAAGCCCGACAAGCTGCTAGCAGGCTGTCGGACTTACCCGTTGTGGCATGTCTGGACCGGTTGACGACAGCCTGCTAATGGCAAAACCGCGTCTGTTTTGAGGTGTTTCCGGCCAAGTCTTTCGGTTTCGAGCAGAATTCAGTGCGGTTTTGCTGGAGCAGCCTGTCGAAATACAGATATCTTGACTCGCGGAGGTCTAAGTCCGACAGGCTGCTAGGCACAAGGGCCCGTCAGTGTTGCTTTCTTTAACAACATTTCTGAATCCCCAAAAGATAGCCTGGTCAAGCCGCACAAGGCCCAGCACTGCTCTGGAGCTGGTTTGCGGTGCGGGCCGCGGCCCAGTTCGAGATCAGCCGGCAGACGCACGCGACCTGGCTGGTTCTGGGGAACCGGGCGACCAACTCGAACACGTATTCCCGGAGTATGGCGCCTACCGGCAGCGGACCTGGCGGCTGGCGCCGGGGATATGGTGAGAGAGGGTCGAGGAGCCGTCGTCAGCCTTCATCTTTCTCTTAATCCATGGTCCTACGGTTTGAAACCGGCAAACCTGTCGGTGTGTCAAACGGAAATCAGGTTTGGACACATGTACGGATGAATGAATCGGCACAGCGCGCTGAACAGTTGCGCGGCATCCTGGAGACCGCGCTGAACGATGTGCCGGCTTATGCGGCGTGGCGTCGGTTCGATCCGGGTGGCGGCGTGAGTGTGGACCTGCGGCTGGCCTGCCTGCCCGCGCTCAGCAAGGCTCAGATGCGGACCTGCGGCTACGCCGGGCTGCTGCCGCCGGGCCGCGATGCCGTGGCCGCATTGACCCGCGGCGAGATTGAACTGGTGCACACTAATGGCACCACGGGCGATCGGGTCGCCAATATCTGGTGCCAGCCGTGGTGGGACGCGGCGGAACGTGCCTCGTGGGAGCTGCATGCGACGGCGCAACGGGTGGCCACGGGTGCGCATCTCGAGGCGATCCTTACCAGTCCATTCTGCGCCGGCGTGCCCTGCGAAGACGGCTACCTGAGCCGGCAACAGCGCACCCTGGGTCGTTTCCTCTACCTCAACGAGCGCTCCGATCCGGCCACCTGGACGGAGGCGCACATGGAACGCATGATTCTGGAATTGAACGAGTTCCGACCGGCGGTGCTGGAGGGGAATCCCAGCTTCCTTGCCTGGCTGGCGCGCCATGCCGTCCACCGCGGGCACACGCCAGCCCCGCCGGGCCTGCTGGTGTTGACCTACGAGAACCCGTCACCGCTGCAGCGTCGCCAGATGGCCGCGACCTTCGGCTGCCCGCTGGCCAGTTCCTACGGCTCTACCGAAGCGGGTTATGTGTTCATGGAATGCGAGGCCGGCCGGTTGCATCAGAACACGGCGTCATGCCACGTGGATTTCCTGCCGTTCCGCCCGGAGCACGGCGGGCCACTCCTTGGCCGCATTCTCGTGACAACGCTCGACAATCCCTGGCGTGTCCTGCTGCGCTTCGACATCGGCGACGTGGTCCGGCTCGCCGACACTCCCTGTCCCTGCGGACGTCGCGACGGCCTCACACTGGCGGCCAGCGCCGGACGTTGCGTCAATCTGACCCTGACCCCGGCCGGAAACGCGGTGACGGAGCATCAGGTGGACTTGGCGCTCGCCAGCATTGCCGGGTTGGCCGAATACCGGCTCGAACAGACTGCCGCCGCGGTTTATCGCGTCCAGGTGATGGCGGAAGCGAAGCCACCCGCCGCGCTTGCCGCCGCGGTTGAGGCGGCCCTGCACGGTGTCTATGGCGGAGCCGCAAGCATCGCCGTGCTCCCCGTGGCGGCGATCCATCCCGATCCACCGGGGAAATTCCGCCGGACGCGGGCCCTTTTCACCATTGATCCGGACCGTCTGCTGGAACCCGGATCCGTGCCGCCGGTGTGCGTGCCGAATGCGTCCGCGCAGGGCCAATACCGTTTGCTTCCAATACAACGGGAGATCCCCCGGCTGAGCCGGGGGTACGTGACAACGGGAACGGGTTCCACCCAGCGATAGGAATGGAGAAGAACGTATGGTCGCACAAAGGTCGCAGGCAACCGCGTTGATTCTCCTCGCCGGCGGCGGTTTCGGCGCACGGCGGCGTTCCCCGGACCCGCTGCTGACGTCC
>Ga0247841_10011309_pt1 | contig 11907 bp, 8 predicted proteins | sample LaCruzMarch2015__2_FD_192410 | JGI IMG/M metagenome (GOLD analysis project Ga0247841, IMG submission 192410) | Freshwater microbial communities from meromictic Lake La Cruz, Castile-La Mancha, Spain - LaCruzMarch2015_18m | ecosystem: Environmental > Aquatic > Freshwater > Lake | place: Spain...
AGAGACACTTGACGCTGACGGCCCCTTTGTCCACATATTCCCAGCGGGTATACATGATGCGTCCGTCCGGGAGGATCGCGGGAGAGGCTTCGCTCACGGAGCCGTTGCTCAACTTTTTCAAAGTGCCGTCCTTTCGGTTGAGGCGGTAGAGCAGCGTGGTTGTGAAGTCATCTGGGGTGTCGCACAGAATGCCGTACTGGCAGCGGGTGGAGATCAGGCAGATGTCGCCATCCGGAAGATAGCAGGGGTGCATGTCGTCTGTGCCGTGGTGATAGTGCGGGAAGACGCGATAGCGTTGCACCAGTTCCGCTTCGTCGGCCTGCGGGAAGGTCAGCTGCTTCAGGGCTCCGATGCGTTCGCCTGTTTGCGGATGTATTTCAATTTCGTAGATCCGGTAACCGGTTTGGGCACCGGACTTCCAGGCAAAGACAATATGACGGGCGTCGAAATCAAGATCAAACCGTTCAAAGACGCCCTCTTTCAGCTCGGGTACTAATTCTGTAACGGTGCCGGTTTTAAGATCCAGGAGGCAGAGGTTGCCGCCAGGGTGCCACGCGCTGTTAATATACTCGGTGTAGTAGTGGTTGGCCGTGTAGGTGTAGCGCTTGACAAAGAGCACTTTATCAAAACCAAAAGACTTGTCCTCCTGAGGCTGCGCCTGTGTAGGAAGCAGAAGTAGGGCTGACGACAGGAAAGCGAAAGCTATAGACTGCATACAAGTATCCCCCCCTTGATTCAATTTTTTTAACAATACCATAACTGGCAGAGCAGAGCAAAAGGAAACTAGCCCTACTCGCCTCTAACGGTGATGAGTTCAAAGGGTTTGAAGGTCAGATGGTTGTTCTTGATGCGCTTGCCGGCTTTTTCATGGGTAGCGCTCTGATAAAAATTCAAGCCGTGATCTGAAAGCGTTACCTCGGCTGGTTTTTCAGAGGTGTTAAAGAGGCGCAGGATCACTCCGTCTCCATCATCCGCAGGCTTGAGCCCTGTCACGGTCACGGAATCAGAAGCGAGGGTGACGAGCGATTGCCCTGAAGGTGGCGCGCTGCGGCCCAGCAGAGCCAGCAGGGGTTGCGCGTGCCGCGTAGCTATGCTGGTTGCTTGCAGGTTGTTCTGCTTTCCTTGATAGGGTCGAATTATGTAGCGGAAGAGGGTGGGTTGATCCTGGTAGGCACGATAGTTGGTGCCCCAGTGGTTATTCATGGCCCAGGAGAAAAGTTTCTGCGAGGGCTCAATTTTTTTACGCCAGACATCTGGATTGGTTTGCGAGTTTAATAAATTCGCGGACAAATGTCCGACTTGCACCAAGGGTGCATCAAGCGTGATCCAGGTGACACCACACGTTTGATTGGCAATATTCGCCCAGGTTCCCACCGTGAGCCAGTTTTTGCAGGCGCTCGGGATCTGGTCGGCTTCGGGGCGGAAGATAGCAAAAGGAATATCCATCTTGATATCACCCTCCGGCACATTGAACGCAAAGGCGAAGTTGAGGCTCTCCTTGCCTTCCGGTGCCTGGTAGTTTTTTGCGATGAGACGTTGCTTGTCAACAAGGTTCAAGATTTCGACGCAGTCGCTGTTGTAGGTTAGGCGAATCTCCCGTGACAGCGCATGGCAGCCGGGAGCATCGGAACGGACAAGGAGTGAAACGACGAGAGGGCCGTTCTCATGGATGGTAATCTTGGCGGGTCCGCTACGCTCGGCTTTTGAAGCATCTGCCCCGTTGAAATAGAGATAGTCATTGAGCGCAGTGCCGCTGGCAGTATCCGCGAAATTCTGCTCGAAGCCCTTTACCTTTAACTCGACAATTCCTCCTGTTGTCGGATCGAGGCGAATAAAGAGGCGGTCATTTTCGAGCGTGTTTGATGTCACGCGAAGTTCGTTGGAGGCCAGCGTTACTGGTTTTGACGCGGCACTGTAGCGTCTTCCAGAGAAGGGGGCTAACCCCTCTACCCAGACGGCGAGGTCCGAGTTCTTTAAACGCTGTACCGGAACAGCTTTTCCTTTTTCGTCCACGAGCCCAGATACCTTTAGTGCCACCTCCTCGGGGACAATGGCCACCTCGCTCCGTGTGAAAGCTGTTGTGTTATAGAGATCAATCGGCTTAGAAGTCTGGACGGGCTTGATCTCAGAAGTGATCTGCACCGCATCCAAAAGCAACAGGCGCGATTGCATGTTGGCGGCTGTCGCATAGGATTGCTTAATCGTCCATTGGTCTGTGGTGAAGGGAATAGTCGGTTTCGTGATGGAACAGTGGGCTCCCCAGGTGTGTTCTGAATAGAGCAGGACCTGATTCCAGGCCTCTTCAAAGCGTTTCACGGGATAGTTTTTTGGGCTTGTCATCGCCCATAAGGTCTGGGCTTGCGTAAGCCGTTCCGAACTGGAGCGGTTAAGCGCAGTCTCTGCGGCTGAGGAACCAGCGCCATCTTCCCAGTAGGGGGACCAATCGCCTTTGACGCAAGGCAGTTTGTCGCCATATCGCTTTTCAAAGGCGGAAAAGGCATCGTGCGTCGAGGCAATGACGAAACGAGGGGACGCATAGATCTTGTTCCACTCACGGACGAAATCGCAGATTGAGGTCTCCGGAATCGCATTGTCGCCATGTCCTGCCCAGCGCAGGTAAGCGATGTCATAAGGATAGGCTTTTTTTTCAAGTGCAACACAGAGGTCTTTGACGCGCGTCTCGCTCAGTTGTCTCCAGACATGGGAGGTTGCGTAGCCCATGAAAGGAATCCAGACCAGCACCTTTGATTCGCCATCGGGTCCGATCCACCAGAAGGGTTTATTCTCCCATTGCACAAGGATATCCCCGATACGGTCGAAGTAGTTCGGAGCGACAGAGAAGTAACGGATGCCTGCCTGATTCATGGCAGGAACACTCCCCCACGTGTATCCGGGAACGTCGCTGATCATCGCCGCATCAATTGGCACACCGGTCTTCTCAGCAAGTTGCGTCGAATAACGGAAAAGGCGGATCAGCTCTTCCGGCCGCGACAACCCCGTCAGATTATTCAGGTACATGCCATTGATCGAGATCTGTCCGCGTTTTACGGCTTTGAAAAACTCGTCTTGGGTCTTTTTGGGCAGGCGTTGCAACAAGAGGTCTGCGGCCCAGCTGACCTCCACGTTCCAGACAAAGCGGGCCCCCTCTGGATAGTCAGCGGTGCGCTTTGCCTCTGCAATGCCCTGGAGCAAGTTGTTGACCTGCTTCTCGTAAATATCGGTCTGGATTGTCGTGTAACCGATGTCCGTATGCGAATGGGGCAGGATATAAACAGTACGCATGGGCACTGTTGAAGCTTCCGGCAAGGATTTCAAAATGGGACGCCAGGAAGTGTTTTCAGCACGGGTTAGTGTCGGCAACACGGCTAGAAATAGGGTTCCTGCGATAAGGGATAATCGTTTCATGGAATGTTCCTCGCGTCGTTTTGTTAATTCTCGAATACTGCTTTTGAAAGGGCTTCGACGTTTGCGGGTGGCACATTGGGCAAGAGTGCCTCATGGCTCGGGCTGACAATCAGGCTGGGGCCGAGGATACGCATGACACGTTGGACCTCGGCCTGGACTTGTTCAGGTGTTCCGTTCGTCATCAGCTCCTGTGTATCAATACCGCCCATGAAGGCGATCTTTCCCTTAAAATCACGCGCCAGGGTCTCGGCATCCATGTTAGTGGCGAGCGCCTGAAGCGGATGGAGGCAGTCAACGCCCGCGGTAATCAAGTCCGGGATGATGGCATGTATCGAACCGCAGGAATGAAGAATGACCTGATAGCCGTGGCGGTGGCCCTGTTCTGTAAAACGGCGCAACCATGGAAGCATGAATTGGTTAAATTGAGCCGGGCCGCAGATCAGGCTGGTCTGTGTTCCTAAATCATTCCCAAAGAAAAAGCCGTCCACCTGGTCTCCAGCAAGCGCAAAATATCGTTCATTGGCTTCATAATAAAATGAACAAACTCTATCCGTGACAGCCTCAACGACCTCAGGATGTGTGTACATCTTGATTAGGTACTCCTCTATGCCCAGCAGATCACAGATGTTGTGAAAAAAACAGGTCCAGAAGCCACTCATGCGGTAGAGATCACCGGTCTTGCGCAGGTCGTTTAGACACGTGTCAAAGTTCAGGAAATCTGGATTAGGCCAGGGAAAAGCATCAACTTCAGCGACCGTCTCACAAGTGGCAAGCGGTGGGTTTGCATGCTTCGTCCGGTCTAGGCCTGAATCAAAGAGCTTGCGGCCTGAGGGATCCTGATAACCATCTGGATAGGATTGGGGTCTGATCCAGACGATATCGTCTCTGATTGTATTGCGAAATTCCTGCTCGGTGTGTGTCCCGAAATACTGATGGAGAATCGGCCATGTCTCTGAGTGGGGCTTGCCCGTCCAAAACCCACACCGTTCAACCGGTTCGCGTGCGATTAAGCGCTTAATCAACTCACGTTTCATTTGGCTCCTTTAAACAACATGATTCCTACGGTATAGGCCAGCGTGATTAAGAGGACGCTGATTCCACCGGTGGCCCCGTATTGAGTGGTCATAAATCCCATGATCGGCGGAATCAAGGCGCCACCTGACACGCCCATGACCAGCAGACTCGATGCTTCGTTTGTTTTGGAAGGTAAGTGTTCAAACGCCCGACCGAAGATGAGAGAGAAGACGGCAACGACTCCTAAGCTCGCCGTAAAGACACACACAAGGACGAGTGTCACAGATGTTGTCATCAGCAACGCAGCGATGGAGAGAAACATAAGGACAGCAGAGATCCGGCCCACCCATGTAGGATTCAGGCGAGCCAAAGCAAACGCGCCTGCAAAGGCACCCAGGGTTTTCCCCAGAAAATAGACACTAGATCCATAACCCGCCTTATCAAGCGACATGCCGCATACTTGCTGGAGATGGGCTGGAATACGCACATTAATCCCCACATCAAAGCCCACTAACATGACAACACCTATGAAGAGCGCGAAAATACGTCCGTCTTTCAACAAGGCAAGACAGTCAATGAAGGACAACGCTGTGCCAGGGGCGGACTCCCGTTCAACAGAGGCGGTTGCTAATAGCAGGAAGACCAGGAGTGAACTGACTGCATATGCGAGGAAGACGTATTTCCAGTTTCCGGTCCATGCAACCATGGCTGAGACCAATATGGGGCCCAGAAAGGAGGCGATCGACTTCGTGAACTGTCCAAGCGAAATGGAGCTGGAGAGTTTCTCCTGTGGTACAATATTCGAGAGCAGGGGGTTCAGGGAAGCCTGGATGATTGTGTTTCCGATGCCCAACAAGGCAAAGGCGGCGAAGACGACAAACTTAGTGTAGATCAGCATTGGGAGGAGCATGGCAATACCAGTCAGTCCAATGCTGAGAAGGACCGTATTCTTACGTCCGATTCGGTTCATCAGCAGAGCAGTGGGTAACGAAAAGACAAAAAACCAAAGAAAGATCATGGAGGGTAGAAAACCCGCTACGGTTTCGCTTAATTTGAAATCTTCCTTCACGAAGTTCGTCGCAATGCCGACTATATCGACGAACCCCATGACGAGGAAGGCGGAAAAAACGCTGAGTAAAGTTACTTTATTGGTTTTCATTGTTGTTTTTATCCGATCAATGCTGCCCCGATCATCTGTGCTGATTCTCCTAGTTCGGCCGGAGTCACACGAATATTTCCCCCAATACCCGATTTTAACGCTGGTACGAACCACTCCCGGGCCTTGGCAATATTGCCTCCCAGGACAATTGTATCCACGTTACATGCGTATAGCCAGGGAGTCAGGCATTCGGCCATCTGAGCGCCCCAATTCTCGAATACAGCGAGTGCCCGCTGGTCTCCTGCACGCGCTAAGTCGTCCAACTCCTTTACGCCGTTGATGGTTTCACCGGTGACAGCCTTCCAAGCTTTTATGAGACCACGTGATGAAAACGTCTCATCCGCTATATCGCCGTTGTAGGGCACATGCCAGAGCATGCCATCTCTGGGGACCGTAGGGCCGAGTATAATTGGCCTTCCCTCTGCCAGAAAAGTCGAGCCAAAGCCAGTCCCGATGGCGAGCGCCAGAGTCCGTTTGGAACCGCGCGCGCCACCCATGCGATGTTCGCCAATCGCAAAACAAGCGGCATCATTCATAAAATGCATCGTTCCCTGGAATCCCAGTCGGCGAGTTAATTCCGTTTTAATGTTCACGCCGAAGAGATTTTCATACTTCGTCAGTTCAGGTGGGATGAGACAAATGCCCTGCTCATAATCAAACGGACCCGGGAAGGCAAAGCCTATGGTAGCTGTTGAAGTCAGAAAATCACCCGCACTACGTTTAATAACCTCTGTGAATTCAGTAAGGATAGCGTCGCTTTCGCCATGGGTATGAATGTCCGCACGCAAAACCCGATCATGAAGGATTTGACAAGTAGCAGAATCAATGAGCGCACATGTGATGTGTGAACCTCCAACATCTACCCCTAAACGATATAAGCTACTATTCATGTTGCCAGTATAGCCGATATTCCAGTTGACGAAAATATCATAAATAGAATAACATAATAACAATTTTGGAACTCTCGTATGAAATCAAAACCAGTCGTGGTGTTGCTCATGGATCGTTACTTTGCGGCGATCCATAAGTCGATCTCCAATTATGCAGTGAAAGCAGGATGGATGCTTGACAGTACGATGGCTGTGGCTTCGGAGCGCTATGACATGCCGAATGCAGATGCGATTATCGCCGTTTACACCATTACAAATAGTACCCGTGAGTGGTTGCGAAAACATCAACAGATTCCGACGGTCCACGTCTGGATGTCTGAAGCAGATGTTCAGCAGGGGTGGTCAGGAACGGCCGAAGATGGACTGCTCTGCGGACACCAGGTTGCAGAATATTTTATACAAATGGGATTTAAGCAATTCGCCTTCTATCAACGGTTTGCAGGCCAGCGGTCCGAGTTGCGCTGGCAGGGGTATAAAAACACCCTTAGTAAACGTGGTAAACAAGCTACATTGCTTACTCCCGACAAGTCGGTTAACGATTCGACAACGTGGCTGTCGAACAAATTGCTCAAGCTTCCAAAACCGCTTGCGCTCTTCGTGCAGGATGATTTGAGGGGGGCTGAGTCCATCTATGCCTGTAACGCTGCGGGGCTGACGATACCGGATGATGTTTCGATCATCGGAGTCGGCAATGATGAGTTGATGACGCATAGTTGTGGTACACCGCTCTCCTCGGTGGACGTGCGGATGGCTCAGATGGCTACAAAGGCGTGTGAGATGTTACAGCGACGCATCTCCCGTTGGCGATTGAAACAAGAGGTGATACATATTGCTCCGTCAGGCGTGATTCCTCGATACAGTTCGGATTCAAGGGCTGTCGAGTCTGCTTTTGTCACGCGAATGATTCATCACATACGTGGGAATCTCCATGGCCAGCTGGAAGCAAACGATGTTTCGAAGGCGTTGCGTTGTTCACGTCGCTGGTTGGATTATGAATGTGCCCGAACCCTCAAACATTCCTGTTCAGAGGAGATTATGCTCCAACGCGTACTACGTGCAAAGCAATTGTTGGCGGATACGGATTTTCCTGTTGCCAGTATTGCCACACAGGTTGGCCTGCACCAACTACCGCGCTTTTTTCGAAACTTCAAGGCGCTGGTAAACCGGACACCTGCAGAGTATCGGAAACAGGTTAGTGGAAAATGAAAAAGCCATACCCGTGATGGGTATGGCTTCACAATGTTCAAAATCGTTTTGCGACCTTGAAATTAGGTGCAGAGCTTATAAAGAACGCCGGCCACAACTGCTGAACCAATCACGCCAGAGACGTTAGGCCCCATTGCATGCATGAGCAAGTAGTTGGTAGGATCGGATTCCAGTCCAACCTTGTTCGAGACGCGGGCAGCCATGGGCACCGCAGAGACGCCTGCTGAACCAATCAGCGGATTAATGGGATCCTTCGAGAACTTGTTCATAATGCGTCCCATGATACAACCGCCTGCTGTACCAAAGCCAAAGGCAATCAAGCCTAGAACAAGAATGCCGAGCGTCTCTGCATTCAGAAATTTTTCGCAGGCGAGCTTTGAGCCAACGGAGAGTCCCAACATGATGGTCACAATGTTAATCAGTGGATTGGCCATGGTGTCTGCAATACGGGAGACCGCCGGACCAACCTCACGGGCAAGATTCCCGAGCATCAAAGCACCGATCAACGGAACAGCACTGGGGAGGAGCAAGGCGCAGAGCAGGAGCACAATCAGAGGGAAGCAAACCTTTTCCATCTTCGAGACGTGACGAAGCTGCTTCATAACGATCTTACGTTCCGCCTCAGGCACCAGCAAGCGCATAATCGGTGGCTGGATAATCGGCACAAGGGCCATGTACGAATAAGCTGCCACCGCAATGGCCCCGAGTAGTTGAGGGGAGAGCTTGGTTGTCAACCAAATAGCAGTAGGTCCATCCGCGCCACCAATAATGCCAATCGAGGCGGCATCTTTAATGTCAAAGTCAATTACGCCGCCCGTAACCTTGGTGAGGACGAGGGCGCCGATTAGTGCGATAAAAATGCCCAATTGCGCTGCGGCCCCGAGCATAGCGGTTCGGGGATTTGCAATCAGTGGACCAAAGTCGGTCATCGCGCCCACACCAAAGAAGATCATGATTGGGAAGAGTCCAGTGGAGACGCCAAAATTAAAGAAGTAGTAGAGAAAGCCGCCTGGTTCAACGACACGTGAAATGGGATCCATGATCGCTGGCATTGTAACTCCTGCCATCGGAAGGTTTGCCAGGAGTCCTCCAAAGCCGATCGGCAACAGCAATAGGGGTTCAAAGTCTTTGACCACTGCGAGGTAGATGAGTCCGAGACAGATGAATACCATAAACAACTGTCCGATGCCGTAAGGGAGGTTGCCAACGACCTTGACGTCATGGCCTTCGACCTTTCTGCCATTCTCATCAATATACCCTTTGGCCATATAATCTGGGGCATCCTTTCTGAAGAAGCCAGCGATACCCGTCTCAGCGGGAAGGCCTTTAACTTTTCGCAAGGTCTGTTTCCAGAGCGGTTCCGCCTGCACGGGTGGAACCGTGACAACCACGGGGACTTCTGGCAGGGAGGGGGTTACGGTTACTGGTGCGGCACTGCCAGTTGTATTAGTAAGTGGCGCTGTTTGTGCCTGTAGAAGGACGTTCACAGAGAGGAGTGTCAGGAGCGTTAAAAGTAAATGTTTCATAATCGGTATTATCTTTCTTCAACTTGAAAAAAAGGGGACTAGGGTTAGCTAATCATCACAAGGATATCCCCAGTATTCACCTTGTCAGCTTGGCTGACGTTGATGGAATGCACCGTGCCCGCGTGAGGAGCTTTGACGGGTGTTTCCATCTTCATCACATCCATGACAAGGAGTTCATCCCCTTCATTGACCGCAGAACCCACGCTACAACTGATACGAAGGACAGTACCAGGGACATAGGCTTTTACTTCCTCGACTTTCGCTGAAGTAGTAGCGGGTGCTACATGCATCGAGGGGTGCGCGAGTCCAGTTGCGACACGGATGGCGTATTCTTTGCCGTTGACAATCGCCTTGTCGCCTTTGAGTTCAACGCCGTAAGCGGTTCCGTTCACCGTGACTGTATAGTCATTTTTCTCAGTTTTTACTGCTGGTACGGGAGCTTTTACAGGTTCATGCTTACGTACACCGTTAACCTTTGCATCACCCTTCAGGTAGAGTAGACCTTTGTCTTCGCAAGAGGCAATAATAAAGACGTTTTCATCCGTGACGGGAAGGTCGTTGTCTTTAAGAATAGTCTCATAAGCAGCGATTGACTTCTTCGGCTCCCGATCATTAATGGCGAGCACATTTTCGGTTGTGGGCTGCAATTTTAGCTGTTCCGAGGAAATTTTGACGATATCCGGATCAGGCGCGACAGGTGTTTTTCCAAAGTATCCCAACACCATTTTTCCATAACCTGGTGCGATTTTCGTCCAAGGCCCGAAGAGCACATTGTTGAAAGCCTGCTGGAAATAGAACTGGGAAACCGGGGTAACTGAGGTTCCGAAACCACCCTTCTTCACCACTTCAGCCATGGCGTGAATCATCTCGCCATAGCGGGGCATCAGGTTGTTGTCACGAAGCATCTGCGTATTGGCGGTGAGTGCTCCGCCTGGCATCGGCGACCAAGGGATCATCGGTTCGACAGCAAGGGCCTCGGTGGGGATCACATAATCCTTCATGCATTCACGGAAGATCTGTTCAGCTTCTCGGACTTTGTTAATGTCAATGCAAAGATCGTAGTCAGTACCTCTCAGTGCATGCCACATTACAATGAGATCAGGTTGGCACGTGCCGCCTGAGACAGGGGAGAGGGAGAGGTCGATGGTGTCTGCGCCAGCATCTAGGGCAGCTTTGTAGGCCATCACGCAGCAACCCGCGGTTTCGTGGCTGTGGAAGGAGATGGAGGTTTCAGCAGGAAGCATTTTGCGCGCACGCTTAATGGTTTCATAAACCATCGCGGGTGTCGAGGTGCCAGAGGCGTCTTTGAAACAGACAGAGTCATAGGGAATGCCAGCATTCAGGATATCACGTAGCGACTTTTCATAGAAGTCCGCGTCATGCGCGCCTGCGCACTCGGGGGGGAGGGACATCATGGTCACGCAGACTTGGTGCTTCAATCCAGCTTCGACAATGCACTTACCTGAAAAAATGAGGTTGTTCACATCATTGAGGGCGTCAAAATTACGAATGGTCGTCATGCCGTACTTCTTGAAGAGCTTGGCATGGAGCTTGATCACATCACTGGAGGCTGAATCAAGCGCGACAACGTTCACGCCACGTGCGAGTGTCTGGAGATTGGCGTCAGGTCCGCAAACGTCACGGAAACGTTGCATCATCTTATAGGGGTCGCTATTGAGATAGAAAACAGGGGACTGGAACATCGCGCCACCGCCAGCCTCAAAATATTGAATGCCTGCATTTCGTGCGGCTTGGACTGCAGGAAAGAAATCTTCGGGTAACACGCGTGTTCCGTAAACGGATTGAAAACCGTCACGAAAGGCGGTACACATAAACTTGACTTGCTTTTTGGACATGAGAGGCTCCGTATCTTTTAGTTAGGGGATTTGGGTGTATAGTGGGGGTATAGGTTAATGAGAGGGGTTTGAATTAACGCGATTGAGCAACCGCACCTGCGATAGCGACAGCAACAGCGGTATGATCCTTTGCTTGTTGTTGTGCGGCGTGGCGATGTTTTTTCTTGGGTTCGTCGTCAGGAAGGATATAATTAAATTTACTGACAAGCTTTGTTGCCTGGTTCATCACAATCACAAGGAGCCAGAGGAAAAGATAGACGATAGTCATGCCTGAAACGAGAAGGGTGAGCCCTTGAAGAATGATGTCCATATTGCAACTCCAGTCAGCGGTTTAGAGGGGAAAAGAATATGGCGAGTGATTATAGACATTTTAGGGCTATCTTGTATAGTCAAAAAATTAGTTTTTTAAAGAAATTTATAAAAACAAAATCCAGTCTCGATATCCAGAGGTCTTTTGTGCTATTTTATGCTTCTTTTTATGCTTAAAGATTTAAAAAATAGAGTCCAATATGGATTTTTAGTCATGTTCGCAGGGTTGGTTAACATCGTGCCTTATCGGGTCTTGCTCGCCGTGGCTTGGTTGGTGGCTGCGTTTCTCTTCTCTGTCATCCGTATGAGACGTAACGAGGTGACGCACCGAATCCGTTCGGTGTTTGGAGATTCGCTGTCTGAGCAGGAGGTTCAAAGGGTCGCTTGGATCTCATTGCGGAATTTTACATTTAACGTGGTTGAGATGATGCGGGCCTCTCGGATCACGAAGAAATGGGTCAACGCGCATGTCCCCGGGTTTGAGGAGCAGATCCCACGGGCAAAAGAGTTAGTGGCCAAACATGGAGGACTCATCTTTGCCG
>Ga0247841_10011311_pt1 | contig 11906 bp, 12 predicted proteins | sample LaCruzMarch2015__2_FD_192410 | JGI IMG/M metagenome (GOLD analysis project Ga0247841, IMG submission 192410) | Freshwater microbial communities from meromictic Lake La Cruz, Castile-La Mancha, Spain - LaCruzMarch2015_18m | ecosystem: Environmental > Aquatic > Freshwater > Lake | place: Spain...
TCCGAAAAATCCATTAAAAACCACTCGCCTTTAAAAGTGTGTTGATTTTATTGACAACTGCTGGCGTTTTGTCTGTAAATTTGGCTGGCGTTTTGAGTTTGTGAATTAATCAGGCTAATATCATTCTTAATTTACAATATCAGAAAAATCCGTCATTCAAGGATAGTTCTAAGATGGCTTGAAGAGAACAGTTCAGATAAAGCAGGTGAGCAGTTTAAAACAACCGTTGAAATTGCAGAAGGGACAAATCTTACAGAAGAACGAGTGAGGATAATATGCAGAAGGCACCGGAAAATTCACTCTCCTTTAGATAAAAAGCCTGATGAATGGACGGTCTTTTATCCAAGAAGAAGATCAGTATATGAGGAAAGGGGTGTGATAAACTTAGATTAGCAATTTTGCAAGCGTTTTTCTTCTTAAAATTGACTAACGGTCACAACCTTAATATTCACTGATTTAGCAAATTTTAGATATTGATAGAAACACTTTACACTTTTCTTTTTAATTCTTCCACTGCATGTTGCATCCCGTCATGTTCGATAATCTCAGTTATAATCTCAGCTCTATGGACTTTAAGCCAGGCTTCACCTAACCGTATGCCTTCAATGCTGTTTTTGTAAGTTATATCCAATATGATCAGGGTAGTCAATCGTCGGATATAATCAGCCTGCAGCTGGGTGGTGGTTTCCAAATATATAACATATTCTATATCACTTTTCATAATAGGGAATCATTAAACCGTTAATAATATCAAGATTTAGACCTTCTGATGCTTGAGATGAACATCTATATAACTTTTAAGAAATCGTTTAAAATTCAGGGGGATTCAGAGAGCACTAGAACTAAGTCTGAGGATGAATCTAACTCTCTCCTCTATTGCCTCCTATGCTATTTAAAGAAATTAAAACCTAACTCATTGATAATCATATATGCACTGCAGAAAGGCCTCTTGTAACTTATTGACAGACGCTATTTTACAAGCAAACCTACCACTAAGGGTATATATACTCCTTGATATTACATCTTAATATTGACTACCGCTGATGGCCCAAGGTGCCTTGTAAGAATATCAGTCATATAATCCTTCACTCTCTCTGCATCTTCTATTTTCACTAATAATCCATCATGGATTGAGAGATATGGTATTCTGTTAGCCATCAGTTTAGACCATACGATTCTGAATAGATCTGTTTCGGTCCTCTGCATTTTAAAAGCCAGGTTAGAATAAATCTTCTTTGAAGGGTTGTTTGTATCTATGTCACTTTTAAGTCTCATGACGAAATCCTTTGTATCCGGGAATAAATGATAAAATTCCTTCGCCATGTATGTATCAGAGGGGCCAAATATCATCCTGAACAATATCTTCTTGGCAAGCTCCCTGTTTAATAGTCCCAGCTCACCCTGAATGAAAGAGTAAATATCCATGCTATGAACAGCACGGCTGAATGAATTATCACCAATCTTATCTTCAAGGTATTTAGCCAGTATCATGGGTTGGCTTTGACTGAGATCGACCTCAACGGTAGGATATCCTCCAATGAACACATGCTTTCTCATTGGTCTGGGCAGTTGTGAGATGATAGAATGCACCCTGTGACCAAATAGATCCTCCTGTACATAATCAGTGTAGTTGGTTGCATTATTAAAGAATTCCACTTCTTCCTGTAACCATCCAAGGTTGGAAACATAGTCACTGAAGGATTTATTACCTCCTTTAGCTTGATAGGCAGCAAAGCATTCCTGAAAAATATTAGTCCAATCTGGTATTAATATCTTCGTGCTTCTGAGCCCGCGTACAATCTCTTTCCCATAGATTGATAATGTGCTGTACTTGTCATCATAGTATTTATAAATGAAATAAGCGGAATCATATGTCCGCTTGTATTCTGTGACTAAAGGAATATAAGCCACTGTTGGATGATTAAACCTTGTCGTACCTATGGTTCTGGTTTCAATGTATCCATCCTGGACAAGTTGATCAATCTTGCCACTTAGATTGTACTGACCTAAAATAGTCCTGGAATCCCTCACGGATATATAAGCGAAAGCATCTCCATCCCATCTTTGGAAGAACCTGTATTTTTGTAAAACCTTGGTAAGGAAGAAATTCGGTCTGTCCATCAGCCCGAAGTCATAAATTTCGTAACTTTGTCCCATATTCAATTCTTTTTTAAGAAAAAAACCCCGTACTGGTCGAATAGTGGCGGGGTTCTTTCTTGGTTATTAATTCTATTTGATTTACCTATCTGAATGAACTCTCATATTCATGGATTGACCTTACAGCTTCTTTATCAGCCATATATCTTTTTACCGGTTTTATAATCCAAAAATTCTTCTTTCTTTTTGCCGGCCTCCAGCTGCTTGAATATAAAAAGCGCTTCTTCATAAACCCTGAAAGTCCAGAGCCAGGTTCCTCCAGCTTCATTGCCTGGGAACCATTCTTTGGCTGGTATGATTTTGCCTTTAATGGTCCTTTCCGGTTTAATTTTAATGAGGAACACTTCATAGTAATCAATACGCGGAATATGCTCATATTTTTTTGGTATAGGTGTAAGATCCCTCATCTTATAAATGCACGATCTGATGCCTCTTTGTATCTGGGTATATTCATACCCATTTTTCTGAAGTGTTAATGGCAGGGGTGTCATATTATCTTCCCTCCAGATAAGCTACAAGTTGTTCTTCAGTGAATCTCACTTGTCGGCCACATTTGAATCCATGCAGGCGACCTTTACAATGATCCGTATAAAGGGTGCTTTTAGCTTTACCGGTGCGCAATACAGCATCATTCATGCTATAGTAGCGTACGGGTTCTTTTTCTTCTATTGCCTTTTGTACGGCTTTTTCAACAATGACTCCTATCCTGACTTCAAGGTCACTAATAGGAATAGATAAAAACAATTGTTCCATAATGATGTGTAATTAATGGAACAAAAATAAATAACTATACTATTGATATACAGTAATTTAAAGGGACATATGTATAATGATTTAAAAGGAGATATGTCCCAAAGGAGATTAGTGGAATTATTTCTTAACAGCTCTTTGGATGGCTTTCCTCATTGTCTCAGAATCTATATCTTGGAAACTAAATTCTTCGCCTTTATCATTAAAAAATTTAGGACCGCATAGAGCTAAAAAATTAATAACAAAGGGGACTAATAATATTGGGACCTTGCTATTATTAAAAGGAAAATCTGTTTCATTATACAGGAAATGATATATAGCTTTAATAATTTGATTTTGAAAAAAATTTGGATAATTATTATGGTAGGGAAGTGACATTGAATTTTCTTGCCCAGGAGGGACCTGATATAGTTTATTCCTGCTTTGAATATCTATTTGCCTTAATAAATAACTCCAAATAAAATAATCAGTCTTGAATTTAAAGTCCTTTGCCCTAATATTAATAATGAGCTTAGAATTATAAGGTTCGTTGTTTTTATTCAAATTATGAAGTTCATATTTCAGTTCTTCAAGTTTTTGCATGTCTTTTTCAATCAATTTGAGTTCTTCTATGCCCTCAGGCCTGAACCAATCTTTAAAATGTTTCCGTTTAAATTCGAAAATTTCCGCAACAAAGTGGGCTAAAATAGTAATATGGTTCTCAAGATGGTATTCTTTCAATAAGGCCAGGAATTTAGATCGAAATTCCGTAGTCACATAAATCTTGTTAAACCTTATTGTGCATGCATCTGTCGATGAATCAAGCGGGAATTTAAAAATGTCAAAGTATTTTACATAAGTGGCTTCCATCTGGGGCAAGAATCTAGTAACAAAGTCTTCAGGATCAAATTCATATTCTTGGAAGAAATTGAAAATAGCATAATCACATTTCCTGATATTATTTTCTTCATCAACTAATTCAGGCATAATGCTAATTTCTTGATCATCATAAACCCATGAAGAATGGATGTCAATAATGTTTCTTTGGAATTCCATCACCATTCAATTTTTTCAAGTTTCTTATCTGTGATCTGATCGGCCAGGTGAACATAATCCTGTGATGTTTTCAGGTTCCGGTGGCCCATCAGTTTGCTGATCAGGTATGGATCCTCTGTCCGGGCAGCAATCTGAGTTCCGAAAGTGTGCCGGGCTGTGTGCATAGATAGGTTTTTACTGATACCGGTATCGTTCTGAATGAATTTCAGGAATTGGTTTGCTTTTTGGTTACTAATGGCCTGGAATATTGTTTCCCGACTTCCCTGGCCTTCATCCTTGTACTTTTTAAGTATTGGTATCGCTTTTCCATTAAAAAGACTGTAAAGCGGCAAATAAACCGTAGTGCTTACTTTTTGCTGTTTAATCCTGATGGCAATACCTTTGGATGTTTCTTCAATGTGCTCAGGAGCCAGGTTCATAAGATCACTGAATCTTAAACCAGTGTAGCATCCGAAAAGAAATAAATCTTTAATCCGGTTGATCATTGGGTATTCTGAAAAATCCGCAGCTTCAATTTTTTCAATTTCTTCCATCAAAAGGAAAGGCTTTTCGACTTCCTGGCCTTTTATCTTGAATTTGTGATACGGGCTTCGTTCAATCCTGTCCTTATTAATCGCTTTTATGATATACTTGGCTAAACGTTTGTGATGCCCCTGGATGCTATTCAGGTTAAGTTTCAACCCTCTTAAAAAATTGTCAAAACCTTCGACCAATTCATAATTAACCTTATCAAATTCAACCCGTGGTCGAAATTTACTCAATTTATTAATGGTATTCTGGTGAGTCCGCTTCGTGGATGCTTTTAATGATTGATCAGCGTCTAACTGAGCCTGGCAAAAATCATTGAAAGACTCCGGCCCTGATTTCTTCAGAAAAATATCGAGTACCTCGAAAGTCAATTTTTTATCCTGGTATAACAGGGCATTTTCAAATTTTTCGATCTTCTGCCTGAATTCTCTCACGTTGCGGAGTTTCTTCAGTAAGTCTTCAGGCAATGCCCTTTCTTTTTTCTTGTTGATCAATGCCGGTCCAACCTGCTTCCATTCATAAGGGAAGAAATATTCACCGGTGCTGATATACTTCATCTGCTTCCTGGACAAATAGACTCTAAGCTGCAAAAGTCCTTTTCCTGACTTCGGTGAATTGCCTTTCCTGGCAAAGACATAGCTGTAGGATGCTGAATTGTGTTGTACCATAATGTCAATTTTGAATCAGTACTGTAATCGGTATAGCAAAAGTACCAAATTAATGCAAAATTACAACAAATATAAAAAGCCTAAATATTAAGGAAAGTATTGTATTGCCAACATTTTGGCATAAAAAAAGCGCCATTGTATAGGCGCCTGGGTGATCCCGAAGGGACTCGAACCCTTAACCCTCAGAACCGGAATCTGATACTCTATCCAATTGAGCTACGGGACCAATGAGAGTTTTAAGGTTTAAGGTTTAAGGTTTAAGGTTTAAGTTCGCGAACTATTTATAAATGATTAATTTTAAGACAATAAATAAGTCCCCAACTTAAACCTTAAACCTAAAACCTCAAAACTATTTGTGGTGCAAAGGTAAGCAAAAAGAGAATAGTGTTAACTTTGCAGCCTCTATAAATTGTCTAACCTTAATTTTAATTATATGTCAACCAGAGTATTAGATCATGTGAAACCGGGTGTCGTTTCCGGCGATGATGTCAGGAAAGTATTTGAACTGGCCAAAGCCAATCAATTTGCTTTGCCGGCAGTGAACGTTGTGAGTTCCAACAGTGTAAACGGGGCGCTGGAAGCGGCCAAAACGGTGAATTCACCTGTCATCATTCAGTTTTCCAATGGCGGTGCATCATTTTATGCAGGTAAAGGACTCTCCAATGAGGCGGAAAAATCAGCTATTGCAGGCGCTGTTGCAGGCGCTCTGCATATTCACCTGCTGGCCGAGATGTACGGTATTCCGGTCATCCTGCATACCGATCATGCCGCCAGGAAACTGCTGCCCTGGATCGATGGGCTTTTGACGAAGGGCGAAGAGCATTTTAACAATTATGGGAAACCGCTCTACAGTTCACATATGCTCGACCTGTCGGAAGAACCGCTGGAAGAGAATATTGCTATATGCAAAAAATATCTCGAAAGGATGTCGAAGATCGGCATGACACTTGAGATTGAACTCGGTGTTACCGGCGGCGAGGAAGATGGCATCGATAATACAAGCATTGAAAGCTCAAGGCTTTATACACAGCCCGAACATGTAGCTTACGCTTACAGCGAACTGATGAAAATCAGTCCCAATTTTACCATTGCTGCATCTTTCGGGAATGTTCACGGGGTTTACAAGCCGGGGAATGTTAAATTGCAACCTGTTATCCTGAATAATTCCCAGAAATATATCGAACAAAAACTTAATACGGCTCCGAAGCCTGTTAATTTTGTGTTCCATGGGGGATCAGGCTCCAGCCGGCAGGAGATCCGCGAAGCTATTTCTTACGGGGTGATCAAGATGAATATCGACACGGATACCCAATGGGCATTCTGGGAAGGCGTGCATGATTATTACGGAAAATTCAAAGATTACCTGCAAGGCCAGATCGGAAATCCGGAAGGGGAAGATAAGCCGAATAAGAAATACTATGATCCGCGCAAATGGCTTCGTGAAGGTGAATCAACCCTGATCAAAAGGCTTAAAACAGCTTTCGAGGATCTGAATTGTATGGACAGGAATTGAATGAACCCACCCCCTGTCCCCCTCCCTGCCAGCAGGGAGGGGGAAAAAGGGGGAGGGTAGATTTAATTACCTGCCAAGAGCCACGAGCAACTCCTTGGGATGAATGCTTAAGACAGGTATCGGGGAGTGATTCACCATCTGCTGGGCATAGGGCCCGAGTACGAGGTTTTTCGCCGATATTTCCTGTTCCGTCATGATGGATATTAGGTTTGCATTGACTTTAAGTGCGTATTCGATGGTTGCATCAGTCAGGTTATCTGCCTGTATGGATTCAAGAACATAACGGATATTTTCTTCCTCCAGGTGCTTCACTACCTGTTCGGCATAGCTATCGATCTTTCTTATTAAAGCTTGCACATTCGATGTATAAATGCGCAGGACATGAATTTCTGCATTGAATATTTTGGCCATAAAGGCTGAAAATGGCACTTTCTGGCGGGTTTCAGGAGTGCTGTCCAATGGCAGCACGATCTTTTCCAGGTGCCGGTTAACATTAACGCCTCCCCTGATCGTGATTACCGGCTTGCGCAGTGAACTCACGATGCGGTTAGCATTGCTTCCGATCCAGAACTCTTCAAATCCGGAAGCACCATGCGTACCTGCCATGACAAGGAAAACATCCTTCTTATCTGCCTCCTGGACAATCTCATGGTAAACCTTTCCCTCCCTGATAAGAAAACCTATTTTATTTTTGCCCAATTTGGGTTGATACTTCTCAACCAATTCGTCAAATTTATCTTTGACCATCGATGATAATGTCTGAGGGCCTTCCGTAAAGATATCCCTGGAGGAATCCGGTTTGATTACAAAGATCATATCCACGCCTGCATCTGCCTTTTCAGCAATAGTAATAGCGTGTTCCAAAGCGTTGATGGAACATTCCGAGAAATCGACAGCGACCAGAATCTTTTTCATATTGCAAGTATTAGTTCATTTCAGGAAAATTAATTTCATCTTTTATTGCCCATGCATTCGGGTAATCAATTATAATAAGTTGTAATATCTTTTCAGCCTCGAGCCTGGTTCTGAAATCCCCAACCCTTACCCGGTAATTAGGCGCTTTCCAACTGACGTATGCCTGGATTTCAGGATATTTGAGCAGGAATTCATCTCTCGCTTGTTTTGCCCTGTCGCTCGAATTAAGCCCCGAATCAAAGAAGATCTGGATACGGTATCCCGGGATAGCTTTATTATCGGGGTTTTCCATTATCTTAAACCTCAATGAATCATAATGAATCAATACACTATCAACTAATACATCCTGTATTATAATTACGCGGCCATCAGAGCTATATTGTGCAAAAGTCAACATTTGCAGCAGTAATAAAAAACCTGTTATCGATACAAACTTCATAATCAAACATTAGTAATAATGGATACCAATTCCTTCGACCTCATGCTGAGAACCGGAACCGGAGAATGATTAACCATTTGCTGTGCGTAAGGCCCCAGAAAAATATTGGCTGTCGTTGTTTCCTGTTCGGTCATTATAGCAATCAGTTCGGCCCCGACAGATTCGGCATAATCAATAGTGGTCCTGGTAATATTTTCCGATTCTTTCTTAACAGCAACGTACCTGATCTTCCTTTCTTCAAAATAATCAGCAATATGCTGTGCATAATTATCGACTCTTTTCTGAACAGATTTGAGCGTAGTTGAATAGAGCGAAAGAACATGTACCTCCGATGTAAATAATTGTGCAATCTGCGAAGCGACAGGGATTTTCTGGCGTGTTTCCTGGGAACTGTCGATGGGTATCACGATTTTATGGATATCGCCGATTTTAAAATCATGTCTCAGGGTAATTAACGGACAGGGGGCGTTTGTGACAATCCTGTAGGCGTTGCTCCCGATCCAGAATTCCTCGAATCCTGATACGCCATGTGTTCCGGCGATGATAAGGTCGGCGTTGATACTTTTTGCCTGCTGTGCAATTTCAATGTAAACTTTGCCTTTCCGTGTCTTGTAGTCCAGCTTTCCCCCTTTCAGGCTCTTTGCATATTTTTCCTGCAATTCTTTTAGCAGTGCAACTTTCTCATTTCTTTCTTCATGAGCGAATCCTTCAAAAACAACTTCTTCACTTGTGGTATTATCTACCCAAACCATCTGGACATCTGCCATGGCTTTATTGGCAATATGAATACCATAAGCTAAGGCATTCAGCGATGTCTTGGAAAAATCGATAGCTACAATAATCTGTTTCATGACCTGGCAGTTAGAAAACACAATTTTCAGTAAAAATAAGAAATATAAATGGAATTTTAATCATACCGGTTTAGAAACGGAGAAAAGAAGAGAAATAATTGTTCCAAAGTTCCAAAGTTCCAAAGTTTCAGGGTTTAATTATGATTAATGCCGATATAATACTGGAACGCTGGAACATTGAAACACTGGAACTAATTTTCTATCTTTGTTCATCAATTAGCGTATGATGAACGACAACCTTGATCCATCAGGCAAGTCCCTGACTACTGCGGAGAAAGAAGCCGAACAGGTGCTCCGGCCGGCAGACTTTTCCAGCTTTGCCGGCCAGCAAAATGTCAAGGAAAACCTGACGATTTTTGTGCAGGCAGCCAGGCAAAGAGGGGATGCACTGGATCATGTCCTGCTTCATGGCCCGCCAGGACTGGGCAAGACGACCCTATCCTATATCATCGCGAATGAATTGGGCGTGAATATTAGAATTTCATCAGGACCCGTCCTGGATAAGCCTGGAGATCTGGCGGGTTTGCTGACTAATCTTGAGCCGAATGATGTATTGTTTATCGATGAGATCCACCGCCTCAGCCCTGTTGTGGAAGAATATCTTTATTCAGCCATGGAGGATTACCGGATCGATATCATGATCGAAAGCGGTCCGAATGCCCGGAGTGTACAGATCAAGCTCAATCCTTTCACCCTGATCGGCGCCACCACAAGGTCCGGATTGCTTACTGCCCCGCTACGATCACGGTTTGGGATCAACCTGCGTTTATCTTATTACGATGCTGAAACCCTGGAATGGATCCTCTACCGTTCAGCCAGGATTTTAAATGTACCGATCGCCAAAGAAGCCGCCAGGGAAATATCACGCCGCAGCCGCGGCACGCCACGAATTGCCAACCTGTTGCTGCGCAGGGTAAGGGATTTTGCCCAGATCAAAGGGGATGGGACGATTACGATAGAGATCGCCCAGATCGCGCTGAAAGCGCTCAATGTCGACCTGCACGGCCTGGATGAAATGGATAACCGGATTTTAACCACTATCATCGATAAATTCAAGGGAGGTCCCGTTGGAATCAATACGATCGCCACAGCCGTCGGGGAAGAAGCCGGAACGATTGAAGAAGTCTACGAACCGTTCCTGATACAGGAAGGTTACCTGATGCGCACTTCCCGGGGAAGGGAAGTGACCGAACTGGCATACAGGCACCTGGGAAAAAACATGCTGCCGAAACAGGATAAATTATTCTGATTTTCTGTCGGATCATCTAAAACATCTTTATAAAACGCTGATTGGAAACTCCGCGCCATCACGAACTCTCGCAGTGGATCAAGAAAAAAGCTGAAGCGCTAGGTTTTTCTGCTTGCGGAATTGCCGAAGCCTCCTTTCTGGAAAAAGACACAGACAGGTTAAATCAATGGCTTTTGCACGGATATCAAGGCGATATGCTTTATATGGCCAGGAACCGTGAAAAAAGGCTTGATCCCCGTTTATTAGTGCCCGGTGCAAGATCTGTTATTTCAGTGCTGTTCAATTATTACCCTGCAGAAAATCCGTCTCCTGAAAATAATTATAAGATTGCCAAATATGCTTACGGAAAGGATTACCACTTTGTACTCCGGGAGAAATTAAACAAGTTGACGGCAGCAATAAAGGAGCGGGCCGGCGATTTCCAGGCGCGGGCTTTCACTGATTCGGCGCCGGTCATGGAGAAAAGCTGGGCTGAAAAGGCCGGTCTGGGCTGGATCGGTAAGAATACTTGCCTGATTCACCCAAAGTTAGGCTCATTTGTCTTCATCGGAGAGATCATCACCGATCTTGAACTGGAGTATGACCGGCATCAAATCAATGATTTATGCGGAGGATGTACCCGTTGCACAGATGCCTGCCCTACCGGCGCCATTATTGCACCCCGTTTGCTTGATGCAGGGAAATGCATCTCCTATTATACGATTGAATTTCGTGGAGACCTTCCGCAAAATGAAAAGGATAAATTCAATGATTGGATTTTCGGTTGTGATATTTGCCAGGATGTTTGTCCCTGGAACAGGCCGGCAAAGCCACAAAATGAAAGTTCCTTCAATCTGGAACCAGGACTACAGGGGATGAATAAAGAAAAATGGGAACAGCTTACTGAAGATCAATTTAATGTTCTTTTCAGGGAATCGGCAGTTAAAAGGACGAATTTTATAGGATTAAAAAGAAACATCTCTTTTTTGAAATAGAATTAGTATTTTCGTTTTCAGGAATTATTTAGGCCTTAGGAGTTTTAAAAAACTTTGAGGATGTTTCAATTTTTTTACCGCTGAGGCGCTAAGGCGCTAAGAATGTTAAATTCCTTCGCGCCTTAGCGTCTCCGCGGCTTAATAAAACAGTTTACATGACATCTTCATTAAAATTAATTTTAAGTGCATGCGAGCGACCTTAATAATCATTTTTAGCTGCTTTTATCTTTTCCTCACGGCCGGAGGCGCTGACTATCATTCACTCCTTTTTCCGCGTCCCGATACCGTACCTCCACCTCCTAACGGTAATCCAAATCCGCTGACCGGGCCATCTTCAGCCTGTGTCGGCGATATATCGGAATATGGCATTGATGTTCCGGTCGCGTGCATCTGCCAATGGTCTGTTAACGGGATCATTCAGCCCGAGACTGGTTCACCCTTCATCATCATATGGACTCAATCCGGCCTTCAGGTCGTTTCCGTTTTTTTCCTTTGCGCAAACGGACAAGTATCCGATCCTGAAACATTATCTGTCGTCGTATTCGAAACCCCGCAACCCCAGCCAATTTCAGGCGATAACCCGGTCTGCGAGTATACTTATCATACTTATTCTACAATCACCGGGACCTACGACTCTTGCGAATGGACCGTGAATGGCGTCATCCAGCCCGGTTATTCACCCCAGATCACTTACTCATTCGGCTCAGCCGGCATCTATCACTTTGAAGTCATTGCATTTAATCCATGCGGTACCAGTTCACCGCAAACACTTGATGTCACCGCGCAAGGTACTGCACCGCCACCGCCTTCCCCTATCCAGGGGCCGG
>Ga0247841_10011312_pt1 | contig 11906 bp, 10 predicted proteins | sample LaCruzMarch2015__2_FD_192410 | JGI IMG/M metagenome (GOLD analysis project Ga0247841, IMG submission 192410) | Freshwater microbial communities from meromictic Lake La Cruz, Castile-La Mancha, Spain - LaCruzMarch2015_18m | ecosystem: Environmental > Aquatic > Freshwater > Lake | place: Spain...
ACTACACCGATATTTACTATCGATACCACTGGGGGAAGCCCGGTCAGGTTGGGCATGAGCGGTAATGCTGCAATCGACCAGATTGCAATCAGGAGACCCCACATGACAGCAATCCAACCAAAATTTGCCATCATTGCTTTGGTCCTGTGCTCGCCATGGTCCTGGCGCGAATGGTTGATAATGCCAAGGATACGCCCGATTGTGATATGCAAAACACCGATCCAGATGGCCAGAACCATCAGATCCGGAATCATCGGACCATGAGCGCCATGCTCTACCATAAGGTGACGGGATGGCATGATCGGTTTGAGTCCCGGAATCGCAAAACCAAGAAACTCACTGAAGAGCAGTCCAAAGATGATGGTCGATATGCTTGCATTTCTGAGCACGGTGAGCAACTGTCGGGCTTCTTCTCCCTTGAAGAGTCTCCTAAGACCCAATGCCATCGCAAGGAGGATCAACCCGTACCCGACATCCCCGAGAATCAACCCGAAAAAGAGGGGGAACACAATCGATACCATCAGAGTTGGATCGAGCTCGGTATATTTTGGCCTGCTGTAAACGTCCATGAGCACTTGGGTGGGTTTTGCAAACGACGGGTTGTTATACTCAACAGGCACACGGTCGTGTTCAAAGTCGATCGGCAAGACCGTGACATAGATCTTTCCGCCGGTAGCTTTGATAAGTGAATCAGTCACTGCATCAACACTATCAGAAGGGATCCAGCCTTCTGCTACAAAGGTCTGTTTGGTTGTTGCAAACCGCAGCGGTGCTTCAGTCTGCTCCACTTCAGCCTTTAAAAACTCCTCGCAAGCTACCAGAAATCCGCTGTGTTTCTGTCGGACATCCTCCAGTTTCTTGTGAATTTCTGCGATCTCGGTTGTCATAGAGGAGATTTCAGCAGTATAATAATCGATACGTGCCTTCGGAGAACCAGTCTCCTCCGGAACAGGTACTGACTGGAATGCAGCCTCCTGCAATGCCCGTTCAACCTCGCTGCGCTGTCCGACAGGGGCTACAATGACTATGAAATTCTTGTCTTTACCCGGTGAATATGACATTTCGCAGGGCACTGAAAGAGTTACTTCACGTGCAACATAGCCCGCAAAAACGGTAAAGCCCGTATATCCGCGGTACAGGTCAAGATCCACCGGTAAGGCAAGAAACGGTGTGATCTCGGCAATTTTTTGCTCATTCTCTTTTACCCGGGTATCTAACTTTGAGCGCCTTACAGTAAGATCTTCTACTTCTTTTTCGAGAACCGGGAGTTCACGTTCAATTCTGGATTGCAATTCTTTCCGGGTGCAGGCTTTTGCTGAATCAATGTCATCCCCATGTATTGAGGTGGCATTTTCTATTGCCCGTATCTTGACGAGATCAACAGATGCTTCACTTGCTCCTGAAAGAGGTGTGCCGATCTTAAAGCCTTCATAACCCTCTGCCCCTGCTTCCACAAACTCTTCGATATGAAACAGGTGATGACGATAGAGTTCCGCAACAACCGGGGCCATCCGGTCCCGGGAGGCGGCGATGAGCAGCCGGCTCATCTGTTTAGGCGCTAACATGCAGCTGCTCCTTAAACCGCACAACCAGCAACTGCACTGCTTTTGAAAGGTTTTTCTCGCCTTTCTCTTTCAATGCCGCTGCGCGCTGATTGCCACTTTTTATGATTTCAGCGTGCTTAAGTGCCGCCTGGTGACGTGCTTCTTCCAGTTTCAGCTTTTTGTATTGTTCAGCATTACTCTGCGCTTTTGCGACCAGATTATCAGATTCTAGCTCAGCCTGGGAATGCTTATGCTTCTTTTCTTCCTGGGCCTTGCTGATCACCGATTGGTACTCTTCTTCAGCTTTCTTGATGTCTTGTAGGACCTCAGTCTTCATCCAACCCTCCTCTCACGGCAGTACAATAATTGGTGAAAAAAGGAATATATGTATTGTTATTTACGATCGATATTGTGACACTCGTTTAAAAAAAGAATATTAGGAAAATTCTGTTTTAATCCAACACTTTATTCTCTGGAGAGATATTTCCGCAGGAACCGGGGATAACTCGACACCAGCACCTGTACCTTTTAGGGTTATACCCCCGAGCTCATCACTCGAACAGACAAGGTGCTGTTCCGGGTGTGTTCCTCTCTGAATCGAGCAATTGGTAGAAATCTCCGGTGCAACAGATACTACATAGGAGATCCGTTTTGATCCCGGATGACCCTTTTTAAGAGCAAGAAGTGGTACATGATATGCTCTTATGAGTTCGATTAGCATAATTGCTGGTTCAATTGCCCCGCCTTCGGGTGCTGAAACCACAACCAGATCCCCGGGTTGGACACTTTGAACATATTCATCGTTCTGGGTTTCTATACACAGGGCAAAGCGGGTCCTGGTTTTTGCAACCAGTAAAAAAGATTGCGTCCCTGAAATGAGCATCAGCTCATCCTCAAGGGGAAAAATCATATTTCAGTCACATCTTCTGACTGGCAGCTCGGACAGATGGGATTTTTCCCAATTCCCTTGAATCGCTCACTGCATTCATTACACCGGTAATCTTTCGGTTTTACACGATCCGGAGGAATATCAATATCCATAGGTCCGCCAACACTACACATGTCCAGTTCACCTCACTACGAGATTACTCCTGCATTATTTAACACTATCTGAAACGGATCTTTTTTCAGCTCTTTCCTTTTTTCAGGCTCTTTCTTTTGCATCTCATATCGCGAGTAAAACATTGAAGATAACCAGTGTGATTATGATAAGGATACATGAGTGTTTTATCCCCGCTTCAAGCGATACCTCACTCATCTGCCCGGCAATAATACCGGAGAAGAGTGCCTGGATAATACATGCATGATACAGGATCCGGTTGATGGTCTGGATCGGAATTGAACCGATACCTGACATTGCCCCGACTGCGGGAATACCCGTTGTCGTGATATTTGCAAGCACAGGGAGGAACTGGGTGGCCAGTACTCCAACGACAAAAAGAAAGACAAAAAATGAAAGGTACACAATCGCGGTGTAGATAAACATCTCGATAAGACGCTCTTTTTTGAGGACTTCGGTCATCTTTGCATCGCTTGCTGCAATCGATAGCACCACAGAGATCTGTCCACTCATCTCGCTTGCTTTTGTAATCAGTGTCACGGTCCTTGCAATTGAGGGGGAGCTGACCCGTTCCTCAAACCGCACCAGGGCTTCAGTGAAGTTAGCCCCCCATTCCATATCCCGTTTGATTCTCCGGATTTCATAACTCAGGAGCCCCAGATTGGTATTCACCATGATGGCAATCGCCTGTGCTATGGTGAGTCCTACCTGATTGATACCCGCCATACGTTCAAGAAAGTCAGGTATAAGCGACTGGATCCCAAACACTTTCCGTGAATAAATCTCGTAAAAGATCGCATAGGGTATGAGCACGATGAGAAGCCCGATAACTATGTGATCATCAATGACAGAAATGAAAAGCTCCTGACTTCTGTAACGGGGAATGTTCAAAAATACAACCCCGATATATATGAGAGCAAGCGGTACCGTCACATAGAGGGTATGATTTACATTATTTACAAAATTCTCAAAAGGGTGCTTGAGATAATAGATCAAATCTCTGAGTTGGTCATATATTTTCATTTGTGAAAACTGACGCCCTTCATCCTCTTTTTTAACAATGGTAACTTCAGAAAAAGCGTGAAGCCACTTTGTTTTTGTGTATCGCTCAGACTTTTCTGTCTTTATTGATATGAGATCGAGAAGCAGAATGAACATAAATGATCCAATGGGAATAATTGCATAAGTTAACACGGAGAGCTGGAGAACCGCACCTCCGCCCATCATTCCCATAACTACCATAATGATGATCAAAAAGAGCGGACCTGCCACAAAAAGCGTCACATAGGATTCCGCAACAAGTGACAGGACATTGAGAAACTGTTTTTGCTCTAATTTTGCTTCTTCCTGGTAAATCTTGACTCGTAGGGAAAGAAAATCTGACATGTCCCCACCACTTTCAATAACTGACAGGAGATCCTCAAGAAAATTTTTTAGTTTTTCTGATGGGGTGGTCTCAGACAGATGACGGATAGCAGTAACAATATCGTACCCAAAAAAATCTGCATCTCTTACGATCTGGCGAAATTCCAACGCAACTTCCCCATAAATATTTGCTCGATCTGACAGGGATCGAAAGATTATCATGAGCTCGGCGCCCCCACGTCTCATCGCATACATATAAGCCACTGCATTGTGCAGAGTCAGGTTGATCTTAATCGAGCGGTTTTTCTTTTCGATACCGGGTATGCGAAGCATAAGTTTATGGCCAAGGTACGCACCGATACAAAGCGCAACTATGACCAGGAGCACCATAATATATTCTGATGGATAAATGGCATTGAAAAAGACCGGTAACTGAAGATTAAAGACATTATATATTCCAATTTTTCCGGTCGGGAACTGCATACTCAACAATGGGCTGATTAAGTATCCCAGAAGGGCAAAAACGACACCAATCACAAATGTGATCTTAACCGAACGCCAGAGATACTGTTCAAGAGTAATCCCGATCCTGGCGGAGATCAGATCTGAACGAAGACTATCATACCTATGAGGGTCATGCTCAATCCACTTCCGGATGTAGTTCCTGACAATCATTGAATTACCGTACGAAGATCCGAGATATTGGCTATCACTTCTTTAGCATCGATACTATATGCATGGAACAGGGATGCAACCGAGATATAGTCCTTAAGCCCCTGCTTTCTCATTTCTTCAAGGAGATTTTTCCGGATTGCTATCTCAGTCTCAAGCTGTTCACGAGTCCATCCTCGTCTTTCTGCGATCTCTGAATATATCTTGGAACGCCCGGTAAAATTGATCTTGTCATGTATAGGATCATAAACAAAGACGTTGTTGACACGCAAATTCCCTGTGGAAGGATCTATACCGGTAATCTCGACAATTTCCTGAGAGCGACGTACGCGCTCTGTCCCATGGAAGATTAATCCCTGTAAGCTGATGATATTGAGTGCCTGCACCATGTTTCTTGGTACATTCAACGGTTCACTCTCAAGACGGTGGATTGCTGCATCGACACTTCCTGCATGCATGGTTGAAAACGTGGTATGCCCGGTGTTCATAGCCTGGAAAAGGGTCTGGGCTTCAGCACCCCGCACTTCACCGACAAGGATATACTCGGGTCGTTGTCGCATTGCTGCCCGTAACAGATCAAACATGGTGATGGCGTTGCTACCTTCAGAAAGGGCTTCACGGGTGACACTGGCGATCCAGTTATCATGATAGAGAGTGATCTCACGGGTGTCTTCTATACTCACTACTTTGGCAATCGGAGGGATGAAGAGAGAGACAGCATTTAACGATGTAGTCTTTCCCGATGCTGTCCCTCCAATAAAAAGCAGACTTCTGTTGTTCTCAATAGCCATCCAGAAGTAAGCGAGAACTTCTGCATTGAATGTCCCAATCTCCATGAGTTCAACAGGAGAGAACGGTTCCTCCCTGAATTTACGTATCGTAAATGACGTCCCACGCGTAGTCACTTCAGAGCCGAATGTCAACTGGAGCCTCGAGCCATCAGGTAGTGTTGCATCGATGATCGGAGAACCGGTTGAGATATGTTTGCCCGAACGCTGCGCAAGGGTGATGGCAAGCGAATTTAGAACATCGGGTTCAAAAGCGATATTTGTTCTGATGTTCCGGTAGTGCCGGTGATAGAGGAAGATTGGGACTTTATTGCCGTCGCAGGAGATATCCTCAAGATTGGGATCTTTCATCAGCGGATCAATACGCGACCAGCCTAAAAAATTCCGAATTAAAAAATACTGGATCTTGTGGAGGGAGGATCGTTCAAGCGTAACGCCATAATCATTAATAAGTTCATTCATCTTTTCAAGTAAGATGTGCCTGCGATCTTTTTTTATCTCCTTTGATGACAGGATCAGCACACACCGCAGATCCTCATACAGTCTTTCCAGAAGTTCATATTCAAAATCGGACAGGGATGGTTCGAACAGGAGATACTCCTGCTGGTTGGTTTTTTTATTCAGGGCAATAATGATGAGCGAACACCCGTTTTCAACCCAGTACTTGTCGATCTGCTCATACGTATCATCCACATTTGCTTCTACTAGCGTACCGTCCCGCTCAAAATCGTATTCGTCTACAACCGGATTTTTAATCCCTTTCAGCAGATGAAAATAGTGGAGTAATCCGGCAGTGGATTTTTTTGGTACAGGTACCGGAGTTTTCTTTTCATCACCGCCGGCAACGGTTTTTTCTGGTTCTGCGGGTGGCTCAGCTGGTTTCTGTGCCCCTTTTTCCGACTGATTTTTTTTAAACGAGTTTAAGAAATCAGAGATCTGCATACTGCACAAGCCCCCATCCGAAAAATTATAATGTTCCCGAGCTATAATTCGGGAGATCATTCTATATAATTATGTGTCATTCCGGAAAATGCATAGATTTTTGTCATTTTTCCGTAGGTGTGTCGGTCATTTTTTGCGATCAGATATATTTATAACACTACCCATAAGAGTTTCTGTGAAGGAAAATTGGTAATTAACAATGGGGGTTTATGCAGGAATTTATCAATAAAAAGATGCCTACAGGGATCTCATCCCTCGACCCGATTCTTGACGGGGGGGTTCCACCGGGTTCTGTCATCCTTTTACTTGGGGATCTCGGAGCGGGCAGCAACGAGTTTGTGTACAGTTCAATGATAAATCTGATGGATGCAAAAAACCATGATGAATTAAAAGAGAAGGCATCTCCAAAAGAGCTCCGGTATATTACCTTTACAAGGCTCAAGGATGATGTGAAACAGGAGATTGTCAATTCGCTGCATGTTGATAATGTAAACCAGCTTGTAGAATCAATCCAGTTCGATGATCTCTCTGAACTCTATTTTGACAGAAGTGTTGTTCCTGATGAGTGGTACAGCCACAGTGATATCATTACCAGAATGCAAAAGCGGTCCGCTCATGAAGATGTGTTTGTCCAGCTCTCAAACGTGATCAATGCAGCACAACCACAAAGTCTGATCATCATGGATTCCATCACCGATATTGCAACACAATCCAATAATTCCAGCAGCTGGTCAAACTTTACCGGTGTTTTACGGGGTTTGCAGCGGGTGTCAAAACAACGGGGTCTTACCTGTTACCTGCTGCTTACCCGGGGCATCCTTAATTCAGCTCAGGAGAAAGAAATTTCAGACATTGCAGATGCAGTGATGCTCTTCAAATGGGAAGAGAGCACCGGTTCACGCAGGCAGCGGGTGATGTATTTTGAAAAGTTCAGGGGTGTTATGCCTCACCTGGAGGAACACGATCTGGTGAAATTTGCAGTCCGCATTTCGACTACCAGTGGTTTTGAAGTGAGCAACATCCGGATGATTGTATGAGTGAAGAACGGGTTAAGGTGGGGATCCTTGGGCTTGATGATATGCTGGGAGGGGGATTGATCCCCGGAAGCATCTGTGCAATTATTGGCACGTATGGTACGGGTAAAACAACCTTTTCCCTTCAGTTCATCTGGGATGGGCTTACAAGGGGAGAACGTGTCATTTACATAAGTCTTGAGGAACGCGAATCAAGAATCTTCACATATATGAAACAGAAGGGATGGGACATCACACCATTCATAAATAAAGCTCTCTATGTCATCAAGCTCGATCCAACGGACTTCAATGTTGCCAACAACCGGATCAAAAATGAACTCCCAAAACTCATCGAAGAAGTGAAGGCCAGCAGGGTGGTCATCGATCCTATCTCGCTTTTTGAAGATCTGTTCGAAACAGACTCTGAACGAAGGCAGGAGATGTACCGGTTCATCGAAGGGCTCCGTGACCGAAACTGCACGATCATGATGACTTCTGAAACCCACCGGGACAACGTATTTTCCAGTCGTCACGGGCTGATCGAGTACCTGTCAGATACAGTTATCCTGCTCCGTTATGTCCGCCCCTCTGATCTTACGGATGTGCACCTTGCACTCGAAGTGGTAAAAATGCGGATGTCTGCTCATTCCCGTGAGATCAAGCCGTACGAGATCGAGCAGGATCAGGTCATGGTATATTCAGAAGCAAATGTATTCTGAAAAAGAGGCGCATACCTGAAAAATTCCAATTATTAATGCAAAACCAAAAATTCCGAGCATCTGCAATTTTAAGAGGGCGGAGGCGAACTCATCGGCTCTAGGAAATTTACAAAAAAGGTATTGGATTTACAGGGTAAAACCGAAAATATCCAGCAACACGAGAATACAGACACCTGGCAACCCTCCTATTGCTGATATGAGCACTGTCGCAAGGTCCCACCCAAGATCTGGTTTTCCCATCCACTGCATGACATGCAGGAAATTGAGAATAAAGAGCAGGATAAGCCCCAGGATTGCATTAATCACAAGTACTGAGAACTTTTTTACCAGATAGTAGACAATCGCAACAATTGCCACTACCAGAAGAATTGCAATGAGTACTGCGCTCATAATTGTCCCTTATGTCCTTTATTTACCAATGATATGCTGCTTATTTATCCTTACCGAAGGCAAAATCAGCGAGCCGATTGAACGGGATTCATGGCTTAAACCGATGATTTCGTTATGCAGCGAAAAGACGTTACCTGACAGCATAGCACTCCGGATCGGTTCTTCAAACTCTCCGCCCTCCATCCAGAACGCATTGGAGAGTTCAACGGAAAATTCCCCGCTCATCGGGTTTGCTGTGTGAGCGCCAACCACGCTGTGCACATATACAGCGCGTTCAACTGCAATACTGCTGCGCTTTCCGTCAACTACGAAATTATGGTGGCCAATTCCCGGAGAACCGCCGTAACCTCCCCGAACCGCACTTGCGGTACTGGTTTTACCGTACCGGTAAGCAGTTTTGAGATCATAGGCAAAGGCTTCCAGCACACCATCCTTAATGAAATCTATCCTGTGTGTTGGCATACCTTCTGCATCCCAGCTCACGCTGCCACTTGCTCCAGGGAGAAGCGGGTCATCATACATCGAGACGAGGGGATCAGAAACAGGTTCTTGCAATGACTTGACAAACCGTGATCTTCCTGCATGTACGTTCCGCCCGTTCAAGGCTGGGATAAACACACTGCTGAGGAGTTCGGCATAAGCAAGCGGGGAGAGCAGGATCTCATAATTCCCGGTGGGGATCTCCTTTCCACCCGCAGATTCATGGGCAAAGAAGCTTGCCCGCTCCCCGACATGGAAGGGGTTTACCTTGTTAATGAAACTGGAATGATCGAATTCTGAGCCCGTTGACTGTCCATGGATGGCTTCAATCGAGAGCGACACTCCCGTGTGGCTGTCCGTGTAGTGCACCCCCCTGCTGTTAGCAAGGGTCACAGTTGCAGTTGAGAGTCCGGCAGATCCGGCAGTCACTTCTGCCACATGTTCTTCTGAGCCGGCAAGCATCTGTTCGAGCAATTCCAGAGCAGATGCGGGCTCGACCTTCATTGATGGGTCAAACGTGAGCGGTGTGCGGGAAATGTCCTGAGCCCCGGGCAGTCCTTCCCACGGCAATGAAGTGGCGAGATGGCCGCTTGCAATAGCCGCATCCAGACATTCGCTCCAGTGGCTGGGATCGTTCGTACTCGATGATCCGATCCTGCCCTTATGGATGGTTCTAATTCCAAGCCCGCAGTCTTCTGAAGCAGAGGCCAGATTGATCTTCTTTTGTTTAAGGTCCGCAGATACGCTTCGGCCTTCAACATAAAATATCTCGACTTCATCTACGCTCTTTAACCCTTTTTGTATAATCTGATCAATCCATTCCACTGCCGCCCACCACCGCATCGCACAGGAGAATTGTTGGAGCCCCGTCACTCACCGGCACACTCTGTCCGCCTTTCCCGCAGTATCCCGGGCTCATCTTACGGTTCTTACCGCAGAGTGCGATATTGTGCAGGGTTGTTAAGATATCTCCTGATAAAGAGACATCTCGCACCATACCAGTACACTCCCCGTTCTTCACGAGATACCCGTACTCTGCATTGAACTGGAAAACTCCCCGTCCCGGGTCAACCTGACCCCCGCGGGAGCCTTTGAGAAAAATCCCGTCTTTACATTCTTCAAAGATCTCGTGGTCGGTGGCATCACCGGCTTCTATAAAGGTGTTGCTCATCCGGACAAGCGGGGGTTCTCCGGCCATACCGCGGGCATGGCCAGCTATACCATTACCTACTGCCGCCAGTGATTCGCGATTGTGGAGGAACGCATTTACAACCCCGTTTTTGATAATCTCGGTTCTGCGCACAGCCACACCTTCCGCGTCAACAGGATCGAACCCGAACTCGGGAATACCGGGATCGTCTACAATCGTGAGCTTGTCGTTTCCAATCTTCTGCCCGGTTTTATCTTTTAAGACAGAGTTGCCTTCCTGAATGAGATCGCCTTCACTGGCATGACCAACCGCTTCATGGGCAAACACTCCTGCGAGTTCCGGATCGAGTATGGCTTTTAACTTCCCCCCATGTGCCAATTTCGCGTCAAGCAACGCCACTGCAATATCGGCAGCTTTTTTTCCGAGAGTCTGATGGTGCCGGAGGTTAAACCCGTGGATAGAGTGCTCACGTTCATACCCCATCTGGGTATTGTCATTGCGTGAAGCAACCGCCAGCACATTGAATCCTGAACGGCACATCTCATATGTATATTCATTTCCGGAACTGTCCAGAAATTCCACCTGCTCTACCCGCTCGATGTAATTTGCCCGGCGGTTAACCACAGAGGGATGAATCGCACCCTTCTCAATCTCTGAAAGAATGGCAGATTTTTCCTCGATACTGACCGAACGGGGATCTTCTTTCATTGCTGGAACAGCAAGCACCCCATGGGATACCTCCCCGAGGCATACCTGCTCTTGTGTTATCGCAGCAAGGGCACAGGCATTCTGTAACAGTTCATCAAACTTTCTGCCAGTGCAGGGTTGATAATTATCGATCTGGAGAATCCCCCAGCCGGTTTTGCTGATAACACGGAGCACAGCTTTATTAAAAAAAGTTGTTCCTGCTGATTCAAATATACCGTTATCTATGTCAATATGGGTAATTTGCCCAGTTACATGACGTAGATCATAATAGGTGATACCGGGCATGTTTGCTCATGCCACCGGGTTGTTGACAGTAGTTACATCTGCAATCATTGCAGTTGAACGAAGAGCCATATTTTTTAGCTTGATGAGGAATCCTGCGGAATTCTCTGGTACAAGGGCTAACTTGAGGACATCATCGATAGTGTCCACGGGAATAATGTTGACAAGGGGCTTATACCGCTCTTCGATCAGGACATCTCCCATATTCATCCTTGGGATAAGGACCGTTTTTATGCCGGCCTTTACCGCAGCTTCAATCTTGTAGGTCACCCCTCCAACAGGAAGCACATCGCCCCTGACTGAGAGGGAGCCAGTCATTGCTAAATCCTGACGGACAGGAATACCCTCGATTGCACTTACGACAGCTGTTGCGACACTGACAGACGCCGAATCTCCCTCGACTCCCATATAGGTGCCGATGAACTGGATATGGATATCGATATTCCTGACATCCTTGCCTGTGAATTTTTTCAAGAGGGCACTCACGTTCTTAATGGATTCCTGGGCAATCTCCTTGAGCATCCCGGTGGCAATTACGGTACCGCTCGCACCCTGTGCAGGCGTAACCTCAGCCATTATCGGGAGCACGGATCCTGCATCACTTCCTGTAACCGCAAGTCCGTTAACCCTGCCGACCCGCGTACCTTCCACTACAGCCATATCATACTCCCGCAGGTGGCGGGTAACCTCGTCGGATACCTGATCTTCAATGGAACGGGCAGTTTTCTTTGCCTTGATGACATGGGCGGCAGTGGTGATCGTTGAACCTTCCTCCCGGGCGCTGTCGCCTGCA
>Ga0247841_10011314_pt1 | contig 11903 bp, 12 predicted proteins | sample LaCruzMarch2015__2_FD_192410 | JGI IMG/M metagenome (GOLD analysis project Ga0247841, IMG submission 192410) | Freshwater microbial communities from meromictic Lake La Cruz, Castile-La Mancha, Spain - LaCruzMarch2015_18m | ecosystem: Environmental > Aquatic > Freshwater > Lake | place: Spain...
TTAAATTGAGATAAAGCCGCGGAAGTTTCATTTGCATGAGAAGTTAATTGCTGCAAATCTTGACTGCCCGTGTCATTGGTGTGCTCCAAGACGGCGATTTTCTTTTCAAAAGCGGCTATTTGCTGAGAGAGAAGATCGATTTTAGATTGCTGTTTTTCCAAATCTTGCTGTTTGAGATTGCTCAGAGCATTTTCATAATATTTAATGCGGCCGTCGAGGATTTGCATCTCCGTCTGAAAGCAATTCAGATCATGTCGAACATCATCGAAATTCGTTTGCAATTTGTGCAAAGTGAGTTCGAGCTGATGCTTTTCATCATTCGGAGATGACTTAAGCGGAGAACAGGCTATCGGAAGAAGGGCGGCCATGCAGGCGATGATTTTTTTCATCGTTCAAAAACTTTAAATTCGGCCCGTCGGTTTTGTTTCCAGTCAGATGGAGTATGTCCTAGAGCGGTAGGTTGTTCCTTGCCTCGAGAGAGAGTGTATATTCGATTGAGGTTGACGCCATTTTTAACCAGTAGTTGGCGGATGTAATTCGCACGCCGAATGCCGAGAGCCATATTGTAGCTCGCCGAGGCGCGCTCATCTGTGTGGCCTTCAATTAAAAACAGAGCTTCGGGGTTCTTTTTTAGATATGCAACGATCTGCTGGATCATTTGAATGTCGGCTTTTTCGCGCAAAATATGTTCGTCCGTTTCAAAGTGGACAAATTGAAATCCCCATGCATCCGGAGGAGTGTAAAATTGATCGAGCGCAGGAATTCCGTCCATTCCGGGAATTCCTCTTGGCTGAGGAAGAGCCATGTCGGAGTTTTTCGCGAGTCCTCTCAGGTCAGCATCATTTAATGGAATAAACTCATCATAAGGACCGATAAATTCAGCATCTGATGTCAACATGCGGGAATCCCGATCTTTTCCCCAGAGCGAGTCGACTCCACGCTGCATATGACGACCGGCAGTTTTCACATTTTCCCAGGATTGGCTGCTGTTACGATGACAACTGCTCGACAAAATAACAACTGCGGCCCATAGCAGAATTCTCGATTTCATGATCTCCTCCATCTCTTCAACAATTTAGCGCAAGGATGATTTCTTTGCGAGAAACCTCATTGGATTTCCCATGCGGCGAATCGTTGTTGTCCAAATCCCAGGTTGATTCGAATTGGTTCTTGTTGATGTAAATTAATCATATAAAGTTGTGAAATTTCGTGTGTTTCCGTGTTATAGATGAGATGCAGGCTGTCAGGCGCCCATGAGGCGTTTTCTTTGTTTTCTGCACCTGTTGTCAGCTGCCATTCTTGTTCTGTAGAAAAATCATAAATCCAGATTTGACGAACGCCATCTGTGCGAGCGCTATAAGCGAGCTTTTTGCCGTCGGGAGACCATGTGGGCGATGTGTTTTCGCGGTTTTTTCGAGATAGGAGCGTTACGTCTTTTCGCTTGTTGTCTTGTGGATCGCGGATTTCCAAAACATAAATTCGAGGAGAGCCGCCTTTGTCTGAAACGAAGGCGATTTTGCGCCCGTCGGGGCTGAAGGTGGGAGATGCTTGCGTTGCGCTAGGCGCTGAATAGAGCTGATAGGGCTTGCCGGACTCTTTACCTTTGAGATCGAGATATTGGATAAAAAGATCGGGCCGGCCGGCTGCGTCGCTGATGAACGCGATTTTTGATCCGTCTTTGGAAAGGGCGGGCAGCATCTGATTTCCGCGGAGATGTATCCAAACGTCGGTTTGGTCATTCAGCAATGAACCTCGATAAATTTTTGATTGGCCGCGATCGGATGCAACAAAAAAATAGCCTTTGTTCATGATCGAAACCGGCAAAAAGCCCGGACTCATGCAATATCCGTTGGCAAATGTATGGCGCTTGGCATTCGCTCCATCCCAATCGGATGTCCAGACCTCGGAGACCCAGTGATGTCCGGCCGAATCGCTATTCTTAATGCGTTGGGAAAAAAGAATCCTGAGAGATGCAATGCCTTGTGCGCCGAAGAGATCTTTTTGAATGGCGTCGGCCAATTTGTGAATTGCCGGACGGTCGATATGACTCTGGCCTGTCAACGTAATCGCGGGATAGCGTTTAACTGTAGATTTTTCAATATGGTTCACCGTTGCAGCGAAGCTGTTTGAAGCGGCTTCCAGAGCGATGACGATGGGAATGCGTTCTTTTTTCCAAAAGGCGGAATCGGCCCGGCTGATTTTTTCTTCCGCATCCTCGCGAATGGGAACGATGGAGCTATAACCATTGTTAGCCAGATCAAAAGCTAAAATAGCGCGAAGCTCTTCCGGATAACGCTTGTCGGATGGTTCGGAGGAGGTGTGTAAACGGCTGATATAAATTGGTTTGAGAGGAACTTTTGTCTCTAACCTTACTTCCAGCTCTTGCTGAGCATGGAGTGCGATCGCGGCGAAAAGAAAAAGAAATTTAAAAATTTTCAGCATTGCAAAACGTAATGGTAAATTCAAGAAAGGCATCGACAATGCCGAAATCATTAAAACATGGCAATGAAAGAAGTGGCAATTGGTTTTTCAGCCACTGGGCATTTTTTTCACTTTTGGTATCGAGAATCTGGATGGAGGAAAGTGTGCCCGGGGAGAAGAGAACGATTTTTACGCGCACGGATCCCACTTCCGGTAGCTGAAGAGATGATTGGAGCTGATCGATTAGGCAAAGATGGTAAGTCGATGGGATGCTCGTTGAAGAAATGTTTTCTTCGATGGAGGCATTGATGGCTGTTTTGGACTGCAATTGTGCAGGCAGTCTGATCTCTTCTGACGTTGTTTTGCGAGAGATTTGTTGAGCAGAAATCGCTTCGAATTCTTCTTCGATTTGTCTAAGGGTTTCTTTTGGAATTGATTTTTGCTTCACGGGTGCTGTGTAGGATCTTTCGGAAGCAATTTTTACAGATTTAGATGGCAGAATCGGTTTTTCTTTCGCAGGTTTTGTGGTGGTTTGTTTTGTTGTCTTTTGAATGTTCATTCTTGGTGCGATGGGTAGAGAATCTCTTGGCGCTGCAACTATTTGGGGTGTGGGAGCCGAGGCAACATGTATGGGCGCCATTTGCGGTCGAACCGTTCGTACGACGATGGGGTGGTGAGGTTTCGGATGATCTGAAAGCCAATGGTCCATGCTCATCCAAAGAATTGCGCCGAGGTGGACCAAACCGACTGAAAGGGCGATTTGACTGCCTTTTTTTAACGAGCAAAACCACACTTTTATTGCGGTTGCAAAATGACGTCCATCTCTTCGAAACCGCATGCTTCGATCCTGTTTTTAACGCCTTGATATGTTCCGAACTGGGCTCGACCGTCATGGATCAGTTTTGGAATCGCCCGGGGGTGGATCTTTTTTTTCGTCCGCAGCCATTTTTCCAGGTTGGATAGCGCGATTGGTTGGCGATCGACCCAGATGGTGTTGTCTGCGTGTACGATAATCGTCACTGTTTCGGGCGCCTGCAATCCGAGATGGTCCTTTGCGGGGTTCGCGAGGCCGGGCGCGAGTTGGACTCGGTCGGTGTCCAGTACCGGAGCGATGATCATAAAACTGATGAGAACGACAAATACGACATCGATCAACGGAGTGAGGTTGATGAGCGGCTCATCAAAAGAATCTTCTTCAGGAAATAGGGAGCGCAGGCGTGCCATCGCATCACCCGTCTTTACGATATTGTATTTCGACGGCAGCGAGCAAAAAATGAACAAAATGCTCTAAATCCCTCTTAAATTCGCGGCTTGCATTTTTCAGAAAATTATAGCCGACGAGAGCGGGAATTGCGATGACGAGTCCGATGACCGTGGCCGCTAGTGCCATGGCCAAACCCGTGAGCATGGCTGTATTGCTGGAGGAAAATCCGTGAGTTAGCTGGGAAAAAGTCTGAAGAATCCCCCAGACAGTGCCGAGCAGTCCTAAAAACGGGCCCAAAGTGACGACCGTCGAAAGAATAAACAGATTTTTGTCGAGCGCTTTGCCCTGCGCCGCGGCAGCAGCGGCTGTTTGCGTGGAAATGAGCTCCAGATCGGCCGTGGAAAGTCTTACCTGTTCGCTTTGCTGATGTGTATGGTTGCGGTTAATCAGCTGCAAAGCATTTTGTTTGGCTGTTTTATAAACCTCAAAATAGGGGTGGGGCACCTCGACCCAACGATTTTGCGGCGGGCGGCTATATTGAAAGTTTAACGGCTGATCTTTTTGATCTGAAAATAGGTGGGCAAATTCACGACTGAGGCGTCGGATTTGCAGCATTTGCCACCACTTGTATAGCAAAATTGTCCAGGAAATGGCGGATAGTAAAAAGAGCATCCAGAAGATGCCCTTGCCAAACCAGTCGGCCAGTAGGTATGCGTTGACAAAAGGGTTGGTCGCGATAACCATACAATTCGAATCCTGATTATTCTCAATCTTTACGTATACCATTTTTCCATGGTAAAGTGCGAACAGGATTGTGAAAAAGCCTATGCAATTGATTGATTCTCATGCCCACCTTTCGTCAGACGAACGATTGCCTTTTCTTGAGGAAATTCTGGAACGGGCAAAAGATTCCCATGTTTCTCAGATCATCAACATTTGTACCGATGTAAAGAGCCTGGAAAATGGTCTTGCCGTGGAAAAGCGCTATCCATGGGTTCGTAATGCCGGTGCAACTACGCCGCATGATGTCGATCGGGAGGGCGAAAGCGCTTTCGAATCATTCGCTGACGCGGCTCGCTCGCAACGACTCATCGCCATTGGAGAGACGGGGCTCGATTACTATTACAAACATTCCACTCCCTCGATCCAGAAAGAATTTTTGGTGAGATACCTTCATCTCGCAATCGAATGTAAACTGCCTGTTATTCTTCACTGCCGCCAGGCGTTTGATGATTTATTTGCTATCACGGATGTTCATTATCCATCGGGTGCGGCGGCTATTTTTCATTGCTTTACGGGGACGGTATTGGAGGCTAAACTGGGGCTGGACAGAGGGTGGATGATCTCTTTTAGCGGGATCATCACATTTAAAAATAGCGAGGAGCTTCGCGAAGTTGTGCGATTTGTTCCTCTTGAATCCATCCTCATTGAAACGGACGCGCCTTATCTGGCGCCCCAAAGTAAAAGGGGCCAATCGAACGAACCCTCGTTTATTCTTGAAACAGCGCGATGTCTGGCGGAGTTAAAAAATGTCTCTCTGGAAGAGATTGCCAGGGTGACTACTGCCAACGCTCGAAAAGTTTTTAAACTAACTGATTAAACGCTTTCATGTCAGCCGAAACGGCAAAAACTTTGTTAACTGTGTACTGGCTAACAACAGCTCAGCGTAAAAAAAAAGATTTAAGTGCTAATTGCATAACTGATTCATAGATGTGCGCCTCAACTTTATGAGCACTTGAGTTCAGGATACCGTAATTATTACGGTGAAATGCAATTCCAAGAATCTGCAATAATTTCCACTTTATTAATTAGTATGAAATTGTTTTAGAGAGATCGCATAGATGGAATGCTTGAGTCGTTCAATAGGTGTTGGTATTTTTGAAGTTTGTCATTACAGAAGCACCATCTTTAAACGGTTTAGCCGCAATAGGGTTCGTTTTATTGTAAGACGATTCGGCTTAATTCTTATTTCGCTGAATAGAGCACATATCGCTATCAATCCAAATCTGAATAAACATATTGCGAAACAATTTGAACACATTCGGTGGAAGTCATCTCATATCTTCTCGGATCATCTTATGCTTATTGAACTCTGCGTACTTTTAGATGAAAAAAAAATGTTTTTTGAGAAAAAAACATGTGATTTTTACGATTTACAAAATTTTATCCAGATTTGGGTTAACGTATGTTTGAAATTCGTCATGATTTAATGCTTGAATATAAAAAATTTGAATATTTAGTCTGTATAAAGGCGGATTTGCTTGCCAAGGGCATTCGGCTAAATCAGAATGTCGGAAAACGAAAAGATTTTAACAGAAAGCAAATCCATCTTTATCAACATTGCGCACCATTACATCCGGTTGATATTCCTGAAGATCTTGTCCTTTATTCCGGAAACGACCTGATTCCTGAAATTATCATGACAAAATTTAGATACAACCCTGATTCTGATTGGTACTTGGATGATGAAAACGGGTATAAACTTAGAAATGAACGAAAGGGAGTCGAAATTCCTGTTGAACCGACTCCTCAAACAGGATTTGATCAGTATTTCATTGGAGAATTACCTCTTTCTAGTATTGTTCAGAAGTTGGGTACCGATGTAGCCGGTGTCGTTCTGAGTAATTGGTGTTTATATTTTCAGAACAACCATGAATGCAGGTTTTGTGAGATTTTTCCGACCGATCAATCGCAAAAAACTTTTCATAATATTCAAAAATCGATCGAGCAAGTAGTTGAAGGGTTAAAAATAGCTTTCCAAGTCGACTCTCATTTAAAACACGTTTTGATCACCTCTGGTAACTTGACTTCTTATGATCATACTGTGAGGGAATATATAAAGATTGGAGAGGGAATTAAAGAACTGAAAAAAAAGAACATAAATTTTCAGGCAATTCTAATGCCGCCTGAAAATTTTTTATTAATGGATGAGATGAGAAACGTTGGCTTTCAAAGAGTTTGCATGAATCTCGATGTTTTTGATCCTCAGTTATTTGAAATTATTACTCCAGGAAAAGCCGCATATGGCTATCAACGGTTGTTTAATGCCCTTGGCTATGCGAGTAAGGTGTTTGACGTAGCATATAGCAGCATTGTGTATGGGATTCAATCATTGTCACTAGATCTAGATGTTTCAAAATGGGATCCAGCAAAAGAAAATCAGAAAGCCTTAGCAGGAATCGACGGACTTTTAGAAAAAAATATTATCCCCCTTTTTTCCGTTTATCACTCATGTGAACGAAACGCGATCGGGTTAATTCGCATAGATGGGGAAGCTCTTTTTGCTTTCACGTCTGAATATGGACAAAAGGTTTTTTCAAGCGGAATTATTGCAGAATCCCAAAATTCGATTAGTTTTGATTCAACATCTCTAAACGGTCTCATTAACGACGGGTATTATTTAGCAAAATATAAAAAAGAAATAGCTGATCTTGAAACGTTTTGTATAAACGATGAAAAATAAAATGTTCAGGCCGACAGCAGTATATAAGTTACCAAGATAGTCGATAGGAAGTCTAGCCAAAGTCTAAACAATAAATTCAAAGGGGCCTTTACCTCTTTCCAACTCCAGTTTTTTTCTGTTTTACAGCATCAATTATGCTAAATTCAGTATCTGTGGAAATCGTAGTCTTGATTTCGAAACCGCTTAGCTCAAGCAAATTTGAAAAACTTTGAATCGTTCTTTCCTTTCCTCCAGTTATTGCCATCATATATACATCCATAATATCGGCCAATTTGTTTTTATTAAAACTAGAAACAATTGGCTCGATAATTAATATGTGACTATTTGGTGGCATTGATTCGTAACAATTTTTCAAAATTCGTAAGGCGTCTTCATCATTCCAATCATGCAGAATTGATTTCAAAATGTAACCATCGCAATTTTCTGGTATACTTTGAAAAAAATCTCCATTAATACAGTTAGAGCGATTCTGCAAATGAGCTAAGGTTTTTAAGGCTGCTTCTACAACTTCAGGCTGTTCAAATAATATTCCTCTCATATTGGGATATTTATGTAATATTGCAGCTAGAAAATGACCAATTCCCCCACCAATATCACACACCGATTCAAATTTACTAAAATCAAAGATTCTTAGAACAGATTCGATCGTTGCTATAGATTTTTCCTTCATTGCTTCATTAAAAGACCTTGCTTGAATAGGATGGGTACGGAAGTAAGAAAACACAGGAGATCCAAATGTTAAGTCAAAAGCAGGCTTTCCTTGTTCTATGCAACCGACAATCTGATTCCAGCTTTGGCTCATTTCATGGCTATAAAATAGAATCAGAGATCGAAGTGAACTTGGATGATCTTTAACAAGTAATTCACTCATTTTCGTATTGGAAAATACATTTTTACTTTGTTCTTGAAAAATTCCAATTTTTGAAAGCATGCTAAGAAGACGATAAAGACTTTCTTCGTGGCAACAAGCTAGTTTTGACAGCGCTTCAATCTTTTGTGGACCATTAGAGAGATGTGTAGCAATATCTAATTCTACAGCAGCATAAAGGCTTTTGGCGGCCCATTCTCCAGCAACAAGGTTGAGTAATATAGAGCGTTCAGTTTGAATCTCATTCAGGTTATTAATAGATTGGCTTAACTGAGCGGGTTTGTTGCAGGATGAGATTGTGTTTGATGTAATAAACAAACAAAAAACATAAACCAAGTATCGCATACTCACATTCCTATAAAAGACATAGATTCCTTAATGTAGTCGCTGATGAAAATAATTCATACTTACTATAGCACAGAAGCTTGTTTTTAATGTTTTCGAAATAGAATTCTACTGTTCTGGTAGATAATTTCAAAATGAAGGCGATTTCCTTTGACGATTTTCCAAGCAACAGCAATTTTAAACACTCGACCTCTCGAGGGGTCAGAGACTGTCTCCGAAGGACGAGAGCTTTAAATCCTATGTCATTAAGAAATAAATGATGGGAACTAGAATCTAATTCAAAAGAAAGCGATTGTGAGTTATTGAAATTATTATTTTTGCCTCGAAGATCTGTGATAGAGAATGAATCGTTTGACATCTGAGTAATAGCGCGGTTTAGCTCTTTTTTAAAATAAGTTCCAAATTCTTTTAATAATGTATGGTAATTCATTGATATATTAGCGAGGCCGCAATTGCTTTTGTTTCCAGAAAACCCATAAAATTCAACGTAATGGACGTGTCTTTCTATTATAAGAAGTGTAATATCAAATCCAAATAAATCAATATTTGAGTTGTGAATTTTTTTATAATCATTCGATTTGTTGCTTTCTGTAAGACACATTCCTGTTTGATAAGCGGTTGGATGTTTTAAATAAGGGTCGTGTTTAAAAAATTTTTCGGAAACATAGTTTTCGATCCAATCAGGACGATCTCCTAACAAAATACAACAACCCTTATCGTCGATTCGACGGTATTGAAAATGACTAATATTAAAACGGTCTATTAAAGGGGCTGTTGTCTTTTTTATTTTATCTGAATAACCAACTATATAATCTGAAATTATCCTATCCCACATGGTTTTTTCGTTCCAAGTTCATGCGCGCGATATGTGCAATAAACGAATATCCACTACAAATTGGAATCAATCGCGACACAAGTATTTCAAAACTGGGGCAGACTTCTATAAGTTTCGAAAAATATCTTGCATCGAATTTTATTTTTTCTCAATATTTAACGTGTACATCGGGTAACGGAATAGCAATGACAAGATCCAACCAAAATCCAAATTCGTTCACTAATTGCATGCAAGACCATTGGGAAGGTCAAAATTATTCCAAAAATTCTGTTTCCCAAAAAGCTTCTGCTGATGATTTTATAACAAGGGCTGGTTTCCACGGAATCAATAGCATCCTTGATGTCGGATGCGGCGATGGAAAGATTACTGCAGAAATGGCGAGATCAATTCCTCATGGATTTGTAATGGGAATAGATATCTCTCCCTCTATGATAGAAGCTGCAAATAGATCCTTTCCGGATCAGAAAAATCTTATCTTTCGAAACCAGGATGCTTCCGCTCTGAATTTAGATCTTAAATTTGATCTTGTTACCTCATTTACAGTCCTGCATTGGGTTTTGGAACAATCTCAAGCATTGAAATGTTTTGCAAAAGTTCTTAATCCAGAAGGAAAATTATGGATCCAAATGCCCGCCGGCTTATCCAAAGTATTGCAACAATCACTCAACGAGACGATTGCAAACAATCGTTGGAAAAAGTTTTTTGTTGATTTTTCACCGCCGTGGCGTTTTTTTCAAATCGATGAATATGACGCATTTTTACTAAATGCAAATTTTATACCTAATCGAATTGACGTTTCATTAAAAGATGAAAGTTTTCCATCCAGAATGATCTTTCACAATTTTCTGCAACAATGGCTTCCTCATTTGCGGCCTCTTTCAAATCTACTAAAACCTATATTTCTTTCAGAAGTGCTCGACAAGTATTTATCGATTTTACCTGCGGATAAAGAAGGAAAAGTCAGATTCTCTATCGATCGTTTAGAAGTTGAAGCAACTTTAAAAAAACATTTTTAGAACTTATAAGAAAAAAACAATGCCATCAACAAGCGATGTTGCTACAGCAAGTCTGAAGAATTTGAAATCATTTTTTTTATCGTCGCGTCCCAAAACCTGGATTGCAGGAATAAGTCCTGTTTTTATGGGAATAACTCTTGTTGAAGGACAGCCAATTCATTTTGATTTTTTTTTACTGACTTTGCTCTTTTCTCTTTTTATACAAATTGGAACTAATTTTGCTAACGACTATTTCGATTTTGTTAAAGGTGCTGATAATTTTTTAAGATTTGGTCCCAAGCGAGCCGTTCAGCAAGGATGGATTTCTTCACAAGCGATGTTGCGCATGGCTATGATCTTCTTTGCATTCGCGCTATTGATTGCCATTCCTTTAATAAATCATGCAGGACTGTGGAGCCTTCCGATAGCGATTCTTTGTGTAATTTTCGGTCTTCTTTACACAGGAGGCCCCAAGCCTCTTGGATATCTCGGATTAGGTGAACTTTTGGTGTTTATTTTTTTCGGACCTCTTGCTGTTTGCGGCACGTATTTTTTGCAAACATTAGAATTCAACGGATACGTTTTTCTAGCCTCTTTCGCTCCAGGTTTTCTTTCTACTTCGATTCTCATCGCCAACAACCTCCGTGATGAGATTAGTGATCGAGCATCAATGAAGAAGACTCTCATAGTCCGTTTTGGCCACCGATTCGGTTGCTGGGAATATGCGCTGAGCATTGCCGTCGCCGCTATGATTCCTTTGCTTCTCTTCTTTTTAAATCAGGCGCCTGTTGAGATAATCGCAAGCTCTTTGTCATTAATGATATCTATTCCTTTTGTTAGACAAGCATTCTCATCACAAGATCCTAAAATTCTTGCCGACCTATTACCTAAAAGCGCTCTGTTGCTTTTCATTTACACAATTTTATTTTGCTTAGCCGTTTAATCGTTGTTCGTCGAATGCAAAATCTTGTGTAAATGGCCCATTCCATTTAAAAATAATATTTATGACAGTGCCTCATCCAACATCTTCCTCGGTAAGAGCTCTACCCGTCGCTTTTATTTGGCGGCGTGTCCATTCGTTGATGGGGCTTTGGCTTGTGATTTTCCTTTGCGAACATCTGTTTGTGAACGCCCAGGCTGCTCTATGGCTCGGTGATGATGGCAAGGGTTTTGTCAATCTAGTCAATCTTTTGCAAGCCATTCCAGCTCTTCAGGTCGTTGAGATCGTCTTGATTGGGACGCCGATTTTGGTTCATACTATTTGGGGCATTCAACGCGTGTATGAGGCTAAAACCAATACATGGAGATCCGATGGCTCCAAGCCCTCTTTGCCGGGATATGCCCGTAATCAGGCTTTTACCTGGCAGCGCATCACTTCATGGATTTTGATCCTTGGAATTTTTGTTCATGTGCTTCAAATGCGCTTCATCGACTATCCCAAAAAGGCATTTCTCAACAATCAAGAGCTGGCGATGGTTCGGATTTCATCTGATGAGGGTCTCCATTCCCTTGCAGCGCGGATGAATGTGTCTCTTTTTTCCGCAGTTCAGATTGCCGATTTGCAAAAAGAGACGGCCTTGTTTTCTGATGAAAAAAGCGCATGGTTTAGGCAGCTTACGAGCTTTTCTTTGAAACATGATCAGTTGGTGGCTGTAGCCCCGGATCGCGGAACGGCCATGCTTTTGACGGTACGAGATACATTCAAAAGTCCGATTATGGAGATTTTTTATTCTCTCTTTTTATTGGCGGCCTTGTTTCATGCTTTCAATGGT
>Ga0247841_10011316_pt1 | contig 11901 bp, 9 predicted proteins | sample LaCruzMarch2015__2_FD_192410 | JGI IMG/M metagenome (GOLD analysis project Ga0247841, IMG submission 192410) | Freshwater microbial communities from meromictic Lake La Cruz, Castile-La Mancha, Spain - LaCruzMarch2015_18m | ecosystem: Environmental > Aquatic > Freshwater > Lake | place: Spain...
TATCGCAACCGAAAATTACCTCAGGAGTCAAAGTATTGCTGACCGTGATATAATCAATTTTGGTTATGGAGTCGGAACCTGAAACATTCCACGCTTTTAATTTGACTGGGAAAGTGCCCGGAGCGTCATAAAAAATATTCATTGGATTTTTAACGTTTGAGGTTGCAGGAGTTCCACCGGTAAATGTCCATTCCCATTGATTAGGGTTATCAGAAGAAAGGTCGGTGAAATTCACATCGCAACCTTTGGGAATAAGTGTTTTATCGGCAGTGAAATCAATGATCGGGCCTATATGATAAAGATCCGATTGCCATAATCCTCTTCCGTAGGTGCAGGCGCTGATCCGGTTATTGGCCACGGTGACGTTATCATAATAGATCTCAATCTCTGTCACCCTTCCATTTGCCGGCAGACCCTGACTGAAAGGTATCCAGCCTGCTGTGGTCTGGTCTTTATAATATACTCCTGCATCAGTTCCAACATACAATCCCTCCTGGGAATTTTTATCATATGCAATTGAATTCAGATGGATCCCGGTAAGATTCCCGGAAATGACCGTCCAGGTCATACCCTTGTTAGTTGATTTGTAGCTATTGTTACTCATTGTGATATAAACGGTGTTCGGATCCAATGGACTTGCTTCCACATCGCTCGGCGTGCCACTTGTAGGTAGGTTGCTGGTGAGGTTTGACCAGACAGGTATCGCATCATTGCAGTTATCGGTTCTGAACAACTTGTTGTCGTACCGGACTGCATAGAGGACATTGGTGTCGGCCGGGGACTGTTCCAGAACAGCCATGTCGGTACTGTTACTTCCCGCAAGATTGCTGGATATTTTCACCCATACCACGTTATTGCTTTTAATGTTTGTACAGCGCCAGATATTTTTATAACCGACAAACATAGTATTTGAATTCGTTTCATGTAAAATGAAGGGGGTCACCCATGATCCGCTCTCATTGATCCCGTAAACACCATTCCCGGCAACATGCGTTTCATTTGAGTTGTTTTTTTTCCGGTAGATATCTCCGTAATAGATAGTATGATAGGTGTAGGCAGCATCGAATTGATCAACTGCACATTCCATCCCGTCGCCGCCACCAGCGGGAATCCATCCGCTTTCAAGATGTGTATAGGAACCATTATCCTGGAATCCGTTAATGATTTTATCCTGTAAAGTCTGGCTTTGTCCTAATTTATAGATCTGGCCAATGGTCAGCCCAACTGTATGATCAGTCCAAACGATTCCATTGTTATTGGTCGAATAAACACCACCATCATTTCCTGCATATAACTGTCCGTCAACGGGAGAATATCCCAGGAAATGGCAATCAGCATGCACTGCAGGCACACCACATCCTCCGTACCAGTGCGAATTGATTGCCCATGTGGTCCCTCCATTGGTTGATTTCCATACATCAACACCACCTGCATAGACCTCATCAGCATTCGTCGGGCTTGCTGCTACGGCAAGATCATACCAGCCTTGTCCACCACTGCCGCTGCCATTACATGACCAGTCCATAATATTGGGGGTTGTTGACCGTGTTGTAAAATTCAATCCTGAATCGGTTGACCGGTAAAACCCTTTGAATCCGCTGTCATTCCCGGAAACGAGGAAATATACATAGCCAGCATTGGCAGCAGTAACAGCAATGGTTCCGCGCTGTCCACCTGTGAGTCCTGAAGTTATTTGGGTAAAGACGACCCCATTGTCTGTCGACCGGTAGAAGTTTGCATCTGCTGCTGCATAAACTGTATTGGGATCACCCGGTTTGAAAATAATATCTTTGAAACCTCCTGCCTTGGATAGCGTCCAGTTAGCTCCACCATCCGTGGAACGATAAACGCCTCCAGTGGTTGCTGCAAGTAAAATCTGGGTATTGGACGGATGTTGTAAGAGTTTTCCAACAGTTTTGTTACCCATTCCTGTGTTTGAAATACTCCATGTTTGCCCGCCATCTATGCTCATAAAAACACCCATTCCCGGTGCATCGCCAGCGTCACGGTCGCCGGTACCGATGAAGATAAGGTCGGGGTTGTTTTTGTCAATGATAATTGCTGATACACCAAGAGTCGGGAGCGTGTCGGTATGGCTTTCCCATGTCTGACCACCATCAGAGGATTGCCACATTCCTCCGGAAGGAGAGCCGACATAAATTTTATTTGCATCTGTCGGATGAAAACCTACAACATTTAACCGGCCCAGTCCTTCGTAACCTGCTGGTCCGCCCCCCGGAATTTCTGCAGGTCCTTCAGAAATCCAGTTCCCGTTTGAAGACCTGATATTCTTTTTCAGTGTCATATAGGCATTGAAGGTTTCGTCGGCTACCGGACGTGATCCGTCAGGATTGATACGGTTCATCATCATGTATTCCCACCGTTTGAAAGGTTTCCAACCACAACCTTTGGTGACCGGACGGTCTTTCCAGTAAGTATTGAATGCCTGCTGAACTTTGAAGAAATTTACGGATGGGTCCTGCATCATCTTAATCCAGTAAGGGAAATTGGCTGTGTCATTAAGGGCCGAAGGGGTCTGGGTTTGGGTCTGCGCTTTGAGGCTGAATCCGGCAAATAATGAAATAAATAAGAAAACTAAAATTGATCTCATGACAGTGGAAATTAGTTATTTTTTGTGAGTGTAAAGGTACAAGAATTTTATTCAAGTTCCATTTCTTGATTTCATCTTTCTGATTGCGAACAAGATCGGTTTTTAAAGATAGTCTGGAAAGTGCTTCTGCATGATCTCATTAATCATTTTCAAAGTCAATGGCTTGTGATAAAAACAACCACTTTCAATCATTTTTTCTGCTTTTTTTTTATCGGCAGGGTTTGTGGAAGTTGTAAGTATTATAATGACTATTTTACCTTGCTGAACATCCTCAAATTTTTGATAATTTTTAAGAAATTCCCATCCATCCATTACCGGCATATTGAGATCAAGGAAAATTAATTCAGGTCGGGCACAGGGGCTATCTGATTGTCCGGATTTTCTTTTAACTGTCAAAAAATCAAGGGCTTCTTTGCCGTTTATCAGGATCTTTATGTGGTCGCTTATATCGGCATCTTCCAGAACTATTTTATGGAAAAAATTGTCGTGTTTATCATCATCCACAAGCCACACGCAGTTTAATTTTTTCTTCATCGTGTTTATCCTTTTTTAGGGATTGTAAAGATAAAAACACTACCTGTACCGAGTGTAGATTCTACCCAAATCTTACCTCCATGCAATTCAACTATTTTTTTGCAGTGAGCAAGACCAATACCGGTTCCCTCATATTCATCCCGGTTATGCAATCGCTTGAATATGATGAAAATTTTTTCCTTGTCTTTTTCCCCAATGCCAATGCAATTGTCCTCTATAGCAAATATCCATTCTTTTTCGTGACTTTCGGCAGAGATTATTATTTCCGGTCGAACATTCTTTTTTTGAAATTTGATCGAATTGTTTATCAGGTTCTGAAATAATAACCTCAATTCTGTTGCAAAACCATTTAATGATGGGAGTTCCTTCACGGTTATATTTGCATTACTTTCCTTTATGGCTTCAGCCATATCAGCAAGAACTTCGCTGACAATTTTATTGCAGTCAACAATCGTCCTTGTAGTGTTTTTCCCCAACAATGAATATTCGAGCAAATCCTTAACCAAATTTCTCATCCGTATCGCTGAATCGGAAATAAACTTAATGTATTTATTCCCGTCATTATCCAGTTTTCCGGCATAGTCTTTCAGAATAAGCTGGGAAAAGTTGGTAAGCGTCCGTAGCGGCTCCTGAAGGTCATGGGAAGCGATGAAAGTAAACTGTTCTAATTCATTGAGGTGAAAGGCGAGTTGCTCATTAATGGTTTCGAGTTGTTTGGTGCGTTCAGCAATGCGTTGTTCAAGGGTTTCATTTAGTTTGTGGATTTCGTTTTCTGCCTGCTTGCGTTCGGTGATATCACGAATGAACAATTGCACTGCCGGTTTATTTTCAAACCAAATTGGCACTGCTTTTACTTCGACTTCGACTTCGGAACCATCGAGTCGTACAAATTTTTCATCAATGAGAGGCATTACAGCTCTTTCGTTTACCGATTTTTTCATTCGCTCGATGACTAATGTACGAAAATCCGGATGAACAAAGTGCATAACTGATTTTCCGATCAATTCTTCTTCGCTTGCTGCCGCCATCAAACGAAGGCATGCAATATTTGCCAACACAATTTTCCCCTCCGAATAAATTGTAATAGCATCAGGAGAATTTTCAACTAAGTCACGATATTTTTTTTCATTTTTTTTTAGGATCTCCTCCACCCGTTGGTGCTCTGCCAGTTCTTCTTCCTTTGATTTTTCCTGTAGTTCCAGTTGTTCAATCCTTTCTTCTTTTAATTGTCTTTCCAGTCCCATCCGTATGGATTTTTCTTCTGCCAGCTGTTTGTGCTGCTTCAACTGATTATGTCGGATATAAAAAAGGGTCAATATAACGATAAATACCAGCGATCCAAGGATATATCCAATCCAGAGAAGCCTGATACGGAACTTTTGAACCTCGAGATCCTTCTTTAATAAAACATTCTCAGCCTCTTTGCGTTCGGTTTCAAATTTGGTTTTCAGAGTTTCGATCTCCTTATGTTTTTCGACAGAAAGCAAACTATCAGAAAGATTTCTGGAATTCATAGCTGCCTTGTAAGCTTCGTTATAATGTCCCAGCCTGGCTAAAATCAAATGTCGGCGGTCAAACAGGAGTGACAGGTTCGCATTCAGGTTGTACCGTTGAGCTATGCTGATGGAGCTGTCAATGGCAACCAGCCCCTGTGCATCGCGCTGGGTCTGCTGATAAATAGAGGCAAGTGCTGATAATGAATAGATCTGGCCCTCGCTGATGTTTTTCTGTCTACAGAATTCCAGGATGCTGTTCATCTCATCCTCAGCTTCCCTATATTTTTTCTGGTTTTTCAGAATGATCCCAATATTGTAACGCACCTTCACAATATTTACCGAGTCATTCAGACCGAGAAAAATAGTATAAGCCTGGCGATATATTAGAAGAGCCGAATCGCTTTTTCCTAAATTGCGGTAAAGGATCCCCATGTTCTCGAGTCCGATGGCATATTCACGTAACAGGTTAAGCCTCTTTCTGATTTGCAGGGACTTGTTATTGTATTTAATAGCCTCGCGGATTTCACCTGTAAGTTTAAGTGTAATGGACAGGTTTTCCAGAGCCAATGCCTGGTTTTCCTCATCCCCGGCTTTTTCGGCAAATTTCAAGGTTTCGGTAAAGGTTTTCATAGCGGTAGGATAATCCCCCCGGTCAAGTTGAACATTACCGAGACCCAGAAGAAATCTATATTGAAATCCAGTGCTTTTATTCTTTCTTGCCAGAGCTAATCCATTTTCGAAGTAATATTTTGATTGGGTATGATCTCCAAGATCGAAATTCATATTTCCCTGGGATAGCAGACATTGCAAAATCAATGTTGTGTCCTTCATAGAACCGGCAAGTTCAGCGGCCCGGATAAGTAAGGAGCCGGCAGTATCAAAAGTACCTTGGTTGCTATAAACCGAAGATAAACCCAACAACGCTTTTACATAGTTACTCTGGTTCCTGTCGCTACTGTCCTTTAGTATCCTGCGGTATATGGAGTCGGCCGCCTTCGGGTTGAAATGGTTTAATGAATCGGCAAGGGATAATTCCCTGGCATTTTCACTGATAGTATAATCTGTTTGGTGTGACTGGCATGACCATAAAAAACATTGTGTGAGGCATAAAGATAACAGAAATATATAATGTCGTATGAATAACCACATTGATATAATTATTTCAGTAAATTGAATTTGCCTTGACAAATGTAATATTTATTACTATTATAAAACATCTTCCAACCTTTTACTTTTTCTGTAACCACTCTATTCTTTGGAAAAGAAGACAGATAAACCATATTTTGATTATCTTCAATGACCAGATAAAATGTTATCTGCTATTATGAGGCAAAAAACAAGCATCATAAAGATGTTGACTATGAGAAAGAGGAACCTGTACCTGGAAATCCGGGAAATGAAAAGATAGAATGCCGAGAGGAAAAGAAGAACTGCATTGAGCGTAACAACAATTACAGCCGTAAAATAAAGGTTTACAATACCGAAAATGATCATCAGGACGGACGATAAAGAAGCAGCAAAGAGCCAGGAAAAAATGATCTTTTTCATTTGGGAAACTGAAAATAGATTCGAGATGGTAGGGAATCCTGCATTCCGGTAATCTTCTTCATACAACAATGCCAGCAGCCAGAAATGAGGGACCTGCCACAGGAAGATAAAAAAGGCCAGAAATATGGGTAAAGGATGAAACAGGTAACATCCTGCCGCGGTCCAGCCCATTAAAACAGGGATCGCACCAGTTAATGCACCAGGAACCACGGCAAACGCAGATCTCCTTTTCAGCCATGTGTAAAACCCATTGTACCATATGATGTTAAAAATACCAAGTAACAGGGTGAGCCAGTGTTCGCCAGCAGCTATGAGTAACAGTCCTGCAAAAACAAGAAGGAATGCAATCCATAAAGAAGTCAACGGTTTGATTTCCGCAGAAGGAATAGGACGTCTGATTGTACGCGACATTCTGGCATCATACTCTTTTTCCTGGTATTGATTGAGGGCAGAGGCGCCTGCTGCCAGCAGAAAGATCCCTGTCATTGGCAGAATGTCAAAGACAGAAAAACATCCTCGGCAGATCACAACTGCCGTATAGGCCGAAAAAGTAACAGAGATCGAGACTTTAAACCGAATAAATGCGAGGAAACTTTTGAAAGAGAGAGGTTGCAAAAAACTATTTTATTGTTTTCATGTAATCGATGATCTTGTTCAATTCTTCCTCCTTAATGAGGGCTTTATAAGATTTCATGACCCCTTTGGGGAACCCTTTCACCAGGTCCTTCTCAGGTTCGTAAATCGACGTTTTAAGGTATGCATCATCCACCACTACCTGGCGTTCTTTTCCATCGGTAATCACTGTCTTTGTTTTTCCATATAGGCCATTGAAGGACGAGCTGACGAGTTTTGAGCCATCTATGGAGTGGCAGCCGCTACATGCATTTTTCCTGATGATCGCTAATCCTTCCGGTTCTGATGATGCGGATGGAATGGATTTTAACCACAGATTGAATTCTTCTTCTTTCACAACGCGTACCTTTGATTCCATATAAGAGTGTCTCAATCCGCAGTAAGCAGTACAAAGTATTTCATATTCTCCTTCCTGGCCGGCGATGAACCACATCGAGTTATCCTTCCCCGGGACAATATCCTGCTTAATACGGAATGCCGGAATATAGAGACTATGAATAACATCCGGAGAATAGAGGTTTAATCTTATCGCTTTATTTATTGGTACAACCAGCGTTGGTGATTCCTTGTCACCTTCATAAACAAATGACCATGTCCACATTTTTCCTATTACTTTTACAGGCATTGCATCAGCGGGAATCCTTGTCTGGGGTATAAAACCGACATAGCCATAATAGAACATCATGAGAACCAGCAACAATGGGATCACAGTCCAGGTTATTTCAAGAACATTATTGTCCTTGATCTGAACGGCCTTTGGGTGATTTTTCTTCCGGTAACGGATGACAAAATAGATCATTACCGTGGTAATACCGACCAGGAAAAATATGCCAACGCCAAAGATCACCTTAAACGCAAGGTCAACACCTTCAACATAATTGGATACAGGAGAAGCCATTATAATTACGAATTATGAATTATGAATTACGATTCCAAATCTCTTTATTCCTATATTATTGGTTCACTATCTCACCAGTTCAACAGTTCCACTAACGGAGGAGATAATCAAAGAATGTCAGTAAAATAACCATTGCAAAAATCACAAGGACCATTATTACCAATACCCGGTATAATGAACTTTCAAACTTAAGGTGCATAAAGTAGGCAAGTACAATTGCCACTTTCACTGAAGCGATCACTAATGCGATCAAAACAGACCATGCAGCCAAATCGATCCAGGTCACAGTAATGGTTATAGTTGTCAATATAAGCAGTACCAGTAATACCAAACCATAAACCCTGTATTCTGTAATATGTGTTTTTTCTGAATCCATGTTCTTTTAAATTACTTTTAACGAATTACGATTTATTTAAATTAAAACCTCACTAATCTCACCAATCCCACCAATTAAGTAATCAGGTATAGTAGCGGGAACAAGAATATCCATATCAGGTCAACCAGGTGCCAGTAAAGCCCTCCATTTTCAAGAAGTACAAATTTTTCGCTGTTTATGGCGCCTGATTTTATTTTTATCATGGCAATCGTCAGGATGACAGCACCAACTATGAGATGAAACATGTGAAGGCCGGTCATTAAAAAATAGAGACTAAAGAAAAGTACCGTTCCATGTTTCAGGGTGATCATCATATCAGAACCGGGGTAAAGACCGATATGAAATTTATGACCCCATTCAAAATATTTATTTAAAAGGAAGATCCCTGCACAGATAAGGGTGACAAATATCAGGATAATCGCCAGTTTTTTGTTCTTCTTCTGCACTGCAGTTATTGACATGGCTACTGTCATACTGCTTAGTAACAGCACTAATGTGTTTATGGTTCCGATAAATGCATTAAGATGATGTGCAGCCTTGTGAAAATCATCGGAATAACTTGCCCGCATCACTGCATAAACAAGAAACAGCCCTCCGAAAAGAAGGATTTCTGTGAAAATAAAAACCCACATACCTAATTTAGCGCCTTCATCGTCACGATGTTCTTCGATATGATCCATATTTTCAAATTACGGATTACGATTTACGAATTCTTTTAATCTATCATTTCACCAGCTCACCATCTCACAAGTTCACCAACTATTCATAATCATATGGTGTTTGATCTTCCTTCATCTCAGGCATTATATCAAAATTCTCAACCGGTGGGGGCGAAGCGATAGTCCATTCGAGTGTTTTTCCACCCCATGGGTTATCCGGAGCTTTTTCTCCTTTTTTACTGAATAGATTTACCAGCATAATGATCACTCCGATTCCCAAAATAGCTCCTCCAATGGTTGAGAGTTGATGTCCCAGGGTAAATTGTGGCAAATAGTCAAAATACCTTCTTGGCATCCCCATAATACCGATGACAAACTGTGGAAAATACAACAAATTAAATCCGGTAAAAAGGAATGCAAAGGAGATATTTGCCCTTTTAAAATTGTACATTCGTCCATACATCTTAGGGTACCAGTAATGCAGTGCCGCAAAAAACGCAAATCCGACACCGCCAAAAACAATGTAGTGAAAATGAGCAACAACAAAGGCTGTATCATGAACATGAATGTTTGTCGCTAATGAGCCGAGAACCAATCCTGTAAGACCTCCGATCATGAACAGGAAAATGAATCCGAGTGCAAAAACAAATGGTGGTTTAAGTGAAATGGAACCTTTATACATGGTTGTCACCCAGTTGAAAACTTTAATGGCACTTGGAACAGCTACAAGGAATGTCAATAAGGAAAAAACCCAGCGGGCGGTTACACTGAGTCCTGATGTGTACATGTGGTGTGCCCAGACAAAATATCCTACCCCGGCAATGGCAAGACTCGAAAGGGCAATTGCTTTATAGCCAAAGACCCGTCGTTGTGCAAATGTCGGAATAATTTCAGTGATGGCTCCCATAGCGGGTAAGATCATTATATACACAGCAGGATGGGAATAGATCCAGAACAGGTGTTGATATAGGACAGGGTCACCTCCCAGCGAAGGATCGAAAAACCCGATTCTGAGCGTTCTTTCTGCTACAACCATTAATAAAGTGATTCCAACAATGGGTGTGGCCAATACCTGGATCCAGGCAGTAGCATACAATGACCAGGGGAATAATGGCATTTTAAAAAAGGTCATGCCCGGAGCCCTGAGCCTGTGCATCGTCACAATGAAATTCAAACCGGTTAAAATGGAGGAAAATCCCAGGACAAATGCACCCATGACTGCGGCGACGACATTGGTATGTGTCTGGATACTATATGGTGCGTAAAATGTCCAACCTGTATCTGGCGGCCCGCCTCCCATAAACTGTGATGATAGTGCAATGATTGCACCCAAAATATAGAGATAAAAGGAAAATAGGTTGAGTCTGGGGAAAGCTACATCCCTTGCTCCAATCATCAGGGGCATTGAAAAATTACCAAATACCGCCGCTAAACCTGGAATAACGATGGTGAAGATCATGATGATCCCATGAAGAGTGAAGAATGCATTGTAGGTTTGGGGTCCATAATATTGCTGGCCAGGGAAAAAAAGTTCAAGCCGCATCAATTCACCAAGGATCATCCCGACAAGGAAAAAAACCATCATGGCGTACATATACATTAAACCGATCCGTTTATGGTCAGTGGAGGTTAGCCAACCCATAAGACCTTTATGTTTTCCAGTACTGGAAAGGTAACTGGGTTGAGGATCGAAAGATCTTTTTTCTGTCATATCTTTTTAAATATTTTTCATTTCTGTTGATTGCTAAATGATGAAGAACCTTTCCCTTTTTTCTTCCTTGAACGTAGTATTAGATAGATAAATAAAACTACTGCCAGAAAAATAATGATGGTGGCAGAGATCTTCGTTACCTGGAGGGTATATTTCCGCCCTTCAGGGTCATAGCTGAAACAATACTCCAGAACCCTGTTGATGGTGGGCCTTGCCTGTCCCTTCTGCGCTTCAACAACAGCCATCTTGAGGTCGAAGGGCAAATAGGACGTCCCATAAAGATACCGTGTGACTTTTCCTTCAGGGCTTAAAATGATAATACCCACAGGGTGAAGAAAATCATTTCCTGCCCGCTGAAAATGATACCCGACAGCATTGGTCAGGGTTCGTATGTTCAAGCTGTCTCCGGTCAGATATATCCAGTCTTTCGCATAGGGAAGACTTTTTTTCCTGAGGAAAGTCTTCTTTTTCTCAACAGCCTGATCGGGGGTGTCATTCTCATTAAAACTTACTGTGACAATCTGGAATTCCTTACCAAGGGTCATGTCTGATTTTTCAATAACATCGGAAACACCTGAAAGTATCGCCGGACAGATACCCGGACAATCGAAATAGATCAAAACCAGGATGGTTGGCTTATTTATGAGTTCTTTAAGCTGAATTGCCTGGCCTTGCTCATTGTTGAAGCTCAACTGAAGTGGTATGGTATCTCCCAGGCGCTCGGTTATGCCAACTTCCTCTTGTCCCTGGTCTTGTGCGCTTGCCGGATGAATTGAAAGAAATGCCAGACAAGTAAAGCATAAAAAAAGCAAGATTTGCATGTGAACAAATTTTCTCATTTGACCCTCCAGTTTATTGTATTTTTTTTATTTTCATTACAGAATAGATAATGTACAAAATAAACCCCCACACAATAATGACAGAAAGGGAATAAGTAAAAATTACCCATATGGGCGCCATTTCCCTGACAGACCACCATGCCCTGGTAGCTATCAGGCTTGGAGCATCAGTGGGTTTTCCTGCGGAAACAGTTGCTTTTACATGAGCCTCCCCGGTTTTCCCGGAAGGATCATTGACCATGGCAATCAGTTCTACAAAACCATCTTTGTCTCCCCGAAGGTTAGTCGGAATATCAAATAATATCTCACCCTTGTCACTGGTGGTCTTGGGTTCTCCCAGTTGCATATTCCCGAAATACCTTTTTACCAGCAGGACTACCTCAATGCCTTTTGCCGGCAACCCCTTTTTATCGGGTGTAATTTCCCTGGCTATCACCTGGATTTTTTCTATCTCTTTACGATATTTCAGGGTAAGAGCCACTTGTTTTCCTGAAAAACCAGCTTTTAATTCCAGGTTGGGCTGGATGTAATTCGGGTTAAAACTCCGTATATAGGAAATCACATTCCACCGCTCGTTTTCTGATAAAATATTCCTG
>Ga0247841_10011317_pt1 | contig 11900 bp, 12 predicted proteins | sample LaCruzMarch2015__2_FD_192410 | JGI IMG/M metagenome (GOLD analysis project Ga0247841, IMG submission 192410) | Freshwater microbial communities from meromictic Lake La Cruz, Castile-La Mancha, Spain - LaCruzMarch2015_18m | ecosystem: Environmental > Aquatic > Freshwater > Lake | place: Spain...
TTCCATTTTTAGGATTTGATAATCTTTTTGTCCCAGAGTCCATTTTACTTTAGTGCCGTCTTTTTGATTGCCTTGCGGAACCATATCCACTGCAAAATGAGTCCCGTCTCCTTTTGCTCCTTCCTCAGTACTGGAGAAAATTGTGACTGCATCATTTGGTTTTAAGCCAAGTTCTGAAAGTGGCCAAGCGGCCAAGACATAATCATAGCCAGTGCCGCCGTAAATTAATCCGCCAAATGGGCGCTTGAGGCCAGCATGAGGGCTGCCGGGAAAATCCCATTCTTCCTCGGGCATGCTTTCAGGTATATTGAGGTAAAGCTCAATGCCAAGCATTTTTTCTGCATAATCATAGCAAGTAGAGAGCATATGAGATTGCCCCTTGCCATATTTTGTTGAAACATTTTGTAATCGGTCTATATAAAGTGAGCTAATGCAACCCATTTGGATATCGTCATGGTCAGCCAACACTAAATCCTTAGGGGAAACGCCCCAATAAGAGCATTTACGATAAAAATATTGATCATCGGCTCCGTATTCCACGCTTTTGGCATCAAACTGTAAAATTTGATTAGCCGGCACAATAAGTTTAAAGTCGGCAACAAAATCGCCCCTGGCGTCGTCAATCTTGATTCCGTTTTGAAGTGCTGCTTCAGCTTTTTGAAGCTGATCTGGCGACATTGTGATTGCAAAGCCGCTCATCTGTTGACGCACTTCTTCTTTTTCTTTAATTTTTTGCTTCTTATCTATAGTATATAGAACGAAAAAAACTAGTATTAGAACTAAAAGTATAAAAATCCCCAAAGTCCATTTAAAAAATTTTGACATATTTTCCTTTAAATTTATTATATCAAAAAAAGATCTGTTTAGATCTTTTTTTGATAGTGCGGACGGGAGTCGAAGGGCGGGACCCTGCCCACCTTTATTCTACTTTTTGCTTGAAACGACTAGTTATGAGAGTGCCGCCAATATTGTTTCAATCATCCTTTGGTCTCACGGGTTCAAATCGTAAAGCGTTTCCACCAAAAAACACCACGATGTGGTGTACTTTGGTGGCAGACTTAATGCACTTTCCTTCGAACACCTTCTGAAATGGCTCGATCAAATTATGAGAGCATATCTACCCAAGGATCAGGATATTTTCATATCTTGATCTCTTTTATTTTCAAAACTTCCTTAACTTCTCGTACCTTTTCAACCGACGGATTAACCTCGTCTCGCTCCATTTGGGCATAGTAGTTAGTACTGATATCGGCAGCTTTAGCCACTTCCAATTGAGTTAAGTGAAGCTTTTCTCTAGCTTCCCTTAACTGCTCGCCGACAGTTTTATTCATTTTTGGGGAGTTATCAGTACCCATACCGTTATTTTAGCAGATTTTATGCCTTATGACCAGAGGTCTGAGCGTATGGCCAGTGGTATGAATCCGTCAGACTATTTATCCGCTTGATCGCCCTGAGGCCCGCCGGATTCAAGCGCGGATAAAAGCCGCTTCAGCCATTCTTCCTTGCCGATTTCGTCAATCATCCTGGCATTGGCTTTGATCCACGTTTCTTTAGAAACCATTGGCTCATGTTCGGCACAAAGAGACGGCGAGATATTAACGGCATAAAAAGGGTTAGCAAAAATTTCTTCAAGTTCCTTTTCTTTCATTTGATCCTTTCAATCTTACAAAGCGAGTATAACACAAATTTCTTATCATTATCAAAATAAATAAAGGAGGCACATGTTACCGCAATCACCGGCTTATAGAAACCATTTGAGAAATCTACAAAATGAAGTCGATGCCGACAAGTTGCATAAAATGCAAAAAGGCAATCTTTTTAACGAAAAGACTTTTTACCCAGCTTTTGTTAAAGATATGCTGGCGGCCAAGAAAGAGGTTGTTATTTACAGCCCGTTTATCTCGAAGTTTCGCTCCGAATTTTTTAAAAAGACTCTGCTTGAACTTCGGAAAAGAAATATTCCCGTTTTTATCTTCACCAGGTCGATTGAAGATCATGAATACTTCGCAAGAGCCGAAATCACCTGCGCCTTGAAAGATTATGAGGAAGCTGGTGCGCAAATTACATATCTGTCGGGATATATTCATGAAAAGTTAGCCATTATCGACCGCGAAATCCTTTGGGAAGGGAGCTTAAATATTCTTTCGCAAAGAGAAAGTCGGGAGATGATGCGCAGAATTTCGGATGAAACATCGACCAGGGAAACTGTGTCTTATTTGGGACTGGACAAAAAGTTGGCCGAAGCTTATAAGTTTCAGTACGAGCGGCTGTATCACAATATGGCCAAAAATCTTGAAGAGAACAAGCGAACCAAAATCAAATTGTTCTTTTCGGGAGTAGTCACTCCTTTTATCGTCTGGTGTCTATTTGCCGTTCCAAAAGTCATAATTTTATTATTGAAAGGATTTAAAGCTGTTTTTGACGTAACCAGTTTTTTATTCAAATGAGCGAAAATCCTCAAAACGATTGGAAAATAATTAAAAATATTCGTGAAGTGTGATACAATATGAATATGCTATATCGTAGGAAGTTTATTGGAGGGCTCTTACAGATTTTTGGCGGAAAACTAGCAAATATTGATTTGCAGAAGTATTTGTTGTTGGCAACTGACATGCAAGAAAAACCGCTCTATGAATTTACACCATATAAATATGGCTGTTTTTCATTTACAAGTTATTGCGATAGACGTGCTATGGTTCGGGATAAATTTATAAAACCATTGGATGAAAGATGGGAAGTCGATACTAAGACAGACTTCTTGCCGATGTTAAATGAGGATGACAGGAGTATTTTAGAGTCGATAAAAAATAACTTCGGCAAACTGACCGGAGATAAATTGATTAAATACGTCTACGATAATTATCCTTACTATACAATTAAAAGTGAAATTGCAAGCCGATTTTTAAGTGATGAGGAAATTAGAAAAAATAAGGAAAAATATTCCCATAAAACTAAAACGGTTTTTTCAATCGGCTACGAAGGTAAAAGCGTCGAAGCGTTTTTGAACGAACTGATTAAGAATAATATTAAGATCCTTGTTGATGTTAGAAAAAATCCCATAAGTATGAAGTATGGCTTTTCCAGAAGTCAAATCCGGGGCTTTTTGAAAAATTTCGGTATTTCCTATATCCATATTCCCCAACTCGGGATTGAGTCTGAAAAACGCAAGGGACTAAAGACCGCAGAGGACTATAATAATCTTTTTTCTGAATATGAAAAAACGATTTTATCAAATGCCGGACGATATGTGTGGCAGATTAAACAACTGTTAGATAGCTACAACCGAATCTGTCTAATGTGTTTTGAGGCAGATCCAAATATGTGCCACAGGACACGTATTTTAAAACAATTAGTCTCTAAGAGCTCGATTACAGGATACAGGGATTTATGAAAACTAAAGTCCTTATCACAGTTAAGACCTATCCTGCAGTATCAGGTAAATACGATGAGTTAGTTTGCACAGCCGGTTTTAGAGAGGATGGTAGCTGGGTCAGAATTTATCCAGTTCCTTTTAGAAAATTGCCATATGCTAGTCAATATAATAAATACCATTGGATTGAAGTTGATCTCGAAAAAAACAAAAAAGACTTTCGGCCAGAGAGCTACAGGCCAGTATCGGAGATTAAAATTTTGGATCATGTTGATACGGGTAAAAATTGGGCAAGACGTAAAGAGATCGTTTTAAAAAATGTCTATGCCGATCTTAACCAATTAATAAACGAGGCCAAATCGGCAAAAAGAACCTCTCTGGCAGTCTTTAAACCAACTGAGGTGTTGGATTTTGCGGTAGATCCGACTGATAGAAATTGGGATTCTAAAAAACTGGAACAACTTCGGCAACAAAATTTATTTGAAGAAAGATTGAAACCGGTGAGTAAACTTCCGTTTAAATTTTCTTATAAGTTCAAAGATATTAATAGCAATATAAGCAAGCTACAAATAGAAGACTGGGAAGTTGGAGCTTTATATTGGAATATGAGATTTCGGCAAAAATGTTCTGAAAAGGAAGCGGTCCAACATGTTAAAAATAGATTTTTTACTGATTTTGTCAGCAATAAAGATTTATATTTCTTCTTGGGCACAACTCAAGCTTTTCACCTGAAATCGAGAAATCCTTTTGTGATAGTTGGGGTATTTTACCCTAAAAAAGAGGAAAAATAATCATTTTATTGGTCTATTTGACTCATCTCCAAATATTTTCCCAAATGCTTGCCCAGCCAGTAGCTATTGGCGAAACTTAGGTGGGCAAAGTAAGAAGCAATGCAGGCCTGGCGTTTAGCCAAAGACATTTTGACAGGGGGTTTAAGCCGAAAATAGAATTGACCGACAACCCGGCGTCTAACTAAAACATATTCCGACCTCACTATATACCCGACAAAATCAATTCCGTTTTCAAGCGGACAGATTTTTTGTTTTTTGGGGTGCAGTCTCAAACCTAAATTTTCGGCTAAAAACTTGCCAATTTCAGCTCGATAGTACTCCAATTCCTCAACACTCTTGGCTAAAATAATAAAATCATCGACATAGCGCACGTAGAAACGGGCTTTTAAAACATGTTTTACAAATTGGTCGAGTTGGTTCATATAGACATTGGCAAAGAATTGGGAGGTCAGATTGCCGATCGGTAATCCTTTGCCACGGGGCACTTTAAACAATGATTTTTCGGCGGGAAGCTGGTCAAATAAACTGGGCTGGCTTTGAATTTTGGGCGGCACATCGCGAACGCAGTCGTGGAAAATAATCGTTTTTGAGAGCCATAAAATTTCTTCGTTTTTAACGCGCCTCTTAATCAAACCGAATAGTATGTCTTGGTCAATTGATGTAAAGAAGCTTTTGATGTCCATTTGGAGATAAAAAAAACTTCGGCCGCAGCCGTCTCTCTCTCTCTCTCTCTCTCTCTCTCTCGGCTCGCGCCGCGAATTTTTTCAATCTTAACATCGCTTGATGAGTACCTTTCCCGACCCGGCAAGCCCAGCTGTCAAAAATAAACACTTTTTCAAAAATCGGCGAAACATAATTGATAAGCAAATGGTGTACCACGCGATCTCGAAAATCGGCGGCAAAAATTTCCCTAATTTTCGGTCTTTGGACGACAAAGGCAATTGAACGACCGGGTTTGTAAGTTCTGTCGCGTAATTTTACCTCTAAATTTAAAAGATTTTCCTCCAAATTTTCGGCGAAAGCCAAATGATTGATGGTTTTTGTTTTCCTTTTCCGGCAATCCAAATAGGCCTTATATAAATTTTCAAAAGTAAACCATGTTTTCATATAATTAGTAAAGTAGCTTATTTTGGGCAAAGAAGGATTCCCATTGCCTGACGCAACGAACATAGTTGCTGTTAGTGGCCTTATTGTTGTTGTTCGTGTTGCCGTTTGACAAGTTCACGTTCCACGCATTTGTCGCGCTGTTCTCCGTAAGCGACCAAAAGTTGTTAGCGGGAACATCTTCTGCTGCCGACTTTTATGACACAATTTCCCATCTCTGGCAAGCAGAGTAGAAAAATTTGAAACTATCCCCCGCGCCAAAATCGACGTGAGGAGCGGCAGCCGTAATGGGATAAACGCTCTCCCGATTATTGGAAAAAATTCGAAATAATCGGTTCTAACTTTTACCCTTCTTTGCCCAAATGAACCACTTTTCAAGTTGCTTGGAAATTTCCACTAAATTTTCAGCCAAATATTTATAACTCGAAATTTTGATGATTTTCGTATCGTGTAATAAACGATTCTTAATTTTTATTCTTTCCACAGTCATTTCGGCTTTATTTATACTTTCTTCTTTATCAACAAGATTATTGGCAATAATGATTTGATCTAAAAGCTCGGACAACAAATTCTTAATATCTTGCGCTAAGGTGTATCGGAAGTCCTTCGGAAAACCGCGGGAAAGCTTGAAGAAATAAAGATTTAAGTCGTAAACGCTTTTAAAAAGAGGTAAATGTTCATAGCGAGCCATCTTTCACCCCCCAAAAAAAATTGCACCGGCTGCCTGCCGGCAGAAAAAATAATTAAATAATCAAATCACCCAAAACCATTACCTGACGCAACGAACATAGCGGCTGAGAGGGGCCTTATCGTAGCTGGCCGTGTAGCCGAGTGACAAGAGCACGAACCACGCAGAGGTCGCGCTGGCCTCCGTAAGCGACCAAAAGTAGTTAGCGGGGTTAGTCAGGTTAAAATTCGAACCGTCAATATAAGATTGCATCAGTTCTTTTTGGGTCGGGAGTCGCCAGCCGTTACCGCGTTCCGAGCAAAGTTGGGCCGCGGTTTTGCTACCGACGGCAACACTATCCGCATCAGTTGTACCGTCCCAAGACCAGTTGGTGCCGCAGGTGGCGGCGAAAGTTGGCACACCGCCCGAATTAATAATGCAGTTACTCCAGATAAGACCGGTGCGGGGGTCGGTGTTGGCATCGGTATCGTCACCTGTTACTGCCGGGTCGGCCGTGGTCCAAGTGAGAGTATCGGTACAATTGGTAGTTTGGGTGACCGGCGCGCCATATGAGTCGTGATACTGTTGGGTCGAGCAGCTTGAGGGATTGGGATAAGTACCGGTTTGCTCGGTGCGAGTGGTGTTGTAAAAAGTGCTGCCGTTTTTGACATCGGTCACCTCCGCGTCGCCGGCAGGCACCCATTCAGAGGCCGAACGGATCCGATTCCAGTAGGCGCCCCAGTCGCCCCAAGCGCCAGCGGCATCGGAACCGTAAGAAAGATCATCTTTGAGATGATCGTAAATGGTTTTAATGCGGGAAGTTGCGCCGGACTCGGGACTGCCGCCCGAAGTTTCGGCTTTAACAATCGTAAAAGTCGTGAAGCCCAGGGTAGCAACTAAAGCAATCCCTAGAATGATAAAGATGATTTTTTTCATAAATTCTCCTTTTTAATTAATTATTATTCATAGCGTTGGATATCTAAAGGATCGACTTTCAGGGCGCGGCGGGCCGGAAAAAGGCCGGTCAAGAAGGTTAAAAGCAAAGTGGCGATAAAAACAGTGATTAATAATGTAATGGGCGTATCAAAAATGCCGACAGAAGTGTTGCCGAGGCGGCGGGCCAAGGATTCTAAAAAGCCGTTGATGCCAACGCGCGCTACCAGAAACAAAATGATGCCCAAAATAAAACCCAGTAGGCCAAAAATCAAACTCTCCAAGGCAAAAAGCCAAAAAATGGTTTTCCGCGAGGAACCCAAAATTTTTAACAAACTGACTTCTTTGACTCGCTCCATTAAAGAAACAGTTAAAGTGTTGAACATACCCAGCAGGGCAATAATGATGCCCACGGCTCCGAAACCGGCCAAAATCAGACGGAAATAACTGAAAAACCGGTTCATCTCTTCTAAAGTGTCGCCGATATAAGTGGTCTTTAATCCCAAGTTTTCCGTTTTTTTCCGTAAAACCGGAATTTCTTCTTTATCTTTAGCCTTGATTTTTAAAAGCGACGCGCTTTCGGTGCCCGAAATTTGGGCGAAATCTTCAGAGGTATAGATAAAGGCATTGGTACTGTTCTTGATGATGCCGATGACTTTGCCTTTTAATTCCTGATCGGCGTTGGTTTGCTTGCCGAGCGTCGGGGGCACAATGATTTTAAAACTCATTTCTTTATCAAGCAGTGTCTCATTGGTGCCGCCCATGGCTTGAGCGACTTTCTCCGAAAGCAAGAGATACTCCCTGTCTGGCTCACCGGGGAACCGGCCGGCCGCCAGTTCTAGCGGCGCCAAAGGATAGAAGTTTGTGGATACGGCGTAAAGCGGGCTGTCCAGAGTTTTACTGTTATTAATTAATTTACCGGCAAGCGAGGTGGAGGTGGCAACCGTTTCGGTTTCGCTGAAATTTTTAATTTGTGAAATAATGTCCGAATTGAGTTTGACTTCAGCCATGCGGTCGGAAGTAGCTTCGATTTGTAGGAGCGAATCGGATTTAACTAATTGTTTGGTGGAAATTTTTTCAATGCCATAGCCAAGCGAAAAAAGAAAAACCGTAGCGCCGACGGCAATACCGGCGGCCAACAAGGTAAAGAAAAAACGGAGCTTTCGAAGCAGCATATTTTTGATTACTAACCTTAAAAGTAAAGTAAATTTCATTCTTCTTCCTCTAATATTTCACGAATCATTTTTGGCATAGCGTTCCCGGTAAAATGACCCAAAATTAGCCCGTCTTTCATGGCGACCTTGCGGTCGGCATGGACTAAATATGACAAGTTATGAGTCACCAAAATAATGGTTTTTTTCAGGCGGTGCAGTTCTCTTAGCGTTGCCATCAAATTATGGCCCGATTGGGAATCGAGGTTCCCGGTCGGTTCGTCCGCCACAATAATCGGGCTGTCGTTTACGAGCGCTCTGGCCAGGCCGATACGCTGCTGCTCGCCGCCCGAAAGCTCATAAGGACGGGAGTTCAGAAAATCCTGCATATGGGTTTTAGTAAGGCAATTGAGGGCGATTTCTCTGGCCTCTCTGGGATCGGCGCCGTCCAAGTAAAGCGGAAGAGCGACATTTTCCAGAATATTGAAGGACTTAAGCCAGACGGCGCTCTGAAATATGGTGCCGAAAACCAAGCGGCGAAATTGGCTTAGAGCGTCGCCCTCAAGTTCCGCCAAATCCTGGCCGTTCACAATTATTTGGCCGCCGGTCGGCGCTTCCAGCCCTAAAATAAGATTCAACAAGGTGGTTTTGCCGCAGCCGCTTGGTCCAAAAATCAATATAAATTCACCCGGGTAAATATCCAAGTCAACCCCGCGGATGACATCAATTTCCCGCTCACGGGTTTCAAATGTTTTGGTCAGATTTTTGATTTGAATGATGGGATTTTTCATTTAAATAATCCTCCCATCCAGCCGAAGGCCTTTTCTAAACTGGCTAAAATCAATTCAAAGATGGTTTGTTTTGGTTGGTTAGTGACTAAAATCTGGGTGTCGGAATTAGCCAAATTGCCGGCCGAATCCTTGCTAACGGCGCGGAATTGGTAGGTTTGGGAGGTTTCCAGGCCGGAAACAACCACAACATGTGAGGTATCCAGCGAGGCGGACTCTATTGACGCTTGGGTCAAAGTGCTATCGCCCACGCCGACGCCGAATTCCACTTTGGAGGTGGCCGGCTCATCGGTACGCCAGGAAACCATCACTTTCACCCGATTATCGTTTGAATCGGCCGCTTGGGGCTCCACCACAAAATCGGAAATTGTCGGCGGACGGGTGTCGTCCTTGGTTGTGATGCCGGAAATTTCATAGGTAGCCAGGTTGCCGAACTGGTCGCGGCCGGAAATGATGATGGTATAGGTTGATTTGTCGTCTAAAGAACCAGTCGTGAGTTCGTGAGCCGTTTTTAGCTCGGCCTCGGAAACTTCTTGCTCCTTGCCGGTTGTGATATTGGTGTATTCAATAAGGGACGAAGTGGGGACATTGGTTGTCCAGCTGACTTTCAGTTTTTGGGTCGGCTCGTCGGTGACTGGTTGGCTGGTCACGTTGGAAATTTCCGGCATAGGCAAGGTCTCAAATGAGTAATCATCGGAAGTTAAAATATTGCCCTGGGTGTCTGTCCCTTTGATTTTAAAATGGTAGGTAGTGCCGGACTCTAATTCGTCGACTTCGGCAGAGTGAAGCGTAGTGGCATTGCCGGAAAGGCCGCTAATGATTTCACCGTAATTAATATCTTTACCATAATGAAGATCGGTTTCGGCCACCGAAGTGGTTTTCCAAGAAATTAGAGCGGAATCTAAAGTAATATTGGAAATGGAAACTTCGGCAATACCTGGCGCTTCAGCCGTGGAAAAACTTTTTTGCACGCTTTCGCCGATATTGCCGTCAGAGTCAATCCATTTAACCGTATAGTTGTAGGTAGTGGCGGCTTTGAGGGCATTAACCACCACTTCGTGGTCGGTCACATACTCGGAGTGGCCCTGTTCGGAAACAAAAGTGTTATCTTCGGAAATCCGGACATAACTGGAGGACTCGCGGTCGGTTGTCCAGGTAAAAGTGGCGGTCGTGACTTGGACAGAAACCGTGGGGCCGGAAAGTAAGGTGGGAGCAACCGTATATTCGCCGGTCGGGTCAATCGAAACAATTTCCGAAGTGGCGGTAGTACCAGTGGTATATTGAGCTTTAATTCGATAATAATATGTAGTTCCGGTAACGACGGTGGTATCCAAGTAACCGGTTGAGTCAGTTGTCGCCACCTGGTTATAGGTAATGTTATCAGTTGAGCGCTCCACTAGATAGGTGTCGAAAACCCCTACCTCCAGGTCTAATGGTTCCTGCCAGCGCACGGTGATGGAATATTCGGCCAAGTCGCGGTCCGAGGTATCGTAAATCCGGGGGTTTTGCGGCGCGTTGGGGGAAACTAGAATTAAATCTTCTTCCGTTTCAGCGCCAGAAAAATTAAGCCAACCCAAAGAGGTTGACCATGCATACCCGGAAAGAGTGTGGTTAGCGGCAAGAAAAACATTGCTGCCAAATGGGGCGGCGTTAAAATCAATCACCGAGTCGTCGACTAATACTTTGGCTTTGCCGGTCACAGCACCAGTTGTGAGATTGCAAGTAACCGGGCCGTCGGTATTGCCTTCCTCGGTGCCGAAAACAACCCAGCCCATATCGTCTGACCAAGCGTAGCCCGAAAAATCGCAGGTTTCGGTATCGATGTTTACATTAGCAGAGTTGGCAGTGAAATTAAGATAGCCGTTGGTGTTAAGGACTTGGGCTCGTCCGGAAACTAAAGCAAAACCAGCAGCTTTAACACGAATGTCGTGTCCGTTGTGAGTGCCAATTAAAAAACTAAATATTATAAATGAGATTAAACCGACGGAAAGAATCGAGAGAGAGAGAGAGAGAGAGACGGGGCGCCGCAGTTTAACTATCCGAGTAAACAATTTTCTACCCAAAAAACTCCCTCTAAATGTGTTTTTTCTAAAGAGGTCTAAACATAAAATATAATAATCTCGAAGGTGTTTCACCCCACTCCTTTTCCCGGTTTCTAGCATCAAGATTCTCTGAACTATTTCTATTATAATACATATTTAAATAAATTGTCTACCTTTTGCACCGCTCACTCCAGTCATTCGCTCTCATTCATTTCGAGACGCCTTCAAGGAGTTACAGAAGGCCACTCTCATTTATTCGGCTCATTCCCTGCACTTTCTTAGTCCAATACATTAAATGTGTTTTTGGTCGGTTTCAATCGCAGACTCTTTAAAAACCAAGAGACTGCTCTTTTAACCTCTCTCAAAACTATATTCGCTCGGCCGCTTGTTCGGCATTTCGGTTTTACCTTGTGCCGCTCAAGCCGCCGGCTCAATTTTATTAATGATTTTTCTGGGTTTGTTTCCTCCTGCAAGTTCTCTCATCGTAAGATGGCATCGTTATTCCTTCAACCAAAACCAGAACTCATTTTTGATCTTTTGAGTAACTTCGTACGCATCTGCATGGCTCAGAACCCCAAGAAATGATTGTAATGATTGATTCAATGTTTCCTCTGATATTTTACCCTCTTTGTATTCATAAATTCGGTTTTTTAGTTTTTTGAATATCCGGTGTTTTGTTTTTGTTCTAAGTAACCGATAATGAGGGAAGACAATATAACCGAGGAAATCGATACCCTTTTGAACTATTCTGATCGAGATTTTATCAGGGTGAAGCCTAAGTTTAAGCCGTTCAGAGAGAAAAGCTTCGATTATCGGTAAAAGATCTTTAAAGTAAGTCTGATTGCCCGAAACTATCACGAAATCGTCCGTATATCTGGCATAAAATTTAACTTTTAATTTATGCTTAACAAACTGATCGAACTCGTTCATGTAAATGTTGGCGAACAGTTGGCTAGTTAGATTGCCGATAGGAATGCCGCGCCCGCAGGGCGCCGTCTCTCTCTCTCTCTCTCTCTCTCTCTCTCTCTCTCTCTCTCGATTTGCTTCCGCAAAT
>Ga0247841_10011318_pt1 | contig 11900 bp, 12 predicted proteins | sample LaCruzMarch2015__2_FD_192410 | JGI IMG/M metagenome (GOLD analysis project Ga0247841, IMG submission 192410) | Freshwater microbial communities from meromictic Lake La Cruz, Castile-La Mancha, Spain - LaCruzMarch2015_18m | ecosystem: Environmental > Aquatic > Freshwater > Lake | place: Spain...
ATGCTTGTCGTTGGTGATGACATTGAACATGAAATTTTTATTTCGATACCTTTTAAAATGTCAGACCTTGATATTAAGAAGGGAACTCTTATTCGTGGTTTGTTTTTCCCTGGTGTAAGTGATCGTTTTATACCAAGAGTATCTTTCCGAGATATAGATATGACATATAAACTGAATAATGGACTATTTAGTTATTCAATCGAAGAAGCAAACGGTGGGTTATACTTAATGCTTCATAAACCGGTAGATTCATTATACACAGCATGTCTTGATAGATACTACAACAACAAATGGTCAACAGTTATAGTTAAGTGGTGTGACTAACATAAGTGGGTTGCGTAATCGCAACCCACTTTTTTATTTATTTTATTTTAATTCAAGTAATACCGGACAATGATCACTTCCCGTCATATCATCCAAAATTTCTGCTTTTTTAATTTTATCTTTTAGATCAGATGAAACAAAGAAGTAATCCAATCTCCAACCAACATTTCTATCACGAGCAAAAGTTTTCATATCCCACCAGGAATATTTTATTTTATCTAAATGCAAAAAACGAAAAGTATCTAAATATCCTTTTTCTATAACTTTATCTATCCATGCGCGCTCGATAGGGAGGAAACCGGTATGATTTGAGTTTTCTTTAGGTCTTGAAAGGTCTATTTCATTATGTGCAGTATTTATATCACCACAGAAAATAACACTTTTACCTTGTTTTCGAAGTTTCTCAATAAATTTTAAGAATTGATCATAAAATTCAAGCTTATATTTCAATCTTTCTGGATCTACACCACCATTTGGGAAATATCCATTTAATAATACAAAATCCTTAAAATAAGCAATGATCATACGTCCCTCCTTGTCTAAATCTGGATTACCAAGACTGTATTCTACTTTTTCTGGTTTTTCTTTACTAAATATAGCTACACCACTATAACCCTTTCTCATTTTTGAGTGGTCAAAATAAGTATAATATCCAGCGGGAGAGCGAACTTCCTCTGGAAGCTGATCTGGATGTGACTTTGTCTCTTGTAAGCAAAAAATGTCAGGATCTACCTCAAAAATAGAGTTAAAAGCTCCTTTTTTATAAAAAGCACGAAGTCCATTTACATTCCAAGATAAAATTCTCATGATTTAATTATAACAGAAAAAATATAAAATGGTTATTTTTGTAAATTTGTTTAGCTATTTGCGGATTTCTTACTTTGGGAATATAATATAGTAGAGTTTATTAATTTAATTAAATATATATATGGATATTGCATCTCTTCTCGGTGTCTTTTTATTAGTTTGGTTGTTTTTAGTGGTATTGATGATAGCTTCAATGTGGAAAATATTTTCCAAAGCGGGGCAACCAGGTTGGGCGGCAATAGTACCAATTTATAATATCGTGGTTATTCTCGAGATAGTTAGAAAGCCAATTTGGTGGATTTTATTCCTCATAATTCCTTTTGTTAATATGGTAGTTGCTCTTGTTCTTATTTATCAATTAGCTAAGGTTTTTGGAAAGGGAATTGGTTTTACTTTGGGGCTTATTTTCCTACCAATAATCTTTTATCCAATCCTTGCTTTCGGAAACTCAACATATTTAGGGGGTGTCCAAACTATGCCAGTAGCACCAACTATTTAACTTAAAAATATAAAAACCGATAGTGCTATGTAGCTATCGGTTTTTATATGTGTAGAAAAGGCTATCAATTTTGCGATTAGTAATAATTTGAGGTATAATTATATCAAATGGTCATTCAAGAAAAGCAGTTAAAACAATTTTTATTAGAGTCAGCTTTGATTACCGAAGCCGATTTTGATAGTGCAGTAGAAGAAGCCTCTAAAAATAAATTAACTCCTGGGGCTGTCCTGATTAATAATGGCAAGATTAGTGAAAGTGACCTTCGCCGAGCGCAAGCTTATATCCTAGGTATCTCTTATGTTAGTTTAAAAGATCAAAAGATTGATAGAGCTGTTTTAGCTCTTATCCCGGAGCCGGTGGCTAGAAAAAATAATATTGTTGCTTTCCAAAGGAGCGGTGATGCTTTAGAGGTGGCAATGCTTGATATTAAAGATTTTTCTTCTGTCGAATTCATAAGAAAGAAAGTTGGTTTACGTATTTTACCCCGTCTGACTGATAGCGATTCTATTAAAAGTGCTTTGCTTTTGTATCAGAAAATTTTACATGCTGAATTTGGTGATATTATTCAAAAAGATGCGATTTCATTGAATAATTTAATTGAAAGCCGAGGCGAAAATGTCGATGGTGCAGATCTGAATATATTATCGGAGAGTTTGCCGGTTATTAGAATTTTAGATACCTTACTTAAACATGCGGTCCTACAAAATGCTTCAGATATACATATCGAGATTTTAGAAAGTGACCTATTAATTCGTTATCGTATAAATGGCATTCTCCATGACGCGATGGTTTTACCAAAGAGTGTTACCACTAGTATTATTGGTAGATTAAAGGTTTTAGCTAACCTTAAATTAGAAGAGAAACATTTACCACAAGATGGCCGGTTTAAAACAGAGGTTAGTGATGAGGGCGTTTCATTTCATGTTTCTATTTTACCAACATACTTTGGAGAAAAGGCGGTTATAAGATTATTACGAGAAAATGTTTCCGGTTTTACTTTAGAGGCTATCGGTTTTCATGGAGAGACACTTGAAATATTACACGAAGCTATCAAGCAAACAACAGGTTTGATATTGACCACTGGCCCAGCTGATTCTGGTAAAACTACCACCCTTTATACTTTGTTAGATCTTTTAAATACTCCCAATGTAAATATTTCTACTATCGAAGATCCTGTGGAATACCAAATGAACAGAATTAATCAAACTCAGGTCAAACCAGAGATTGGTTTTACTTTTGCTAATGGTTTACGTTCTTTGGTCCGTCAGGATCCGGATATCGTGATGGTGGGGGAAATCCGTGATAATGAAACAGCCTTACTTACTATTAATACCGCATTGACTGGCCGTTTAGTTCTTTCTAATCTGTATACAAACTCTGCTGCAGGGGTAGTATCCAGGCTTGTCGATATGAAGATCGAGCCCTTTTTGATTACTTCTATGTTAAAGATAGTTATTGCCCAAAGGTTAATCAGAAAGTTAGGTGATAATAAAGAAAAATATTTCTTATCCAAATCAGAGATAGTTTCTTTGGGCGAAAAGATTGATTTGAAAAAAGTTTTAAATATGCTCAAGAAAGAAAAGATTGTGGGCGAAAAAGAAACAATGGAAACTATTCCATTTTATAGACCAAAAGAATCGGCTGATAACAAGGATGGTTACCGTGGTCGTATTTGTATCAATGAAGTATTAAAATTATCCCCAACAATTAAGGAATTAATACTGCGCGGTGAGTCAGATAAGATAATAAATGAACAAGCTAAAAAAGAAGGGATGATTTCTCTAGCTGAAGACGGTATTTTTAAGGCCGCTCAAGGAATAACGACCATTGAAGAAGTTTTAAGTGTAGTCTTGGGATAATTAATGTTATAATTCTCCTTATGAAAAAAGTAAAAGCATTGGTGGTAGCAAACTGGAAGATGAATCCAGAGACGATAGAGAAGGCTAAAGAGATTTTTCGGGGAACAAAAGCTTTTGTTAAAAATTTAAAAAATACAAAAGTGGCTATTTGTCCACCTTTTGTTTATCTATCTGATCTAGAGAAAATAAACGATTCTAAAATACTTATTGGAGCACAGGATATGTTTTGGGAAAATAATGGTTCTTTTACGGGTGAGATTAGCCCTATAATGCTTAAAAAGGAAGGAGAAAGTTATGTAATTATAGGTCATTCTGAAAGAAGGGAATTGGGGGAGACGGAAGAGGCAATTTCTAAAAAAATAATCTCAGCAATTAAAGCAAATTTAATACCTATTCTTTGTATAGGAGAGAAAGAAAGGGATATTCATGGTGAATACTTACATCTTTTACGTAAACAAATTATAAATTCTTTAGGGAAATTACCAAAAAGGTTTTTATCAAAACTAGTCATAGCGTATGAGCCTATCTGGGCAATCGGTAAATCTGAAGAAGAAGCTATGAAGCCAGCAGATCTACACGAGACGACTATCTTTATTAAAAAGATTTTAGTGGAGATTTATGGACAGGTGATTGGTATGACAGTTCCTGTTCTATATGGTGGTTCAGTAAATCATAATAATGCTAAAGATATTCTTGTCCATGGACAAGTTCAGGGATTATTAGTTGGAAGAGAAAGTTTAAACCCTAAAAAGTTCGGGGAATTATTAAAGGAAGTAGATTCTATTTAATCCATCCACCCATTAAGTGTAGATGAAGGTGGTCAACAATTTGACCACCATCTTTGCCAACATTAAAAATGGTTTTATATCCCTTAAGATCAGCTTTTTCAGCGTCTGCTTTGGCGGCAAAAAAAAGTTCGGCTATTATATCCTTGTCTTCTTTTTCTAAGTGAGCGAGTGATTGAATATGTTTTTTAGGGATTATTAAGTGATGAAAAGGGGCAGATGGTTTGATATCTTGTAAAATAATAAGATCATTATTTTCTAAGAGTACTTCAGCCGGTACTTCTTTGGCAATTATTTTACAAAAAATACAGTTATTATCTTTCATAGATTTATTATAGCACATTGAATGGAATCTCCACTTCGCTTTTATTAAAGACAGAGTCAGTGGCTACTACTCGTAGTGTATTCATCGGAACTATAGATTTAATTTCTGCTGGAGTGAAAGAAAAAAGGAAAGGGTCACTATTTGAGGATCCAGTGTAAGTACCATTTATATAAAAATCTAATTTTGAAATAGGGAAAGTACCTTGGCTGGTTACTTGAATAGTTATTTTTTCATTTTGGCTATAAAAATAGTCAGAAGTAATACCTAAGACGGTTATTTTAGGGCTGTTAGCGTTGGTATGGACATTATCATAAGCTGTTGGTTTGATAGGGTAAGGTATAGACTGAGTCTTTAGCCATTGTTCCACAGGATATTCCCAATGATTAAATTGTGGATCATCGGCTGGGTTTTCTGGCACAGCGCCATAAGGGTCATCTTTATTTACCCAATATAAAATTTCATGAACATTAGGAATATAAATATTTTGTTGGGTTTCTATCGGAGTCAATTCGGTAGCTAGCTTTCCGGAAATTTTATCTATTGTAAAATAATCATAACCTTCCCAAATTCCCTGGAATACTGGTTTTATTTCTTTTGAGGTTGCCTCTGGGGTATTGAAATATTCTTTCGGTAAATTTTTTAAAGCTTCATTCATAAAAGCGCGCCATAGTGGAGCGACTACTAGCCCGGCAATCTTTTTATCAATCGGACTGTTGTCATTGTTACCAGCCCAAGCCCCTACTACTAAATTTGGGGTATAACCTACAATCCAAGCATCACGGTAATCGTTAGTGGTACCGGTTTTTGCCGCGACGGGACGATCAGCAAAGTGAAGTGGGGAGTTTGCGCCATAAAGTGGGGTTCTGGCGACATTGTCTGATAGTATATCGGATATTTTATTTGAAGTTTCGGCTGATAAAACTTGCTCTGGGCGGTAATAAGCTTCTTCTAGGACTTCTCCTTTAGCATTTTGTACTTTCAAGATTGAAATATATGGATTTCTTACTCCCTCATTAGCAAATACACCATAAGCGCTGGTTATTTCTAACGGAGATACTTCACCACCTCCTAGGACTAGAGTTAGACCATATTGGTCTTTATTAGTAAGGCTAGTAATACCCATACTTTTGGCCGTAGCTAGAGAATCTTTTATACCAGCTAAATATAGTAATTTTATAGCTGGGACGTTACGGCTTTGTCCTAAAGCATCTCTTAAATTAACTGGGCCTATATATTTACCATCAGCATTTACTGGCATATAGCAGTCGCTTGAAGAAGCGGTACCTATAGGATTTCCCACCACGTCGCAAGTAGTTTGAAATTCTGTCGGTAAATCAAAAAGAACGGTATCCGGAGTATATCCTTTATTAAAAGCCGTAGCATAAACAAATGGTTTAAAGGTAGAACCAGGCTGACGATGGGCGAGGGCGACATTAAAATTCCCTTGTATTTCTTTATCAAAATAATCACGAGATCCAACCATTACTAATATCTGTCCGGTTTTAGGATCAATAGCCACAAGAGCAGCGTTTTCAGCGTTGAAATCAATTTCATTTTGTAGAGCATATTTCTTTACAATTTCTTCAGCTTTAGCCTGTAAACTATAATCAAGAGTGGTTGTGATTTTCAAACCATCTTCACGAATAGCTTTATCTCCATATTTATTTTCAACGTATTGTCTAACATAGTCCACAAAATGTGGGGTTTTTATACTGCTATATTGTTTAGGCAAAAAGGTTACAATTTGTTTTTTTGCCCTATTGTATTCCTCTTCTGTAATAAGACCGTTTTCTAACATCTTTTGTAAGACTAGATTTTTTCTAGCATCCAACTTATCTTTATTATTTCCATAGGGTGAATAATAGGTCGGAGCATTTGGGATGGCGGCTAGATAAGCAGCTTCAGCTATATTTACTTCAGATGCTTTTTTACCAAAGAAAGTTTGCGATGCTTCTTCGACACCGTAAATACTACCACCGTAAGGGTTTTCATTTAAATAAATAGACAAGATTTCATCTTTGGTCATTGTTTTTTCTAATTGAATAGCCAAAAACCATTCTTTTGCTTTTCGAGAGATGGCTACTTCGGAAGTAAGTAGGGAATTCTTTATTACCTGTTGGGTAATAGTGGATCCACCACCAACACCGCCAGTCAAATGGGCAAAAACAGCTCTAATAATAGCCTTGATTTGTATACCACCATGATTATAGAATCCAGCATCTTCTATCGCTATAGTACCTTTTTTTATATAGGGAGAGATTTCTTCAAAGGGTACAACCTGCCTCTTTAAATTTTGATTTAGGTCAGCGAGTAGGATTTCACCAGTACGGTCGTATATTTTGGTGCTTTGAGAGACGGTCCTCTCGTCAAAAGACTTTAGATCGGGCATTTTAAAAGTAGAAATCCAGATGGCGATAATCCCCAAGGTGATAAAGCCTAAACTAAATAGATAAATAAGGATCTTTTTCCAATGCTTTTTAGTTTTGTGTTTAATCATAATTTAGGTTATTATAACATTATATGAAAATAGATACAGACCCAAAAAAGATAGAAGACTTTCTTACTCGTGGAGTAGAAAATGTTTATCCGAACACCGATTTTGTTAGAAAATTGCTCTTAAGTGGAAAAAAATTAAAAATATATTTAGGTATTGATCCTACTGGACCAACTTTACATATGGGCCATGCTATTCAGCTTAAAAAGCTTGGAGAACTTCAGAAATTAGGCCACGAGATAATTTTATTGATCGGTGACTTTACCGCGATGATTGGTGATCCAACAGATAAGGCAGCAACAAGAGTACCTCTTACAAGAAAGCAAGTTTTAAATAATTGTAAACTATATAAAAAACAAGCCTCTACTTTTTTGAAATTTGGAATGTTTGGCGGAGCAAAATTGAAATTTAATTCTAAATGGTTGGGCAGTTTAAAATTTGGTGATGTTTTAAATTTAGCTTCCAAGATGTCTGTCCAACAAATGCTTGAAAGAGATATGTTTAAGAAAAGAATGGAAGCGGCTAAACCAATTTTTATTCATGAATTTATGTATCCTTTAATGCAGGGTTATGATTCCGTGGCTATGGACGTGGACGGAGAGATAGGTGGTAATGATCAGACATTTAATATGCTCACCGGTAGAAATTTGATGAAGGAAATTTCTAATAAGGAAAAGTTTGTTATTACTTCTAGGCTACTCGAGGATAATAATGGTAAGAAGATGGGAAAAACTGATAATAATGGTGTAAATCTAACGGATGATGCTTTTGAAAAATTTGGAAAAGTAATGAGTTGGACTGACGGTATGATGATGGTTGGGTTTGAGTTATGTACTTATGTATCAATGGAGGAAATAGAAAAAATTAGAAAAGAGATGGCTGATGGGGTGAATCCGCGAGATATAAAAGTACGGTTAGCTAAAGAGATTGTTACTATCTATCATTCAAAAGGAGAGGCGGATAAAGCAGAGCAAAATTTTGCGAATACTTTTAAAGATGGTGGTTTGCCAGAGGATATAGATGAAATAACAGCGGTAAATGGTGAGTTGCTCTCTGATCTTTCAGTTAAAGCTGGTTTGGTAAAATCCAAAGGAGAATTTAGAAGATTGGTTTTGGAAAAAGCGGTCAGCAATCAAGAGACTGGAGATAAGATAAATGACCCACTTTTTAAAGTAATTTCTACAACTATATTTAAAATAGGGAAGAGAAGATTTTTGAAGGTAATTATTAAATAATAAAAAGCCTCCGGAAAATCCTCTCCACTTAACGCAGACTAATCGTTACGAGGAAATTCCGGAGGCTTTTTATTTATTTTTTATTAGAAATTATCTACATCGTTATACTCGCTGAACTCTTCAGCAAAAGTATCTTCAATAATCGCTGGGTCAATGGAATCTTCTCCACCGATAGATTCTTCATCGGAATCTTTTGCTCCCTTTTTTTTCTCGATTATTTCGTCGTCCATATTATTTTTTTTCTTTGCCATTTTTTTAAAAATTTTCTTATAAATTTAATGAGCGGTTATCGCTCATTTATATGATTTTTATATTAATAGCATGCCTGAAAATGTTTGCAAGTGGTCAAAAAGTCCAGCCTGTGGAAAACTCTTGAGGCTGGGGTTAGTTGTTGCTTTTTCGTGCCTTACGGACTGAAATTTTCAGCAGAAAATTGAGGGAGTAGAGAAATAATTTTGTGACGACAAAATTATTATCGTGCTAAGAAAAAGGAATAAGTAGCCCCGGCCGCTACTTTATTGCTGTCTTATAGTAAGCAAAAAAGGTTAAACCAACGGCAATAGCATCATATTCATCATCATATTTTATAGGGCTTTCTATTTTAATTAATCTTTTTACCATATCAGTCACCTGGTCTTTATCACTCTTACCATAACCAGTAACTGCTACTTTTATTTGGAGAGGGGTGAATTCTAATATATTTAAATTGTTTTTAGCGGCCTCATAAAGCATTATGCCACGGGCTTCGCTCACTTTCATTGCGGTTTTGGCGTTTGTTTTAAAAAACAAAGTTTCTATACCCATGGCTTCTGGTTGGTATTTTTCAATTACCCTCTCTATTTCCGCACCGATCAGTTTTAGGCGGTTTTCATGTTTTTCTTTTATTGAAGTTGTGAAACACTCTGAAAAAATCAGTTTTTCCTTTCCTGTCTCTTTCTCCAAAATAGCTATTCCCAGTCTTTCGTATCCTGGGTCGATGGCAATTATTCGCATGTGTTTAATTATAACAAATAAAGTAAAAGCTAGTTAGTCATTACTTTTTCTTAGGGTTGGTTAGTTGTTGTTTTTTCGTGCCTTACGGACTGAAATTTTCAGCAGAAAATTGAGGGAGTAGAGAAATAATTTTGTGACGACAAAATTATTATCGTGCTAAGAAAAAGAAATAACTAGCAAACCCTTATTCAGCATTAGTATAGATTTCCTGTACTTCGTCGTTATCTTCAAGTTCTTCAATAAGTTTATCTAATTTGAAGCCATCTTCTTCGGATACTTCAGTCATCATTTTAGGCATATAACCTTCTAGTGTTTTTTCAAAAGCCCAAGAAGCACTACCAGGGGCAGCGAGGGCTGAACCGTTTTCAGTAAGAATGTGCTTTATTTCACCGGCAGCTTTATTTCTATTGTCAGTCAAAGCTTCAATCATTAAAGCCACTCCTCCTGGACCATAGGCTTCGTACATAATAGATTCCATTTGAGCAGTATTATCATTTTTCTTTAAAGCTCTTTCAATGTTTTCATTTGGGACATTAAGCTCGCGAGCTTTTTTGACTGCTGTCTGGACACCAGCTGCTTTGGCATCACCATTTGCCTTTCTTAATTCCATACCAATAACCTTGGCCATCTTGGTATAGACTTTTCCTTTTCTAGCGTCGGTGACTGCTTTCTTGTTTTTAACTTTTGACCATTTATTATGTCCACTCATAAAACTATCTTAACAGAAATTATCTTTTTTTCAAATATTTATCGATATTGAGAAATGTTTATGTTATAATTAAAGTCTTATTAGAATAACATATAAAAATATGGCAAAAGGAAACAATAGACAACAAAAGGAAAAAAAGAAACCAAAGAAAGCAAAATAGTTTATAAAAAATAGCGTGGCGAGAAAATCTCTCATCACGCTATTTTTGTTTTTTTAATTTAGATTAGAAGCTAAATAGACGAACAATGAAGGATGCAAAACGGCTCCAAAAACCTGGTTTTTTCTGTGCGGGGGTATTTATAATCGGCGGGGTATTTGTAGTCGGTATATTACTACTAATAGTTTCAGTACTTGAAGATGTTGTGGCGTTTGAATTTATTACTATAGCTGTTTTGTTCCCAGTTTGATTATTTTTAGGAATATTTGTTGCCAACTTGTTTGTGTTTGAAACTGGAGCTCTGTTTGTCATAGGAGGTGGCGTACTATATTTCATTGTAGGAATATCACGAACTATATTAGCAGCGATGTTTTTTCCGCTAATTATTCCCTGGACCATAATCATATCTCCAACTTTTAAATTAGCTACAGTGCTGGTAGAGCTACCTCCTATCATCATGATAGCTTTGGAGGTGTTTACGGTATAAACAGTAGTTTTCCAAGTTGGAGTATTAGTGGCACTAAGATTTGATGTTCTCTCTATTTGTTTAGATTCAATGGTAACTACCTTTCCTTTTATAGTAGAAATCATTCCAACCGTTGTTGATCCTATGTTTGGGTTGGTAGAAGTAGATACTACTCTTGTTGTGGCAGTACTCGGGCTAGTAAGATTATTTGTTTGTGTAAGGGCTGATGAGATTGCAAATAAACCAAACGTACCAATAAAAATAATTGCTAAAGAAATATAATTTTTGGATTTCATATTAATGATAATTATAACATTATTCAAAGTAGTATTACAAATTAAAGAAAAACCAGTGGCCGCATAAAGCGCACCACTGGTTTTTTTTATTTCCTTTCTTTTCTTACCCTCCAATATCGGCATTGAATATATGTCATCAAACCTAGGTTTCCCATTCTCTCCATACAAGAGGGGGTAACCCACGGTCCGGTGCCACAATTAGTCCTATTTTTGTCCAGAGTGTTCCAGGTTGCTGTTGGCTGTTGATTACAGACGTAGATGGCGGGTATTTTTTCTAATACTCCGCTCTCTCTCATTCTGTAGCTAGAACCGCAAGCGTTTGTGGAGAACTTTAGAGTTTCTGGATATTGGATATGAAGAGCAATTATTTCCGCAAGAGTGAGCGGGCGTTTTTTCCCAGCGACTATCTTCTCTGTCGCTGTTCTTGCCACCATGTTCATTGTTTCAGTTCCAATATCCACACCAAAGGCCCAGTACGGGTGATGGTGAGGAAGTTTTTCCTCAGTGTCCCTAACTTTGTTTAGACTCAATCCGGTAGTCCCATTAATTCCATTGAAATTAATGAAAGATATTTGCCGCATTGTTTCCATACAATTTCTTGGTATTACAGCGAGGATTGGTATCGGGGCATTTTCTAAGCCGAGATCAAGGGCTCGTGTGATCACGTGCCTCTTGAGAGGCCCGTCTCTTAAGAAGGAGACTTGTTTTATGGATTCTGTATCCGTAACAAGTCTTTCAAGAGTCATGACCTGGTTTTCGAAAATCCTCCTAAGTTTTTGCCACCTAGGTGATTTTTTCATTTCCGTATGCATAATGATTCTCCTTTAAAAAGGGGGTTAAGAGTCAAAGAGCTAATGCTAGTCTAGACAGATTCTATACCTTGCTTGTCTTATGTCAATTATATATTTATCCATACCACTTTTCTTAAAATAGTGTAAGATATGGAGATGC
>Ga0247841_10011319_pt1 | contig 11900 bp, 10 predicted proteins | sample LaCruzMarch2015__2_FD_192410 | JGI IMG/M metagenome (GOLD analysis project Ga0247841, IMG submission 192410) | Freshwater microbial communities from meromictic Lake La Cruz, Castile-La Mancha, Spain - LaCruzMarch2015_18m | ecosystem: Environmental > Aquatic > Freshwater > Lake | place: Spain...
GTATTCCTCAGTAATAATCTTTGGCAATCTATCTATAACTCTCAGATTATGTGCAACGCTTATTATTATTCCGTTACCTATATGAAAAGCACAAACATTATTAGCAAATACTTTATTCGGAGCACCAGAATTATAAACAGACATAATTCTGAATAAAGGTGATTTATTTTCATCTATTAAATTCAATTTATTTTCCATTGTAATTAATATTAAATTTAAGCTAATAATCAAATTATAGTTATCATATTGATAATAAAGCTATTAATTTGCAAAATGTTGTTGTATTTCGATTGTTTAACCAGCAATTTATAATTTTATTCAATTTTAAACAACAGGAAACTATTATTCAGTTCTTGTATTTTATTATAAATCTCTTTTACTTTTATTATTTTACCTGCAGTAATTCCATCATTGGTTGTTACAAAAAAACTTGATATTTTTACAGCATCAGGGCTTACTTGCTCAATACTAATTGTTAGTTCTCCAAACTCATTTTTAATTTCAGTAGTATCGAAAGTACTTATTAATTTGATATTTTTATTAAACTGAATATAATATACATACGAATCTTTACCACAAAAATCCGGGTAAAAATCCAATTTCCGGTTATTTATATCAAGGTCATTGTATATTATATGATTAAACCATTTATTGAGATTTAAAGAAATAGTGTCACCATTTTTTTTAAGCAAATTATTACTATAATAACGGGTATTAACAACTGCCTGAAAAGGAAATTCTTTGTTAGTTACTTTTGTTTCCTGACTAATTATTTTAACTTGATCATTCAACTCAGATATTTTTTTATTATATAATTTATTTATAGTTTCATCTTTATAATTACATTGATATAGCCCTCGTGTAAGAGTAGAATACTGCCCTGACAAATTGATTTTTGCGTTAAAAATACTCGAAAGCGAATCTAAATTTATTTTTACCAAGATATTACTTTTTCTTACGTTATCATTTATTTTGCTATTCGGAAGTTTCCTCAATCTTATTCTTTCATTAATAGCTTCTTTGTGAGGACTATAATCACTTAAAATAACTAATCTTGTATATGTATTTTCAAAGTAAAATGGTAATTCATTCAAATAAAAACCAAAATTTGCCTTTTTGGGATATAAATATTGTATCAGATGGTTTTTTAAAGTAACTGCAAATAAATAATCACTATCAAACATTGGGGAAAAGTATTGGTCATTTATTTCTCCCATTCTTTTGTCACATACATAAGCCGTAAAGTAATTCAATTCTAATTTTAAAATAAGTGCTACATAAATATCATATCTGCATATATCTCTTATAACTTTACTGTTAATATCTTGTCCCATTTTAGGATCAAAATTGTCAATATCTTTAAAATATGCGATGTCATTTTCAAATTTAAATTCATCTGCAATTTTATTATGTATTTTCATTAATTTTAAATACCCCAGACTATCGTTTTTAATATCTTCGGTTTCTGTTTTTACGAATTCCGCAATTTGACGTAATTCTTTTGTATTAACACCTTGTTGTATTGAAGCCATAATTGCCACATGATTTTTTTCTCTAATGTGCGAATATAATGCATAGAAAGGAATATATTTTTCTTCAAATGAACCGTATAAGGTATATAATAGTTCATATGGTTTAATTGTGAAAATTACGTAAGGAAGAGACAGATAAGGGCGACTCCCATCTTCATGAATACATCCATTTAATTTGTTTTTATTCCAATAATAAACCTTAGTATTATTAAGAATTTTAGTGCTATCAGGATTTGCATTATTATGATAATTTATATTTACGTTTAATTCTGAACTATGTGATATGGTTAATTGATAATTTTCCTTAAGTATGTCACTATTAAAAAAAATCCGAAAAGATGATAATACCCCGAAATTATCTAAATAAGGTATAAAATAATTATATTCAATACTTACTTCATCTCCAATATTCAGATTGTCTATTTTATAGACATATTTATTAAAATTCCCATATTTGTTTTTTTCAACTACAACCATTTTAACAGGCTCAATGGTATTGATAATTTTTATATCTTTCTTTTCTCCATTTTTTGTTATTGCTGTTGCCTTAAAATAGGTGCATTTAAGGTTTGAAAAAACATATGTGTAATTTCTATCTGGTGGAAAATGTGATATATAGGAAGGATCAAATTCTTCAGGTAATGTAAATTTTGAAAATCTTTCAACTCCGGATAAAGTCAAAATTTTAATCTTTATTTTTTTTGTAATTGAAAAATTAATAAAATCTGATTTTTTTCCAATAACTTCAATGGTATTATTTTCGCTGATTATTACTGCATCCTTTTTTAATGAATCAGAAATATTATTATTAAAAGCATTTTCAATACTTCCGCCAAAAAGGGCAGGTATTTGTATTAATGTGAAAATAAATAAAAAGATATAAATTTTATAAGACTTCAAATAATTAATCATAAGCTTTTTGTTTTTTATTATTTCTATTTTGTTTAAAATAAAATTTAAAATATTTATCATTCAAAAATTTAATCAGGTACTCAAATGAGACAATTAATATTATAAAATCCATTACTTGTGTAAATCGCTGAAAACCAAATACAATAATTGAAGTTAAAAGGAAATTAATAAATATTATATTTAAAATAGGAGGAATTTTTAGTAACATAGTATTATTTTTTGCAAAATATTTAATAATTATAGCCGGGAATATAATAAATGTCAATATTTTATATATAGATATAATATTTCTGTCAGGCGGGAAAATATAAATAATCCCTAAAATACCAAAAAATAAAAGAAGAATTAATAATTTATCATAAATCAGTTTAATATATTTGTTAGTAAAATTATTAATAATAATGCCATATAATTCAAGCAAATACAAAAGAATAATTAGCCATAAAAATTTAAAATGAGAAAAACTAAGAATTACTTTATCAATGATTAACTTAAATATTAAGTGCGGATAATGCTTATAAAAATTAATAACTCTTTTTATACTTGATTTTCCTTGCATTTTATCATTATTATAAAAACTTTCCTTAATTGTTTCCCATTTTGGAAGCCATCCACCTTCAGGAAAAATATATTGACCGTTTTGTGTTAAAGCCGGGACATATTCGTTATGACCATTTAACAACAGTCGCTGACTTTGAGTTGATACTAAAAAAAACCTGTAATTATTATTTTGTAATCTGCTTATTATATTTTTTTTAATTGAAATAGTGAGGCTTTTATTATTTTTCAATTCATTAATTTCTTTTTGCTTTTCTGTTTTAATATCTCTGTATAATGTAATATTAGAATATATAGTCCATGGTAAAATAGTTATAAAGAAGGATATAGCTGTTATTTGTAAATGCTTTAAAATTATTTTATCTTTTTTCTTTAGATAAGAATAAATCAAATATATAAAATATATAAAAGGAATTAATGTCAGGTTGCCTTTAACAAGCAATCCTATACCAAAGCTTAAGCCCAAAATAATAGAAGAGAATGTATTTTTTTTATGGTTATATAAAATATATGAGCATATTATAAAAAATATTGAAAAAGAAGTTAATGCCTCAGTCATAATTCCATCTGCAAAATTGAAATTATAATAAATATATAAAGGACTTGAAAATAAACCACTTAAAAAACCTGAAATATTCCAAAATTTATATCCAATATATGGTAAAAGGGCAGCTATCAAAATTAATAATATTAATTGTATGTATTTAACAATTATAGGAATAACACCAAATATTTTATATATTATTCCCAGAAAAAAAGGATAAGCAGGTTCACGATAAAAATCATTTGTTTTATTAGAGCAAAAATCAGTTATACTGGTATTTACAAAAAATTGATTTTCCGGTTTATTTACATTTTCCAGAAAACTATATTCTGAAAAATTTTCAATACCTCCAAATTTTTGTATTCCATGACCTTTAGCAAAATTTACGCCTATTGATTGGTACTCAATAGGATCTCCGAAAAATGGAACAAAATTGCTGAAATTAGAAATTGAAAAAAAGATAATAGAATAAATAGCAAAAAGGAAAAAGCAAAATAATACTCTTATTTTTTTCTTCTGTAGTACTTGGTAAATATTTTGAATTATCGAATCCATATAGTTAAATTCTTCTGATGATAATATATATTATCTGATATTATTTTGCTAAAATAAATAAAAATATGGTATCATATTCGTTTGATAGTAAAATACTTTTTTAGCAAATCCGAACATTCTTGGGAAAGAATACCTGTTATTAACTCTGTTTTTGGATGTAATATTTTTTTATTTATTTTTGAAAAACCTTTTTTATCATCTTTACAACCATAAACAATTTTTTTAATTTGTGTCCAATACGATGCTCCTGCACACATAACACATGGTTCAAGAGTTACATACAAGATGCATTCTTTTAGATATTTCCCGCCTAAATAATTAGAAGCTGAAGTAAATGCCTGCATCTCAGCATGTGCTGTAACATCATTTAGAGTTTCAATTAAATTATGTGCTTTTGCAATAATAATATTATTATGTACAATCACTGCTCCAATAGGTACTTCATCTTTATCAAAGGCTTTCTGAGCTTCAATAATTGCTTTTTTCATAAAATATTCATCGCTGTACTTTTTATCATCTTCAGAATCTGGTTTCATCAAACACTATATTTATTAATAGATTTATTATTTCTTTTACCTTTTTTAATACTTTTGCAAATTATTACAAAACTATAAATATTATGTTAAGAAATTATACTTGCGGGGACTTAAATATTAGTAATTTAAATCAAAATGTTATTTTATGCGGCTGGGTTCAACGTATTCGTGATAAAGGCGGCATAATCTGGATTGACTTAAGAGACAGATATGGCATTACACAACTTCTTCTTGAAGAAAAAAACGCAACTCCTGAATTAATTAACCAAGCAAGAGCACTGGGAAGAGAATTTGTTATACAGGTGGAAGGAAAGGTTATTGAAAGATTCTCGAAAAATTCTAAAATGCGTACAGGTGATATTGAAATAAAATTAGAAAAAATAAATATCCTGAATAAATCAATATTACCCCCATTTACAATTGAAGATGATACTGATGGTGGTGAAGAAATAAGAGCAAAATTCAGATATCTGGATTTACGAAGAAATATTTTACGAAATAACCTCGAATTACGCCATAAAATAGCTCAGGAAGTCAGAAAATATCTGGATTCTTTGGATTTTTTAGAAATTGAAACCCCAATGCTTATTAAATCCACTCCTGAAGGAGCAAGGGATTTTGTTGTTCCGTCAAGAATTTTCCCGGGTGAATTTTATGCTCTTCCTCAATCACCGCAAAATTTTAAGCAATTACTTATGATTGCAGGTTATGACAGATATTTCCAAATTGTTAAATGTTTCAGAGATGAAGACCTCAGAAGTGACCGTCAACCTGAGTTTACACAAATTGACTGTGAAATGTCCTTTGTTGAGCAGGAAGATATTATAAATACTTTTGAAGGTTTGGCAAAGCATTTATTTAAAACTATTAAAGGTATAGAATTTAAAAATGATTTTGTAAGAATATCTTACGATGATGCAATGAAATATTATGGCTCTGACAAACCGGATTTAAGGTTTGATATGAAATTTGTGGAACTAAATGATATTGTTAAAAATCATGGATTTAAAGTTTTTGATGAAGCGGAATTAGTAGTTGGAATTTGTGCAAAAGGAGTTTCAGAATATACCAGGAAGCAAATTGATGAGCTTACTGAATTTGTAAAACAACCACAGGTTGGAGCAACAGGCTTGGTTTACCTGAAATATAATTTAGATGGTTCATTAAAATCTTCAGTTGATAAATTTTATAGCCCAAATGAATTGCAGGAATGGGCAAATAAATTCAATGCTTCAAAAGGTGATTTAATGCTAATTCTTGCGGGTAAAAAAGAAAAAACTCAAAAAGCATTAAGTGAGTTACGTTTAGAAATGGGAACACGTTTAGGACTAAGGGATAATAATACATTTGTTCCGCTATGGGTTTTAGATTTTCCTCTTTATGAATGGGATGAAGAGACAAAACGTCTTTATGCAAAACATCATCCGTTTACTTCTCCAAAAACTGAAGATCTTGGTATTCTTGAAACAGACCCAATTTCGGTAAAAGCAAATGCATATGATTTTGTAATTAACGGAGTTGAGATTGGTGGTGGTTCTATTAGAATTTTTGATGAAAACATTCAAAAGAAAATGTTGAAATTATTAGGATTTACTGAAGAAGATGCGGTTAAGCAATTTGGCTATCTTATGAATGCTTTTAAATATGGGGCTCCGCCTCATGCAGGGATTGCTCTTGGTTTTGACCGGTTGGTGGCAATGTTTTGCGGAGTAAATTCAATAAGGGATGTTATTGCATTTCCAAAAAATAATTCAGGTAAAGATGTAATGATTGATTCACCTTCTACTTTATTTGATGAGCAATTGAAAGAATTGCATATTAAAATTGATATTTAATTAATTTTAGAATATTTCATTACTCCTTTTACAAAAAACACAAAACAAAATTAAAAATATTTTATCAGATTTGATTAGGATTTAGATTAAAATTAATTTTTAGAACGATACATTTTTTGTTTTAATTTTATATCCTACTTTTTCTGTTTTTTAGCATCTAATTTACTTTTACATTCATTCAACTCGTCAATTAATATATCCACCATCTTTTTATATCTTTTACATTCAGAGCATTTAGTGTATTCAGCAGGTTCTTCTTTTATATTATCCTTTTTTGTTATTATGTATTCATCCGAAAAAAATAAATGTACAGGAACACGAAGGGCTTCTGCAATTTTTTCTAATGTTTCTACTTTCATTGAATTTGTTTTTATATTGTTATAATAGCCCTGTTCTGTTAATCCTGCGTTTTTACATAGTTCTCTTATTGATATTTTTTTTTCTTCTGCTATAGATTTTATTTTACTGTAATTCATGCTTTTAAAAAATAAGACAACGAAAAGCTAAAAATAATTATATAAAAATTTGTTTAGTATTCTAAAATAATCTTTATATTTGCTCATTAAATTTACTAATTAAATTTTTTATTAGCAACTATTTTAGCAAAATGCCAGAAAAAAATGACTTTAAGCTTCAAATTAAAAAGCCTTTGGCTACTGATAAAAAACAAAAAAGAGTTTTTAAAGGCTTTTTTTATTGCTACGAATCTACAATCAGGTACATGAAAGGTCAGAATTATCAGCAATTATTTTCTATAAACGTACTTGGAATTATTTGTAAGCTTCTTATTATAACAGAGAATTAACAATTAAATGAAAATTAACATTTTATTAATACTTTTTTATATGAATAAATACGAAAAAATAAAATTATTTATTAGAGGTAGTTGGAAAGAAACGTTAATTATTCTGGTAATTATTTTTACCAGCTTAATATTAGCTTCATACTATTGTCCTGAAACAATATCATTTACTACAGCTATTATTTTAGCACCGGTAATTACTTTAATTAACTGGCTTATATCCTCATTATTAAGTTTAATAATAGAATAATTTTAAATTTATTGCCAAAATACGATTTTATTGATTTATAACAATTTTTGTTTCAATAAATAAGTTATTTTCTTTAATTACAAAATAATAAACTCCTTTTTCAAAATTACTAATGTTAACTTCTAAACTATTTTCTTTTGTTTTGATTTCTTTAAGCTTTCTGCCGGATATATCGTTTATTAATATTTGTTTTTCTGAGTTGTAACTGAAATTACTAAAGCCAATTTTTATTAAGCCTGTTGTAGGGTTAGGGTATAATTGTACAGTTTTATTTGAACTGCTATTTTTAATATTAGTTTGGAAATCACTATAAACTGTTCCTGCTGTATCGCCGTTTTTAACATAACCTATTAAATCCTTAGAATATGAACCTTCAAAATATCCTATATCTAATGCAGTTTGTCCTAATCCTACTTTAACAGTCCTGAGATAAGAATTTACACCAAAACTAATACTATGAAGCAGGTTTATGGAGTTTGTATCAATTTCATAAAAAGGAGCTTTATATGGATATATAATATCAAATCCACAACTTTTTTCAATTAACCCGGTATTATTAGTGGATACTATAGCTTGAGTATAGTGTCCCATAATACCATTACCATTACCAATATCAAAAGGTTCAACAAATAACTGGTTGTTTAATGCATTAGCCAAATTACCTATTGTGTCAATATATAAAATGGTACTATTATAATTAAAATTTGAATATCCATAAGGATTTCCTATACTACCAATATTCCATGATTGTCCATTTATATGGACATTATACAAAATAGAATCGTTTTGAATTATCTTATTTAAAATAGTAACTTTATAAATTCTTTCAGATCCACCATACGACATTCCATAACCCATATATAGCTCATCATATTGAAAAACATCTCCAACATTAAAACTAAAAAAATCCATAAACTTTGGAACAACAAAACCATGATTAATATAAGTGCTTGCAATATTACTTGGTCCTTCAACTCCTATTAAACTATATTGAGAACTACCTGATTGAAATTTTACAATTCCAAAGTTTTTTGAAATAATTATTGTATCATTTGTAGATAACCTGATAGTTTTAATAGAATCATTTGTTCCAAGAACCAAAGCTGTACTTACATTAATAATTTGTGCTGTTACATTATGAAGAGTATCAAATAACCAATTACTTCCTATACATGCATTTGTGATAATAGTAAATGAGGCTGTATCGCAAAAATTATAAATATTATTATGTTTTATTACTTTTCTCTGAAGAAATGTCGGTTGATTATATAATAAGTAATTATTTTGAGATGTGTTTTGGCAAGTACTACAATCTGTTACAATCCTGTTTAAATAAAATGTTGTATCACCATTATTTGTATATATTGAGTCAGTTAAAATTGTTGTATTATAACTACTGCTTGTATCTAAACTGTAGTTATATTTTAAAATTTGATTAATTAAATTCCAATTCTGAGAGTATAAATTAAAGCTTAAAAATATCAGAAAGAAAAGTATTATTTTTTTCACAATATTCTTGATTGTGCATGATAAATATAACATAAACAGGTTATTGTAGTAATGTAATATTTTCATAATAAATATTTCATACAAAAATAAACATATTATTTTATTTTCCTAATTAAATAGATAATTTTTTACCGTTTTGATATTCTTATTTGAGCATGGAATATTTAGATACAATGAGTGTTAAGACATTTTTTATGAGTACTATTCTAATTTAAAAGTAGTACTCATTTTAAAATCACCGGAATTAGACCATTCTTTTGTTTCACCGGTAGTTTTACAATAAATATTTTTAAAAGGTTTTAAAACAGTAATTGTAGATTTTCCCCATGCATCAATTGTCCCTTTGTATATATTATCAATAAATATATCAACATAATAACCTGTTGAATTATCAATAATAACACTTATTGCATTATTTTTATTTATGGGAGAAGAAATAAGGTTTTTATCGTCAACATTTTTAGAGAGGAAGTTTAATCCTCTTGTTTTTGTGATAGTTGATCCTTTTATTTCAATAGTTTTATTATTTTGAGAATAAACTAAAGAAATAGACATTATTAAAATAAATACAAATAATAAATTTTTCATAATTTGAAGTTTAAATTTTGTTAAAGTCTATAATCAAACAAATAAAATATTTTTTTAATGCGAATATATTAATTCTAATGTTTTTAAAAATTACTAATTTAGTTTAATATTATTATTCAATAATTGGTTTTTCAAGTTTGTTATCAACTTTATTTATTTTTTTAATATTAAATTCTTTGTCGTAATTGATTATATAAATTGAGTTATTTTCAAAACCGCTGTATTTGTTAATTCTTTTAAAATTAAATTCCGATTGTAATAATTCAATATTATAATTTTGAATACATGGTTGAAGATTTTTACCATATTTTTTTAAAGCACTTAAAAAATAGTAGCATATATCAAAGCCACAAAAGCTGTATTTTGTAGGCTCATTTTTATATACATTCCTGTATTTTAATATAAAATTTTTGGTAATAGAATCATTATAATCAACATAGTAAGGAGAAAAAATATTCATTTCAAGATTATGCACATATTCCAATTCAAGATTATTTTCAAATTTTTTCCATGAGGGGAATCCTAAAATTGAAATTTTATATACTTTTAATAATGAGTTAAGTGAAGTAAGAATATTCAAAATAAAAACCTGATTTGATGATGGTAAAATTACAATATTATCATTTGTTTTAGATAAAGCATTTTCAACTCCGCTAATGCCTGTTTTTGTGTAAAGTATTTCTTTATATAAAATATTATTTGAGTTGTTATTTTCAGAATATACTTTAAGCATTTTATTTTTAAAAGTTTTAATTATATCTAATTCAGCTTGTGTACCATTATGAACAACAACAATATTTTTGTTTTTATAACTTCCATAAAATATGGCACTTTGTTCAACCTGTGTATTTATAGATGGATTAACCTGAAAACAATATGGATTATTTATTAAAAAATCATCATTTGAAGACAGGGGAGAAATAAAATTAATTTTGTTTTTCTTTGCAAAATCAGCAACTACTTGTACATTAGGGTAAAATACAGGTCCAATAATCAAATTCATCTGTTTAAACTCACTTTTTTGCAATATTGTTTTTACTTCATTAGAATCTTTTCTGGTATCAAATACATATAGATCAAGATTAAGTCCTTGTTTTTTTAAAGAGTCAATAGCTAACAAAGCTCCTTCATAGAACTCTAGAAAAGGTTTAGAGGTAGGAATGATTTTGGAGTTTTTATTATCCTGATTTTCATCATCTTCTTTTTGTAAAGATATTGCGTCGTTATAAAAAGGAAGTAATAATGCAACTTTAAAATTTATAGGCGTTGCCTTATAATTAAAATTATCACATTTTGCAATTTCATTTGAGTTTTCATTAGTTATATTTTTATTTTCTGTTGTATCAATTATGTTTTTTGATTTAGTTGTCTGGTTATTTAATGATTCAAGTACTTCATGTGTAATTAATTGTGTCTTAGGTATTTTTATTGTCATTCCTGGTTTAAGTCCGGTTTGGGATATTTCAGGATTTGCTCTGTGAATATCTTCTATTTCAACATTATATTTTTTTGCTAAGAAAAACAATGTTTGTTGTTTTTGTACCTTATGGTATATATATTTACTTGTATCTTTTTGATTATTATCAACTTTTATGTCTTTTTTAGTTTTATTGCTTTCATTTTTATTAACATTATCATCCTTTTTGTTTGTTTTTGTTTTGTTATTATTATTTTTTATTTCGTTTTCTTTTTTATTGTTTTTATCTGATTTGTTTACAGATTTTGGTTTAGGTATTTTTATTTGTTCTCCCGCTTTTAATCCTTTTTCTACACCGGGGTTATAATTTATAATGATTTTTTCGTCTATTTTGTATTTTTTTGATAATGACCATATTGATTCTCCTTTTTCTATAGTATGATATATAAAATCATCAGAATTTTTAGAAATATTGATATCATTTTTATTGACAGGAATTTTAATTTCTTGGTTTAATTTCAGGGCATCAGTAATACCTGGATTTACTTGTTTAATTGTTTTTTCATCAACATTATATGCTTTATATATTTCCCATAGAGTTTCACCTTGTTTAACTTTATGAATGTAGAATTTTTTATTATCAATTGTTATAATATTTTCTGATTTTTTAATATCACTGTCTTTATTTTGTGCAAAAACCGAATTATAAATCAAGAATAAAGAAAATAGCAAGATATTGTATATTACAATTTTTCGCATTATAAGGTCTATAAAATAATAAATTAAGTATTTGAAGAACAAAGTTAATAAAATTTTATAATAATATACTTAGAATTTTTTAAAATAAAACATATGTTTGTAT
>Ga0247841_10011321_pt1 | contig 11898 bp, 10 predicted proteins | sample LaCruzMarch2015__2_FD_192410 | JGI IMG/M metagenome (GOLD analysis project Ga0247841, IMG submission 192410) | Freshwater microbial communities from meromictic Lake La Cruz, Castile-La Mancha, Spain - LaCruzMarch2015_18m | ecosystem: Environmental > Aquatic > Freshwater > Lake | place: Spain...
TGTATCCGGGAACTGCTTCCTTCCACATAGCTTACACTAACTTTCTAAGAGAAGCAAAGAAACACCCTGAACAAATAATGCGAATACCAAACTTTATGCAACGATCAAGGGCAAAACAATTAGAATTTGGTTTCTTAAAAACTATTAAAAGAAAACGCGTAACCAGAAGATAATAAAAAAAAATGAAATTGTGTGCAATGAATCTAATTTGGCTGGAAATTTAGTCGGACAAATCCGAAGGGGTGTCTTTTTGTTTTTTTTACTTTCACTAGGATTGTTTCATTGTGGAGGCTGACTCCGTGTTCTTGTAAAATATCTTGCGGTCCTGCGCTTAGCAAAAATCCGCGGGGTTTTAGGCTGTGCCAAATATTGTCAAGCGCTTTCACTAAATCCGTTTCTGTTAAATATTCTGACACGTTAGCGAATCTTATTGCATCGCATTGAAATGGAAGGGGTCCTTGCGTGATGCGGTGTTTTAATTGTTGGACTCCTTTTAGACTCATTGAAAGATCAGTTTTGTTTACTCTTCTGTCTACTGCAAAGATTTTTGCTTGCGGACCTAGAATGTCTCTTGCTTCTGTTGTTGTAGGCGCTCCTGCTACGTTTCCCGCTCCAACATCCGCAAAAACTCTTATCTTAGTTTTGTATGCGCTTAGAAAAGCATTTAGTAAAGGGTATCTTCCTTTCCAAGTGTAACCCGCGTTTTTAACGGCCATTCTGTAGAGCATTATTCTTTTTTCTGGTTCGTATTCAAAAACAGCTCTTTTTGCTTTTCTTTGAAAAGGCCTCGCTTCAATCAACTCGCTTTTTGCGATCCTTCTCACTATTGGAACTTTACGGGTTTGCATAAGAATATTACTTCTTTAAGTGTTAATTAATTTATTGGTGGAATATATTTTTTCGTTGAACCCTTCAATACAAGGGGTTAGTTGCGCTTGAAGAGTTCGCTTTACTTACCTTTATTAATCTTTTTTCTTTCAGCGTAGTAACGAAAATGTTTGGTTGAATTCTTATTAAAAGCAATGTTTAAAACTTCTAAAGCAATATTTCTTGTATGGGTTATAGAGGAAGAAAGAGTCGTCTTAAAAATTTTAAACAGCGAGCAGAAGCGTTTTACAAAGCAATTACACATAATGAATCGGCAGGAAGGTCTGTTCGTAGAAGCTTAAGACAAATAATTATTGGCCGTAAAAAACACAAAGGACTTGTTTTGAAGAGAAACCCAGATCATTTAGAAGTTGCAAGAGCCGTTGAAGGAGGATTATTAATTTATTATTCCTGGAAAAAAATTGTTCCAAACCATTACGTACTGGTTCCAGTACACACCAAAGGCCGAGTTCAAGAATACTTTAACAAACCCTCAGCTATGATGTTAAAGTATTACCTGCAAGACCCTGCAATGAGAGAATCAATAAAAAAGTTTAATCCAGAAGACTATTTTCTTTGCAAACAATTTTCTAACCAACCCCAAAACAAACCCATAAATACCGAAACTCTAAAAGCAGCGATGGAAGAACTCCAACAACACTTTGAAAAGTCCCACACAGAAGTAGATCATTCAAACATCATTGTTTTAGGAAGATTAAAAGACGGAAGAATACGACTAGCAATTGTTGACGCTTAAAAAAATAGCATCGGGGCATTTACGCCCCAACTAAATAATTATTTCTTCGCTTGTTTTTCTTTTATCGCAGCGTGCGCAGCTCGGCCCTTCCGCGACCAAGCAAAATCAACAGATTTTGCGGGTCCAATAAATATGAGTATTTATTTGGGGCAGGCGAGCGGTGTGAGCTAACGCTCACAAGTGTTGAAGTTTATACTTAAACAAAAATGGTTAAATACTCTTTCAACGTTTTACTTTTGTATGATTAAAAGAAGTAAAAGTTGGCTTGCTGAAAGAAATGCGGGGCTTGCGGATAAGTGGCTTTCTTCAGCAAGGTTTTTTGCTAGAGGAGAAGCTAAACGGGTTTATAGGAAAAAAGAATCAAGTTATCCTATTAGAGCGATTATTGAGAACGGTAACGTAGTCAAAGTTTTTCATTTACTTAACCAAAATGGGAGAGAAAAAGCTAAACAAATCTTTTGGGAAATGAGAATAATTCACGAGCTCTTTCCACAAAACACTCTAAAACCGCGAGGAGTTTTTTATAGAAAACCATTAAACCAGAGAGCTTTTGTTGAAGTCCATGTCGATGAAGTGCCAGTACACCATGAACTAGCTAAATACCAAGAACTACTCGCCCGCGAACAAACCGCAGGACACATAAGCGGAGTTCAAGAAGTTAGGGATGCTTATGAAGTTTATTACTCTAAAGGCGCAAAAATGATGGAACTAATGAAAGAAATGGAATCAGCAGGAATAGTTAACGATAATAGCTTTTCAAATATCTCGCTTCACGATCCAAACAAACCAGTATTCTTCGAACCAAGCCTATTCTCCGGATACAACAAACTCAATCTCCAAACAATCCAACAAAAAGAAGAACAAGTCCTCGCATATATGCGCCAGCACAAACACCCCCCACAAAAAATCAGACAAATCCAAAACTACTTCGAAAACCTGAGAAAAACAATTAAAAAATAGAAAAATGAAAGAAACCCTTACTTTCTTAAGCCAAAATTAAATAACTAGCGAACGCCGGCATTGTGCTTAGAGAAGCTTTTTATAGTGTTTAACGCAAAGCTATTTTATGAAAGAAGATAATGCAATCAAGTTGTTTCAAGACAAAAAAGTTCGTGTTAAGTGGGATGCGGACGAAGAAGAATACTACTTTTCAATCGTTGATGTAATTGCTGTACTAACAGAAAATGACTTTCAAAGGGCTAGAAACTACTGGAAAGTGCTAAAACATCGGCTTTTAGAAGAAGGAAACGAGTCGGTTACAAATTGTAACCAACTGAAATTAGTGGCTGAAGACGGGAAATACTATAACACTGATGTTGCAAGCACAGAACAATTATTGCGTTTAATTCAATCAATTCCTTCAAAAAAAGCAGAGCCATTTAAATCATGGCTTGCAAAAGTAGGAAAAGAAAGACTTGACGAAACCGCTGACCCAGAATTAACCATTAACAGAGCAATGCAAACCTACCTAAAAAAAGGATACTCAAAAGAATGGATTAACCAAAGACTAAAAACCATTGAAGTTAGAAAAGAACTAACAGACGAATGGAATAGGGTCGGAATAGAGAAACAAACAGATTTCGCAATCCTTACAAACGAAATAACACAAGCATGGAGCGGAAAAACGGTGAAAGAATACAAGCAATTCAAGAATTTAAGAAAAGAAAGCTTACGCGATAACATGACTAATATGGAAATGGTTTTGAACATGCTCGGAGAAGCCGCTACAAAAGAAATCTCAAAATCAAAAAACCCAAAAACGTTTTCACACAGCAAACAAATAGCAAACGAAGGCGGAAACATCGCAGGAAACGCAAGAAAAAACATTGAAGAAAAAACTGGAAAAAATATTGTAACAAAAGAAAATTATTTAAGCTTAAAACAAACAAAAAATAAAAAAATAGAAAAATGAAAGAGGAACTAAATGCCCTTCACTTTGTTTAAACTAATTTACTTTTTCTTAACTTGTTTTTCTTTTATCGCAGCGTGCCAGAGCAGCTAATCGAGCTATTGGTACTCTGTACGGAGAGCAGCTTGTGAAGGTCGGCAAAGTACTCCCAAAGCTTTTAAATATTCAAAAAACAAGAATGTTAGTGTTGGGTGATTTTTGGGTGAATCAAGAAAACGCTTTATCTGTTTTTGAAGGTAAGCGGGTAAGAAAGATTTGGCATAACGAAGAATGGTGGTTTTCGATAACTGACATTATTCTTGCGCTCACAGATAGTGTTGATGAACTCGCATATTGGCGTAAACTAAAAGAAAGAGAACCTCAACTCGTGACATTTTGTCACGCTTTCAAATTAGAGGCACGAGACATGAAATTACGTGATGCGGACTGTACAAACACTGAAGGTGCTTTTCGTATTATTCAATCAATTCCTTCACCAAAAGCGGAGCCGTTCAAATTGTGGTTAGCAAAAACAGGTTATGAGAGGATACAAGAGATTGAGAATCCTGAACTAGCACAAGACAGAGCAAAAGGGTATTATGAACTTAAAGGTTACCCGAAAGAATGGGTGGATAAAAGATTAAGAGGTATTGCGATTAGACAGGAACTAACTGATGAGTGGAAAGAAAGAGGGGTAAAGCAGGAAACCGATTTTGCTATTTTAACAAACGAGATAAGTAAAGCTACTTTTGGGAAAACCGTTGGAGAGTACAAGGAATTTAAGGGGCTGGAGAAGAAGAATCAGAACCTTCGTGACCACATGAATGGTTTGGAACTAATATTTACTATGCTTGGCGAAGCTTCAACTACCGAAATAACCAAATCAAGGGATGCGAGAGAGTTTCCCGAACTTAAGGGCTCGGCGAAGAGGGGCGGGGAAATAGCTTCTAATGCTAAAAAGGAACTTGAAACCGAAACCGGTAAAAAGGTTGAAACAAAAGATAATTACTTACACTTAACCGAAAAGAAAAAGCTTGAAAGCAAGAAAAAGTGACTTGCGAAAGACCTTCTGCTTACCTTTATTAATCTTTTTTCTCCAGCGCCTTTTCGCTCGCCTAGCTCGCAAAAGGTGCGCGAAAAGTATCATATACAGACTCTGATGCACCACTTGCGAAGTGGTGCGTAGTGGCTTTACTTACCTTTATTAATCTTTTTTCTCCCTTGTGTATAACTGGACTGGTGAGTTAGTGGCTTGTGTTAGAGCCTATTCCATGTATTTTATCGGGGGAATGTAAAATGGCTGAGAAATTAGTGTACATGTTTGAGGATGGAGATAAGTCAATGAAGATGCTTCTTGGAGGAAAGGGAGCTAATTTGGCTGATATGACAAAAATTGGGTTGCCTGTTCCTTACGGGTTCATTATTACTACGGATGTTTGTAAAGCGTATTACTCTAATGGGAAGAAGCACTCTTCTGACCTTGATGTTCAAATGATGGCTGCTATTAAGAAACTTGAAGCAAGAACTGGAAAGAAATTTAATGATGCTAAAGCTCCTCTATTAGTTTCTGTTAGAAGTGGGGCGCCAGCTTCAATGCCAGGAATGATGGACACTATATTGAATTTAGGAATGAACGATGTTGTTGTTGCTACTATTGCTAAAGCTTCAAAGAATGAAAGGTTCGCTTTTGATTCTTACAGAAGATTCATCACCATGTTCGCGGATGTTGTGATGGAAGTAGACAGAATGAAGTTCGAACACATCATGGATGAGATAAAAAAAACCAACAAGATAAAGATGGACACAGAAATGACTACTCCTATGCTAAAAGAATTGGTTGTGAAGTTTAAGGAATTGTATAAGAAAGAAACAAAGGAAGATTTCCCACAGGATCCAATTGAACAATTGAAGCGCTCAAGAGATGCTGTGTTTAGAAGTTGGATGAATGATAGAGCTATAGTTTATAGAAGACTAAACCACGTTCCTAGTGATTGGGGTACTGCGGTTAATGTTCAGGAAATGGTTTTTGGTAACATGGGAGAGGACTCAGGTACTGGAGTTGCTTTCACAAGAAATCCATCAACTGGTGAAGATAAGTTCTACGGAGAGTTCCTAATGAACGCTCAGGGTGAAGATGTTGTTGCTGGTATTAGAACACCAAAGCACGTTGAGGAGCTTGGGAAAGTTTTGCCAAAAGTTTACAAAGAACTTGTAGAAATTAGAGCGAAGTTAGAAAAATCTTACAAGGATATGCAGGATTTTGAGTTCACAATCGAACACGAAAAGTTGTACATGCTTCAAACAAGAAACGGTAAGAGAACCGCTCACGCTGCTGTAAAAATCGCGGTGGATATGGTTAATGAAGGATTAATTTCTAAAGAAGACGGAGTGCTAAGAGTAGAACCAGCATCTTTGGACCAATTGTTGCACAAACAATTTGATACAAAAGCTTTGAAAGACGCTGTAATTTTAACAGAAGGATTACCCGCTTCTCCAGGAGCTGCTGTTGGAAGAGTAGTATTCAACGCTGTTGATGCTAAAAGTTGGGCAGAGAAAGGAGAAAAAGTAATTTTGGCTAGATTAGAAACTTCTCCTGAGGATATTGAAGGAATGCACTCCTCAGTTGGAATATTAACCGCTCGCGGAGGAATGACCTCTCACGCTGCTGTTGTTGCGCGCGGAATGGGTAAGTGCTGTGTATCAGGATGCGATGAGATAGCAATGGATGAGAAAGGAAAGAAATTCACTTGCAAAGGAACTGTAGTGAAAGAAGGAGACTTCCTTTCATTAAACGGTAGCACAGGACACGTAATTATAGGAAAAGTTCCTGTAGTTGAACCTACTTTGTCTGGTGACTTTGGTACTCTAATGGGTTGGGCGGATTCTTTCAGAAAGTTGAAAGTTAGAACAAACGCTGACACTCCAAAGGACGCTAAAATCGCTCGCGATTTCGGAGCAGAAGGAATTGGCTTAGTTAGAACTGAGCACATGTTCTTTGAGGCTACAAGAATCAAAGCTGTTAGAGAAATGATTCTAGCAAAGGATATTACTGGTAGAAAGAAAGCTCTTGCTAAAATTGAGCCTTACCAAGTAGAGGACTTTGAAGGAATATTCACAGCGATGAACGGTTTGCCTGTCATTATTAGAATGCTTGATCCTCCGTTGCACGAGTTCTTGCCTAAAGCTGAGCAAGTGAAAGAAATTGAGGAAATTGCAAAAGAATTAGGAAGCACTCCTAAGGACATAATTGCAACTATTGAGTCTCTTCACGAATTCAACCCAATGCTTGGATTTAGAGGATGTCGCTTAGCGATAGTTTATCCTGAAATAATGGAAATGCAGGTTCGCGCAATCTTTGTTGCAGCAATGAACGTAACAAAGAAAGGTGTGAAGGCAATTCCTGAAATTGAGATTCCTATTGTTGGTAACATTAAGGAGTATTCTCCACTAGCTGCATTAACTCACAGGGTGGCTGTTGAGACTGGGGCTAAGGGTAAGGTGCATTACACTGTTGGGACAATGATTGAGGTTCCAAGAGCTGCTCTTACTGCTGATGTTTTGGCTAAAGAGGCTGAGTTCATGTCGTTTGGTACTAACGATTTAACTCAAATGACTTGCGGGTTCTCAAGAGACGACGCTGCGAAGTTCTTAGTTCCTTACGTTGAGAAAGGAATTTACGCAAGAGACCCATTCACTTCAATTGATCAGGAAGGAGTTGGGTTACTAATGCAACACACGGTGAAGCTTGCAAGAGGAGTAAAGCCTAACATAGATATTGGTATTTGCGGAGAACATGGCGGGGATCCTGCTACTGTAGAGTTCTGCCATCGCATAGGAATGTCAAATGTAAGTTGCAGTCCGTACCGTGTGCCTATTGCAAGATTAGCAGCGGCTCACGCAGCTATTAAAGAGAAACAAGCATCAAAAGATGTTAAGGGTAAAAAGAAGTAAAGTTAAGTTTCAAAGAAGTGAAAGGGACTAGTTCCCTTTCATTTTTTCTATTTTTGTTTAAATATTTTTTTAACAATCTTTTTTCCCCAGCATTTTTCTAAATTTTCTTTGTTGTCCACAAACATATCTTTTGGAAAGTTTTGTGTCCCTAAATCTAATAGTAGTCTTCTTCCGATTACCTTTGGATAATTTTTGTCATTTATTTTGAATCCGCAGTTTTTCCATCGTTTTGGTCTTTTAATTTCTTTTCCGCATTTTTGGCATTTTTTTGGAACATTAAGGTAAGTATTGAGTTTTTTTATTGATGGAGTGCAGCTGTAAACAAGTTCACATTCTTTGCACACAACAAAATCGTAAAAACAACTAAATTTTGCTTTATTTTTTTCCATGTTGTTTCCCTGCCTTCAAATCTGGTTTTTCTGTTATTCCCGGTATTTGCCAGTATCTTTCTACCATAAGTATTTTGCCTTTTTTGTGTAAGGTGTCAAGCGCCTTTAAGCTATCCTTATAGTTTACATGTTTCTTTTGGGCAAAATAAGTAATTTCAATATCGCTTTGATTAATTGAACCGGACTTTTCGTTCAACTCTTGAATAGTTCTCAGAACTGCTCTTTCAGCTTTATTCAGTTTCATAATAACTCACTGTCTTGTAGAATATTTAAACCTATCAAGAGTGACGTGCCGGCTTAAATAGTTAAAGGGGTTAAGCCTCATCCACTTTTCTGTTTTTTTAAGGGTCTTGGTACACATCAATCAATATCTGTACTAACTTATTTATTTTGTATGCCTTGAGTTCACTCTTGTCAGAAAGATAAGCTTGATTTCTGTGCATAGCTGCATCAGCATCTTTTTTAAACTTAGAAACATCTGTATTGAAACTTTCGATAAGTTCTTTGGAGCGCGGCTTAAACTGGTCCTTTTCAGTGAAAATATTTTTGATTAAGGTCGATAACGAGTGATGTCTATGGTTAGCTGTATCATACCAAAGCTCAGGGCGACGCGGAAATTTCTTATATAAAATATGCGAAAGAAGGTTTTCTACTACTTTTCGCGAAAGGCAAAAGGCAGCATTTGGTAAATTGTGTCTATTGCAGTTATTAATCTCATTTATCCAAGGGTGATAATGTGAATTTGGAAAGAGTCCAATTACTTCAATTAACCCTTGCTCTTGAATTGCGGGGGCGGGTTCACTTACTTTTGGCGAGATTACTTTTACCTTTTTCGCTCTTCTCCGTTTTCTCTTTGTGTCCTCAGAATATTGCAACCGGTATTGTCTAAAAAGGTCTACTCCCGTGCTTACAAATTCTATAAGGTCAAAAAATTCAGGCTTTGAGATAATGCCCTCTCGAGATGTAGTGTCCTCGATTTTTGGGTTGGTTTCTTTGCTAATAGACACTATTCCTATGACTTGGGTGTTGCCCGGAATCGTTGATTGATCTCTGGACCATTTATCAAGCCCTATCCAGTCTGCATTACGATCGCCGTATGGTTTTACACGAAACCCATCACGATAAAGTTTTATTCCCCCATATAAGTCTAGCATTGTGCTTATTTCTTCTATGTCTTTTTTTGATGGGTCAGTTCCCATATATTCTTTCCACTTTGCAGCTGATTTATAATAAAAGTATAAATCAAAGGTAGCCTTTCCACAATTAAGGTCCTTGTCAATAACCTCTTTTTTGCTAACTAACAAAGCGTTATTTTTATAAAATTTAATGCTTATCTCTTTTGGTTTTGTTAAAATTATGTTTGCATGATATCCTGCTTTTTCAAGAAACTTAGTGTCAAGTTTTTTTACTCCTTCACACAAGTCGGAGATATTTTCTTTAATCTTGAACTTTTGAGGATGATCAATTGGGGATGTTAATAAGTTAATATCCGTCGCCAACGTTTTCAAAGTTTCATTAGAGTTCCACTCATGTTTTAATCTTTCAATTACCACTGCAGTCCCGTGCGTTGAGGATTTCTTTTTAAACTTTTGATGATCCAAATCAATATCGGTTGCTTTTGCGGGTGATTTAAACTTTTCCCAGTTCAGACTTAATTTGTGTCCAGTCTTTTGTCCGCTAGCCGTCGTTATTAATTTCATGCTGTGACCAAGACATTGGGCTGCAAATCGTCCAATTCCCTTTGCCCCTACAGGAACTCTTTCATAAATTTGGGTTTCAGATTCAGCTTTTTTGTGGGGTGATCCTATGTCAAGCCACTTACTGTTTAACTGATCAGAATCCATCCCGATTCCGTCATCAGAGATTATTATTTTTTTATTGTGTTTGTCTAAGTTAGAAAAGTTTATAGATACTTGTTGGGAATCTGCATCATAAGAATTTTTTATAAGTTCGGCAATTGCGATGAATGGATTTGATATGGATTCTTCCCCAATCTCATTTATTATGTTAGCATTGAATGTGAAACGACTAGGGGCGATTGTTTCTGGCTTTTTTATGTCTTCTTCTTTTATCACTAAATCACCTTGCCCACATTCTCGGCAATTTTTCGTCCCAGTAAAGGTGGGACTGCATTTCCGATTTGGGTATAAATATCTCTTTTTGTCCCAATGAACTTATAATCTTTTGGGAAGGTCTGAACTGCAGCAACTTCTTCCTGAGTAAGCATTCTGATTTTGTTTTCCGAATATTTTACCAGCGCATCAGCACCATCTTTCCAGTATCGAGCGGATATTGTATAAGAAGGTTTTTCAGGGTCTAAAATCTGCCAACCAAAGCCAAGTTTTTGTTTTTTATTTCTTATTTCTCTCCTTTTGAATCCTTTAATTAACTTTTGTGAAAGATAATATGCTGGACCTACTTTTTCAGGTGATAAAAGAACGGTTTTAACTGGGACCCATCTTTCTAATGAATCACTTGACTGGAAAGTCTCAGAATGTGTTTTTGTAGGTTCATTTATTTCTGCAGTTGTGTTTGTGCCAATAAATACAATTCGCTTTCTTTTTTGAGGAACTCCAAAATCTGCTGCATTTACCTTGAATAATTTTGTTTTATATCCAGCTTTTTTGAATTGTGTCTCAATTATCCCAGAAACATTCTTTCCGCCAGAAGTTTTCATTGTAAGTAATCCTCGGACATTTTCCATAACAAAAAACTTTGGCTGGATTTCTTTAACGAATCTAACGTACTCTTTGAACAAAGTGTTTCTCGGGTCTGTGGGATCTCTTTTTCCAGCCATGCTGAAACCTTGGCAGGGTGGTCCTCCGACGAGAACGTCAATATCTTCTTTTTTTAAGTTTGTTAGTTTCAAGAACTTTTTTACAGTAATTTTCCTTATGTCGCCGGGTATAACAATAGCTTCAGGGTGGTTTGTTTTAAATGTCTCAGCATAGGTTTCGTTGAGTTCACTTGCAGCCACTGTTTTAAAACCAGCTTGCCTAAATCCTTCGCTCAGGCCGCCTGCACCTGCGAATAGGTCTACAACTGTTGGATGGGACATGCTAATATTAGACTGTTTTTCTTTTTAAGGGTTTTTGAAGTAGTATTCCGTCGGTGACTGAGACAGTAAGTATGAACCCTGAATTGAAGATTATTTGAAGCTCGCAGAAGATATTTAAGGATTTAATCAGTAAATTTTGTGTGCCTGAAAAAGAAACCTTTGAATTAACGTCCGAGCAAAAACTTGCAATAAACCATGACACAGGGCATCTTAGAATAATTGCCTGCGCAGGGTCAGGAAAAACAGAAGTAGTTTCTAGGCGAATAGCGAACATAATCAAAAAAGGAGCAAAGCCAAAATCAATAGTGGCAATTACATTTACTGAAAAAGCTGCTGAAGAACTAAAAATGCGTGTTCGATCCATTCTAGATAAAGAATGTCCCAACAGAGCCGATTTAGGGGACATGTTTGTCGGGACAATTCATTCTTTTTCTTCATTTATATTAAAAGAATTATTGCCTGAATTTAAATCCTATGATGTGCTGGATGAGGCACAACGTGTTGCGTTTGTTTCAAAATATTTTAATTATAAACGCCTTAATTTATTTGCTCTTCAAGAAATAGGTAAAGAAAATCCACTATCTTATTACAAAACAGTTACGCGATTTCTTTATAGTGTGGATATAATGATGCGTGAAGATATTGACCCTAAGGAATTATCAAATAAACATTTTGCAGAATCTTTTTTAGAATATCAAAAATTACTTCATGAAGAAAAGTATCTTGATTTTTCAACAATGCTTTATGAGCTTGTACAGAGACTTAAATCAGATGAGATTTTGTTAAAAAAGATAAATAATCAAATAAAACATGTTATTATTGATGAGTATCAAGATGTTGATCGAATTCAAGAACAGTTATTAGAAATTCTTTCAAAAGGTGCTGATTCAGTGTGTGTTGTTGGAGATGATGATCAATGTATTTTCCAATGGCGCGGTTCAAATGTCGAAAATATAGTAAAATTCAAAGAACGATATGAAGCAAAAAA
>Ga0247841_10011322_pt1 | contig 11897 bp, 13 predicted proteins | sample LaCruzMarch2015__2_FD_192410 | JGI IMG/M metagenome (GOLD analysis project Ga0247841, IMG submission 192410) | Freshwater microbial communities from meromictic Lake La Cruz, Castile-La Mancha, Spain - LaCruzMarch2015_18m | ecosystem: Environmental > Aquatic > Freshwater > Lake | place: Spain...
CAGAAAATGGTTGTCTGAGCCGCGGCGTTTCACAAAATTGCACGCTTGTAGTGCCACTGACCGATCTTGTCCGCTGTAAGCTGATGATGTTAAGAGAAAAATAATCTAGGGTGTTAAACTTGGGCTAGGAACAGGGGGGGCTAAACGGTTACGCGGGCCGGGGCGATCCGTGGGGGCTAAGCCGGCTCGCCCAGATGCGTCAGGATACGCGCCACCGGCGCGGCCGCGGTGACGAAGGCGATCCGACGAAAGTGCTGGTTCTGGAGCCCGCCGACGCCCGGGGACTCAGCCACAGGGCCCTGGTCTGCCGGGCGCATTCGCGCACTGCGTAGGTTAGGATTCGCCCATCGTCGGCAGCGCCACCCGCCCAACGGGTAACCCATGACCCTTGCTGATCGCACCCCAGACTTGATTACAAACGCTTGCTCGCCGAGTCTCTTGACGTCAAACATGGTCATCGCTGACACCGGATTCCGGCTCGCGCTGGCCAACCCCCGCGATGCGTACCACCAGGCGGCGAGCGACTGGCTCGCTCGATCGGACGAGGGGTTGGCGACGACCTGGCCGGTCGTGACCGAGACCTGTCATCTGCTCAGCGTCCGGATCGGTGCCCAGGCCCAGCAGTCGTTCGTCCGCAGCCGGTGCCAGGGTGCCGCCGAGATGGCCCCGCCGAACGCCGACGACCTGCCGCGGATCGAGGCACTGATGGCGAAGTACGCGGACCTGCCCATGGACTTGGCCGATGCCTCGCTGATGATCCTCGCCGAGCGCTTGGGACATGGCCGAATACTATCCACCGACGAGCGGGATTTCCGCACCGATCGGTGGAAGCGGCATGCGCCATTCGAGCATCTGTTGGCGATTTGATCCCATGCCGGCTCGCCGTCAGGATAGGTGCCGGCGGCGCGGCCCCGTGACGCAGGCGATCAGGCGCAGTTCTGCGCCGCATTGCGGGCACCGCCCAGGTCCCGAGTGGCCGGTCCAGGGCGGTCAGCCGGTGCGCGGTGAAGCGCTCGTTGCGCCGCGGGTGTCAGTGCCGGGGGCGCTTGAGCCAGGCCTCGACGACCGCGGGGTCGAGGCCGCGGAGTCGTTCCTCTGCATCCAGGCCGCGCAACCGCTCCTCCGCGGCCAGGCCGCGCAGCCGCTCCTCCGCGGCCAGGCCGCGCAGGCGTTCTTCCGGGTTCAGGCCGCGCAGCCGTTCCTCAGGGTCCAGCCCATGCAGCCGCGCGTCGAGCGGGAGCTGTTCCACGATGGCCTGGATCTCGTCCGGATCGAATTCATGCAGGTGCTCAATGAACAGGCGGCGGGTGTCGTGCTCGAATTCCTCCATCGTGTAGGCCATGTCGGGTACCTCGATACGGTAATGGTAATACAGTTGCCCCAGCAGACCGCGACTCTGCGGATTGCGCGGGTGGTAGTTGCGTAACCCGCGCCGCACCCGCTCCAAGCGGGCGCTGAAGACCTCCCAGGGGGCGTTGCGCGGATGTGCCGCGATCTCCCCGAGCAGGATCAGTCGAATGGTCCGCCCGCCCCAGGGCAGGTCGAACACCCCCGGCCAGGGGGTGGTGGTCAGGGCGCCCGGGGGCAGCTGGGAGAACAGCCCCTCCGGGGTGCGCGTCGCCACCGCGTAGAGGCCGAAGTCGTCCTCCGGGAGCAGACGGTAGGTCTCCGCGGGCGGTTCGACAACCTCGGGCGCCGGTGCGGTTGCTGGTGCGGTCCGCGGCGCGGGGGCGTCCGGGGTGTGCGCCCGCTCGATGGAGACCAGCTTGCGGTAGGTCACGTAGTGGCCGATCAGTTCATCCAGGGCCCAGGCGTCCAGTGGCTGGTGCTGCGATTTGTAGGTCAGGACATTGTGGGCCGCGAGCCGCTCCAGCCCATCGGGCAGACCGGCAAGCGCCGCAGGACCGGCATCCATCACCGCACCCGGCCGACGTTCGATAATCAGGATGTCGAGCCGCTGACTCTTGAGCGCCAACTCCTTCTCGACATCCACCCGCCAGGGGCGGCCGGTGAAGAGGTCGGTGAGCGCGATGCCGAAGAGTCGGTGCCAGGGGGTGAGGGTGTTCATGGGTACAAGTGTAGCAGCGGGGCGGGGACCATCCGCTTTCGGCCGAGGTCCAGGACGGCGCACCCGCAGCTCTTGCCGCATGCCCCACCAAGGGGGCTGTGCTCCCCTAAGGATCGGAAATTCAACAGCATACGATGAGAATTAACGCCAGGCTCGACGCGGACCAGGCCCGTAAGGTGGACTATTTGCGCGAGCGCACCGGGCAGAGCGTCACCGAGGTCATCCGCGCAGCGATCGAGCGCTATCACGCGCAGATCAGCGCGCAGCGGGAACGGCCGGCCGCTGTGCTGGCGCGCACCGGTTTCGTCGGCTGCGGCGAGGCTGACGCAAACCTCTCGTAAGATTACAAGCGCTTGCTCGCCGAGTCTCTTGACGTCAAACATGGTCATCGCTGACACAGGGTGCCGCCGAGATGGCCCCGCCGAACGCCGACGACCTGCCGCGGATCGAGGCACTGATGGTGAAGTACGCGGACCTGCCCATGGACTTGGCCGATGCCTCGCTGATGATCCTCGCCGAGCGCTTGGGACATGGCCGAATACTGTCCACCGACGAGCGGGATTTCCGCATCGATCGGTGGAAACGGCATGCGCCGTTCGAGAATCTGTTGGCGATTTGATCCTTGGCGTGAGCGCTGCGCTTGTGAGGGTCACGGGGCCGGATCGACACCCAAGGCGCGCAGTTGCGCCGCGAGCCGGTCGGCACGGGCCTGCTCCTGCTCAAACAGCGCCCGCTCCTGTTCAAACAGTGCCCGCTCCTGCTCAAACAGGGCCCGCTCCCGCAACACCGCCTCCGGGAGGGTCGGAACCAGGGCGCCGGTCTCATCGTAGAAGCGCAGCAGTCCATCCAGCACCCCCAGCGCCAACCCCAGGACGCCGCTCGGCAGGTGGCCCCGGGCATCCGCGGGAATCGGTCGATAATGGCCTTCCACCAGGCTGAAACCGCTCAACTCGCCGGTCTCAGGCGAGAACCAGAAATACTCCGGGGTGCGAAAGACCGTCTCATACAGGGTCTTTTTCAAGGTCCGGTCGGTGCGGGCGGTCTCGTCGGAAAGCAGTTCGATGATCAGGTCCGGATAGCGTCCCCCCTCCAGCCACACCGTCCAGGAACGGCGCGGACGCCGCTGCACGTCGCGCACCACGAAGAAGTCCGGGCCGCGCAGTTCGCGGCGGCTGGACTGGTCACGGCGGAAATAGACGCTCAGGTTGGCACCGACAAAGAAGTCCTCCCGGCCCCGCCAGTGCCACTCCAGGGTGCTCACCAGCAGGGCCAGTTGGTCGTAGTGCAGGGAACTTTCCATCTCGGGTTCGTCGCTGTCGGGTTCCCGGCCCTCGGCGAAGGACCGGGTCAATGCCTCGGCGGTCTGGGACACGGTGAAGGACCTCCCGGCTCTGGGTGGGTGTGGGGGAAAGTATGGCGCCATTGGGGCGGCTGGGGAAGGCCACACTTCAAGGCGAAGCAGCACGCCTGGTCCCGGTCGCGCGGCGGCCTCGATCATCATTCCGGCCGCTGGGAGCGCCGCACCCCAGTGCGGCGCGATCTCTCAAACGACTGCGGCGTCGCATGTTGCCGATAGGCCGGGCCGCACTGGGGTGCGGCGCTCCCAGTCGGTCGACCTGACGGCCGATCGACAAGCGTCGCTGGCCGGAACGATGATCAAGGCCCGCGCGGCTCCGCCGGGGGCCCGGCGCCGACGAGCAGCAGGACCACCCGCTTCCGGTGCCGGGAGAAGCTGCGCGGCTTGACCGCCGCCGCGGCTTGGTCTAGCGTCGCCGGATGCAGCCGCGCCAGGAGCACGCCATGACCGCCGTTACGTTCGACACCCTTAAGTTTGCCAAGAAACTGGAAGCCGCTGGGCTGCCGACGCCCCAGGCCGAGGCCATTGCCGACGCCTTCCGCGACGCGACCAGTGATCAATTGGTAACCCGCGACTATCTGGACGCGCGCCTTGAGGGGATCAAGAGCAGTATCGAAGCGGCGAAGGGCGACCTCATCAAGTGGGTTGCCGGTCTCCTGATCGCCCAGGCGGCGCTGGTGGCGACGCTGGTGAAGCTGCTCTGAGGCTTTACCCTCCCGCCGGACGGGGCATTCGCCCCGTCCGAAACGTTTTCCCGACACCGCCGGCCCCTGCCCAGGGTCCCCTATTTCGCGTCGACCCAACCTAGAGGTCCCGCGTTTTTCGGCAGGCGTGGCGGCAACGTGCGTCGTCGCAGCGCCTGGGAGCAGGTAAACGATACTGGGACGGTATTCACCCGCCTGAGGTCACGCCTTCGATACTCAAATTGCCGCCGGCATCTGCTGTGCCCGTGACATGCAGGTAGTTTCGGTTCTCGATAAATGTCGAGGCGGTCGCAACCGAGGCGACCGTCGTGTAGGTCACTCCATTGACGGTAACCCCCAGCCTCCTGTTATTTGCACCATATGTGGACGCTCATTGTTAAGGGTCTTGGGATGGTGCGCGTTAACGATCCCCGGGGACCGGGACCTGGGGGCCCGACCGCACAGGGACCAAGGCTGGAGCAGTACTCCGGCCCGCTGTCGGCCGCTTCGATGTTCCGGCAGTCTGTTCCCCCAAGGCCGCCGCGGCGTGGAGCGGCCAGGGTCCTTGGCCTATACTAGCGGCCTTTCGCCAATCCTTGCCGCGCCGTCGCGCACCTGCAGGCACTTGAGGCCCCATGAACCCTGCCCTCGGGCTCCTCCAGCCCTACCCGTTCGAGAAGCTCAACGCGCTCAAGGCCGGGCTCAGGCCGCCGCCGGAGCGCACGCCGATCGCGCTCTATATCGGTGAGCCGCGCCACCCGACCCCGGGGCTGATCACCGAGGCCCTGATCGCCCACCTGCACGGGCTCGCCCTGTACCCGACGACCCGCGGGCAGCCGGCCCTGCGCGAGGCCATCGCCCGCTGGCTGACCGCGCGCTTCGGGCTGCCGGCCGGGCTCCTGGACCCGGAGCGCCACGTGCTCCCGGTCAACGGGACCCGCGAGGCCCTGTTCGCGCTGGCGCAGGCGGTGGTGGACCCGACCCGCGCGCCCCTGGTGCTGATGCCGAACCCCTTTTATCAGATCTATGAGGGGGCGGCCCTGCTCGCCGGGGCCCAGCCGCACTTCCTGCCCTGCCGGCCGGAGCACGGCTTCATCCCGAACTTCGAGGCCGTGGACGCCGCCACCTGGGACCGCTGCCAGTTGCTCTATCTGTGCTCGCCGGGCAACCCGAGCGGGGCGGTGCTCGGGCTGCCGACCCTGACCCGGCTGATCGAACTCGCCCATACCCACGACTTCGTGATCGCCGCCGACGAGTGCTACTCAGAACTCTATCTCGACGAGTCCGCCCCGCCCCCGGGGCTGCTCCAGGCGGCCGCGGCCATGGGCAACGACGCGCTGTCGCGGTGCATCTGCTTCCACAGCCTGTCCAAGCGCTCCAATGCGCCTGGGCTGCGCTCCGGGTTCGTCGCCGGGGATGCGCAACTGATCGAAGGCTTCTTCAACTACCGGACCTATCACGGCTGCGCCATGCCGCTGCCGACCCAGAGTGCGAGCATCGCTGCCTGGTCGGACGAGCATCACGTGCGCGCCAACCGCGCCCTGTATCGCGAGAAGTTCGCCGCGGTGGTCGAGGTCCTGGACCCGGTCCTGCCGGTCACGGCGCCGGCGGCCGGCTTCTATCTGTGGCCGCACACGCCGCTCCCGGACACCGAGTTCGTCCGCCGGCTCTTTGCCGAGGAGGCGGTAACCCTGCTGCCAGGAAGTTTTCTGTCGCGCAGCGTCGATGGCGACAACCCGGGCGCCGACCGGGTGCGCCTGGCCCTGGTCCCGCCGCTGGATGAGTGCCTCGAGGCCGCCTGGCGCATCCGCCGCTTTGTCGAGCGGCTGTAACCTTTATTCAATCCACCCTATCCAACCGGAGCCGTGCATGAGCGACACCCAATCCATCATCGTCGAGGCCTTCGAGCGCCGCGCCGAGATCACCCCCCGCACCGTCGAGACCCGGGTCCATGACGCCGTGCTGGAGGTGATCGAGCGCCTGGATCGGGGCGAGTTGCGGGTGGCGGAGAAGCGTGACGGGGACTGGGTGGTGCACGACTGGATCAAGAAGGCGGTTCTGCTGTCCTTCCGCATCGAGGAAAACTGCATCATGAAGGGCGGCTTCACCAACTATTACGACAAGGTCCAGCCCAAGTTTGCCGATACCAATGCGCGCGAGTTCCGCGAATCCGGCGTGCGCGTGGTCCCGCCGGCCTCGGCGCGGCGCGGTGCCTACATCGCCCCCTCCTGCGTCCTCATGCCGTCCTATGTCAACATCGGGGCCTATGTGGACTCCGGCACCATGGTCGATACCTGGGCCACGGTCGGCTCCTGTGCCCAGATCGGCAAGAACGTTCACCTCTCGGGCGGGGTGGGGATCGGCGGCGTACTGGAGCCGGTGCAGGCCGCACCCACCATCATCGAAGACAACTGCTTCATCGGCGCCCGTTCCGAGGTGGTGGAAGGTGTCATCGTCGGCGCCGGGGCCGTGCTCTCCATGGGCGTCTTCATCGGCCAGAGCACCAAGATCTATAACCGCGAGACCGGTGAGATCCTCTATGGGCGGGTACCGCCGGGGGCCGTGGTCGTCCCCGGCAACCTGCCGGCCAAGGACGGCAGCCACAGCCTCTATTGTGCCGTGATCATCAAGCAGGTGGATGAGAAGACCAGGGGCAAGGTCGGGATCAATGAACTGCTGCGGGATATCTGAGCGGTGGTCAGTGGTTAGTAACGAGTCAAGCACACGTTGAACCGAATCGTTGTCGTTGTCGTTGTCGTTGTCGTTGTCGTTGTCGTAATCGTAATCGTAATCGGAGAAACGATGCAACCCGGCGCGCGAGAGAATCCGAGGCGCTTCGACAGCTTCGATTACGACAACGACAACGACAACGAGAACGAGAACGAGAACGACGCCAACCGCACTCCCTAAATGGATGCGCTTAACCTATTAGGGAACCGTTCCTTAGCATGATTACCCTGTACGGCATCGCCAACTGCGATACGATGAAGAAGGCCCGGCGTTGGCTCGCCGATCATCACGTCGAGTACCGTTTCCACGACTACCGCAAGGACGGACTCGACGACGCCAGACTCCGCGCCTGGGTGGAGGAACTGGGTTGGGAGCCCCTGCTCAACCGCCGCGGCCTGACCTGGCGCAAGCTGCCGTCGGCGGTGCACGAGGGGATCGACCAGGAGTCCGCCATCGCCGTGATGCTGGCGCAACCGGCCATCATCCGCCGCCCCCTGCTCGACACCGGCAGTACCCGCCTGCTCGGGTTCTCCGACGCGAGCTATACGGAGTTGCTCGGCTGATGTCCGCCACCCTCGAACTCGCCTGTGAACTGATCCGCCGGCCCTCCTTCACCCCCTGTGACGCCGGTTGCCAGGACCTGCTGGCCGCCCGCCTCGCGGCCATTGGCTTTGGCATCGAGCCCATGCCATTCGGTGAGGTCCGCAACCTCTGGGCGCGGCGCGGTGAGGCGGGCCCCCTGTTCTGCTTCGCCGGCCACACGGACGTGGTGCCGACCGGCCCGGCCGCCGACTGGCAGAGCGACCCCTTCACGCCGGCGGTCCGCGACGGCCAGCTCTACGGCCGCGGGGCCGCGGACATGAAGGGGTCACTGGCGGCCATGGTGACCGCCGTAGAGGCCTTCGTCGCCGCCCACCCGGACCATCGGGGCTCCATCGCCTTCCTCATCACCAGCGATGAGGAGGGCATCGCCACCGAGGGCACCGTCAAGGTGGTCGAGCGGCTCCAGACGCGGGGCGAGCGGATCGACTGGTGCCTGGTCGGGGAGCCCTCCTGCCGCGAACGCCTGGGCGACAGCATCAAGGTCGGGCGCCGCGGCAGCCTGACCGGGCTCCTGACGGTGCACGGCAAGCAGGGCCATGTCGCCTACCCGCTGCTGGCCAACAACCCCTTCCACGCCGCCGCCCCGGCGCTCGCCGCCCTGTGCGCCGAGGTCTGGGACCAGGGCAACGCCCAGTTCCCGCCGACCAGCCTCCAGATCGTCAACCTGGCCATGGGCACCGGCGCGGACAACGTGATCGCCGGTCACCTGAGCGTACAGTTCAACCTGCGCTTCTCCACCGAACTGACCCCGGAGGTCATCGCACAGCGCGTGCGTGCCATCCTGGACACCGGCGGCTTCACCTACGACCTGACCTGGCGGCTCTCGGGCCTCCCCTTCCTGACCCCGGCCGGCGACCTGGTAGCCGCCACCCGCGCGGCAATCACCGCGGTCACCGGGATCGACACCGAGGCTTCCACCAGCGGCGGCACCTCCGACGGTCGCTTCATCGCGCCCACCGGGGCCCAAGTGGTAGAGTTCGGCCCGCGCAATGCCACGATCCACCAGGTGGACGAGTGTGTCGCCGTGGCGGACCTGGACACCCTGGCGGAGATCTATCAGGACCTTTTGGTGCGGCTGTTGGGGGCCGGTGATCAGGAGCGGTGATCCTATAAAGAGCGATCAGCTTTCAGCATTTAGCTTTGCGTTTCAATAGTTTCTGACCACCCAGCGCATCACCTGTCGGGTGGGCGCCTGCGACGCCAAGACGGTTCGTAAGATGCTGATGCACTTATGGCTGACGGCTGATCGCTGACGGCTGACTGCTCTTTCTAGGGTGATTCATCTCGCATGACTCTTTATTTGCGTTCATTTGCGGACAGTTCCAAACTCAAGAATGATCGAGATCAGACCCGGCACCGACGCCGACCGCCCCCAGATCATCGCCCGCATCGCCGAGGTCTTCGGGCCCGCGCCCGCGGCGCGGGCCCAGCGGCTATGGGACTGGCAATGGCATGAGGATCCGCGCCTGCCGACCCCGGGTTATCGGGGGATCGTCGCCGAGTGGCGCGGCCAGATCATCGGGAACCTGGGCACCATCCCCGCGGGGCTGCATATCGGCGGGGAACCGGTGACCGCCCACTGGTTCGTGGATGTGCTGGTGCACTGGGGCCTGATGCGCCAGGCACTCAAGGGGCACCGGGGTCAGGCCCGCAGCGGCGGTCCGGACCTCTCGCAGGGCATCGCCGCCGCCCTGTTCGACCACCCCGCCGCCGGCCCGATTCAATTCGGTAAGCACATCTCCGACCCCATGATGACGATCCTCGAACGGGTCGGCTTTACCGCCACCCCAGGCAGCGCCTCCATGCACCGGCGGGTCTCGCTCCGGCACACCCTGGGGCGAGCCCTGGGCGGACCGCTCGGGCGCCTGCTCGGCACGGCGGCGGACCTGGGCCTGACGCTCGGGCCCCGGCCCCGGCTGCCGCTCGCGGTCCTGGACGGTGACTTCGACGGGCGCTTCGATCGCCTCTGGGAGCAGGTCCGGGACCAGTACCCGGCCATCTGCCGGCGCGATGCCGCGGCGCTGAACTGGCGCTATCGCCGACACCCGGAGGGCGACTATCAGGTCATCACGACCGGCGACGGCGAGCCACTGCGCGGCTACTGCGTGCTGCTCACCTACGACAAGGGGCGGCGGCGCTGGGCCAAGCTCGTGGACCTGCTGACCGCCCCGGGAGACACTGAGGCGATCCGCGCCCTGCTGGGCGGCGCCCTGCGCCGGCTGCGTGCGCAGGGGGCGGAGCGGGTCGAGATCTTTGCGTGCGGGCCGGGCCTGGCGGCCGATCTCGGATCCCTGGGGTTCACTCCGCGACTCACCAAATCCGGCCGACCACAGCCGCTCCTGGCCCGCGCCCTGCCGCCGGCCGCCGCCGGAATCTATGTCACCCAGGGCGATGGAGACGGCGGATGAATCCCCTGCGACGCCTGCGGCAGACCCTCGCCCGCGCCATGATGAAGCGCCGGGACGAGCGCGACGAACGCACCCGTTGGCCCCAGTGGTTCCTGCTCGCCGGCCGGCGTGAGCGCAGCGCCTGGTGCATCCCGGACCCCGCCGGTCTGACCCCGCTCTATCCCCCGGCGGACCGCTTCTGGGCCGACCCCTTCGCCTGGTCGGCGGCCGGGCGGCAGGTCATCTTCATGGAGGAATATCCGTTCCACACCGCACGCGGGCGGATCAGCGTCCTGGAACTGGGGGCCGATCTGAAGCCCCTGGGGCCGGCCGCGCCGGTCCTCGACGAGGATCGCCACCTCTCCTACCCCTTCCTGTTCAGCTTCCAGGGTGAGCTGTACATGGTCCCCGAGTCCGCCGCCAGCCGCCGCGTCGACCTCTACCGCTGCCACATCTTCCCCTGCGGCTGGACCCGGGTGGGCACCCTGCTCCAGGGCCTCCAGGCGGCCGATGCCACCCTGTTCGAGCACCAAGGGCGCTGGTGGCTCTTCTGCAGCGCCCGCCTGGGTCGGGCGCGGCTCAACGACTCCCTGCTCGCCTTCCACGCCGACTCCCCGCTGAGCGACCGCTGGACCCCCCACCCCGGCAACCCCCTGGTCCGCGACTACGCCGGCGCCCGCCCGGGGGGCCGGGTCTTCACCGACCACCAGGGCCGGCTGCTGCGCCCGGCCCAGGTCTCGGTGCCGCGCTACGGCTATGGGCTAGCGCTCAACGAAGTCCTGGAACTGACCCCGGAGCGCTTGCGCGAACGCCGCCTCTGGCAGACCACCGGCGCGGCGAGCGGCGGCTGGCGGGCCATGCACCATCTGGATTGGCACGACGGGCTGATGGTGATGGATGCGCAGCGGTTGGTCGCACGGCCCGGTGAAGAGATGAAGATCATTTGTCCGCAAATGAACGCAAACGAACGCAAATGAACGCAAATAAGAAGAGTTCAAGGCTTTACCGTCAACGTCGCGCAGCGACGCTGTGGGAGCGGCTTTAGCCGCGACGAGACCTCGCGGGTTGTCCGAACGCCGCGGGTCACCGCGGCCTTGCGTCGCGGCTAAAGCCGCTCCCACCGGGACGCCTTGCAGACGGAGCGACGCTCGAGACCCGAACCCCTACATGCCCCAGACCTCGATGCCGACCCCCTGGAATTGCTCACTGCGCCGAAACACCTTCTCGCTCCAAGCCCGTCCGCCACGGTCGAAGATCAGCAGATGGGCCTCATCCGCGGCACAGCGGTCCCGATACTCATAGGTCTGCGCCAAGCCCGCGGCGATCGTCTGCGCGAGCCCCTTGTGCAGGACCTTTAACTCCAGTACCGCCTTCTGCACCCGGCCTGAGCCATAGGGCCAGAGGATGAAGAGATCGGTGCGCAGCCGCCCCAGCCCATATTCGCGCTCGATGCGTCCGCCGCCATTGACGATGCGCTGCAGGAAGGCTTGGAGCAGCAGTTGCGGACCGGCCTCCTTGTAGTCGAAGCGCTCGATCCAATGCTCGGAATGCTCGCGGAAGAAGCCCTGGAAGGCAGCGATCAGTTTGGGCAGATCCAGGCGGCCGTCGGGGGCAATGTACCAAGCGGGCTGCTCGGTGATGGTGAGGCTGGTGGTATAGGTCAACTCCCGGGGGATGACCTCGCGGTAAATCGGATTGGCGATCTCGAGCTGGCCGTCGGTGGTGATGAGACCGAGATCGCGGACATATTGCACGTCATCCACCGGCAACTGACCCGGCGCGTTGTCGCCGGCCAGAATGGGGGCGATGACGCGCCGCACCCGCGGCTCGCGCAACTTGTCGGCGAGTTGATCGAGGTGGGTGTCGCGGCGCGCAATCAGGGTCTCCTTGGCCTGCTCGACCAGCGCGGCGGTAATAGTGACCGCCCGGTCGCGGGTGGTCGGGTCGCGGAAACAGAGCTGGTAGCCCAGGGCATTGACCAGCCAGGGCTGGCCGCGGGTCAGATCCCAAATCAGGGCAATGGCCTGCGGGCTGAAGGATTGACCGGTCTCGGCGGTGTGCTGGCGGTA
>Ga0247841_10011323_pt1 | contig 11893 bp, 8 predicted proteins | sample LaCruzMarch2015__2_FD_192410 | JGI IMG/M metagenome (GOLD analysis project Ga0247841, IMG submission 192410) | Freshwater microbial communities from meromictic Lake La Cruz, Castile-La Mancha, Spain - LaCruzMarch2015_18m | ecosystem: Environmental > Aquatic > Freshwater > Lake | place: Spain...
CTACAAATTGCTACAAACAACAGGTTTATTGGTTTGATTCTTGTGGTAATAGAGAAAATGTTTATTCTTCTGACAAAGATAAGAGTTGGAATAATGGAAAGGTTCTTTCTGGAGATTCTATTTGTGCTGGAAATGACGGAACAAAAAAAGATTGTGGGAATTGTGATTATTTACAGGGTGCTAGATGTGCTCTCTATCAACCTGATTTAAAGGGATTTTTGAATATTGGAAAACCAAGCTATGGTGATTATTTCTGTAAAAAAACTGATTGTATTGATAAAGATGGAAAAACTTGGAAAAATGGAGAAAGCTGGTGCCAGTTTGATAAGCCAAGTGGAAATGGAACTGATGCTGCTGGTGCAAGATATTATAGAGATTTGTGTGTTGATGGACAGGTTTTAGTTGAACCTTGTGCTGACTATAGAAATGAAATTTGCATACAGGGAAAAGTAAATACAACTGAAGGTGGTTTTTCTGCTGCTGCTTGTAGAGTTAATAGATGGCAAGATTGCACATCAGTAACTAGAAAAAGTGACTGTGAAAATACAGATAGAAGAGATTGTTTATGGTTGCCTAAAGTCACTGGATTAACTATTGGAAGTTCTGAAACTGGTTCTTCTGCTAGTGCTGGATCTTCGAATCCTACGAGTAGCCAGTCATTTTCAAATCCAACTGCTAACGGTGGAAGTAGTTTTGCAAATCCAACTGCTAATGTGATTGCACCAATAACTGGAAATTCTATATTTGGTGGAAGTGATGATACATCTAATAGTACTAAAACAACTACAAATAGACCAACTGGAATTTGTGTTCCTAATTTCCCACCTGGTTTACAGTTTTGGAACGATGGAGATGCAAAGACTATTTGTTCCCAAGCTTCTCTAAAATGTATTGTTGGCTATGAAAAAGGATTATTGTCTTCTGGAAAAACTTGCGTAACTAATTGTGAGTGTTTAACAAATTCGTGGGCTCAGAGTGCAAATAGAGTTTGCTCTGCTTTGGGTGATTGTGGAGGAGATGTTAATATTTTAGGTAAATTCACAGATGATGGTTATGTTTGGAAAGTTGCAGGAAAAGAAAAGAAATTTACAGCAACTCAAATTAATCAAATTACATCTGCATTTACTGGAAAGTTTATTGCTAATATTTTAACTGGAAATGTTATTGGGGCGATTACTGGAAATGCTATGGGTGACGCATTTACCTCCATTCCTGAGAAACCTATTGGGGATAATAATATTGTAGCTCCGGCAAGCAGTGGAGCATCTACTGCATCATCAGCAGTAGGTGTTGCTGGAACAGCTGTTGCTGCTAAAGATTATATTCCTGGCGGAGAAGGATTTCCTCAACAATTTATGGGAAGCAATATGCCAAGCGCAGCACAAACACCAATTGCAAATGCTCCAAAAATAGCAAGTAGTTTATCAACACCTAGTGCATTAAATGGAATAGGGTTAGCTAATGGTCAAAGCGTAGCTGGAGCATTTACAAAACTACCTGGAGCTGGAGCTGGTGGAGCAGATTTGGCTGTTAGTAAAACTACTGGAGATATTTATTCTTGGTCTAATGCTGGAAAAGGATGGGTAGCTGAACCTGGATTAGATATAACTAAAGTAAGTGGTTATCAAAATAGTCTTCCTGGATTTGAGGGTCCTGGAAAATTTGTAGTAATGAAAGATGGAAGCGCTGTGGATCTTACAAGTGGCACTAAATACGTCTCAAATACACAGGGACAATATTCTGCTGCTGGTGCTTTGGGAACAGGAGTTACATATGATGTAAATCAAGCATGGCTTCCAAGTATGTTGGGATTAGAAAAGGGCGGATTTGCTTCTGCTGCACTTGGTGCATTACAATGGGGAGCAATTGCCTATGGTGCTGGATATTTAATTGGAAGCTTATTTGGAATGGATCCAAAAAATACACAGGCTCTTGCTTTGGCAATGGGTGCTGCTGCATTTTCCTATGAGTTCTTGGCTTCATCCAGCTGGTTCTACGAAGCTGTTGGTGCACAATACGCACAACTTGCTGCTGGTGCAATTGGAATTGGAATTGGTGTTGCAATATTCCTAATGATGTATAAAAAATCTTCAACTGAAACAGTTACATTTGAATGTATGCCTTGGCAAGCTCCAAGAGGTGGAAGTGAATGTGAAAAATGTAATGACCCATTTAAGCCATGCACAGAATATAGATGTAAGGCGCTTGGTGGAAGCTGTGATATTGTTAATGCTGGAACAGCAGATGTAAAATGTGTATCTATAAATAGAAATGATGTTGAACCACCTGTAATTAGTCCAAATACTAATGTCTTAACAAGTGGATATAAATATAATCCTTTAAATCAGAACCCTCCAGCTGCTGGAACAAAGATAATTAATTTAAATGATTCAAATGGTTGTGTTAAGGCATTTACTCCATTGAAGTTTGGATTTAATACTAATGAACCTGCTCAGTGCAAGATTGACTTTAATCATACAACAAAGATTGATGAAATGCAGAACTGGTTTGGCAGTTCTAATTTATATTTATACAATCACACAGAACAATTATCACTACCTGGAGCAAAGGCATTTGGAAACTCTTCGCTTATATTGGAAAATGGAAAAGATTTAACATTGTTCATGAGATGCAGAGATAAAATGAATAATGAAAATCCTGCTGAATATGCAATTAAATTCTGTGTTGATCCTTCACCAGACACAACTGCTCCTGAAATAAAAGCAACTTCAATTTTAACTGGAAGTTGTGTTCCTGAAACTAGAGATAGTGCTCTTGTAAACTTTTATGTAAATGAGCCTTCTGATTGCAGGTGGAGCCAAGATGACAAATCCTATGAAAATATGGAAAATTTAATGTTGTGCAATGATGAGCTTGTGCAAATTAATGCACTAGGATTATTTTCTTGTGTTGCAAACCTAACTGGAATTACAAGATTGGGTAGTTCGTTTTATGTAAGGTGTAAAGACCAGCCAAATGCAGAAAATCAAAATGATAGAATAACAATGCAACAGAGTTTTGCATTTAATCTACGTGGAAGTACTGGATTAAAAATAAGAGATGTACAACCTAATGGGACTATCTATGGCTCAATCACTCCATTCCCAGTAGAACTAAGTGTAGAAACTGCAATGGGGTGCGATGATAATAGGGCTATTTGTTATTATTCTACAGCAGATAATGATGCAGATTATATTAAATTCTTTAAGACAGATACAAATGACGGAATACACACACAAACATTGAATCTTGCTGCAGGACAATATACTTATTATGTTAAATGTGTAGATTCTGGTGGAAATGTTGCAAAGAATTTCACCAACTTTAATGTAAACATAGATGCTGGTGCTCCAATGGTCGCAAGAACATATCAGGATGGCAATTTATTAAAAATAAGAACAGTTAGAAATTCAGAATGTGTCTATAGTTTTGATAACTGTGACTTTGCATTTAAAGATGGAACTCCAATGCCAAGTGCAAATACAACTGACCATGTTGCAGACTGGAAACAAGATAAAACTTACTTTATTAAATGTAGAGATGAATTCTTAGCTGAATCAAGTGATTGTGCAGTTGTAATTCAACCTACAAAGAATTTCTTGTAAAGTTGAATTTTGAATTTTATTAGTTATCTCCTATAATTATTTTAACGCGTTTGTTAAGTATTCCCCATTAGCCTGTTTGATGAGTGAAGCTTGAGTAAATAAAAGAAAGAGTGAGCACTGTAAAATTATAAGACATAAAATACCTAACAGATAATTTATAAATATCTATTCATAGATTAGATAATGAAAAGAAAAGGGGTTTTTAATAAGAGAGCACAGGAAACAATGTCTATTCCTTTTGGAATTATATTTTCCATATTTTTAATTATAATTTTTATAATTGTTGCTTTTTATGGAATTAATCATTTTCTAAGCATTGGAGATTGCGCAAAAGTTGGTGGATTTTACACTGATCTACAAAAACAGGTAGATAATGTCTGGGAATCTCAGGCTTCAGACAATAATTCATTTGATATTAATTTGCCCTCTGGAACAGAGAAGGTTTGTTTTTATAATAGCTCTGCACCATACACTCAAAATGCAAAAACAGATTATAGTAAGATACAAAATAATGACCCTGAGCACAATTTATTTATTTTGCCTTCTGGAAAAGCCTGCGATATGCCTTCCTATGAAATAAAACATATTGATTTAGTTAAAATAACTGCAGTTAGAAATCCTTATTGCGTAGATGTTTCTCAACAATTAAAAATTAAAAAAGATTTTTATGATAAATATGTTACAATCCAATAAAAAAGGTGATTTTGATTTTGAGTGGCTTTTTGCAATTGTTGCTGGAGCAATTATTTTAATGTTAGCTATCTATGGTGTATCTAAAATTGGGGATGCACAAAGGTATACGACAGACAGTGGTGTTGCAAAACAACTAACAATTTTAACTGATCCGCTCCAGGCTGGTTTTGCTGATGGAAGCTACGGAAAGGTTATATTTAATCAGGAATCTAGAATTAACAATAAATGTGATAATGTTGGATTTGGCACTAATTCTATTTCCATTTCAACACGTTCGAGTGTTGGAGAAGAATGGAAAAGACCAGGTGCTGCAACATCAACTGCAAAGTATATTTTTTCTTCTAATCTTCAACAAGGGAAAGAGTTTTATGTTTTTTCAAAATCATTTAATATGCCATTCAAAGTAGCTGATTTACTTTTTGTAAATTCTAAAAAATACTGTTTTGTAACTTCTTCTGAAACAAGTGCTATTGAAAATGAATTAAATGGACTTAATATGGGGAATATTGAAGTTGGTAGTAGAAACAATTGTTCAGATGATTCAATAAAGGTTTGTTTTAATTCTAGGTGCAACATCTCTATTTATGGAAATTGTGATTCTTCTGGGTGTAATAGTGTTTTCGATGAAGGTTATGTTGAAAAAGACGGAAAGAGATTTAATTATGTTGGGAGTTTAATGTATGCTGCTATTTTTTCAGACTATGATATTTACAACTGTAATGTTAAAAGATTGATATATAGAACAGCTAATATTGCAAAAGTTTATGCTAAAAAAGCTGATTTAATGAACTCTAGAGATTGTAATACTAATTTGCAGAGCGATATGGAATTTTTAGCTTCTGTTATTAACTCGAGTGATTTAGATTCTGTAAATTCTATTGCTAAAGGTATTGAATTAAAAAATGGGGAGCTTTGTGGGCTGTATTAAGATGAAAGCAGGACAATTGAGAATTCAGCAGATGGCATTTATGATTATTGCTATATTTTTCTTTTTTGTCTTAGTTGGTTTGGCTTTTTTATCCTATGAAACAAAAACAACTAGCTCAGACTTTGCTGATTTACAAAAACAACAGGCAATAAGCTCTTTAGGGGTTATTACTAATATGCCCGAATTGAGTTGTGGCGAGTTGTGCTTAGATGCTGATAAACTAGAGGTCATGACTTCGCTATCTAACAGCTATGAAGATGTCTGGCCTGTTGCTTCAATTAATGTTACAAAAGTCTATCCCAAAGTAGATAAATGGATAAAGTGCCCTGCTCCGGACTGTAATTATTATTCTGTCTACGATTCTGGTAGAAGTAGTGTTACACAATATGGGACTTTTGTTTCTCTATGTAAAAGAGTTAAAGAAGATGGCCATGTTTATGACAGGTGCGAGATAGCTAAGCTGTCAGTTGGTGTTAAGGGGGTAGCTGGACAATGATAAACAGAAAGGCGCAACAGGAGATGGTTGGATTTATTTTGATTATTGTACTTGTGGTTGTTGCTGCAGTTATATTTCTGGTAATTAGTGCAAATAAGCCAGCCAAGGAGAATACTAGTGTTGAAATTCAGAATTTGGTATCTAGCATGATGGATTATACAACTGGTTGTGAAATTACCAATAGTTTACCCTATTCTGACCTAAAACACCTGATATCTAATTGTAGAAATAATGAAATGTGCTTAAATTTGGGAAAATCTGCCTGTGACTATCTAAATGAAAGCGCCATATCTATAATGGATGATGTAATGAAAAGTGAGAGTACTGTGTCTGCATACCAACTGGAGATATATTACAAAGAAAGCTCTAACAGTAGCAATACAGAAAGCATTATTCCTAAGATAACTAGTGGGAATTGCACTGGGGTAGTTCAGTCTGGATTCCAAAGAATACCTGCAGACAATGGGGCTATTTTCTTAAAAATCAGTTTTTGCTATGAAAATTAGATATTAATTACTAGCTCTAACCTATCTATTGCTAGGGTGGGAATTAGAGATTCGCGCTTGCCTGTTTTTCCTGCATGAAACTCCACAAAGCCAAATTTTTCAAGAAGTTTTACATCATCCCTAACTGACTTGAAGTCTCTTCCAAGAGATTTAGCTAGTTGATAGATAGATTTAGGCTTACTATTTTTTAAGGTATAAAGAATTTTGGCTTTTTCATTACTTAGGAGTTTCCTTAGAATCATAATATCTGAAAAGTCATGAGGGTTCTTTTTAGAACCTATAAAACGAGTCATAAAATTGTCTTTTCTTGCATTAATTTCAATATATCTTGTCTTTGATTTTGCCATTTGTGTCGGTAAACTATATATAAGGTAAGAAAATACTCATATATATAAATATTGTGTTTGATATATATGGGGTATTTCTTACAATATATTAGGATGTTTATAATTTTTAGGTATTTTGAATTGCCAAAAGATGTTGTATCTTAAGATAGTAACACTAGGTTTATAAGCAAACTGGCTAAAAAATGAGGTTTTTGAGGGTTTTGAGGGGTGGGGTGGGATAAGCTTTATAAAGCGTGGTTTTTTGGTATATATACGCATTACATCTTTCAGGTAATGTGCAGACTATCCTTAATAGGATAATCTGATAGGGAACATCTTATGACATTCCCTAAATCATAGGATACAGCCAGACTTAAACAAAGAGTCGAACTCGCTCTGCGGGGCCTTGACAAAGGCGGCTAATCTTATTGATGCTGAAAGGAGGTTATTATAAAAATGAAAATTAATTTCAAAAAAATTGCTACAGTAATCGGAAGCGCTTTACTTATTGGCTCAACAGCTGGATTTGCTGCTGCAGCTTCATTCCCAGCTCCATTTGTACAAAGTGGAAGTGCGGATGTAGCTGTTGTTTTAGGTGCTAATGCTGCATTAAGTGATGCAGTTGCTGCAACTAACATCGGCGGAAAACTATCTAGCGCATTAGCTGCTCAAACAGCTAGCGGAGCTATAACATCAAGTGCCACAGTAGACGGAGAAGCAGTATCTTTAGATACAACTTCATCCAGAATATGGTTAAATACTTCTCTTAATGTTGCAAAATCAACTTTAACAAAAACTGATTTACCAACCATCTTGGGAGACTATACTTTCTCAGGAAATGCGGATTCTAAGATAACATCAACGATAAAGATCGGTGCTGGTTATGCTTCACAACAAACAAATGGAGCTAACTCTGGAAAAGTTATTTTTGCTAAACAACCTAAGTCAAGTGATGAACCAGCAGTAGGTATTAGTTTGGGAGCAAATTCAACAGAAATGTTGTATAATGCAACCACTACTTTCCCAGCAATAAACTTCGCACATGCTGATTCAGAAGGAGAAACAATAAAATTATTCGGAAGAGACTTTGTAGTTAGTACTGCAACTGATCTTAACAGTTTAGTTTTATTCTCATCTGCTCAGGATATAAGTTTAACTATTGGGGGAGCTAGTCCTAAGCCAACTGCTAATGTAGTTATCAATGGTGTTAATCACACTGTTGAGTTAATTACAGGAAGTGGTACTACAAGCGCAACAATTGCAGTAGATGGTGAAAGTAAGCAAATTACATCTGGAAATTCCAAGAAGATAAATGGTGTTGATGTTGCTGTAAAATCTGTTACAGAATCTACAGCTATTAACACAATCACTGCTGATATATTGGTGGGATCTGAAAAGATCACATTCACTAACGGCTCACAAGTAACAAAGGGCTCTGAAGACAATCCTGTCGACGGAACACTATGTTATATAGCTGGAGGACCTGGTGCAGCTACTGAATTAACAGTATCTGTATTTAGACCTGATTCAAGCACTGATGCTATCTTAGCAGGACAATCTTTCGTAGACCCTGTATTTGGAAGCTTCAAGGTTGATTTCGCAGACATAAGTTCACCTTTGAATAGCTCTGGAAGAGACACAATCACTGTAAATTCTGCTGGAGACACTGCTATGTCGTTAACATTAACTGACAAAGCAGGAGCAACAGCAACAATTCCATTTGTTTACAACAGTAGTAATACACACTTAGGAGATGATAGTAATTACTCTATCAAAATTAGAGAAATGACTAATTTAACTGAGAGTCAGTATACTATTATTGGAAATGAAGAATATGGAAGACTTGTCAAAGTTAGACAGATATACAATAACACTGGTTCTGATGTAACTAATGATAAAGTTGTATTTGCAGATATGATTGATCCTTCAACTAACTATAGCACAACATTCACCTCTGAAGGTGAAGGTACTGTAGATATAAAAGGAAAATCTTATTCAGTAGCTTTCAATGGAACAGGAGACACTGGCTATGTTCAGGTTAAATACCCAACAAGCGATGCTCCTAATGCAACAAGTTTAGTAATGTTCCCAACAATTGAAACTAAGAGTGGTGCTCTAGTGTCTCTTTATGAGCCACAGAATATCAGCTTAGTACATATTGATTCATCGTTGAATAATGTTTCGACATTATACTTCCCTGATGGAGATGGTTACACTGCTGTTGGTTTTACTTATCAAGGCAATGAGTCCAATTGGACTATTGGCGGAGTAACAATCAATACAACTCATGCAAATAACTATACCACTGCTACAATTGGAAAGTTAACATATAACTTTACAACTGCTGGCGCAGGCGCTGTAAACAGAACATTGGTTTATTTAACTAATGCATCTACATCTTCAAACACAGTAGGATATAACATAAATACTCCTGCTTTAGTAATGTTTGAAGCAAAGGATGACAACACAGCATATAATGTTGTTGTTGTACCTGTTGAAAACGCTGCTGCTGGAACAAGTTCTGACCCTGTTGGAGTAAATGATGTTTTATTTACATCAGCTACATTATTCTCTGCTACACTACAAAGTGATAGCGATATTGAGCAACAAGTTGACTGGTATGGAACACTAGTATCTAGTGATTCTAACAAAGCTAGCCAAAAGACTGCTACAATAAAGAATCCTGCTAGCCAAGTATTTTCACAAATCTTTGTTGGAGCAAACTCTGCTACAATATCTGGTGGAAGTACATCCTCTAATGGAGCTAAAGAACTAGGATCTGTTACTGTTTATGACAACGAAATCACAACTGTACAAAGTAAAAACTTGTTAGTTGTTGGTGGATCTTGCATAAACGCTGTTGCTGCTAAAGTTTTAGGAAAAGATGCTGCTGTATGTGGTGCTGACTTTACAACATTAACTACCGTAGGAGATGGACAATACTTAATACAAGTATTAGCTTCACCTTACACAACCGGAAAGGTTGCTATGTTAGTTGCTGGATATAATGCTGCTGACACAACAAAGGCTGCTACTTACCTAACAAACAATGCAGTTACAACAACAACAGGCACTAAGTTAAAAGGAACTTCTGTTACTGACGCAACTGTAGTTACAGCTTAAAATTAGGGATTTATCCCTTAAACTTTTTTTTCTTTTTTTTTCTTTTTTTTATTCACTTGGGACGAGAGTCTCGTGGATATTGTTAATGGATTTTTGATGGAAAAGTGAGGATTGTTTATATTGCATAAAAATTATGAAGACAAAAAGTTGTTCGGTGGGCAGGATAATGAATTTATGCTGGTAGTGTGTCCAATGGGATGTTGTAAGTAATGGTTTTTGGAGCATTAATTATCTGTTGTAACAATACTCGCCTCGCTTTTGATAAAGCTCGCCTCATGAATTAAGTGATTAATTATTTAGTGCTCTCTCGTGTTCACTCGTTCACTAAAACAAGGATAGAATTATTGTGAACTTGACCAAACCAGCATAGGAAAACTTTTAACAGGAGTGTTTAAGTAAATAAATATAACAAATGAACAAGTATATTCTTATAAGATAATTAATATTTTAGTTAGTAGAGCAATGAGAAAAGGATTTAAACAAGAGACTTATTGAGCTATAATGAAAAACAATAGGATTTGGGGGATATTTGCTAGATATATTTTGATTATTCTTGTGGGACTGGGAAACCTATGGCTTTTTTATAAACTTTTTAGCTATCCTACATTAATTACTGTAAGGGCGGCATTAGGTCTATTTTCTACAACTGGTAGCATTGAAAACATAATTACATTTAGTGGGACATCAATAGAATTAATTTCTGCGTGTATTGCCGGTGCTGCATACTATCTTTTATTTATACTGGTATTTTCTACAAATGGATTAAAAATAAAGAAAAGACTAGAGATATTATTATTTTGTTATTTGATTTTCTTTTTACTAAATGTAATTAGAATAGTTGTTCTGGCCCTAATAATAAATAATCCTGCTTTTAATATTGTTCACGAGATATTCTGGTATTTTTTATCGACGATGTTTGTTGTGCTAATATGGATTTTAGCAGTAAAATTATTTAAAATAAAATCAATACCTGTTTATGATGACATAAGAGAAATGATAAAATAACTATATTGGATGCCCTGTTGATTTACCAACTACAGAGATAATTAATTTTTCCATAACCTTCAGGTTTTCGCATTCACCTACTTCTAAAATGTAACAATTAGGATTATCATTACTTTGACCAATAGAAGCATTATTCTCAGATTTCTTAATAAGCAACACTGTTTGTCCGTAAGCTGAAGAACAATTTGCAAACTGCATCCCAGTAGCATTTGCTAGAGATTTATTAGAATATGCTCCACTAACATTGAATCCTATTGCTCCCAAAAATTGTGCCCCCACTAAATTAGCCATACCAGCATTATAGCAATTGCCTGAATTCTCATCATTTGCAATAACTATATTTGGATAAAAGGCATATATTGCATCCACACTAACATTGTTTTCCCGAGGATCTGTTCTTAAATACAAGTTATAATTATTCTGTAATTTTCCATCAAAAACTACTGGGAATCTAGAATGATATAAGTCAATACCCTGATAATCTAATTTTTCCCAAGTTACGCCAACGTAGCTAAATCTCGATAGACTCTTTATAAAATAATATCCACCGATAACTACTACGAAAATTAAAACAATAATAGCAAAAATCCAGATTAGTTGCCTTCTTTGTTTTTTTACAAAGTCAGTTGGCTGTGTTTTCACTTCAATTTTTTTTGTTTGTTTTTTTGTTTTCCTTTTTGCCATAATAGTTAATCCACGAAGGTGTTTTTAAATGTTATGATAGTTATTTCCTTACATTATTCCAAATAATCTATAGAGGAATGCGTCTGTTGCACGAGCATAATCTCCTGAAATATAAATGCATAATTGGTCCTGATAGACTCGGGTTTCATTGGATTCTTGAAAAATAATCAAATTATCTCTAGCACAGCTTTTTGAGGGAAAACCAGTGCAATTTGTTGATTCAAGGCATGCGGGCTGGGCTCTTAGAACATAGGTGCCAAGGTTTGAACCGATTTCTTGAAATGCATAGTTATTATTTACAACATAGAGGGGCTTGTTTGAATAGGACTGGATGGTCATATTTTCTACAACACTAATATTTGAGACATTTTGAGGAAGATATCTAAAGACAAGCTGCTGATCTCCCAATTGAACATTCCAAAGTTCATTTGTCATATAGAAATTAAGACCATTATAGCTTTGCTTTACAACACTATCTCCTTCATCTTGAAGAAATGAATAGCCAGCAGTAGAAAGGACCATAAGAA
>Ga0247841_10011325_pt1 | contig 11890 bp, 11 predicted proteins | sample LaCruzMarch2015__2_FD_192410 | JGI IMG/M metagenome (GOLD analysis project Ga0247841, IMG submission 192410) | Freshwater microbial communities from meromictic Lake La Cruz, Castile-La Mancha, Spain - LaCruzMarch2015_18m | ecosystem: Environmental > Aquatic > Freshwater > Lake | place: Spain...
AAAATCTACTATTTTTATGGCTGATGCAGGATATGATTCTATTAAGTTAAGAAAAAGATTAAATGACATATTTTGTAAATTAATAATACCTTTTAATAAAAGGAATACTAAAGATAAAAATAAAATTTAAACATTAACAAATGAAGAAAAAAAATTATATAAATCAAGAACAGCTATTGAAAATACTTTTTTAAAAATTAAAAAGTATCCTTATATAGTTATATTTTTAAGTTTTTATATTATTTATTATAATATTTACCTTTAGTAGTTATACTTTATTGTTTATTATAAAGTACAATTGCCATTTATATATAAAAATTATTAAATTAATTTATACAAAAAAATAATTTAATATTAAAATTATTTATAAATAATATAAAAACTTAAAAATATAACTATATAAGGATACATTTTTATTTTTTTTCAAGAAAAGGATTTATAATTCTTTTTTTTAATATAATATTTACCTTTGCGTATAATACTTTTTTTTATTAAAAAAGTATTATTATAAATTAAATGAAAAACAATATTAATAATTTAATTGTAAATTCTATATACAACAATATTAAAAATAATTATAAATCATTATTTAATACTTATCAATTTAAAACAAAAAATCAAAAATATAAATTGAAATTTATATTAAAGGCTTGTGTTCATTTTATTTCAATTTCATGTAGTTATAAAAATTTTATTTATTTTAATCTTAATCATAATACTTGACTATAAAAATTTTATGAAATTAAATAAATTTAAAATTTTTGAATCAACATACAAAGATTTACTTAATAAATACTTATCTAAATCTAAAAATAAAATTAAACAAATATATACTGATACTTCTACTTTTTATAATAAATATAATAAAGATAATGTTGAAAGAAATAAATATTTTTAATAAACAATTGGACAAATTAGACATTAAATTATTTAATAAAAAATCTACTATTTTTATGGCTGATACAGGATATGATTCTATTAAGTTAAGAAAAGGATTAAATGACATATTTTGTAAATTAATAATATCTTTTAATAAAAGGAATACTAAAAATAAAATTAAAACATTAACAAATGAAGAAAAAAAATTATATAAATCAAGAATAACTATTGAAAATTCTTTTTAAAAAATTAAAAAGAATAGAAGATTAGAAATAGTATATAAAAAAAAATCTAATAATTTTTAAGTTTAATTTATTTATCTTTAATAAAATTTGTAATTTAAATAAACACATACAAACTTTAAAAAAAAGGATTTATAATTCCTTTTCTTGAAAAAAAATAAAAATGTATCCTTATACAGTTATATTTTTAAGTTATTATATTATTTATAAATAATTTTAATATTAAATTATTTTTTTGTATAAATTAATTTAATAATTTTTATATATAAATTGGCAATTGTACTTTATAATAAACAATAAAGTATAACTACTAAAGGTAAATATTATAGATAAAATATATTTGAATCATTATAATTTACACTATCCATCAATTTTATTTAATAAATTTAAGTCTATTATAAATTTTAAATATTTAATATTTTTTTACACATAACAAGAAGGAAAATTTAAGTCTAATATATAAAATACAATTGAACTAATGGTACATATAAGTATAATAAAAATATGAATATTAGTATCTGGAAAATTATAAATAATTAATGTAACCAATAAATAAACAAGTAAAAAATTCAGTAAATATTTAATAAATCTATTAAACAGTATATAATTAGTGTCAATTGATGGTAATGGTATTTTATCATCTAATTGTTCTTGTTGAAAATATTCTATAGTCTGTGAATTCATAATTTAATATATATTATTAAATTATATATAATTTTTAATTAGTGTAAAATTAAAATTAATTTTTTTTATAATAAAATGATTATTAGAATAATAATAATGTAATATATATATCATCAAAATAAGTTTTATGTTACTAGTAGTGGTCCTTCTTTTATGTCCATATATTAAGGTTTAAATAGTAGAGTTAAAAAAATAATAAAAAAATTATTAAAATAAGTATTATAATGTTGATATTAAATAAATAACATTTATATACTTAACAAATTGATAACATTAAAATATTTTTATTTGTTACTTTTCAAATTATAGGTTCTAATTAAATCATCAATGATTGAATCAACAAATACTCCACAAAGACATATAAAGCAACCTAAACCTTTAAGAAATGATATACTCTCATTAAATACTATTGCTACACCAATTATAACAATAACTCTTTTAGTGGTATTTGCTATAGAATTTGTAATTTGTGAAATTTTAGTTAGTGTCATTGTAGAAAGTTCATTATAAGCATAAAAAGTTAATGAAGAATATAAAACATTATAAAATAAATCTTGATTTGTAAATAATTCATTATAAAACCAATTAATATTATTTCCTTCAAAATAAATTACAACTGGAATTGAAACAAAAAAAGATATTATTATCATTATAGCAAATTGATTTGAAACATTACCAATTCTTGACATAAATTCTTTATCTTCCAAAAGTTTTTTGTTTTCTGCTCCTCTAAAAGAAGCAAATATGTTGGATAACACAGCAGTTATTAATGCTCTTACATTAAAGTTTATTTCAATTTTTCCATTTTCATCTTCTTTTAAAGCAGCAATACAAACTCCTAAAATAATAGGAATTAAACATAATAACTTTTGTATTGAAATTTTTTTATTATAAAATAAAGTTCCAATTATAGCAGTAAATACTGGTTCAGATGCCTTTACTATTTGACCAAATACAATACCTCCTACTGTCAAAGAAAAAACAGCAGAAATATGTGAAATTGAAAAGCAAAAACCTAATGGAATCAATCTTAATATATCGTTTGTTGTTATTTCTGGAAATTTTCTTACATTTGGTGCAATCCATAAAAATATTGCATAAATACTACCTATAGCTAATTGTGTAGTACCAATTATTAGAGATACATTATGAGGATTTGCAGCATTAGCAGCATTTTTATTTTGTATATTATAATAATAATTACCTAAAAACCAAAATAAGAAATAAAAAATTAAGGTGAAATCCATTGAATGAAGTAAATGTTATCTAAAGTGTATGCTAATATATAGTGTCTTTGACACTAAACATGTTTTTTTTTTTTTTTTTTCAATTTTTATGTTATTAACTTGTGTTCATTTACATATGTGCATAATAAAAATTAATATTTATTTTTAGCATAGAATTTATATATAAATTTTTGTGTATAAATTGTTATTTTTTATTGTTGATTTTTTTAAGAAAAATTATAAATGTTGATAATTACTGATTAACATTAATGACATTTAGTAATGTATATACATAAACCCACACATGAAACTATTTATATTTTTATCTTTTCATGTTTTTATTCTTTCAAATCTTTTTAATTTATTACATTTTCCACTTTAATTCTTTTTTTAATTTATTGTTATTATATTTGATGTTTTTATTCTTTTCATTTTTATCATGATTTATTATTTTAATAGTTTTATTGTTTAATTTATAATTATTTTTTGTTTTATAAGCTTTATTACAAAATAAATAGAAACATTTTTTATTTATTTATTTATAATTCTAATATTTTTAATGATTTATGAATCATTTTACTATGATGAACATCAGTATTATAATTAATATTCTTCATTTTTAAATAAAAAACATCAATTGATTGTATAAAATTTTTATTATTAGATACTATTGATGATTTATTTACTTTTTTTTACATTCTGAATTGATAACAATATATCCTGCTCCATATTTATTAATTGAAATAGCACATGAAATTTAATTATAAAATTGTATTCTTTTAATTTAGTTATGAAACTTCATTTATTGATGTCATTTAAGATATTAAAAATAAAATTAAAATATTAATCATTTGTATATTTACTTTATATCTATTTTTATTTATATTCAATTTGTTTATTTCAATTGAACTTTGTTCAATTAATTTTGAATAATATATATGTAAAATATTTTAAATTTAAATGTAAAAATAAATTTATGATTAATATATTAAAGTGTTAATATTATTATAATTGATATGATTATTGCCTTCTAATAATTATATCAATTTTTTACTATATGTATAAGTAATAATAAAATAATATTTTGTCAAAATTTATTATTTAATTGTGTTTTTACTACAATTACTTTTTATTATATTTAAAATTACAAATTATTATATGGAATAGCATTAGTATTTTAATATATATGTAATAAAAATAAATAGCATTTGTTAAAAAAAATAATTAATTAAATAATTTAATAATAAAAATTATTATAAAATAAAAAAGAATAACTTATATATATTAAAATTATTCAACTAATTGTAAAAAAGTATTTTTTACAATTGGTTTCACAATAGTAAATTAAATTAAGTATACAACAAAATAGATAAAATGAAACATATTAAAATAAACAAATAATAAATAATCAAACACTAGGATAAAATTCCCATCCACAATCAATACAAATTTTTTTCCAAATTTCATCTTGAATTCTTAATTTTTGTCTGGATTTAAGAAGAGGAAAACATTTTACAAATTCATCAAAACCTAAGAGTTGAAAAAATTTATGTAACACATAGGAATATGATAAAAAGTTTATTCTATCTTTTGGACAATGTTTTTCAAAAGGTTCTTGAATTTTATCAAACATTTTTTTTAATGTTTCTTCAGTATCTCTATTAATACATGGGGCAGATTTACCAGTAATTTTGCTTATAATAAAAGCAATATGTTCATAATAATCATTTAATTTTAATTTTTTAAGAATTTTTTTAAAATTATCTATTTTTGTATAATTGATAATTTTAATTCTTTGTTTTTTTAATTCTAATTTAATTAATTCAATAATTTCATTAGGAATTTCAGTTGATTCTTTGGCTTGAAATTGACTTAACCCATAATAAATAATTAAATTTACATAGTTTACATTTTACATATTTAAAAATTTCCATAATAACATACATCATAAATTTGTTGTTCTCATCTTGTTATACCAACTCTATAAAAACAATTAAGACATGTCATATAATTTGCTGTATATATGTGATTTTCTAAATTTACAATATTTTATACTTCGTGCACTATCATATAAATCAGAATTTCTCTTATTAGCAAAATATTGGTATTTTTTGACACAATTATTTATGATTATAGTATACAATTAATTTATTTATATTATTTTTAAATTTAAAATGTAAATTTATATATAATTATTTTGGACTATACCTTAAGCAAATCCTAACAAATGATTTGCCCATATCCATCTAGTCTCTGAACCTTACACCTAGTCTAAATTAGGAGTCTTGGATGCGGATTGATTTGTTTCGCAAATAATAATTTTTTAATTGATGTTTTAACAAATATTATAATATTGTTACCATTGGGTACGGTAATTAACCGTGTTCCTTGAATATATCATTATAATCAAGTGGTAATTATAATTTAACAAATTGTTCCCGCAATTTGAATATGTCCCTTTTATATAAAATCACTATAATTAAATATGAATTAATATAAAAAGTAGCCATTGGATTTAACAATGACTTTGATGAGCAGTAAAAATGTCAATCTCAAGTTTAACTTCCACTCACAAAAATGATTTTTTCTTTTATAAGGAAATGTTGGTTTTTCAACCATAGGTTCTTTATAATTGGTGATTTCACTCTCAATAATACAATTTTCAACTTCTCCACATTTCAAACAAGCATATAAACCTTCAGAATAAATAAGAATTTTTTCAACATTACAATTTACACATATTTTTGAATATTTTTTTTTTGAATTATAACCTTCTAATGTAATTTTATAATCATCATATAATTGTGCTCTATCATAAACATCATATTGTAAATTAGTTTTATTAATACAATTATTTGTACTATTATTAGAATTATCTGTGGTATTTATTCCATTATTATTTTTATTTAAATTAATGAATTCAAAAATATCATAATTATTATCTTTGATTAACGATTCAACATTTTTAACTCTTTTTCTTGTGCTTTTTTTTTCTTTTCTTTTTTTTTTAGATGATTCACATAAACTATCTAATACTGATGTTTTAGCAGAATTAAAAATTTGTGTTCCATCTAAATTCCATTCATCTATTTCACTTTTTGGAATATCAATATTATTATTTAAAATACCAATATCATTGATAATATTATTTACAATACCATTAATTTCCTTAATTTTATTAATTTCTTTAATTTCATTAATTTCTTTAATTTCATTTTCTATTTGTCCATCAACCATATCATAATAATTTAATAATATTTGATATGTTTTAGCATAATATTCGGTTTCTTCATCATAATTATTAATTTGTTCAATTTCTTCTTCAAGTTTAGAAATATTTTCAATCAATTTTGCTCTTAATTGAATAAAATTATCACTTTCAATTAATTCATTTTTTTTATTCTCAATTTCTTCTAATTCATTTTTTAATTTAAATAATTTAATTTTTTTTTTATCAACATCATCTCTTTTTTTGTTAATTTCACTTGTAATTTTTTTATGTGTACTATCAAGCGTATCAACATTTGAGAGATATTTGATTTTGTCAGGTTTAAATTTGAACTGACTATTCATATATAGAGAATTAAATATAAAGAACTTTTAAATTAAAAAATTTTAATATATAGAATTAATATAAAATTTACTATAAAATAATATAATGTTTATTTAAGTCATGAAAAATTTTATATTTAATTCTAATATAGAATATATTAAAAAAATTAAAAATATATAATTATTTTTTGTTTTTTTTTTAAAAATTTTTTTTCTAAAACTATAATATATAATAACACAATGGGTGGTGGTTTAATGCAATTGGTCGCTTATGGCGCACAAGATGTCTATCTTACTGGTAATCCACAAATTACTTTTTGAAAAAAGAGTTGAAAAGCAACAGGCCTTGTACTATATGGATATGTATGAGGGTAAAACCTTTAGTTTTCCATATCATTTATAGAATATATAAATGATTTAACAGTTGCTAGTAGATATAATTTGTTTCACCCCAAATCATATCTGCAACACTATCAAAATGCTGGAAAACCCTAAAACTTTTATTACCAAACTGGAATAGAAATATTATCAGTGGCCAAGATTTAAAACTTGGGTATGGTGAAAATATAAAAGATTATAATAATATACAAATTATTATAAATGGGTAATCAGCAACCAAGTTCTAATAAAAAATCAATTCATTAGAATGCAGCTCAACGACTAGATGGTAGTGGGTATTAATAATAATTTAAAAAAATATTAATGCTTAAGGTATAGTCTAGCCCCTATGGGAAACTATAGGGTATTAGCGTTTTCAAAGTAGTTTATAGAAGATACACAAACTTTGCTATCGAAACTGTCGAATTAAATATGAATGGTACAGCTGATTTTGGTAAAAGAGTTACTATCACTATCACAAGAAACGGTGACCTTGTTACCAGAATGTATTTAAGAATTGAATTAGGACAAGTCACATTAAATAATTTCCCTCAAGATGAATTATCAAGAAACCAATTCTTATTTGCTTGGGTTCAAGAAGTAGGAAACTTTATCATCAACAACATTCAATTCGAAATTGGTGGTTCTCAAATTGATAAACACTGGGGTCATTGGTTAAGTACTTGGCACGACCTTACTAAAGATATTAACACTGAACCTGCTTATAGAGCTTTAGTTGGTAATGTCCCTGAATTAACTGCCTTAAGAGCTCCTGATTCTCAAGGTAACTTCACTCAAGATTATGTGCTTTATGTTCCTTTAATCTTCTGGTGCAACACTAACTCGGGTCTTGCCTTACCTTTAATTGCTCTCCAATATCACGAAGTTAGACTTTGGATTGAATTTAATCCTTTTGATGCATTAATTGTTCACACCAATAACATCACTCTTAACAGAATTGGAAACGGTATTGGTATTTTCAATGATGCTTCTTTATTAGTTGATTATGTTTACATTGATACTGAAGAAAGAAGAAGATTTGCTCAAGTTGGACATGAATACTTAATCAACCAACTTCAATTCACTGGTGTTGAAGCCGTAAATAACAACCCTCTAAGAGTTAAATTAGGTTTCAATCATCCTACTAAAGAATTCATCTGGAGAATCTGCTCAGGTGATTATATCAGTGGAAACTCACCTTTCCTTTGCTATTCTCACACTGATGACTGGTCTGATGCCCTTAACTATGCTGCTCAAAACTTGATCTCTGGTTCTGTAACCATTGGTGAAATTGCTTCTGGTCCTCAATCTTCTCAAGCTCCTGAAGTTAATATCAGTTCTGTTGCTTATGACCAATGGAATACTGTTAACCCAGTTTCCACCAACACAAGAAACTTATCACAATTCAGTGTTTTCACTTACCAAGCTGGACAAGGTGTTGATGATTCTCAACCTCCATCTTACTATGCTAAATTATTATATGCCTCTGTCAACCCTGGTGCTGATACTGAAAATATTAACTTCAAATTCCGCAGAGATGTTTTCTTAAATCCTCAACAATTATCTTATAACTTGGGTTCTTATATCACCAGATTTGCCATCATTGTTTACTACACTGTTGTCAATGCTGATGGTTCTGGTAAACCAGGTACTTTAACTTATCAAGTTAAACCTTGGGAACAAAATATCACTGTCAGAGATGTATCAGTCCCTGTTGCTAACTGGGTTGATAACAGATACTCATCCAAAAACTCTTCTAACTCTTATGCTGATATGGATATCTGGGCTATCTTACCAACTGTATCCGGTTTATTAATTAACAATAAATATAATCCTATTGAAGCAGGTGTTATCCAATTAAACGGACATGATAGATTTGATACCAGAGATGGTGCTTATTTCCACTTGATGCAAACTTATGATTATCACTCTTCTACACCTCAACCTGGTGTCAACGTTTATTCATTCGCTTTACACCCTGAACAACATCAACCATCAGGCACATGCAATCTTTCAAGAATTGATAACACTACTATAGTTCTTAAATTATTTACTGATGTTCCGTTCCCTGATCCTTCCAGAAATCCTCCTCCACTTTCTATTGTTGGTCCATCCTCTGAATTCTTCATTTATGATACCAACTATAACGTATTACGTATTATGAGTGGTATGGGAGGATTGGCCTACTCCAATTAAGTGGTGTATATACTTTACAATATATTATATACATTATACTTATACCAAAAATGTTATTTTAATATAATAATTTGATTATTTAAATGATTATATGTTTTTTTTGATTATTCTTAAAGAGAAGCAATACAAATAAAAACTTATATTTTTTACTTTGAATTTCAGAAAACAAAAAATTGAAAAAATATATTACTTGTATTCTCGAACTGTGAAATTTATAACTATGGGAACAATCAATCAACAATAAATTTATAAAAAGTTCAGATGAATTATTTGATATTTTTAAAGTTTAACAAAAAATAAAGATCTTTAAATTTTTAAAAAAATAATTTTAAAGAAAATGTCCATTATATGGAAGAGAAAGCCAATAGTACAAAAAAGAAGGTAGAAGTTGGTCAATAACAAAATAAATTAATTATCAACTAATGAAACTTTTGAATTAGATAAAAGTTCATTTAATTTAAAACATCGTTATCTAACTAAAATAAATGATAATTCTAAACATGTAAATATAGTAATGAGTTTGAAAAATCAAACAATCGGATTTATTGAAAATAGTTTTAGAGATGTATTGAATATAAAAAGACAAAAATAATTTGGTGATTATAGAGTTGATTTTATATTTTTATGATTATAAACTAATTGCAGAATGTGATGAAAAACATCATTCTGATAGATATGAAGACTGAAAAAAGAGAACAATATTTAATATCATTGGAAAATATAATAATTAGATATAATCTAAATTATAAAAATTTTGATGTATCTTTAGTTATTGGAGAAATTAATAAAATTATCTTATCAAATAAAATTATCTTAACAAATAAAATTATCTTAACAAATAAAATTATCTTAACGACGCTAAAATTATCACCATAAATTTTAATTAAAAAATTGAATAAATTAAATAATAGAAATATTTTATGTCAGATGTTAAAAACATTAAAGTTGATGATTCCAGTAATATTTATAAATAAAAAATATAAATACTTGAGAAATAAATAAACAAATTGAAAATTGAAATAGAAAATATTAAATTAATATCTGAATTATTAAATTCTCAAAAATTATTATTATATAATATAGTTATTTTATTAAATTTTTATTTTAAATTATTTAATTATTTAAATTAACTTATTAAAATATTTTTCTATTAATTGTTATATATGAGTTCTAATTTATCTAAATATTCAAATTCAAAATATAAATCTAAATATATTAAATATAAAAATAAATATTTGTTGGAAAAATATGAACAAGATAATATTTTTGATTTAAAACAACAAGAAATTAATAAAAATATTTTAAATACAACAGAAGAGTCAATTGATAATATTAATACAATTAAACAAGTATCTAATAAAAAAATTAATCTCAATAATACTGTATTAAAAACTATTCCAAATAAAGTAAATTTAAATAACATTGTTTTAGAATCAGATAATAATTTAAATAAATCAAATGTTGAAAAATTATCGTATAATTTAAATTTATCTAATTTAGAAATTTCAGAAAATGGTTTTGAAAATAATATTTTAAATAAATCATTAGATACAAATAATCATAATTATATCACAAATCAAAATGAAAATAGAAATGGAATGATTAAAAACACATCAAAAAGCGCATTTAAAACCACATCTAAAAAAACATCAAAAAGTGCATCTAAAAAAACATCAAAAAGTGCATCAAAAAAAACATCAAAAAGCACATCTAAAACCACATCTAAAAAAACATCAAAAAGTGCTCAAAAAAATAAATTCAATAAAAATCCAAATAAAAAATAAAATAACAATCAGATTTACAGGTAGTTCTAAACTTGAATTAGGTTTTACTTCAACCTTAGACGAAACAACATGGTTTGAAAAATTCATTTGAATTAATATAATTATCAAGAACCACCTTATGATCCAACAGATATATGTAATATAAAAATAACTAAATTATTTACGGGTCCATCAGATGGTTATAAAAAATTTATTGAATATGAAAATTTAGTTGGCAAAAAAATAAAATCAATAAAATGGATTGGTGATAGTTGATTGTATCCATCTAACAAACAATAATGTGTTCATAATCATATTTTAAAAATACAAACAATAGGTTCAGAATATTATTTATTTGTGTTAAGATGTTCAGCGTCAGGTGTCATTGATGCAGATTTAACTATAAATTATAAAAAATAAATTAAAATAATTCAATATTTAGATCAAAACTATCTAATTATTATATATCTAATTGTTTATTTTGTTTAGTTTCATTTAAAATTTGTTTTTTAATTTTGTTAAATCTCAGTATTATTCTTTTTTTTAAATAATTAATTTGATTAGTATTGTTTTGTATAATTCCATATTGTCTAAAATATTGAATTTGTTTACTTGTCATACCTAAATTAAAATCTTGAACAATAATACTTGACCTAATATTAAATTTTGTTTCTATAATATTTACCTTTGTGTATAATACTTTTTTTTATTAAAAAAGTATTATTATAAATTAAATGAAAAACAAAATTAATAATTTAATTGTAAATTCTATATACAACAATATTAAAAATAATTATAAATTATTATTTAATACTTATCAATTTAAAACAAAAAATCAAAAATATAAATTGAAATTTACATTAAAGGCTTGTGTTCATTTTATTTAAATTTCATGTAGTTATAAAAATTTTATTTATTTTAATCTTAATCATAATACTTGACTATAAAAATTTTATGAAATTAAATAAAT
>Ga0247841_10011326_pt1 | contig 11890 bp, 11 predicted proteins | sample LaCruzMarch2015__2_FD_192410 | JGI IMG/M metagenome (GOLD analysis project Ga0247841, IMG submission 192410) | Freshwater microbial communities from meromictic Lake La Cruz, Castile-La Mancha, Spain - LaCruzMarch2015_18m | ecosystem: Environmental > Aquatic > Freshwater > Lake | place: Spain...
TCAGGCCAGTTGAGCACGCTATCAGTGATAAACTGCATATCCCCGATGCCACGGTCTTCGGAAATATTAGCGCGTACCGCCTCCCCGAGCCCGTTGCTAGCGTGGATATAATTTGACGTCATTTGGTTAACCCCTTACTAGTGCCATTAATAGTGGTGTGAGCCCAGCAATGCCTTTGGTTTTGAAAGTATAAGTGCCCGTAGTGAATGAGTTTGTATCACCGTTGTTGTTTTTAGCCTGGCTGCTCATTTCGTAGGTTTTACCTGGCTGGAGGCCTGTTAAGTCCCACGTTGCCCCACCAAATGCTCGCGTAGTCCAGGTAGAAGTACCCGATAGGCGATAACGAATAGAATAGGTTGAGCTAGTACCGTGGCCATGGCTAGAAACTCCGGCGGTGATACGAGCCGTGGTGACTTTGACTAAAGAGCTCACGGGGGCAATATTTGTAGGCGCAAGTGGTATACGTGGCGCATTATACGTTGTCGATGCCGTGCCACTACCGTAATAGGCGTCTATCCACGAGGCCACGCCAATACTGAGATTACCGTTCACATCATGGTTTGCGACGACATTTCTTCCTCCCATGTAATAATCGCCACCGAATGTGGCGGTTATACTACCGCTTGACGTACCAGATATTTGCGCGTTCCAATCCCAGCCACCATAACGAGTACCGTTGCGAATTAATGCCCATGTTTGAACAGTTATATTCGAAGAGTTAGCCCCTTGCGAGTTGAGGACGACAACATACCTCACATAAACTTGCGGTGCCGCAGAAACGATTAATACATCGTTAGCCATGGTTAGGCCTCCGTGCTTAGGCTAACTATCTGCCACTTGCTAACTGTGGAGTTCCAAACGGCGCCAATGACACTGGTCTTACTGATAACGGTAGTGGTTATAGCGTCAAGGCCACTGATATTTTGGAAATTTGCGCCATAAGTAATCGCACGAGCCGTGCCGTTATCTTTAATACGAATAATAATTACATCTCCATTTATAGGGGTACCAGCAGGATTAGCGATCAAAATTGCAGCTGCCTGGGCTGTGACATCATACAAATTATAGTCGTCAATATCAGGGGTCAAAGTAGCAGTTGAAGCAGTAGCGGTCTGGCGCACCCGGGTTCTAAAATCTGTTGCAGCTGCAAGTGCTGTTTTAATAACTGTGATAGCAGCCGAATTCAGCGTACCATCATCGTTCATAGATACTAGAATAGCCTCAGCGAGCTGGTTCACCCATTCAGTTGTAGGTTTAACAATAATAACATCATCAACAGCATTACCGTTGTCAGTATAGCCAGGGGCAAATGAGTCGATTACAAGGGTAGCACCACTGGTATGCCCGAGGAAAACGCGCATAGAAGCAGGGTCGAGATAGCCTGTTTCGCTATTTAATACGCCACTTGTCCCAATAAAAAAATCGGGGAAATTAGTAATGCTATCGACTGTTATTGTCGTCGCGCTAATAGCGCGAGCAGCCGTTACAGTTGCTTTTACCGCCTCTCCGCTTCCATCACTTGCTTGCAAATATTTGATACTAACCATTTTTGCCCCTTATCTTTATGAGCTAATTATAGCATAACTTTATTAATTGCCTCAACGTATTTTATAGAGACCTTATCGCGCCGAACCCATGAAAAATCATCGCCGAACGGCAGAGTGTCGTTGTATTTCAAATTGCCTTTGTAGAATAGGTATTTAGCCTGCTCGCCAATTACGCCTGCATTGTGCAAAATATTCACCTGATCCCACATTTTTATGTCATCTGTCGGCCGACAAAAGTCGAGTTCGCGTGACAGATTATACTCGATGCCGAAATAGGCTGCATTGAATAATTGCGACCACATTTCGGCCGTCCATTTCTGGATATTGCTATTTAATGGCTCAAGGTACATGTAGAGCTTAGTGCAATCTTCATGGACTTTTAGCCAGTATTCGGCCGTTGGTTGGCAGATAATCCACTGGGCACCGGCACCAGGCGTCTTTTTGATGGCGTCGATCGATATGCCGATAGTGTTGGCAAAGCGCATTATAATTTCGTCGCCCATTTCTACGCTTTTGAGATATTCGTAGTCGATATACCCCCCACAATCGGAGCCGTACCATTGTGTTGGCGAAAACTTGATTTTACTAAAATCTGGCAATTTTCTAAAAATAATGTCGGACTCAATTTGAAAGTAGGTTTCCTTTTCGCGTGCAGGATCTTCCGATAAATAGCAGTACCAGAGGTAGGGGCGTATATTTGCAATGTAGTATTTATCAGTTCGGAGGTCATCATACATCAAAACTTCGACTTTTGGGTAACGTCGCACAATATAGTCAAACACCTCGTCACAGGGGTGCCCCTCAAACCGCATAAATAGGCAGACCACATCGGCGTTCGGGTCGAGTGAATATAGATTGGTCAGGACAATGTCGAGTTCCCATTTATATTTGAATTGCGCGCCTTGGGCTAAAATATATTTCATTATTCTTATGGTACAACAAAATCGCCCCTATTGCTAGAGGCGATTGAGTTTATGTGGCTACTGACTATTCGGTAGTAGTCGTTGTAGTCGTTGTAGTCGTTGTAGTCGTGGTTGTGGTTGTCGTCGAAGCAGTTTCTTCGATAGTAGCAATCACGTTGACTTTTTTGTTAAGAACAAATGTGTCACCACGGTCACGAAGTTGGACTTCAACACCTGAGAAGCCTGAGATTTGGTCGATGACTTTGTAGCCATTACCTTTTGGATCTAGCTTTGGAGTGACAGCGACGATTGCTCGTACGTCAGCAAGGACAGCATAGATGCCAGCAACAAAGTAACCATCAGGAACTTCAACCATTTTGACACCACGGTGTCGGCCAAGGAATGATGTATTACGAGCGTCGCCGTAACCCTCATCACTACCTGTATAGTTGATTTGAGCAGCTAGGTAAGCACTGAAAGCGTTTGTGATCCACGCAACTGATTGGTTAGGATCAGCACCGTAATTCTTAATCATATTCAATGCAAGGCCAAATGTCTGAGTCAATTTTTCAGTTGCACCAGCCCAGTTAGCAGGAACGGTAGCTTGGATGTTGCCGCTTGGACGAGCAGCAATCAATTTTGCCAATGAATACTTATCGTGCGCAGAAACGAAGACGTCAGCAACTTGCTGAACAGCCCATTTCTTTGCTAGACCACTGATTGGAGTGTCATCGATAAGAGTTTGCTGAATTTTACCGAACATTGCCTGGTTGTAAGCTAGTGTCAATTCTTGTTCGACATTGCCTACTAAGCCGACTGAACCTACTGGAGTTACGCTGTTTTCATCGTAAGTGACCAGTGAACCGTCATCAAAAGACTGGACGAAAATTGTGCCCATGCCTGTGAATTTATAGTTGTTATCGTTAACGTAAGGTGTGAACACTGACTTTACAGCCAATGGTGTGTCCATCATGTTCGCGGTTTGTTTTCCGTATGTTTGAGCCATTTTGGTTTATCCCCTATTCAAAATTAAATGTTTGTGACAGGCTTCTGCCTATCAACATCATTATAAGCATAAAGTCAATGCTTGACAATAGTTTTTTAGAACGGAATTAGAACACCACTTAAAAGTCGTATTCGTCATCTGGTTCATCAGGGTAAAGCGACGACACCAATTCCTCGCTATGAGTCGATTGCTCTTTGCCAGCATTGGCATAATAGAACTCGCCCGTTGATGAGAACCCTTGTCGGATTGACTCGGCAATATAGCGCATAGCATCGGCAATATGCGACTCAGTTTTGTGGTCGTGCCCCTCATAATCGCCGGTTAGGGCATTGTATTTACGGCTATATTTAATCAATTTATCCACTGCCCAACTGGTCATTGGTTGGTGGAATGTGGTGTTTTTATTGTGCAATAGCTCGGCCACAGCCTCAATACCGTCTTCGCGCGAATGGCGCACTAATAGGCTAGAATTTAATAGTCCCAACTCCCTAATTTTTTGGATGCGAGTAACAGCGTCACTATCACGTTTTGCGCCATCGTGCGGGAAAAAGTGCCAGGCATAGTTATATGGCTTGGACTGCACAAACCTGACAATGCCTCGATCGCCAACATCATGGGTCTCATAGGCGTCAATAATGCGAAGTTTTTTATTGTTATATTGCCAGAATAAAACAGCCGTACTATCACTCATCCCCAAGTCCCAAGCCGTATAAACTGGATAATCGGGAACGTATGGGTGCAGACCGATGCGCTTATCTTTGGCCATCGTATCGAGTAGATTACCGTAATATGAAGTGGCCAACGCAGCGCCCTCATCAAGTAGGAATTCCTGCCTGAATTTGAAATCATTGCCGTACTGAATAATGTAATCTTGACGGACTTTTTCGAGTTCCTCGGCCGTCATATAACGAGTGGCGTCAATCATAGAAGCGTACTGATCCGGTTGTTTTTCGGCCTCTTTGCGCATACGGATGAATGTGGCACCAGATATACCATCAATTTTCGGTGTACCTGTAAACAATAATTGGCCACCGTTGAGGGCAGTAATCGGACGGACTACGCCAAAGGCTTCACCATTAATGTCGACACATTCGTCGAAAATGTAGATTTTACCGTTAGCACCACGAAGCGCCTCTGGGTTATCGGCACCTAAACACATAAATACCGAGCCGTTTTTTAGCTCGATACGCATGTTATCGTCTGAGTTTGACTGCCTAGCGATTAAGCTCTGTGGGATATGCTCAATCGTCTTAAAACCGTCATTTTCGATGTTGCTCCAAAACGTCTTATACCCTTGCTTGAGTGTCGGGTAGACGATAACAACCGTCATCGTCTCCTCGACCATTCGGCTCACCGCATAGTTAAACACAGTCATAGTTTTACCACTACGGCGAGCCCATTCCAAAACTGCTATACGAACACTGCGAATGTTTTGGAGAAAGTCCAACTGATAATCACGCGGAACGTAATGTGCAGGGACTTGCATAAGAGGTTATTTCTTTGCTGCTGGCTTGTTCGAACGAGATGCTTGTACGGCCGGTTTACCTGATCTAGCAGCCTCTAGGCGCTTCTCATATTCGGCGGCATGAGCTGGGTTATTTTCAAGAGCACGCTTGCTGGCGCGTTCTGCGACACCCTGTTCATAAGCTATTTGGGTCAACACATGCACGATTTCGATAGCATCCATCGGGACACCAAGCCGTTTAGAAATTTCCTCTAATTTGGCAGGGTCTTCGCTATATTCGTCGACTTTGGCTTTTAATTCTGGGGCAATGCGCCACGCAAAATCTTGGCCTTTATTTGAGTTTTTACCCATGTCGCTTGAATTAACGAAAGCTGCAATGTGAGCTGGGTCGCTTAACGCCCGTTCTTCACCTGATTTAATATTGAAAAAACTTACTGACATTTTGTTACCTCCTTGGTTTACCTAATACACTATCGTAAGCATCGTCCCACTCCTCGTCATCTTGCGATTTTTGGATTGGTTTGCCACTTTGCGATAGATCTTCACGTTCGCCCTGTTTGACTTTAGCGGCCTTTTCAGCGGCTATTTTAGCGTCATCGGCTGCTTTTTTGGCTGCTACGGCATCGGCAGCTGCCTTGGCCTTAGCATCATTTTCACCTTGAGCCTTGAGTTCTAATTGCTCAGCCACCTTTTTATATGGGGCAAAAGCCAACTCGTAGAACTCTTCGATTGGCATTTTTGCGCCAATAATTATACCTGTTTTTGGGTGAAGCACTAGCTGTGTTTTCATATAAGCGTCTTTGATTTTCTGGGCCTCTTGTGGCAATGCTTTGATAAGTTCACCATATTCGGCATTGATGCGCTTTGCACCATCAAATAGCGAGATGTTGGTGTCGACGATCTTGTCAATTCCACCATCAAATTCGGCCAATTCTTTGTTCAGTTTTTGCTGTGCATCTAGCAAATATTCACCGGCTTCCTCGCTAGTAAAATACTCATTGGTTTCAGGGTTGACTAGCTTTTTAAGGTCAGACACCCCATTAATTGGTTTGCCATTAGCATCCATTAATTGACGGTTCACGCCCTCTGGGTACAGCGTATCGATGACCTCTTGATGATAAGCCTTGCGGTTCGTCTCCATCTCAGTACGGTAAGTGTCGGCCTCTTTGATAGCGTCACGAGCAATTTCGGCCATGGTTGGTGGGGCTACGGGTGCTGGGTTAACCTTAGCATCTTCGATAGCTTTTGCATCAGCAATAGCCTTAGCTTCGGCCTCTTTTTCTTCGTCTGTTTTTTCGTCATCATCAGTTTTGGGGGCTTCTTTTTTGCCAGTACCAAGCACATCATCGAGTGCTTCGTCCCAATTTTCTTCTACATCATCATCAGTAGGCGGCACAACAGGTGGGGTCTCAACCGGCGGAGTTTCAACGGGTGGCGTTACAGCCTCTCCCTCAATCGGTTTATCTTCAATATCAGCCATTTTTTAGTGCCTCCCTTACATTTATAATTGCATTATCAACTGTAGACTTATAGCCCCGAAGATGTGCTGCAATGGATTTATTTATAGCAAGTTGCTGGTCAACAGTAAAAGTTTTATCTCCCAAAACTAGTCGGTCAATGGTAGTATAGCTTTCAATGTCTTCCCCTAATTGCTTTTGGAGGCGTTGTAAAGATGGCATATCGCGTTCATCAGCAATAACCTCCTTAGTCCTTTTAGTATCTAAGTCTGGTGATGTTGAAACGTAGCCAAGCTCTTCGTCGTTTTCCATATTGTTTTACCTCTGAGACCCATTAAAGCACAATCGTTTTTACAATGCAACAAGTTTTTTATTGAACGGGTGCGACTAATTGTTCAACAGGCTGAGGCATCACTGGTTGTGCAGGGGCGTCGGTAGCGATATTCGGGAATGTTTCTTCTAGTAATTCATCTTCAAGCGCACCCTTTTTGGCTTGTGCAGCAGGGTCATTTGGGTTGGCAGTTTGCGAAATAACCGTAAGCATATCTTGTGCGTCTGCACGTTTTTTAGCGTCCAAATCATCTTTGGCAAGCGATAGGTCGATCGATACAGTCCATTGCTTAATTTCATCAACAACTTTTTCGGTCATGGTTTGACCAGTTGGATCGGCTGGGTCTGGCTCTTGAGTCTTAGTACCATTATAGAATTTGTCCCAGTCAATAATAACGATGTTATCATCGCCTACTGGAGGCACGAATTCAGCCGTTGGTAAGCCAGTTGTAGGATCAATTTGTGGTTGAAATTTCTTTTTAGCGAGGTCATTCAAAGCATCTTTGGCTTCATCATCAACAATTAATTCAGTAATACCGACTTGTTCAGAGACATATAGGTCAAGGCCAGTAAGCGCATATTGGCGCAAAAAGTTCTCGGCGATGTGAGTGACTTGAGCTGTTGAAAGGTCTTTGACTGACTGGTCTTCTTGAACAGCCGCTTTATTGCGATATGTACTAGCTGACGCCTGAGCGCCACCAGCAGTCACACCCATGACAGAATAAATCTGATTATCAACGAAATTAAGCACACTCGTAAATTGCTCAAGCGTTGAGTTCGAAAGTTCTTTTAATTCGACTTCGGCATTAGGGTCAACTGATTGCCACAACGCACCACGTTTTAGGCGGATCGGAGTGGTAAATTGGCCACGTTGGAAAACTGGAGGGTCGGCATTAAGCAATAGCATTTTGGCTGTAGACTGCAAATAAATATTTGCATAGTTAGCCGTTGGGCTAGCCAATCTTACGCGAGACACACCGAATGGCGTAAGTTGGGCAGGGTCAATAACTAATGCTGAAACGCGAGGATAACCGAATTTGCTATTAGATTTTAGCTTTCGGAGTGGTTCTTTGACACCTGGGGCGTAGGTTATAATGTCGCCGAATGGGGCAATTTCGTAACGGGTAATAATGTCAAAGGTATTTTGGCTCTCGTCTAGGCCAGTATTTTGGCGTGGCTTAGACTGCAACTGATTATAGTTAGTAACCGAATTTGAGCCATTAGCAAGCAGTTGTTCGAGTGCTTTGACGTTCCATGTGGTCTCTTTGTTCTTTTTAGCAGATGCTAAAATTCGCTTAATCTTGCTAGAAACGACACGAGTTCGGACTTGGTAATAGCCACTTTTATTGAAGTCAAAAATGCCTGGTTCGACGACTAAGTCGTTATAATGTACCATTTCCATCGTACAACCGAAGTCACTATTGATAGTTTTGAGTTGGGCAATAACAGCTTGGAAGCCATGGGTTAGAGCACTTTCGGCCGTAATCTGCAAAGTTGAAAGCATACCCTTGCCGAATGTATCATCGTTAAAAATGATACCACGGACGATATAGTTTGAAATAATCGCTTTTTCTGACTGAGCTGTACCGTTAACGGTAGTCGTAAACGTAGGCAACTGTTGGATTGAAGATTTGGGGATTTGGCGAACTGACGTACCAAGTGTAACATCTCCAACCATAGGCGCCTTTTTAGACTCGTGCAGGCTTACGCCGTCAACAAGGTTATCAAGGTCAATAAAATCACGAGTGAAATTGTCTATCCACTCTTTGCCTTTGTCCCATTCGTGTTGGTATTGTGTTACGTCGTCAGTCATATATTACCCCTTTGAAACTTATTATATCACGCTAGTGCCTAATGTAGGTCGGCCTTTACCCCGATATTTACACCCTCATACGATACCGAGCGCAGCGTAAATGAGCTATTATCGAGGTTTGTGTTCACAAACCACTGCACCTCAGATACGATTACGTTATTCAGCTCGAGAGCTTCACGGATTGTCTTTTTTGTCGAAGTGTCGGCATCCTCAATAAATGGGCTATCACTCCATCTAATGTAGGTAGTATGGCCAGTGAACAAATATGAGTGGTCAGACCAGTTACCGGCATGGCTACTGGCATAAGCGCCTTGAGTGACTATCCGGCTTTCAGTGTTCAAATCGCCGTCTCGATCGCGATAGGTAACGCCGATTTCTACATTACCAATAACATCTTGTAAATAGAATACTGCTTGATTTAGCGCGGTGTAGTTATTATGTGCCTGATTACTGCCCAGCAGAGTCCCTGTGGCCGACAATGGGAATGGAACGGCCACACCCTCGGCTGAGTCGTCCTGAGCCACATACGACGTTTGTAGGCGAAATATATGGTTATCTTGGCAAACATACACGAAACTGGCGCTATCTGATGGGCTAACAACGCCGATCCACTGACAGCGAATATCCCATTTGTACCACACTGGTGCCTGTTTTTTAGTCAGGTCATAGATGATAATTTCATTATTGTATGAGTACCCTCGGCTCGGGATAGTCATATAAACACGGTTATTCCAAGCAGTACCGACAATATATTTCAATGCCTCATTTCGGAATGAGCTAACAGTTTTATCGATTGGGTCAGAGATACGGTTAAATGACAGCACGTTTTGGAGTGACGCCTCTGTATCACCGGCGACAATACCGTCGGCTGTTGGGAAAATAAGTTTGCCCAGATAGTTAATCGCCGCATAAGGTGAAGACACACCGGCTGAACCATAGTTTTGTTCAGTGACGCCCCAAACGACGAATGAGAAGTTACCATAGGTGACGGTTTGCTGCTCAATAATCGATTGCTTCGAAAGCCCCTGAGTGTTACTAAATAACACCGTAAGGCTAGGAATACCTTGGCCGTTACGGAAACCGACTACTGACATTGGGTAGTAGTTTGTACCCTTATTAAGAGGCAGAATATAGCCACCGTTCGTCGGGCTAAAATCAAGTGCCGATGCCCCGTCGCCACCAATATACAAGTTTTCAGGGTGAGTTGGATCGCCCCATAAAATCGGTCGCCCCTCTGACTCAACCCCGTATTGAGTGACCATACCGTCGGTAGAGTTGTCTTCTGGGGCAGTACCTTGTGAAATATTGATTGAAATAGTGCCGTTATCCATGAAACTGGTAACTGACAAATCAAGGCCACTAGCAAGCAAAAGCATATCACTGGCGGCAATAGTACCACCAGCAGCAGCCGTAGCCAAATATAAATTCCAAGATTTTGCGTTAGCTGGGGTCGTATTGTTCCGCGCTACGGTCACATATTCAGTACCGTCAGTCTTCCACCCGCTACGGTCTTTTGATACAGCCGATGTTAGAATTGGCGAAATAGCCGTTGTACCAATGCTTGAGTTGAACGAAACCGCATAAAATACCTTAAACGAACCAGTGGCAGTAATGCCAGTGGCAGTCAATGTAGGCGCATTAGACGGGTTAGCGACAGGTAAATACTGCACCATTTCCATAGTCGACAAGTCGATATAGCGCAATTTATCAACGCCGTTGAAACATAAAATCTTATCGAGAACCCTCACAAAAGTCGTAATAATACCAGCACCAGTAGTCATAATGTTAGACGGTGCAGCGCCACCAGCAAGATGAGTAGCCGTTAGAGCCGTGACAAGACCAACACCAGTGTTCCCACCAGCAAGTGTCGCCACAACTAGAATTTTAGCGGTAGTATGAGCATTAATCGCCGCCATAACGTCATTCGCCGTTGAGGTAATAACACTACTGCCGTCAGTAGCAAGTTGAACCGAAATAGCCAATGTTGTCACGGTGACTACAAGCGATTTGCTAGCCCCTGCATTGACATAGGCGATAGTAACACCGTCTCCCAATAGCCCACGAGCTGGGTTCGTACCGTAACCAGATTGAACGGCGGTAAATGTGAGGTCATTATTTGTGCCCGTAAGAGCAGTTGTTAGAACTGAGGCAGTCCCAGGGGTACCGCAATCAGTCCACCCAGCATCGCCAGCCTGACAGTATTTTATTCGGTTATCATCGGCGACAAAGTAGTATAATTCGCCCTCGTAAATTGCTGGGAATATTTGATAACATGTCTCAACTGTATCGGGGAGCCATTTTTTAAACCCTTGGCGATGTGTAATTAGGCCTTGTAAGTCAATCATGGTATTGCGCCCAGCCGTAAACGTATTTGGTAAAGCGTTAGCTTCACCCCTCTCATCAAGCCCCCCATTGAACGAAATCACATCACTAGATGTAATATTTCGAGCTGGTACTTTGACAGGCTTGTAAACCATACTAATACACTCCGCTTACAAAACTAAAATCCTCAGTTAGCGCGTCGTCCGTATCGGCAGTCGCATTATTAATCGCGATAGCCTTAGTAAGCGCGTCATTGTATTTTTGGACATAGCTTGGGCTCAACTGACCTTGAATAACATTCGGCAAAGTGGCGGTCTTGGCAACGCCTAATTTAATCAGCAGTGGCGGAGTGATAAGCGATAACACCGAAATATCAGTATAATCAGTCGACACCCGTGGGAAGAAATAGATTATATCAGCATTAATTGTGCCGCCCATTTCCTGATCCGTAAGGTCGCGCGATAGTATAATATTGCGCCCAATAACGGTTGCACGGTCATTAGTATCAGGGTTTGATGGATCACCAATTTGGTCTGGTTTGACTACATAAAACTTCGAAATAATTGTGCCATCTTGTGATATTGTCAGTGGTCGATACGGCGAGGCTACTAATGTTCGAATAGTGGCGTCAGTGATTGGGATAGTGCGATTAGTCAAACTTGAAATAGTCCCCAGATTAAAGCCATTTGAACGCATGACGTTCCAGTCAGCCTCTAGCTCAAACTCGTCGATCCACATGTTAATATAGCGCCTAGTATCACTCAAAAGAGCCGCCAATTTGTCGCCGGTGGCCTTGCTAGTGACGTCATTCCTGATGAGGTAGATGTCTTGTGCGAATTCTGTCATTATATCTGTATTACTCATATTACCCCCTATTATAGATGAACGCCCTTATTCACGCTAATGTTTCTTTTTAGATTAGTTTTCGTGCTTGGAGCCGATTTTACGATGTTCGAAAACGGATCAGCCATAGTCGACAAACTCTGTGATTTTATAGCCACTGCATCAGTCGCAGACAGTGGTTTGGCGAATGATATAGACCCATACC
>Ga0247841_10011328_pt1 | contig 11888 bp, 8 predicted proteins | sample LaCruzMarch2015__2_FD_192410 | JGI IMG/M metagenome (GOLD analysis project Ga0247841, IMG submission 192410) | Freshwater microbial communities from meromictic Lake La Cruz, Castile-La Mancha, Spain - LaCruzMarch2015_18m | ecosystem: Environmental > Aquatic > Freshwater > Lake | place: Spain...
GCAGCGTTATTCACACCGGCTCACCCCTTTGAAAAATGGCCAATGGGAGATTTTTCTCCCTGATGAGCAATACAAGGAGCGGTTCACCCATCAAAGCAGGGTTAAAGTTATGGTTCATTCCGATGCAGGGTGGCATGAAAAAATACCGGCATATATACACCGGGTTGTCCAGGATGTGGCATCCCTTGATTTTTCGGGTCAGCATTGGGCGCCTCCCCGCCCGTTCGATTGGGAGGGCGACCGCTTTGACATCAGGCAACTGAATGAACTGCTTATTTACGAATGCCATGTGGGCATGGCCCAGGAACGCGAGGCAGTGGGGACATTCATTGAATTCGCTGATTACATAATCCCCTACATCAAAAATTCGGGATACAATACTATTCAGCTGATGGCCATCGCAGAACATCCCTATTACGGATCCTTCGGATACCATGTTACAAATTTTTTCGCAGTTTCTTCCCGTTTCGGGACTCCGGAAGAGCTGAAATACCTGATCCACAAAGCGCATGAACAGGGCATCGCCGTGTTGATGGACCTTGTTCATTCCCATTCTGCAAAGAATACACATGAAGGATTAAACCAGTTTGACGGCTCCGATGATCAGTATTTTCATCCGGGCGAACGGGGAAACCATCCGCATTGGGACTCCAAATGCTTCAATTATGGCAAACGGGAAGTATTACAATTCCTGCTTTCGAATCTCAAATTCTGGCTGCGCGAATATCATTTCGACGGGTTCAGGTTCGACGGGGTCACCTCCATGATGTATTTTGACCATGGATACCGTGAAGTTTGGGATCTCGACGGATATTTCAAAGACGGAGTTGAATGGGACGCCATGATCTACCTTCAACTTGCAAATACACTGATCCATAAGATAAAGCCTCATGCGGTGACCATTGCCGAGGATGTGACCGGTATGCCCGGACTTTGCAGACCTATCCGCGAAGGCGGTATTGGATTTGACTACAGGCTTGCAATGGCGATCCCTGATTACTGGATCAAGGTACTAAAGGAGAAAAAGGATGAGGAATGGGACATCCATGAACTATGGGCGCTTATGAGCAACCGGTTACCCGATGTCAAAACCATTGCCTATTGCGAATCGCACGATCAGGCGCTGGTTGGCGACCAGACCATTGCTTTCAGGCTCATGCAAAGTGAGATCTATTTTAAGATGAGCAAGAAGGATGAAAGCTATGTAATTGACCGGGGTATGGCCTTGCACAAACTGATCCGGCTGATCACCATCGGCCTTGGCGGACAGGCTTACCTGACCTTTATCGGTAATGAGTTTGGTCATCCCGATTGGGTTGACTTCCCGCGTGAAGGAAACCGATGGAGTTACCAATACGCACGGCGTCAGTGGTCGCTGATCGAAAATCCCGACCTGAAATACCGTTTCCTGGCAGCATTTGACCGAAAGATGCTTGAAATGGTGAAAAAGCACCGGCTTTTCGACCAGGGATACGGGGATCAGATCAATATGGACGGCGAAAACCAAACGATTGTTTTCAAACGCCAGGGGTTGATCTTCATATTCAACTTCCATGTGAGCAATTCCATTCCCGACTATAAATTCCCGGTGCCCGAACCTGGTGATTACCGGATTATCCTCGACACTGATGACAAAGAGTTCGGCGGTCACGGAAGGGTTGACAACAAACTGGTTTATACCACCATGTTCAATGAAGAAGATCAAACGCACCACCTCATGATTTACAATACCAACCGCACTGCATTGGTCTTTGAACGGATTCTTTAGCCTTCATTATTTTCGTATCTTTGCCGCACAATCCCGAGCAAAATTACGACTATATGAATTCATGCATTCCTTCTGCCATCTTCCGGAAAATCATGCTGATGATGTTCTTCGTGCCAGCCTTAATGATGTGCCTATTAATCGGGCATACTGCAGCAGCCAACACCGATACCACATGGTCAGTCTCATTCAGACTGAATATGACCAAGGCGGTTAACCAGCACATATTCCTCCCCGATTCCGATTATGTATCCGTAATCATGGATCATGGCGTTGAACCATTCAGGCTCGTTCCGGGACCGGGTTATACCTATACCGGTTTCCTCTTTAACGTACTGGATTCGGGTGTAACCTACAATTATAAATTCAGGATCAATGATAACCATTGGGAAACGGTCGACCGCTCCCTTACCGCCGCACCCGGTACGGTGACCGTAACAGCATGGTGGAATGATGATCCGATCAATTACACGAGTTTTACGGTGAATATGAAATATGCCGAACAATTTGGCCTTTTCAATCCCGATATTGACACGGTATGCATTGTGGGAACCATGAATAACATGATGGGGTCCCCACGCATGCAACGGGTCGATACAACCCTTGATTACTATTATATCTACAGTCTCGATCCCGGTTCAGTACAACAATATAAATATCGCATCAATGCCGATTCAAGCGGATTGGAGTTGCTGAACAAACCCAACCGGCAGATCCGTGTCCCCGATACCTTGCTTGAAATATCCAATGATTTCAACAACTACAATCCAGCCAAACGCCCGATGACCTTTCAATGCAACATGGGGTATTATATCCAAGCTCATCACTTTTATCCCCAAACCGATTTCCTGGATGTTGCAGGGAACTTCAACCACTGGGGAGCGAATGAGGTACTGTTCGATTCCGATGGAGATTCAGTTTATGTCTTCGAAACATGCCTCGATACGACCTGGTTTCAGTATGGGCCACTGGTCTTCAAATTTCGTATAAATGGTGACATGCAATCTGCTGAGCCGCGTGTTCCTTATCACAGTTATGCGTTTCATGACACAATTAATAATAATCCGAACGTTTTCAGCACCTTCTACAACAACCTTGATCCATCGATACCCACACCTCCCTGGGTTTATGATCTTGACATCCAGGGACTGCTGATCTACAAGAAGATCCTCACCGGAGCCTATTCATACGAAAATGTAAACGGTATCCCAGAGGACAGTACCACCTATCAGTGGTATCAGAGTCCCGATGCCATTGGGAGCGTTCTTACGCCCATCGATTCTGCGCATTACATCACCTACACGATCGACACACTGGATATAGGTAAATGGCTGGTGTTTGAAGTCACGCCCAGGGCGGCCTACGGCGATTCAGCAACCGGTCTTCCTGTTCGCATTATTTCTTCAAACAGTATCTCGGCATGGGATGTCGGGTTATATGAAAATTCGGGTTTGATCACACTGGCGTACCCCAACCCGGCTGTGGATTTTATTACGATCGAAGCTCGCCGGGAGGTTGAGCGGATTGAGGTGATCAACTATCTTAATCAATCAATTCTGACCAGGGAGGAGATCGGCTCAACAACAGTCAGATTATCAGTTGGACAACTACCCAGGGGCATATACCTGCTGAAGGCTACCACGAAATCAGGAGATTGGGGGGTGGTGAGGGTGATTAAGTATTAAGTTTACCTCATCCCCCTGACCCCTTCTCCTCAAGGAGAAGGGGAGATTGGTTTCTCCTTTTTTTGTTAATAGATTGCAGGATGGACAGGATTATTGAGTCGATGATGTTTGATGGACATTGGATTGCAAAATGAAAAGTAATGGAAAAAGTGAGTTGCTATGGATCAACTGATTAACATGAACTATTTTACGGCCAATCTATAAGAATACCTAATTGTTAATGAATTATTTAGCAAAAGTCATAAGAACATGCAGAAATGGGCGCTAAAAAAGTTATTAACTTTCTTCACTTTCCGTATTACCTTTGCAACGCAAATCGGATTAAGCCATATAACTTTAATCCGAAAAGAAAATGAAAACAATTCAGAAAATTATCTTGTTTTTCTTGCTGTCAATGCCAATGATCGGTGTTGCAGATACACAGGAGATTCCGTTTACATTGGATGACCGGGACCGGATCATACGAACGGAACAAAAGGTGGAGGCCATAAACCAGCGTTTCGATGCCATGGATAAGCGTTTCGACCAGTTATTCAACTTTCTCTGGGCCTTTATCGGAATTTTCACTGCCATGATGGCAAGCGTATTTGGCTTTGCATTTTGGGACAGGAAACTATCACTGACACCAATAAAAAAGGATAATCTTAAAACACTCAATGCCCTGCGCGACTTTGCCGAACACCAGCCAAGATTAAGAGAGATTTTGAAAAACGCGGGATTGATGTAATTTCCAGATTAAATCACTCCTGCGGGAAATTTTGGAAAGAAGTTATCTCCCCTTCCCACTGAGGGGAAGGTGTCAGGGGGATGAGATATTATGGAATCAGGGTGCGGCCAGCAAAAAATCCAGATTCTCATTTTCCTGGTATTCCTGTGCCTCCATCCCAAAGCGAAACACCCTTAACGACCGGCTGCCAACCATGTTCATCGTATCCCCGGCAACTTTCAGCAGGCATCCTTCGCGCAGGCCAACTACCGTGATATCACGATTCACGGTTAAAAACTCCAGAATGCGCTGCTCGCGTGTTTCTCCGGCATGACCCGCAGGGTTTGCGTCGAGATAATGCGGATTGATCTGGAAGGGAACCACCTTCAAACAATTAAATGACGGTGGTTCGCAGATGGGCATGTCGTTGGTGGTTTTCATGGATGGACATGCCACGTTGGCGCCGGCGCTCCATCCCACAAACGGGATACCCCGCAATATCTTCCGCCGGATGGGCTCCATCACCCCGAATTCCTGTAACATAAGCGCCAGATGGAATGTATTTCCTCCGCCAATCACGATTGATTCAGCCTCGTTTACTGCAATAACCGGGTTGGACTCCCGGTGAATGGAGTTAAGCACAAACCCCATCTCCTTAAAAATTTTCTTCACCCGTTCTTCGTAAAGATCGAATGATTTTTCGATGCTGGCCGACGAAAGATTCACACCTGCATAGGGGATAAAGAGTACCTTACGCACACCAAAACCCGACAAAAAGTCCTTGATGTGTTCGCGAGGCCAGGCAAGATATTCCTCGCCGGCATTGGTAGAATTGCTGATCAATAAAAGATTTCGGATCATATGTTTGATTTGGGCCATAAAAGTAATAGAAAGTTCTTATTTTTGAACACTGAAACTGATAAAATTAAACAACCTGATGAAGGAAAAACCCGCATTGAACTTTTGGCAAATCTGGAACATGAGTTTCGGATTCCTGGGAATCCAGTTTGGATGGGGACTGCAGATGGCCAATATGAGCGCAATCTATACCTACCTTGGCGCCCTGCCAAGTCAGATCGCACTCCTGTGGCTTGCAGCGCCGGTAACCGGGGTTATCATCCAACCGCTGATCGGTCAGGCAAGCGATCGCACCTGGACCAGGCTTGGACGCCGCAGGCCATATATCCTTGTGGGAGCCATCCTGGCATCCTTTGCCCTGGTGTTCATGCCCAATTCACCAACTTTCTGGATAGCAGCCGGACTGCTCTGGGTGCTCGACGGAACAATCAATGCCAGCATGCAACCTTTCAGGGCCATGGTGGCCGACAACATGCCCGAAGAACAAAATTCACAGGGTTTTGCCATCCAGTCACTTTTCATCGGACTCGGAGGTACCATCGCATCCGCCCTTCCATGGATGATGACCAACTGGTTTGGAATTGCACGGGATACTGCCGGCCAGGGTCACATTCCCACCTCGGTTACTTTATCGTTTTATATCGGCGCCGTAGCATTTATAGGCGCCGTGCTGTGGACTGTTTTCACCACCAAAGAGCTTCCCCCTGATGAAAAAGAGCTTGCTGCGATCCGTGCCCAAAAGTTCGACTGGACCTTAGGCATGGGAGAAATCGTCAAACTTTTCGGACACCTGCCCAAACGCATGTGGGAACTGGGACTGGTTCAGTTCTTCACCTGGATTGGCATGTTCTGTCTCTGGGTCTATTTTTCTCCGGCCATTTCGGGCAATGTGTTTCACGCCACCGAAGGCACCATGGAAATGGAAGCTTCGGGCGCCTGGGCAGGTTTCTGTTTTGCCATGTACAACGCAGTCTGCTTTTTGTTTTCGTTCGTGCTGATGCGGGTTACAAAATTTACCGGTCCCAAATTGATGCATGCCGTTTGCCTTGCCGTTGGCGCCATCGGGCTGCTCAGCATTCCATGGATGACCGATAAATTCGGATTACTCTTTTCCATGGCCTGCATTGGGATCGCATGGTCGAGCATTCTTTCCATGCCCTATGCCATGCTAACCCCCGCCCTCCCTGCCGATAAGCTGGGTGTCATGATGGGTATCTTCAACCTGTTCATTGTCGCCCCACAGGTAATTGCTTCAAGCCTGCTCGGGTATGTTATCGGTTTGTTCTTTGAAGGCAAACCCATGAGCGCAATGTTCATCGGTGGAATTTCTTTTGCCATTGCTGCTGTAGCCACTCTTGTCGTAGTAACCTACAAAAAAAGCAGCAAATTGCTGCCTGTCTGATCGGATTCATCAGTATTTAAATGTAAAATATTCAGAAATTAAATATCATTTATCCTCATTAATAATTAATCCTGCAACAAAAATGATCAATGAACGCGCATCCGGGATATTACTGCATCCCACCTCTTTGCCTGGAAAATACGGGATTGGAACGCTTGGAAAAGCAGCTTTTAATTTTATCGACTTCTTAGTCAGGGCAAAACAGCATTACTGGCAAATTTTACCACTGGGACCTACCGGTTATGCCGATTCGCCATACCAATGCTTTTCATCACATGCCGGAAATCCAAACCTGATTGACCTTGATATCCTGGTAAAAGACAGGTTGCTTCATGCAGAAGACCTGAAAGATTATCCCCATTTTAACGATCACACAATCGATTTTGAAGCTGTCCAGCAAACCAGACTCCCTTTATTGAAAAAGGCTTTCCAGTCGTTCATCCTGTATGCAGACAATATCGAAAAATTAGCCTATCGCAACTTTCTGAAAGATCACGCAAAATGGATCAATGATTATGCGATTTTCCGTGCCATAAAGGCAAATCGTCACCAGAATCCTTGGTATTTATGGGAGGATCCATTGAAAAAACGCGATGCCGAGGCGCTGAAAGCAATCCAGGCACTGTTGCACGAAGAGATCGATTTCCATAAATTCATGCAGTTCCTGTTTTTCAGGCAATGGATGGCAGTGAAGGAATATGCACACAATCATAAAGTGAAGATCATCGGCGATATTCCCTTGTATGTTGCGCTCGACAGCGCCGATGCCTGGGCTAACCCTGAAATCTTTGAATTTGACAGCGAACTCAATCCTATCAGAGTCGGAGGTGTTCCGCCTGACTATTTCAGTGAAACCGGCCAGCTTTGGGGAAATCCGCTTTTCCGCTGGGATGTGCTAAAGGAAACAGGTTACCGTTGGTGGATTGATCGAATTAAGACCAACCTTTTCCTGTACGACATCATCCGCATCGACCATTTCCGTGGATTTGCGGCCTATTGGGCAGTGCCATACGCTGAAAAAACGGCTATTAAGGGCGAATGGATTCCATGCCCGGGCAAAGAATTCTTTGATGTTTTAGGGGCTGAATTCGGCGATCTGCCGATCATAGCCGAAGATCTGGGGGTGATCACCCCGGATGTTGAAGAATTGCGCGACGGATTCAACCTTCCGGGAATGAAAATCCTTCAATTCGCTTTTGATTCATCGGAAGCGAATGACTACATCCCGCACAACTATGTTAAAAATTGCATTGTGTATACCGGTACCCACGACAATGATACTGTAGTCGGATGGTTTAAAAATGCGACCCCTGAAGACCGGAAATATGTTCTGGATTATCTGAATGTCAATGAAACAGATATCCATTGGTCTTTTATCAGGCTTGCATGGTCGTCGGTGGCCTTAACTGCGATCGTCCCCATGCAGGATTTGCTTGGACTGGATACACCTGCACGAATGAATCTGCCCGGAACCACGGTGAACAACTGGCAATGGCGCGCGGTTGCCGGTGATTTTACCGATGCCCTCACCGAAAGGCTGGCACATCTTACTGTGTTGTATGGAAGGACGAAGAAATTAAAAATTAAAAATTAAAAAAACCGCAGAGGACGCAGAGAAGACGCAGAGGAAAAATGTAATTCGGATGACTGAAAATGAAATTACTGAAATAATCATTGGATGTGCAATCAAGGTTCATAGGGCGATAGGCCCAGGGTTATTAGAGTCGGCCTATGAAGAATGCCTGTATTATGAACTGAGGAAGACCACTCTGGAAATTGACCGACAAAAGCCCTTGCCATTAATTTATGAAGATGTGAAGTTGGATTGCGGATACAGATTAGACTTCATGGCAAATAAAAAGGTAATTATTGAAATCAAATCCGTTGATTCTATTAACGATATACATCTTGCTCAAATACTCACTTATATGCGTCTTTCTAATTGTAAAGTGGGACTTCTTATTAATTTTAATGTCGTAAAACTGACAAACGGAATAAAACGCGTTGTAAATAACTATTAACTCTGTGGACCTCTGCGGCTTTCTCGGCGTTCTCTGCGGTAAAAATTAAATATTCCCCATGAACAGACAAATCCTATTATTCCTGATCCTATTCCCGGTAAGCCTTTTTTCGCAGGATGTCAAGCTTGATCGCGTTGAGCCTGCCTTCTGGTGGATTGGTTTCAAAAACCCTGATGTTCAGTTGCTGGTTTATGGTAAGAACATTGCATCGGCAACGGTTTCGGTCGATTATGCAGGGATGGTGATCAAAAAAATCCACAAGGTAGCCAATCCGAATTATATGTTCCTCGATGTAACCATCAGCAAAGGAGCAAGGGCTGGTATTGCCACAATCCTTTTTAAATCAAAGGATAAGGTAGTTGGCAAGTACCTCTATGAATTGAAAGCCCGGAAAAAAGGTTCGGCAGACCGTAAGGGATTTTCAACGGCCGATGTGATATACCTGATCATGCCCGACCGGTTTGCCAATGGAGATGCGTCGAATGATAATCTTCCGGGAATGACCGAAGCGGTTGATCGCACCAACAAGGATGGCCGTCACGGCGGCGACCTCAAGGGAATCGCGAATCATCTTGATTATCTCAAAGATTTAGGAGTCACATCTTTGTGGATCAATCCATTGCTTGAAAATAACCAGCCAAAATACTCGTACCATGGCTACTCCACCACCGATTATTATAAAATCGATCCCCGTTTCGGAACAAATGAAGATTATGTCAACCTGGGTGAAGCCATCCATCAGCGCGGCATGAAACTGGTCATGGACATGGTTTTCAACCACTGCGGAAGTGAGCACTGGTGGATAAAGGATCTGCCTTCGTCAGACTGGCTCAACGAATGGCCGGAATTTACGCGGTCGAATTATCGGGCCGGCACGGCTTCCGATCCCTATGCTTCGCAATTTGATTCGATACAATTCGTTCGCGGATGGTTCGACAAAACCATGCCCGACCTGAACCAGCACAATCCATTTCTGAAGAATTACCTGATCCAGAACAGCATCTGGTGGATCGAATATGCCGGACTTGACGGTATCAGGCAGGATACCCACCCCTATCCATACAAGGACATGATGGCTGAATGGGGCAAGCGTCTCTTAGAAGAATATCCCAACTTTAACACCGTAGGAGAATGCTGGATGAACTACCCTTCGGCTGTGGCATACTGGCAAAAAGATGCCCGGAACAAGGACGGGTATAATTCGTATTTGCCTTCGGTATTTGATTTCCCGCTTTACGATGCCATGAACAAGTCTTTCAATGAAGCTGAAGGCTGGAATTCAGGCATTACCAGGCTTTTCGACATTTTAACCCAGGATTTTTCCTATCCGAACCCGTCGAACGTGGTAGTTTTTGCCGAGAATCACGATGTAAACCGCTATCTTGACACACAGAACGACGACGTAAGGAAGCTGAAAATGGCTATGGCATTTGTCTTGACCACCCGCGGAATTCCTCAGTTGTACTATGGTACCGAGAGTTTGATGACCACTGGCGAGGATAAAGGCGATGGCATGAAACGCAAGGATGTTCCCGGCGGCTGGCCAGGCGATGCGCGCGATGCATTACCTGCGAAAGGCCGCACCGACAAGGAAAACGACATGTTCAATTATCTTAAGAGGCTGCTTCAGTACCGAAAATCGAGTAAGGTGATGCAATCCGGAAAATTCAGACATTTCATTCCGCGCGATGGTATCTACGTTTATTTTAAATACAATGAAAAAGATGCAATTATGGTGGTTCTGAACAACAATGAAGAGCCGAAGACCTTTGAAACCAGCCGGTATGATGAATTTTTAAAAGATCACCAATCAGGTACCGACATTATTTCCGGGAATTCCCTGAACGATCTGTCCAAACTGACTGTGCCGGGGAAATCAGCGATGATAGTGGAATTGAAGTAGAAGCTGGTAAGTTGGCAAGTTAGTAAGTTGGTAAGGTGGTAAGGGGTAAGGTGGTGAAATGGCAAAAATTCGTAATTCGTAATTTTTAATTCGTAATTAAAAAACTATGTTAGCAATCCAAAAGCGTCTCAGCAACTTTTTTTACATTATTCTCGGCTTACCGAGTACAGCCATGGGTTTTGCCCTGTCGATCCAGATTGCGGTATTGAGCTGGATTTTACGGACAAAATACAACCTGGAGATTGATCAGATCGGGATTGTATGGGCAGCCGGGCCAATTGCAGGTATCCTGGGCCAGCCTATTATCGGGCTGATCAGCGACAAGGTATGGTTCTGGGGCGGAAGGCGCAAACCATTCATCATCATTGGTGGGATTTTAGCTGCCCTGATGATCTTTGCCCTGCCCAACATCGATAAGATCAGCAATTTCTTTGGCATTGCCAGCATCATGGCAGTAGCCATCACTGTTGCACTTACACTCGACCTCTCCATTAATATCAGCTTCAATCCTACCCGGTCGATCATTGCCGATGTAACGCCCGACGGCCAGCCGCGCACCAAGGGCTATACCTGGATGCAATCCATTTCAAACCTCTTCGGAAGTGGGGCCTATCTCATGGGGGCACTTATCGGGAACTATTTCCTTATTTATGCGGGGGTGATAATCGTTTTGATATTTTCAATCGGACCGCTGCTTTTCATTGAAGAACCGCGGGTGCTGGCTTCCTCAGCAAAAGAGGATGAAGGCAAAAAAAAATCAGTTCATGGCACGCCTGCTGAAAAATCTCCTACCCAGTGGGGTGAGTTGTTTAAACTCTACTTTGCCCATGGGTTTTCCTGGCTGGGCATTCAAACCATGTTCGTTTACATTTTCGCCTTCCTGGAACAGAAACTACCGGCCATGCCCGACATGTCGGTGGCCGACCGCAATGCCCGTCTCGGGCAGATGATCGGGTGGTCGTTCTTCATTCTCAATGCGGTTGGTTCCATCTGGCCGGCATTCCTGCTGGAACCATTGAGCAAAAAGCTCGGACGTGTGAGAACGCAATCGCTCATGGTGGGGATCATGGCGCTGGGATATTTCGGCATCGTGATGCTGGCCTCGAGCCCTTTTATGCTTTATGCCATGATGTGCATCCTCACCTTTGGATGGGCCGCAGTCGTGAGCCTGCCTTTCGCGATCATGTCTGAAAAGGTGGATAAGGGAAGGATGGGATTTTTCATGGGCATTTTCAACCTTTCGGTAGTATTGCCCCAACTCATCGCGAGTTCGGTGGTTGGCACCTTTATCAAGAATTCAACCGATAAAGGTATCGTGTTCATTATCAGCGGAGTGTCCTTGTCCATCTCTGCTGCGCTCTGGTTATTTGTTTCGGAAAAACATAAATCCTAATGAGTACGCGGGTTTTAAAATTCCCTTCCTGATGAAAATCATGCAAACTGCAAAGTAAATATGAGTTTTAACATAAAAACATACCATCAAATGAAATACCGAAGGGCTCCCTCCGCTTCAAGGGGTGGGCTTGGGAAGGTGATAAGCTGTTAACT
>Ga0247841_10011329_pt1 | contig 11888 bp, 13 predicted proteins | sample LaCruzMarch2015__2_FD_192410 | JGI IMG/M metagenome (GOLD analysis project Ga0247841, IMG submission 192410) | Freshwater microbial communities from meromictic Lake La Cruz, Castile-La Mancha, Spain - LaCruzMarch2015_18m | ecosystem: Environmental > Aquatic > Freshwater > Lake | place: Spain...
AAATCAAATTTTCCGCTATGCTCCTGCCGGGATTCGAACCCGGGTTACAGCCTTGAAAGGGCCGTGTCCTTGGCCACTGGACGACAGGAGCATATTCTTTAGAGATAAAAATGATTTATAAAGATAACTAATATAAAATTTAAAATAAAAAGATCTCGCGTTTACATTTCTAGAATATTCTAAATAGGACTTAAATGCAAACGTTCGAAAATAAAAAATTATAGGTTTATCTTTCTTGCATAAACTCCAACAACCGGGACTTCTTTTTCATCTCCAGATAAAGCATATATCCAACTTATTATCCATAATACTGCAACAATAATATTTATTGCTGTTGCGATTATCCATCCTATTACTAATATTGGCGATAATATTGCACTAATTATGGAGCCGATTACTGCAACGATAAATACAACCAAGCTTTGCTTTGCATAAAACATTACATATTTGTCTTCTTTTTTTGCAACTAGTGCTATTATGAATCCGACTATGCTAAGAAATGTTGCTAAGAAAGCGAATAGCTTTTTATCGTCCTCTTTTTTGTTAACTATCTTTTTTTGTTTTGCCATTTTACCCCCTTACATGAAAATTTATATGAGCCCTCGAGGATTTGAACCTCTCTCCTCGGCCCAAATCCAAACGATACACCCAAGTTTATAGTTTATATGAGCCCTCGAGGATTTGAACCTCGGACCCCCGCCTCACTTAGTTCCCAATTTAATGGGAGTGTTATATATCTCTAACGAGACATACTCTTATAAGAGCGGTGCTCTAACCAGCTGAGCTAAGGGCTCGCATTATACTTTAGGCTTAACAAGATATTTAAAGGTTTTTCTGTTGAAAATGCTTATGATAATTGGCATAACTGGCACTCACGGGGCTGGAAAGGGAACTATCGTTGAGATTCTAAAGAAAAAAGGTTTCGCTCATTATTCTGTCAGAGACTTTATTGTTGAAGAGATAAAACGAAGAAAACTTTCTATAAATCGGGATAATATGGTTGTTATTGCAAATGACTTAAGAGAAAAAAATTCTCCGAGCTATATCGCGGAAGAACTTTATCGTGCGGCCATAACTCACGAAGGAGATGCGATAATAGAGAGCCTACGAACTCCTGGAGAAGTGACGGCATTAAGAAAGAAGAAAGATTTTTATCTTCTTGCAGTAGACGCACCTGTTAAAATAAGATATGAAAGAATTGTAAAAAGACAGTCTTCAACGGATAATGTTAGCTATGAAAAATTTGTAGAAGATGAAAAAAGAGAGATGTCTTCAAGTAATCCAAATAAGCAGAATATCTCTGCTTGCATGAAACTTGCAGATTTTAATATTGTTAATGATGGCTCGTTGGAAGATTTAAATAAGCAAATCGATAAGATATATAATAAATTGTTAGGAGAAAAAGAATAAAATGTTGGTAGGATTAATTGGCAAAGCGAATGTTGGAAAAAGTACTTTTTTTAAATCTGCTACTTTATCAAATGTACTTATAGCAAATTATCCATTTGCTACAATAAAGCCTAACCACGGAATAGGTTATGTAAAAATTGACTGTATAGACAAAGAGTTTAATACTCAATGCATGCCTCGAACAGGATTCTGTATAAATCACATAAGATTTGTTCCTGTTGAGATTATGGACGTCGCAGGACTTGTTCCTGGTGCAAGTGAGGGAAAAGGTCTAGGAAATCAATTCTTAGACGATTTAAGGCAGGCAGATGTTTTTATTCAAATCGTTGATGCAAGCGGAGGAACAACAATAGAAGGCAAGCCCGTTAAGGCAGGAACACATGACCCTTGCGAGGATATCGAATTTTTAGAAAAAGAACTTGACTTGTGGTATTTAGGGATATTAAAAAAAGTTTGGAAAACTTTTTCAAAGGCAATAACAAATTCAAGTGAAGCAGGAAATTTTGCGAAAGCAGTTGCAAAACAATTTTCAGGTTTGAAGATTGATGAAAATATTGTTAAAAGAGCATTAAGCAAATCAAAACTGAATACTGAAAAAGCAGCAGCATGGACAGAAGAAGAACTTTTGAAATTTTGTCATGAGATAAGACATATTGGAAAGCCAATGATAATTGCAGCAAATAAATGTGATTTTGGTGAAGCGAAAGATAATATTGAAAAGATGAAACTGAAATATCCTGAAATAAAAATAATTCCTTGTTCTGCTGATTTTGAACTGGCATTAAGAGAAGCTTCAAAAGCAGGACTTATTGGTTATGTTCCGGGGGAAAATAAGTTTGAGATTAAAAAAGAACTTAATGAAAAGCAGAAAAATGCACTTGAAACAATACAAAAGAATGTTCTTGATATTTATGGCTCTACGGGAGTTCAGAATATTCTTAATAGTGCTGTTTTTGATATTTTAAAATATCTTGCAATATTCCCTGCAGGAGCGCATAAACTTGCTGATTCAAAAGGAAATATACTTCCTGATTGTTTTCTTTTGCCTCCAAATAGCACTGCGCTTGATTTTGCTTTTTCTCTTCATACAGATATAGGTAATAATTTTGTTAAAGCAATAGATGCTAGAACAGGAAAAGCTGTTGGCAAAGATTATAAGTTAAAGCATCGGGATGCTTTAGAGATTGCGGTGAAATAAAATATGGCTCAAAAAATTCAAGTTCGCGTAAAAACAAACTGCTCTGAACAAAAAATAGAAAACTTTGGAGAAAGACATTATCTGGTTTATCTTAAATCTTCCCCAGAAGATAATAGGGCGAATATAGAACTTCTTAATCTTATGTCAAAAGTTCTTGGTGTTCCTGCGCTTAAGATAAAAATAGTATCGGGACTTACGAGCAGGGATAAGACGCTGGAGATTGTGTATTAAGAAAAATAAAGAAAGAAGGGGAAAGAGATATGGCCGGAATAAAATACGAATTAGCAGAAGATATTATGGCAAGAGTTTACGAAATAGTGAAGACACTAGGTGCAGAGCATGTTCGTTTGAGTGGAGTTTATGCTATTCGCTCGCACGGAAGTGGTTCAAGAGGAACAATTGCAAGATGCCACGCGCTTTCAAAAATATGGCAGCTTGCCCTCGGTATAAAAGCGGTTTATCTTATTGAAGTTATAAGCGAAAGATTTGACAAAATGTCTAGAGAAGAACAGGATAAAGTTATTATTCATGAGATAATGCATATTCCTCAGTCTTTTGGGGGAGGCTTTGTTCATCATAATATGGTGCATGCGAGGAGTGTTGAAGAGATGTATAGGAGATATTTGAGGTTGAAGAATGAACAATAATAAAACCGAAAGCTATTTAAACTAAAGTTCATACGTTTAAACTATAATGGAGACAACTAAACTAAAGTTTACACTCTTGCAAGCAGATATATTTAGATTCTTATGCGAGAATGTCGGAAGAGAGGTAAATCAAAGTTTAATTGCTAAAGAGTTGGATGTTTCTTCAACAGGTGTGGCTAAGGCATTAAAATCTCTTGAAAAAGAAGAGCTCATTTCAGTTAAAAGAAATAATTTAATGAATCTTAATATTATTCAATTAAATAGGGAAAATCCGAAAGCAGTCCAATTGAAGAGAGTAGAAAATCTTAAAGCAGTTTATGAATCGGGGCTTGTTGAAAATTTGGAAGAAATTTTTCTAGGTTCAACAATTATTTTGTTTGGGAGTTATTCTTATGGAGAAGATACAATAAAATCGGATATTGATATTGCAGTTATAGGCTGTAAGGATAAAAAAATTAATTTGGATAATTTTGAGAAGTTTTTAAAAAAGGAAATTAGAATTAATTTTTATGAAGATTTTAAGAAAATCCATAAACATCTTAAAGAAAGTATTTGTAATGGGATTATTCTAAAGGGGGGAGTTGAGTTATGAGATCTACACTAAATTTTGAAGAATATTTGAAAGAGGGTATTGTAATAAAACAGAGGCCCAATGTGCCCAGAGCTAATTTTTTAATTGAAGAGGCCAATAAATCTTTTTTGGGGTTAAAACAGAGAGTAGAACAGATGGGTGTTAATGAGTTAAATGCAAGCTCAATTGTAAAAGATGCTCATGACATTGTATTAGAATTAATCAGGGCCAAGATGTTGATAGATAGTTTCAATGCTTCTGGCGTAGATGCACATAAGGTAGAAGTAGTTTATATGGCTAAACTTGGTTTTTCTAAGGTTGAAATTGAATTTATGGATGAATTACGATATTTAAGAAATGGAGTTTTATATTACGGAACTAAAATAAATAAAGAGTATGCAGAAAAAGTTCTAAATTTTTTGACTAAGATTTATCCTTTATTAAGAAGCAAGTTAAATATAAAATGATTAAGCCATTTTCTTTTAAATTTAAGGGAAAATCTTTTCTAATAAAAGATTATATCATTTGTAAAAGCATTTTTTCAAAGACTATCGGATTGATGTTTAAGAAAAGCCCAAAAAATTTGCTTTTTCTTTTTGAAAAACCCATAAAAATATCCATTCATTCTTTTTTTTGCAGAAAAAAGTTTGTTGCAATCTGGCTGTTAAAAAGCGAAGTTATCGACGCTAAAATTATCCCCTCATGGAAAGTCAATATTGTTCCCAGACAAAAATTTGACAAACTTTTGGAATTACCCTTCAATGACATCAAAGAAATATCGAGATATTCGTCGGTATTAGAAAGATTTAAATACTAGTTTTAGGGTATTACCTTATAATCACGAGGGTGATTTAATAAAATCATTAAAAGGAGGTCAAAAAAATGGGAACAATTCTTGTAAAAAACGTTGTTAAGAGAAAGTCAGGTTACCTTTATTACGTAGACGGAAAAGGAAACGTATGTGAGGCTAAAATGGCAAGAGGCGGAAAGAAAAAGAAAAGATAATTTTTCTTTTCAGCTTTCGTTAGTTTTATTTTTCTTTTTTATCTTTTATTTTTCTAGTTATTATTTTTTATAATTCTTTGATAACATTCTTTGCAAATATGGTGCTTCTTTACATTATTTTCTTTGTCTGGCGGGCTTAGTAAAATAGCGCCGAATTCTTCTAGCTCTCGATTGCAGAAATCACAGATAGGTTTTATTGTCATGCTTTATTTTGTCTCTTTTATCTAAGGTTGTTAAATATTTAAATATGGTGTTGATTTGATATTAAAATGATAGGGTTAGGAATAGAATGCACTGCGCATACATTGGGAATAGGAATTGTTAAAGATGGAATTATCCTTGCTAATGAAAGAGATATGTACACGACCGAGAAAGGAGGAATAATTCCGGTTGATAGCGCGAAACATCATACTAAAGTCTTCGATGATGTTCTTAATAGAGCTTTAGATAAAGCCCAAGTAAAATTAAAGGATCTTAGTTTTATAAGTTTGTCAATTGGACCCGGGTTAGCTCCTTGTTTGTTAGTTGGTTTAAAGAAAGCAAAAGAATTATCTTCAAAACTTAATATTCCGGTTATACCTGTTAATCACTGCATTGCACATCTTGAGATAGGGGCTATTACAGGAGCTAAAGATCCTGTTCTTCTTTATTGTTCTGGTGCAAATACGCAGATTATTGCTTACGCATCTGGAAAGTATAGAGTTTTTGGAGAGACTCTTGATTTGGGTGTAGGAAATTTTATCGATACTTTTGCTCGTTATGCTGGATTAGGTTTTCCCGGAGGACCGAAAATCGCTGAACTTGCTGAGAAATCGAAGAATTATATTGAACTGCCATACTCGATTAAAGGAATGGACTTGACTTTCTCGGGCTTACTTACAAAATTAGACCAAATGCTTAAAAGTGAAAAGTATAAACTTGAAGATTTGTCTTTTTCTCTTCAGGAAACAATTTTTGCAATGCTTGTTGAGGCAGCAGAAAGAGCTCTTGCACATACTGGCAAAAAAGAACTTTTGCTTGGTGGGGGAGTTGCTTGCAATAAACGGCTTCAGGAAATGGCTAGAATTATGTGCGAAGAGAGAGGATGCAAGTTTTTTGTTCCTGAAAATCAATTTCTCGTGGATAATGCTGGAATGATAGCATATACTGGAGAAATTATGTTCAAGAAAGGAATTTTTGTTCCTTCTGATAAAGTTGGAAAGTTGGATATTTTGCCGAGAGAAAGAACTGACGATGTAATGGTTAGTTGGAAATAACTTTCATATCACCTATTTATTTTTAAATATAACTTTTTAATCTGTTCTATGAAAAAAGTATTAGTAGAATCTCCATATAGAGGGAATAACTATAATAATGTTGAACTTAATGTTAGATATGGTTGTGCTTGTTTAAGAGATTGTTTACTTCGTGATGAAGCCCCCTTTGCAAGTCATTTACTTTATACTCTCAAGGGAGTTTTTGATGATAAAAATCCTGCTGAAAGAGAAAAGGGAATCAAGGCAGGTTGGGCTTGGGGTGAAGCAGCAGAACTTTCTGCATTTTATGTTGATTTAATTACAGACTGGAAACATTTTGTTGGGATTGCCCGAGGATATAAACGAGCTATAGAAAAATCTCGGCCAGTGGAATTCCGCAATCTTCCAGATGATGTTCTTAATTTATTAGACCCGCGAATAGTACCAGACAGAAAACCAATTGATGTTTTGGTTAGAGAACTAAGCATTTTTCTTGAAAGTTTAAAAGAATAATTCATTTTTAATTCAGAGAAACCTTTTTAAACTATCTTTTCAAGTTAATATCATTCGTAAGAGTATTTTGTAATAATAAAACAAAAAATTTGCCAAAATCCTCTTACTCACCAATGACCCATTTCGGGGAGGCGCAAAACTTCTTCTTGATGGTTAATGGAAAAAATAAACTAATTAAATAAACAAAAACAAAAAATGGCTTCAGTATACGAAGTAATAGAAAAAGCAAGAAAAACAGGCAAGATTGAAAAAGGCACAAACGAAACTACAAAAGCAATCGAAAGAGGAACTGCAAAATTCGTAGTTTACGCTGCTGATGTCGAGCCCAAGGAAATTGTTCAGCATTTGCCAATAATAGCAAAAGAAAAAAATATCTTCTGCTCAGAGGCAGATAGCAAGAAAAAACTTGGTTTGGCTGCAGGAATAAATGTTGGTTGCTCTTCTGTTGCTGTTATTACTCTTGGAGATGCAGAAAAAGATTTTGCTGCTTTCAAGACAAAAAAATAATCTTAATTTTTTAAAATGGCAAAACCAGAAGAAAGAAACCAGAATCAGCAGCAGGGAAGCAAGAAAGCATTGAATCTTGTTGAAGGAAATGAAGCATTTCCGGCTGTTGTTGAAGATATTGTCGGAAGAACCGGAAAAGTCGGAGAAGTTACCCAGGTTAAGTGTAGAATTCTAAGGGGGGCAGATAGGGGAAAAGTTATGAGAAGAAATGTTAAAGGTTCTGTAAGATTAAAAGATATATTGATGTTGAGAGAAACGCAGATAGAAGCAAGAAGATTAAGAACTAAAATAATGAAAGAGAGGACATTATAATGCCAAGATGTACATTTTGTAAGAAGAATTATGAATTTCCGAGGGGATTAACTTACGCCCTTTATGATGGGACTATACTTTATTTTTGCTGTTCAAAATGCAGGAGAAATCATAACCTTAAGAGAGACAATAAGAAGGTTAATTGGGTGAGAAAGGATAAGAGCGAAAAGAGCGTAGATTAGGATTTTGCAACATTTTTCTATTAATTAATAAAGTACTGGTCTGAGAGGTGGATTAGTTATATCAAATAGTTTTAATTTTAGGATGTTTTTTTGAAGATTCGCGAAGTGAATTGTGAACTTTTTAGGGAGAGATTTGATTTACCCTCTACAATCCTAATAAATAAATGTAGAGGGTAAGATTTATACGGGCACTATAATCACACTTTATTTAATAGAAGTGCCCCCATAAAGTTTTAATTTATGTACGGGCACTGATAGAAAGATATATAAACTGACGTGCCCCCATAATATTATGGTATATACTGAAATAAAAGAGAGAAAAGGTAAAAAATATTTCTATAGAGTAATAAACGTAAGAAAAGGTAAAAAATTCAAGAAAAAGAGAATTTATCTGGGAGTAGATCTAGATAAAAATGCTATTACATCTGCAGAATTAAAAGCAGATAAAGAATTATCCATCTTATCTAAACTATTAGAAGATAAAGAGTTAAATTTTTTAGAGTCTATAAAAAAAGAATTCTCAAAAGAACCAAAAGCAAACGAAGATAATCGATACGAGGCATTTACTTCTTTATTCACTTATGATTCTAATGCAATCGAGGGGAATAGTTTAACTCTCGAAGAAACCTCTTTCTTGCTTTTTGAAAAGCGAGTTCCCAGTGCAAAATCTTTAAGGGAAATTAATGAAACACTTAATCATAAATCTGCTTTTGATTACATGTTATCTTACAAGGGGGATATATCAAAGGATTTTATTTGTGAACTTCATAAATTAGTAGTTCAAAATACTCTAAGGGATGACTTAATTCCCGAAATCGGTAAATATAGAACTCTTCAAGTCTATATTCATGGAAGAGATTGGATACCTCCAAAGCCTCAAGAAGTACCTCAAGAAATGAAATCTCTGCTTTCTTGGTATGCTAAGAATAATAAAAAGCTTCATCCTTTAATACTCGCTACTTATTTTCATGTAGCTTTTGAAACAACACATCCATTTGTAGATGGGAATGGAAGAGTAGGAAGATTACTAATGAACTTTATTTTGCATAAATATGGATATCCTATGATTAATGTTCCCAGTAAAATAAAGTTTAGATATTACGAATCTTTAAAGAAAGCAACATTAACTGGCAATTTAAGGCTATTTATTGAAATATTATTAGATTTATATAAAGAAATAAAATTAAGATTCTAATTTATTCACTTCATTTTGACAACACAGAAAAATCCTTTTTGATGTAAGTAACTCTAAACAATGCACAAATTCTAATAAAATATGAATAAAAACTAGCCATTTTCTATTACCTTACGGCCCATAGTCTCACCCCCCTTGTTATGATAACCTTTAAATAGCTAAATCCCTATAAAAAATCATAAAAAAGAAGTAAAAAAAGTTACTTACAATACATGGTTTATAAGAAATACATAAAAAGGGATGGAAAACTTTTTGGACCGTATTATTATAAAAGTTATAGGGACAAAAATGGTAAGGTAATTACAGAATATGTCTCTCGGGAAAATTCTCAACCCAAGAAACAAATAGAACTTTTTAATAAGATAGGTTATGCTTTTTTCATTTCTGCAGGCATATTACTTTTTCTTCTTTTTTCAATAGTTCTTTATGATTTTTTTTATTCTACCGGGCTTGTAACATTGGATATAAGATCAACTTATTTTGAGGGTGAGCAGTTAAAGGGTGTTATGAATCTTAATCTTAAGGCAGGTGAATTAATTCCTAAAGACACCAAACTCATTGTAAATTTTGGAAGTCAAGAAAAAGAGTTTTATCTTTCTGACATTCTGGGTGAAAATTTAACTTCGGGAGATTATTATGCAGAAAACATTGAACTTTCTGGTTCTGGAGAAGGTTATGGTATTGCGGGTGGAAAAAAAGTTTATCCTGAAATTGATTTTGATTTATTAATTTCAAATAAACAAGAAGATAATGGCGGAACAGAATCAGAACAAAACGAAACATCTCAAACAGAAACAACAGAAAATCAAACAACCGAAGAAACAGAAACCACAGATGAAACTTCTGGAACAGGCACAACTGAAGAAACACCAACTGAAACTCCTACAGAAACGCCTACAGAAACAACACCTGAAGAAACTCCTACCGAGACGCCAACTGAAACAACTCCAGAAGAAACACCTACAGAAACAACACCTTCAACAGACACAACAACAAATTCAGAGACAAGCACAAGCGAAACTTCATCAGATTCTTCAAGTTCAGATAATTCTGATTCAAGTTCAAGCGATAGTGGAAGCAGTGAGAGTTCATCAAGTGATTCATCTAGTTCTTCTGGAGATTCAGGAAGTTCTGACGGAGGAGAAAGTGGGGGAATAACAGGAGAAGCAATATCTGAAAACGATTTTATTGTTCACGGAATAATTAGTGCCGGAAATGATTTTTCTTATAATCTTGAAGAAGGACAGACAGCGAGTATTGTTGAAGGAAGTGTAAAACTAAACGGGGAAGAAATTTCTGATTCAAACGTTCAACTTGAAGAAAGCAATAATCAAGCTATTGTAAGTACAGATTATTTTATTATTGAATCTGGTTTTGGAAAAGATTATTCGGGAGATACAGAAATTACAGTACCAATAAATCTCGATTCATTGAACATTGCTATAGAAAATGCTACCCTTGACATAGTCCTGGAGTATCAGGACAATATTATCGCAGAAGCCAGTAAGGAGATTAAAGTTATACCCGAAGTTAATATTACCGAGAATGAGACAGAAATTGATGAGATAATAACACCTATACTGAATGAGACAGAGGTTAATGAAACAATTCCAGAAATAACAAATATAACTTTAATTAATGAAACAATCACGAACTTAACTTCAATAAAACTCGTAAAAGATATTCCTTCAATAAGAATACAAAAGAATGAAAATAGTTCTCTCGATTTAATAGAATATTTCGAGGGTGCAGAAAGTTACGAAGCAGAAATAAGCAATATCACTACCCTAATAGATAATCAAACAATAACTTTCATCCCTGACGCAGATTTTAAGGGAGCAAGAAAAGGAAAAATTATGGCTATTTCTGGAAATGAAACTCTTGAAAGTAATGATTTTAGTATTCTTGTTTCATCCGGAGCTGTAACAATAACTACAACAAAAGGAGATATTAAACTTGGAGAACGTGTAAAATGGACTACAAATGTTTCTACTGATGTTGCAGAAAATATCACTATTGAAATTCCTGTATCTGCAGAAAACATTACTGTTCTGTATGCAGAAAATAATGAAGATGTTTCGGCAAATAGTGTTATAACCGGCAATGTTGTTTTGGACGTTAAGATAAAGAAAAAATCTGTTATTCTTGTCTGGTTCCAGGAATTAGCTAGAAAATTAACAGGCAGGGCTGTTCTTGAGTTGAACATATCCGGGCAGCCTTCTGAAGAGACGCAAAGCATAGAAATTCCTGCAGAAGAAAATGTTACAGAATATGTTGTTGAGTATTATACAGAAGCCCCAACTTCAACAGAAAAAGATATTTCTTCTGGAAAAGAGGTTGTTATTTCTGCTCCAAGCGAGTTAAATTATACGGATGTTTTATCTTTTACAGATATTCCTGAGCTTTACAATGTTGGAGAAGAAAATAATATAAAAATTTTCTGGAAAGAAAATAACTCTTATATTCCTTTTGATGCATATGATATGGATGGAAACGACAAATTAGATTATGTTGAATGGATAACTCCGCATTTGAGCAACCAAACATTCCAAATAATATTCATAACAAAAGCCGAACATCTTGACGAGAATAGAACTTTTATAGAGAATGTTTATGATTATGTTAAAACGCAAGATAATAATTTTACACTTATTCCTGCGGGAGATTATTTGAGAGTGACGTTTGAGCAGAATCTGACTTTAGGAAATGATATGACTATTTATGCAAAAGGCAGCGGAACTATTAATGTTTATAATAAAGATTCTGCTGAATCTATAGGAGAGTTTTCTATTGAAGGAGAAAAAGAATATAAGATTTATCCTAATTATACTAACAGTAATATTTATGATTTATTATTCTCTGGAAATATAGAAGTTGATTATATTGTTGATCCTCAAGCAAATGTTTCTTCAACAATTTTCCAGTGCGGGACTTTAGATACTGCTGGGACATATACTCTTAATCAGTCTTTTGGTGCAGGTGGAGAGTGTATTATCGTCGCTGCGGATAACGTCGTCATAAACGGCGCCGGGTTTACTATAACCGGAAATATTAATGCAAGCAATGGAACAGCACAAGCGTTTACAAATCTTACTATACAAAATGTTTTATTA
>Ga0247841_10011330_pt1 | contig 11888 bp, 9 predicted proteins | sample LaCruzMarch2015__2_FD_192410 | JGI IMG/M metagenome (GOLD analysis project Ga0247841, IMG submission 192410) | Freshwater microbial communities from meromictic Lake La Cruz, Castile-La Mancha, Spain - LaCruzMarch2015_18m | ecosystem: Environmental > Aquatic > Freshwater > Lake | place: Spain...
AATTGGAACAGCAGGGTGCCGAACTCTTTTTTGGTGAACTGTCATTCGATATCCGCGACCTGATGCGCGTCGACAGGGATGGAAACGGCTATATAAGTATCATACGCTTAACTGATATCCAGGACAAGCCCAAACTCTTCTCAACCTTTATGCTTTCACTCCTCGCCGAGGTTTACAGTCAGCTTCCCGAAAAAGGCGATGCCGCTAAGCCCGAACTTGTGATCTTTATCGATGAGGCACATCTGATCTTTAACCAGGCAAGTAAGGCCCTGCTCGACCAGATCGAGAACATTGTGAAGCTTATCCGTTCCAAAGGAGTAGGACTATATTTTGTTACCCAGAATCCTACCGATGTTCCCAATGGGGTATTATCACAGCTCGGACTGAAAATACAACATGCACTAAGGGCTTTTACAGCTGTCGACAGAAAAGCAATTAAACTGACAGCAGAGAACTATCCTATTTCAGAATATTATAAAACCGATGAGACGATTACAAGCCTGGGCATTGGAGAGGCTCTTGTAACTGTACTGAGTGAAAAGGGAATACCGACTCCACTGGCTGCAACATTACTCCGTACACCTGTAAGCAGGATGGACATTCTTGATTCTTCAGAAATTGACTCGATTAACCGTTCTTCGGAACTCGTAAAAAAATATGGACGGGAAATTGACAGGGAGAGTGCCTACGAAATACTGAGTGATAAAGTCTCGCAGATTGAAATGGAGAAGCGGGAAGAGGAGGAAAGAAAGGAGCGGGAGAAAGGAAGAGGGGGAGATTGGGGGAGAACTTCCCAGAGTTCCACACCAAGAACATCATATGGAAGGGGAAGATCGCCCCAGGACCAGGTTGTAAAGGTCCTTACAAGCGCAACATTTATCAGGGGAGTCTTCGGGATTCTGAAAAAAGTCATGAAATAACCCGGTATTCGTGAATAAATATAAACTGCTTATTTCATTTTTTGTGGGGGTGATGTTCTTTATATCAGTCCCTCTGTTCAGCCAGTCGGGGAAAGTACCTCCTTTTCAGATGTTGCAGCCCGGAGGTAAGGTTTTCAGGGCCCAGGATCTTCCATTAGGGAAACCAATAATAATTTTATATTTCTCGCCCGATTGTGAGGAATGCCAGGCACTCACCTCTGAATTTTTAAGGAGGTCAGCCGAGTTTAGCGGAGCATCGATTGCAATGGTGACCTACCTTCCCATTGAATATGTTACAAGCTATATTAAAAAGTACAAACTGAATTATTATACAAATATTTATGTGGGTACAGAGGGAAGTACCCTCTTCCTGAAGGGTTATTACAATATTGAGAAATTTCCATTTATGGCTTTATACAAAAAAAACGGAGACCTTGTAAAAACATATTACAGCGACCATAGCCTCGATGATATTTCAGCACGTCTCAGAAACCTGTAATCAACCCTTTATCTTCTGAACCACGAACTATTTCAGGAATTTTCTTTGTATATTTACTATATCAAGAACTAACCGGGAAAAATGATGAAGCTATTAATATTTTGTGCTGTTTCACTATTGGCCGGCGCATGTGCCACCCTGTCAAAAACCCAGATAGAATCAGTAAATCAGTTTGCGAAGTGCTCTAATGACTTCTCAGCATTTCCCTCAGGTATCATGACTGAACTGGCCAATATCAGGACAATCAGAGGGGTATGGTATGCTAATTCTCTAACTATCCCGAAGAATCATATCGACATTCTCGACAGTGTGTATTTTAATAGTACCCATGCTTATAAGTTATCTGAAAAATCCGACATCACATTTCGGGTGATTGATAAATATGCAAAGTCACTTGCCCTGTTATCAAGCGACAGGTACGAAAATGAATTTGTAAAACAGACGGAAGGATTTGGTGTCAGCCTCGATACCCTTATAAAACGATATAACAGGATTGATAATTCAAGGGCACTTCCCGTTGGCATTGGTGCTGCCGCAGGCAAGCTTGTAATTATGGGAGGAAGACAATATATAAGGTCAAAGCAGGCAAGAGAAATAAAAAAGTTCGTACCACAGGCTGACACACTGGTTGCCATTATGACATCAAACCTCCTGCAGTTCCTCAAATCAGAAAATATCGATGAATTAATCATGGCTGAAGAGTTTGGCATCAATCAGAATTACTTAAGCTATATCAGGCAATCGCATGGGACATCTCCACAGGATGATTTTCAATACCTTGGACTTAAAACACGCCTCGACGGAGTAAAGCAACTCAGGGATAAAACAATAACCGCTACTAAAAGCATGAGAAAAGCACATGGTGAATTGCTGGAATCGATACAAAAGAAGAGGAATCTTGTTGAATCACTGCAAGGTATTAAGGAAATGGCAGAGCAGGTTCGTGACTTAAAAAATACAATTGACAAAATTGAAAAACCCTAACAACCGACTCTATGAACACTGAAAAGATCAAAACTCTGGAACAGATCCATCTGGCAATAGTAGTAGTGGAGCAGGAAAGGGAGTCACCTGACCTTACTCTCCAACAGAGGCGCGACCTTGAAAGTGCATCAGTTAAATTATGGAGTCTCGAACAGGCAATCATCAGGAAATCGGGTGAGGAACTTATAAATACCCTTACCCTTGATTCATATGTTTTGAGTGAACTGGCTGCAAAAATAAAGGAATCAGCCCACTCACTCGAAGGCGTTGCCAATGTTGTAGAGACGGCAGCAAGAGTCGTAAGGGCCCTCATAATAATAATAACAACTGCCGGGGGCGCAGGTTTGATTTAGTTTGAAATTTTCTTAGATGATTAGCAATAACAGATATCAGATTTTCCCTCCTAAAAAAACTATTATGATTCAAAAACTAAAATTTCCTGCTTTATTGATTCTGGCATTAATTAACATTTATGTTTTAACAGGCCAGGATGTTATTAAACCTGGCAGCATAATGCCAACTGATGTTAAAAATTTTAAAAGTACCGATATCGGGAATCCTGCAATTGCAGGAGTTACTGAGGCAATTAATTCGGAAAGGGGAGGATTTAACCTCACTGCCGGAGGTGCTGACATCTGGGGAGTAAAGGATGAATTTGGTTTTATATATTTGGAGAAAACAGGTGATTTCGATTTCATGACCCAGGTAGAAAGTCTCACAGCACCTCACCTCTATACTAAGGCTGGTATTATGGCCCGTGAAGATCTTACTGCAGGCAGCAGGCATATTTTCTTTCAGCTTTTTCCCGATAACCGTCCGCGAAACAAGAATAATGGCGGATTCGAATTTCAGTATCGCCAGGTGGCAAACAGTGAGATGAAAGCAATCTATCCTGCAAGTTCCACAGGGACACCCGAATTCCCGGTCGCATTTCCAAACACCTGGATAAGACTTCGCCGGGTAAAAAATGACTTTACCGGATTCTATAGTACCGATGGTATTAACTGGAAAGTCTATACGACTTATTCACTCGGGCTTCCTTCAAAAGTGTACCTTGGCCTTGCAGTTACTTCACATAATACAGCCGCCTCTGCAACTGCTGTTTTCAGAAGTATCGGCGAAATCAAATAATCAAAATCAGGGTTCACTGATGAAGGAAATTGCTGCTATTATCCTTGAAAATGATAAAGGAGAGTTTCTGCTCGCCCTTCGCGACAATAAATCGTGGATACCATTTCCTGATCACTGGGACCTCATCGGCGGTCATGTTGAAGAGGGAGAAACACCTGAAGAAGCTCTTATACGTGAGGTGAAGGAAGAACTTGATATCGATATAAAAGACTATAATTTCTGGAGAAAATATGAATGTCTTTCAGGGGATGTGTATGAGAATACAAAATATATCTATACCGCCCGGTTTAATATCCCTATAGAAGAAGTAACCCTTTTGGAAGGCCAGTATCCCCGTTATTTTTCAAGAAAGGAAATTCCCGATGTCAGATTTGCCAATATCATCGGGTCTATTGTAATGGATTATATTAATTACACAAATAATATAAGGAAAGGTGATTAACATTTTTATGAATTCAGGGTGGGTAATTCACAGGTGTATTTTTAAAGTGCTTTTGCCATGCCTTTTTCTGCTTGTGATGTTCTCATGTGGTGACGATTACTTCATGGATGGTGAGCTTCCCCTTCCCGAACATAATTTAAAGTTTAATCACCTTGCCCAAACCTGGGATGAGGGAATTCCTCTTGGGAACGGGATTATCGGAGCCCTTGTTTGGCAGAAGGATGGGAAACTCAGGATGTCGCTCGACAGGGCTGACCTCTGGGATCTTCGTCCAATGGAGAACCTCAGCAAACCCGAATGGAAATACTCATGGGTGAAGAAACAATGGGAGAATAATGAATACAAGAGTGTTCAGGAAATGTTCGATGTTCCCTATGATGCCAATCCTGCACCATCGAAGATCCCGGGAGGTGCTTTGGAATTTGACATTTCTGCCCTGGGAGAAACAGAATCTGTTGAACTTCAGCTTAAGGATGCCCTTTGTAAAATAAAATGGAAAAACGGAGCATCACTCCTCACCTGGGTCGATGCTCTAAGCCCCGTCGGCTGGTTCCGTTTTGAGGGAACTGGCAATGATTTTATTCCTGAACTTATGGCCCCGGCCTATAGTATTGAAGGTGAATCAGGGGTTGAAAACTCCCTGACAGGTCAGGATCTCCGGCGACTTGGATATCCTAGAGGTGATGTTATAAGGGATGGGAATTCAATCACATATAACCAGGAGGGCTGGGGTGGGTTCCGATACCGGATAAACGTCAGGTGGGAAAAGAAGAGAAACATAACTGAAGGCTGCTGGAGTATAAGCTCCGAATATCCCGGATGGGAAAAGCAGGTAGGGGCAAATGATCAGACTGCATCTGCCATTGAGGAAGGATCCGGTAAGAAATTCAGAAAACATCAGGAATGGTGGAGAAATTTCTGGCTTCAATCCGACATTTCCCTGCCCGATTCTGTCCTCACAAGGCAATGGCACCTCGAAATGTACAAACTTGGGGCGGCAACAGGAAACGGAGCACCTCCCATCTCCCTTCAGGCAGTTTGGACAGCCGATGCCGGAAAGCTTCCTCCCTGGAAGGGTGATTTTCATCATGACCTTAACACCCAGCTGAGTTATTGGCCAACATACAGTTCCAATCATATGGAACAGGAAACCGGATTTATTGACTGGCTACAGAAAAACAGACCGGAATTCGAAAGATATACAAAGAGCTATTTCGGTACCGGAGGATTGAACGTCCCCGGAGTTACAACATTAACCGGTCAGCCAATGGGGGGATGGATCCAGTATTCCTTTGGCCCCACTGTTTCGGCCTGGCTTGGTCACCACTTCTACCTTCACTGGCGTTATACAATGGACAGGGAATTCCTGGAAAAAGAGGCGTACCCGTGGATCAGGGATGTGGCAATATACCTCGACGAATTGTCGGTAAAAGACAGCAGCGGTTTGAGGAAACTTCCGATAAGTTCAAGTCCCGAGATCTTTGACAATTCTCGGAAAGCATGGTTTTCGGAGATGACCAATTACGATCTTGGACTCGTAAGGTTTACTTTTGAAAAGGCTGCGGAGCTTGCAGGAGAACTGGGTAAAACCGATGAGTCAAAGAAATGGAGCGAGATCCTATCCCAATGGCCTGAATATAATACAGAATCCGCATCAGGATTCACCTATGCCCCCGGATTCCCGTATAATGAATCACATCGTCATTTTTCGCATCTTATTGCTTTTCATCCGCTTGGACTGGTTGATTTTTCTAAGGGGGCCAAAGACAGGCAGATAATAGATTCAACAATAAGAACTCTCGATAGAATAGGGCCCGACTGGTGGTGCGGCTATTCCTGGAGCTGGCTTGGAAACATAAAGGCCCGGGCATTCGATGGTGAAGGGGCAGCTGAGGCACTTAGGATATTCGCGCTCGATTTCTGCCTTCCCAACAGCTTTCATGTTAATGGCGACCAGTCGGGAACAGGTAAATCGCTTATGACCTACAGACCCTTTACCCTCGAAGGCAACTTTGCTTTCGCCTCAGGCATTCAGGAAATGCTTTTACAAAGCCACACCGGAATAATAAGGATCTTCCCGGCCATTCCCAAAAGCTGGAAAGATGTCAGCTTCAATAAACTCAGAACCGAAGGAGCATTCCTTGTAACTGCACGAATGAAAAATGGTGAAACAGAAAGAGTAATAATATTCTCAGAAAAGGGCGGAGACCTTAAGCTTCTTAATCCTTTTTCAAACGAGCAATTCACGTGTTCTTCGGTGTATAAAACAGAAGGTAATATTATCAGTATTCAGACTATACCGGGACAGAAGATCAGTTTTGGAAGATAAATGGTTACAGTTATGAAAAAGTATTTATTCATTTTTTTCTTTTTCCTGTCAGTCAGTTTTGCCTTTTCGCAAAAAACGAATTTGTCAACTGATAATTATATAAGGTTATACCCGGGTTCGGGGAATTCAACTTCCAGGAGGCTGGAGTTATCCTCCGATATCGATACAACCTGGAGTAAATGGCGGCTAAGAGGTTATAATTATGGCTTTAATCGCGAACTGACACCGATGTATACAACAATCAACGGGATAGTCAGCACCCCGTATATGGTGCAGGTGCGGGGTAATGAGAATGAAAAAAATAAGAAAAGATGGGGCTTTCACGTGTTTGAAGGTTATGCAAGGGATGACATTTCGAGGATTACAATGCTTGTGAATAAACATACTGAGGAAGGAAAACCCCTTGCCGAGATGTACTATTACGGATCGGTATACGGCCATTCCGAACAAGCCTATAACTGGTTTCGCATAGGTTCGGATGTACGACAGCACTCTTATATGTTCAGCAGGGACCAGGCGATTTTTTACGGATCTCTTAAACTTACAAATGCACTTACCCTCGGAAACATAGGAAAGGATAATATATCTCCCGAAAAACCCGCGGGTGATGATGAGACTAATTATTCAGCTGATGCCAAACATGTTAATTTCAGGGAACTTAAGGGAAGCGGCGATGGAACTATATTCTACGACAAAGACAATCATATCGTTGTAATAAAGATAGATGGTGAATGGATGAAACTGAAAGTTGAGCCCCTGCCTGAAAACATTAAATACGATTTTAAATAATTCTTATGAAGGCATTCCCGTTAAAGAGCGTTTTTCTCCTTTCGCCGGTTATCCTGTTTAGTTGCACAGGTAGCGGCAAAACAGATCAGGGATACGGAAGACCTAATATCCTGATTGCAATGGGCGATGATATTTCATTTCCCGATATGGGGGCTTATGGTTCACGTATGGTAAAATCACCCGGATTTGACAGGGTTGCACGAAATGGGATACTTTTCAATAACGCCTATACTCCAAATGCTAAATCCTCCCCCTCACGGGCATGTTTTCTGACGGGCCGAAACAGCTGGCAGCTTGAAGAGGCATGTAATCATGTTCCTTTTTTCCCTCAGAAATTTACTACATTCATTGAAGCTCTCAGGGCCAACGGCTATAATGTAGGATATACAGCAAAAGGATGGGCCCCGGGGACCGCTTTAGACGCAGCAGGAAAACCAAGGGAACTTACCGGAAAAGCCTTTAATTCAAGAAAGACAACTCCTCCCGCGTCGGGAATGTCAAATATCGACTATGCTGCCAATTTCGAAGATTTTCTCAGTTCTGATGATACGAGTAGACCTTTCTGTTTCTGGTATGGTTCAACTGAACCTCACCGGGTTTATGAATACGGATCAGGGGTTGGTAAAGGAGGCAAAAAACTTTCTGATGTCCTGAATGTGTATGAAATCTGGCCCGACAATGATACTGTCAGGAACGATATTCTCGACTATGCTTTTGAAATAGAATACTTTGACAATCATCTTACTAGGATGCTTGAAATCCTTGAGAATAAGGGAGAACTGGGAAACACCATAGTTATAGTAACAGCTGACAACGGGATGCCTTTCCCCCGGATGAAAGGTAATGCCTATGAATATTCAACCCATATGCCGATGGCGATTATGTGGGGTAAGGGAATAAAGAACCCGGGCAGGATTCTGAATGACTACATAAGCTTTATCGATATTGCCCCAACCATACTCGAAACAGCCGGTGTGAAATTCCCCGAAAGTGGAATGCAACCGGTTCAGGGCAGGAGCTTTGTTAATCTGTTTTCTTCAAAAAAAGAAGGAACCGTTGATAATACCCGCGACCACATACTCTTAGGTCAGGAGCGTCATGATGTGGGCAGGCCCGGTGATGTTGGTTATCCAATAAGAGGTATTGTGAAAGATGGATTTTACTACATCAGAAACTATAAAACAGATCGCTGGCCGGCAGGAAATCCCGAAACCGGTTATCTCAACACCGACGGAAGCCCGACAAAATCACTTATACTCAGCATGAAACGCAGATCAGTTTCTGAGGAACTGTGGAACCTCTGTTTCGGAAAAAGAGTAGAAGAAGAGCTTTACAATATTGTTACCGATCCGCAATGTCTGAAGAATCTTGCCGAGAATAAGGAATTCATTTCTATTAAAGAGGAACTCTCGGCACTGATGGAGAGAGAACTGATTGACCAGGGTGATCCAAGGATTCTGGGCAATGGAGATCTGTTTGATGCCTACCCTTATTCTGAAGAGAAAACCAGGGACTTCTATAACAGATACCTTGGAGGAGAAATATTCAGAAAGAGTGCGGGATGGGTTGACTCCACCGACTTTGAACCCCTTTTTCATAATTAATAATATACTGAAATGAAAGCATTTATAAATTTTCTTCTCATCCTTTTGTTTATATCAGAACTGGCGCTCAGTTCCCAGGTAATTACTATAAAATCACCTGATAATAAAATTGTTGCTACTATAAATAATGGAGAAAAATTAACCTATTCAGTCACTTTTCGCGACAAGGATATAATAAACAACTCTCCTCTTGGTTTTGAGTTTAAGGATGAACCTGTGCTGACGGGGAATTTTTCAATTTCTGATCAATCCACAAAAAGTATTAGTAAACCATGGACCCCGGTGGTAAAATCAAAGCACGCTGAAATAGTCAATAATTACAACGAATTGCAGCTTCTGCTTAAAGAGAAATCTGATCCGGTGAGGCAGATGGAACTTTTTGTAAGAGCATACAATGATGGTATCGCATTCCGGGTTAAACTTCCAAGGGCCGGTAAGGTCGGCGACAGGCAGATAACAAAGGAACTTACCACATTCAGTATCCCGGGCGACCCCAAAGCATGGGTTGTTGAATATGGAGGATACTCATCATCAAATGAGGCTGAATTCTTTGAGCATCCCCTTAGTTATGTAACTGAAAAGACAATTGCAGGTATGCCGTTCCTGATGGATTATGGAAATAACCTTTGGGTTGCTATTACCGAAGCTAAAATAGATAATTATTCTGCTTTTTACCTTGGAACAAACGGCAGGCAGAATCAGCTTACCACGAAACTGGTACCAATCCCGGGTGAACCGGAACAGGGTGTAAAAGTCCGTTTTGACGATGAGGTTTTTACCCCATGGAGGGTAATTATGATAGGTGAAACCCCGGGTACCCTGATCGAGTCGGAGATTATCCAGAATCTGAATGACCCCTGTGCCATAAAGGATCCCTCATGGATTAAACCCGGGATGTGTGCCTGGGATCATTGGTGGAGCGGCGAGGTTAAGATGGAGATGCCTGTGATAAAACAGTATATAGACCTGGCATCGGAAATGGGATGGCCTTATATGCTTGTCGACTGGCAGTGGTACGGTAAGTTCAATACACCAGAAGCCGATATAACAAAATGGGCTCCCCAGATAAATATGCCTGAGATAATCAGTTATGCTAAGTCAAAGAATGTTAAGATAATCGTATGGCTTTACTCAAGCGATGTAAACAGGAATACAGCCTATAAAAAAGCCTTTCCCCTTTATGAAAAATGGGGAGTGGCAGGTATCAAGATCGATTTCATGGATCGTGACGACCAGCAGATGGTAAACTGGTATCACGACATTATCAAATGTGCGGCAGAGAGTCATCTGTTAGTCGATTTTCACGGCGCTTACAAACCCGACGGGATCATTCGCACCTGGCCAAATATGATCACCCGCGAAGGTGTTATGGGAAATGAATATTACAAGTTCTCCGATAAGATGAGCCCGGAACACAACGTAAAGCTGGCCTTCACACGAATGCTTGCCGGGCAGATGGATTATACACCAGGGGCTTTTCTTAATGTAACCAAGGAACAATTCAAACAACAGACCCCGGCAATAGTCTGGAATACAAGGGCAGCCGAGCTTTCAAAGTTTGTAATTTATGAGAGCCCGCTTACAGTTGTCTGCGACCATCCCGATAACATTCTTGGCAAGCCGGGTTCGGATTTCCTTAAAATTGTACCAACAACCTGGGATGAAATAAAATTTTTAGGCGGGTATCCGGGTGATTATGTTGCGATAGCAAAGCGCAGTGGTGATTCATGGTTCATCGGAGCACTGAATAACAGTGTTGGAAAAAGTATCGAGCTGGATCTTGGCTTTTTACCATCAGGAAGTTATGAAGCCGAAACATGGTCGGATACTAAAAACTCCGAGAAGGAACCTTCTGCAATAATAAAGGCCCTTGTTCCTCTTAAAACGGGGAAACTTAAGGTAATTATGGCAAAAAATGGAGGGTTTGTTGCAGTGATAACTAAGAAAGAAAATGTTAATGAAAAATAAATGGCGCAAAACTTCTCAGCATCTTTTACCCTCTCTGAGGCCTGACCCGGGAAAGGATAAATATGATATCTATCCCACCATGAAACTGGAGGATGAGATGATCTTTGATGGATTTGAATCACTTGCTGCTGTAATTGTTAATTATCAAACCGTAATAATTGACGGCTATACAGGCGTTTTCTGGGGTCATTTCCGTGAACACCTCGACAGATGCATCACAAATCTTGGAAAAAGAACAGCCTGGAAAAATACTTCTGATTTCCTGAAATCACCGGAAACCATCCGGGAATTGATTGCTCCTTTCACCGGGGGAAACGACCCACTTTTTGGAAAAAGGACTGATCTGACTCTCGAAGAATTCTTTGATATTGAAAGATTTAAATTACTGACTTACAGTAATGATGCGGTTATTAACTGCATAATTGGTCCGGGTGCCGCACTCTCGGGTTTGGATGGACTTCTGATTTACATGGATCTGCCAAAAAACGAGATCCAGTTCAGGTCGAGGGCAGGAAGCATTCCAAACCTTGGTTCAGAAGCTCCTGCCGGTCCGAAGGCGATGTACAAACGATTCTATTTTGTCGACTGGATTGTACTTAACAGGCATAAACAGAATATTCTGCCTGAGGCTGATATTATTGTCGACGGACAAAGACCCGACGACATCTCCTGGATTTATGGTGATGATCTGAGGGATGCCCTTGAAGTTATGAGCCATAATCTTTTCAGGGTCAGACCCTGGTTTGAACCGGGAGCATGGGGAGGTACCTGGATTAAGGATCATATTGACGGACTGAACAAAGACGTACCAAACTATGCCTGGTCGTTTGAACTGATTGTTCCTGAAAACGGACTGCTGTTTGAGAGTTCCGGGAAGCTGCTTGAGGTGTCGTTCGACTCCCTGATGTTTCTTCAGGGGGAGGCTGTCCTGGGCGATTGCTTCAGTCGGTTTGGTACGGAATTTCCGATTCGTTTCGACTTTCTCGATACCTTCGATGGGGGAAATCTTTCAGTCCAGTGTCATCCCCGACCGGAATACATGAAAACGCATTTTGGGGAGGATTTTACACAGGAGGAAACTTATTATATTCTTGACACAAAGGATAATGCAGTTGTTTACCTCGGGTTTCAGTATAACATCAATCCTTCTGAATTCCGGAGTGACCTTGAAGAGAGCTTCAGGGATTCCCGGCCACTTGATATTGAAAAATATATTCAAAAG
>Ga0247841_10011331_pt1 | contig 11886 bp, 9 predicted proteins | sample LaCruzMarch2015__2_FD_192410 | JGI IMG/M metagenome (GOLD analysis project Ga0247841, IMG submission 192410) | Freshwater microbial communities from meromictic Lake La Cruz, Castile-La Mancha, Spain - LaCruzMarch2015_18m | ecosystem: Environmental > Aquatic > Freshwater > Lake | place: Spain...
AGGCTGTTTATTGTTTAATGATTCATTCCTTGTGGCTTTATATTGGTCAGGTACAATAACTGCTGGTTTCTTAACAGGTTCGGGTGCCTTTTCCTGAACAGACCTTGTTTCAGAATCCGTTGGAATTGCTTGTCTTTTAGAAACATCTTCAGATAACAAAGGATATTTCTTTCGTTCATTTTTTATATATTCAGTTTGCTCTACCTGTTTTCTCGGATTTTTGGAATTATATTTCTGTCTCTCTACTTCCATGTTACCATATTCTTTAAACCGTTGACTTCTGTTAGAATAATCTTTATCCCAATCATCATTAACTATATCCCTGTTTCTGTCACGCCAGTCGTTCACGCTATGGCTTATGCTGTTATAATTCATTGATTCACGGTGTCCATAATAGTAATTATAATAATGGTTGGATAATTCAGCATATTCAGAACAATGATTCGGATAATAAAAGAACCATTCCATGAAATATGGAGAGGGAAGTCCGAAAAAAACAATTTGTCCGTCAGCACCATAATAAAATCCCCAATCATACCAGTATGGGTAAGGATTCCAGTAATCATAAGGATACCACGAAGGGTAGCCGAACCACCAATTATATGGATTGGTGTTGTAAATTGTAACATACTGCGTCAGGGGAGCATTATAATCTTCTGGTTGATAACCATTATCCTTTGCATATTCCTGTGCGGCTTCGGTATATTCTTTCTGTATTTGGGGATTGTCATTCATACTTTGTGTCCAGTCTTTTGCTTCCTGTGCATTTTTTTGAGTTAAAACAAAGTTTATAGAATCTGTTTTATGTAAAACTCTATCAGGATTCTTTTTATAATAATCTCCCACAACCACTGTATATTGCATGTGGTTGTAAAGTATTTCCAGAACTTCAGGCATCTTTATCATTTCTCTGAATGCATTGATAGCTTCAGGAGGATAACCACTCAGCAAAAGCTCAAAATCTGAATCGTAGCTTTGATTCATTTTATCAATCTGAACAAGCAGGTCATAATTATTTTTTCCCTCTTCTAAAGCCGTTTTACGTATTTCTTCGGGATAATTAACCAATGTATTATTGATTTCATCTTCTGACATCTTTTGGCTGGCAGCAAGATCAGATATTAAACCATTGTAACGGGTCAGGTTCCATATTTTCTCCTGCTCTTCCTTGCTGAAAGATGAAATTAAATTCCCGAATACATCCTGCGAATTCTTTTGCATAGCATTCAATTTCGCAATAACTTCAGGGTATCCAGTAGCTGTAAATATTATTTTTCTTGTTTCTGTCGGATACATTGCAATTGCATTCACGGCTTCCTGATTTTCTTTAGCTACTTGCTTTAGTAAAGTCCTCCCGTCATCTTGTGCTGCACATTTTATCCCAGAAAAAACTATTACCAGCATCAAAACCATCCTATAGCAAATCTTTTTCATGACTTTTTTATTTTCAAATAAATATTAAAGAACAAAGATCAAACCAAAAATCGATACAAGAAATAAAAAAAGCGCTGAAAACAGCGCTTTATTGTAGCCCGTAGGGGACTCTTAATGCCAAATATTACTACAAAACACTTGTATTTGTCTGATATTTAAGTATCTTTGTAGGGGTACAATTTAGGGGTACAATTTTAAAATAAAAAATGGCAAAATTATTTAAAACTTCTCGAAGGTTAAGACCTTATCAAAGCAAAGGAGGTCACCAGATTTTTATCAGGGTTAGAATGCATGTTGGAACAGAAATCGAAATTCCTGTGTATGATTTTGTGAACCACAAAAAGCTGACAATAAGTGTTAAAAAGGAATATTGGAACAAGGGTTTCATCACAGGTGGAAAGTACCATCTAAGTGTTCGTGAAATAAATAACCTTCTGTCAAAAGTTGAGTATAATGTAAAGGATGCAGTTAATGATTTGGTTGAGAAAAATTTACCGATGACCAGAGAAAATATTATCCGTCTTACCTATATTTATGAGGAAAATTATTTAGCAAATGAACAAAAAATTGCCACTGGCGAAATTATTGTCGATGATGACGGTGGGGCATTTGCCAGTCATGATGAATTTAATGAATTTATTGAACAAAGCCCAGACCCCAAATTTGATAGTCTTAAGAAAGCATTGGGATTTTGGAAAAAAGAGTATATCTTGGATTATTGGGATGATTTTATTCGTGATTTTGCCCCGAATTCATATAACAGTCCTAAATATTCAATTGACGAGTACATAAAAACCACTGAAGATAATTGTAAGGCGACCAAATTTTCAAGCGAATGGCTAAGTCGATATTTTGATTACATAATAAAGAATGGATACTCCTTTCGCCAAGACGGAACCAATAGACAGCCATATACAGTTACAACGGTAACTAAATATTCCAAACATCTAAAGCGTTTCGGGGATTATCTTTTCGATGAAATAAAAGTGCTTGACAATCAGGAATATCGGAGATTTAAAGTAAAGCATCCAATAAAAAAGAAATCACTATTGAAATACGATACTGAACCCTTTATTAATACACATGCTCTATATAAGAAGGAATTTGATTTCTTTTATTACTTTATATTTGAAGACAAACAACTTGAACTAGTTAGAGATATGTTTGTTTTGCAAGTATGGCTAGAAGGATTACGGCAATGTGATTTTTATAATCTTAAAGGAAATAATTTTCATAAAGACTCTCAAGGTGCTATTAAAGTATCGTTTGAGCAAAAGAAGACAGATGATTCCGTTATTAACACTATAAACCAAAACTATCTAGTTCCGATCTTAGAAAAATATCCAAATGGGTTTGATAAATTTCCGAAAGTACACAAATACAACAAGTTGCTTAAAAAGGCGGCTGAAGTAGCAGGTCTAAATAGAAAATTAAGATTCAGGGAGGAACTTGCAGTTCAAACAAAGGCAACAGAAGAATTCCACGAAATATACAAAAAAATTTCAAATAATTGGGCAAGAAATTGTGCAGTTTCCATATTATCAGAGGAGGGATATCCTGATGATAGAATTTGTAAATTTACAGGTCATCGAGACCGCAAAATGATTAATCATTATAAACAAATTCACCAGAAAGAGATAAACACGATGATGGCGGAGGTAAAACCAGAGATTGTAGAAAAATTATGAAAACGGTTAATTTACCTTATATATCATTCGATTAATATGAAGGGTTCTCACCCCGACTTATAGATATTGAATATCAATGTGTTATGTTTTTTTGTACCGATTTTGTACTACTTAATTAAAACCTGTCAAATTCTGACAGGTTTTTTTTATGCAGCATGGTCAAATGTCATCACTTTTAATCGCTATTGATTTTATTGGTTTTAAACAAATTCTTGTTCCATCAAATTCTTTATACTGAGATTCATTAGTATCAGAATATTCCTAACATCCGTTATGGTCATAAGAAGAAGTGTACCTTATCCAATTTATGTTTCTCTTGCCGTTCAATATTTCTTAAGTCCTTCTTTCAATTGTTTAACGATTTCATTTTTAAGGGATTTAGGTTCCAATACTTTCACATCTCCGTTCCAGCCCAAAATCATAGATATTAGCTCGTATGTCGGATTTACTTCAATACTAACAATAAGATGCTTATCAGTACTCTCAATGACCTCCTGACTCTCATGGATTGGTTGAGTCAGTATGTAATTCGCTTGTTTCTTTGAAAATTCAAGAATAATGTGTTGTGGCTTGGTCTGGGGAGCAATAATTCCAATAGTGGTCTTAAAATATTCTTTTGGATTAAAAGATGTGGTATGAAAATCAATATCAGGATATGAAAAAACTTCTTCTGGAAATTTAGGATTTGGAACAATACGATCCAATCCATAAGTTCGTATTTCATTCAACTCATGGTTCAATCCTATAAGATACCAGCGGTTACGATATTCCTTTAAAAGAAAAGGATGAACAATATGTCGGTAAGGCTTATTTATATTGAACCTTTGATAATAGAATGAGATAACTTTCTTTTCTAAAATAGCTTTGATCAAAGGTTCTAAATATTCACTCCCTTGTAATTGCGGGATTGTTTCAAAATCAATGAAGGGATAATAAGAATCTTCTTTTAAAATCCGTCTGATATTGATGGTATCCACTATTTTCTGGATAGCTCCAGAAAAAGTTGAAAAGATGCCAATGTTTTTATACTGATCAAGCATAGTTGCTGCAAATGCGAGAGATTTTAGTTCTTCTTCATTGATCGGTATACTATCAATTGTATATTCTGAATCCTCATAGTAATAACCACCCTTTGCCTTGTCGTATTTGATTGGTGCCTTAAAACCAAGTCTATCATCAAACCTCATATCATTAATATCCTGATCGATAGTACGCTCACCTAATGGATGGATATCAAGAGCATCCTCACAGGCAGCAATAAGTTTTTTCTTTGAAACAACTTTGTAATCAACCAAGCAGCGGTTGATTATACGATAACGGATTAGAGCTTCTTTATTTAAAGGCATTGTTTAAGGTTTTTGGCTCATTTCAAAGGTAAATTTTTTCTATGAATTTCTGATAAATAGTTGTAAATGCAGGTACAATGCACCTTCGAATCGGAATTTTGTCGAGAAATTCAAAAGAATTTACCATGAAAAGTGAAAAATTAAAGTCGCTTGAACCTAAAAGCTTGATTCAACACGTTGAAATAATTGCTGTCAAGGCAAAAGTTTCAGGGTTTACACCTAAATATATCAAATCTGTTATTCCTAATGCAAGAGCAATTGCACCTTTTTTAGGCTGTAACGAAATTCAATCCATTATTTTCTCAATATTATTCAACCTAAATTTCAAGAGTGCAAGGATTTCTATAGATGATCTGGCTGAGTATATGAATTGTAGTCCGATATCTATTTTATCCTATCAAAAAGATTTTGATCAGTTGGTAAAATTAAAGGTCATTCGAAGATATTATAATGATGATGGAAGACCAATTAGCAGGAGAGATACTTGTTTAGATAGAATAAGGTATTATGTAAATAAATATGTTTTGGATTCATTATCACAGGAAAAAATATTTATTCCAAGAAAATTGGATAATTTGGATGTTTATGGACTTCTAGATGCGTTGGACTGTCTTTTCACTGAAAGGGACAATGAATTATTGACTTTTGAGGAAATGTCAGAAGAAATAAATACGCTTCTGGAAGACAATTCTAAACTTGATTTTGTAAAAAAAATAAAGAAACTGGAACTTCAAGATGACAATTTATTCATACTTCTTTGTCTAAGTCATGAATATACGGATGACAATGAATCGATGGAGCTTGTAAGAATAATTAAGGCTATTTTTCCTGAACTAAAGAAACAATTATCCATTCGTAAAGAATTCATTGATGGCAAAAATGAATTAATACAAAAGGATATTGTTAATCTTGAAGATGGTAATTACCGTTCAGATCGTGACATTAAACTTACTGAGAGATCAGTTGATTTTCTATTTGGTAATGATAAAAAAGTATTCACCCAAAAAAAGATCAAAAAACGTCTTGATGTTATTCTCTCTTCAGATATAGAATATAAATCTCTTTATTTTAATTCTCCTGAAAAGTCCAGTCTGGAATTTCTTACAAAATCCTTGTTCCCTTCAAATTTCAATAAGCTGCGTTTAAAAATGAAGCAGAATGGCTTAAAACAGGGGTTTGCAGCTTTGTTTTTTGGATCAACGGGAACAGGTAAGACAGAATCCGTACATCAAATAGCAAAGAAAACAGGTCGTGATATTAAAATGGTTGTCATCAGTGAAACTAAAAGTTACTGGTTTGGGCAATCCGAAAAGCTAATCAAGGCTGTCTTTGATGATTACCGTAAAATGGTTGAGAATAGTAAAATTGCCCCCATCCTTTTGTTTAACGAAGCAGATGGCATTTTTAGCAGTCGTAAACAACTTGGGCACTCGCCTGTGGATCAAACCGAAAATGCCATTCAGAACATTATTTTGCAAGAGATGGAAGATTTGAACGGCATCCTGATCGCCACTACCAATCTGAATGATAATCTGGATAAGGCTTTTGAACGAAGGTTCCTTTATAAAATACGGTTTGAAAAGCCATCTGTTGAATGCAAATTCCATATTTGGAAAGATAAAATTTCAACTTTATCAGATCAGGATGTAAGACGCTTAGCAGAGAGGTTTGATTTGTCTGGTGGGCAAATCGATAATATAGCACGGAAGTATTTAATGCATAAAATACTCTTTAGTAAGAATCCTGATTTGTCAGAATTGGAAAAGTCTTGTCTGGAGGAATATTTGGAACCAAGACAATCAAAGCGACTTGGATTTTAATAATAGGATCGGGAAAAACAATTAGCACATTATTTTAACTCCTACCACTAATAGGATTCAATTAATCCATAAATGCTATCAAGAAATAAGCTACAGTCAACGATTTCTTTATTTTCAATCTGATCAAAAGGGAATGACCATAACTGACCTCGTTTCTTAATTGTATTTATTCCATTTTTATGTGAGTTCATTTGGAGCTTTTGGGGTATAGTTGAAAATGCCACATAATGGTATTTAAAATCTTTAAAAGTTTTTGTACGATGATGATAGATTGCTCGTTGTTCTTTAACATATTTTGAAAAGTTGTCTTCAAAATTCGTCTTAACCTCTATACAAAATAAAATTTTCCTTTTCGGCTTTTTTTCTTTAAGTACAATATCAATATTGATAACCGTTGTACCTTTATCTTTCCAACGATAAGGTATTTGGTGTTTGTTTATTACTTCAATCTTGTCTTCTTTATGATTTTGTTGTATACAACTTAAAATAGCAAATTTAAGACCCCATTCTAAAAGAATTCCACCAAACTTGCCATCATTTAGATTATTATGTTTCGTGAAGTCTAAAAACTGCATTCTATTCTCGTTAAAAATATCAAGGAATAATTTTGATCCTTCAATCTTATTTATATAAAAGATATTGAACCTTAAATCTCTCAATGAGTTGATCCTTGAGACTGTTCCATAAATTATTAATATCTTCTTTCATTATTACTTTTTTTAATAAAATTTAAATTGGCAAGAAATTTAGGACAAATCCGTATTTTTTCAGCTACAAGAATAGAAAAGGAACCATAAAGGTTTGATAAACATTGTTTCAAATATATTCACAAATATATGATAAAATTTACTCCCATACAATATTATATTATTCCAATTAAGAATGAAAATATCTCGAAATAAATCTAAGAAATGAATTTATCAATGCAGATTCAATGCGTTCTTGCAATCTAATTTTGTTTCAATTTCTAAAATATCAAGTTATGGATGAAATAGAATTACCAAAAGAATTGAGAAAATTGGCTATTAAAAACTTTTACGAATACATCCGTGTAAAGGCAGAAAGATTCCTAACAATTGGACACACCCAATACAGAAAAGACGATGCTTTTAACCAACCTGATGAACGATTATCAAATAAAAATGTAGAATTATTAAAAACAGGTTGCTTACAGGTACTCGAATATAAAGGTCTCACTGAAGAAACGGCTTTTGAAGGGATTGGCATTGAAGGAGTTTACAAACTTATGGCGTTATTTCATTATAAAGTAGTCAGCCAAAGTATCGATCAAAACGAAATAGACTTTTTTATTGACGAAATGAATATGGAACATGTGGTAACAGGTCAAAAAATGAAATTATTTAACAAAATCCCTAAAAAGAAAAGTAAAAACAGAACCAAGAAATAATATAACTTAATGAAAATCATATGGAAAAGCAAAACTTTGTCTTAAAGTATAGAATTGATTGGATCGATGGAAAAGATTCATATGGAATCGTTGACTACGAATGTAATTCAATCAGTTACCCGTTTGAAAATATGAGCGAGAAAATAATTGAACTCGAACAAGGTAATAACGAAGAACATACAGCAGAGATGATCAAAGAGATCACAATTCATATCTATGAAAGAAGGCTTGATAAGAACATACCAAATACAAATTAAACCAAGGAAATAACGTAATTTTATATGATGAATAAGATTAAAGGAAAAGTTTTATGATTAAAGGTATAATTCTCTTCTTATCCATATTATTGTTATCCATTTATGGAAATGCTCAACAGGTATATGTTTGTAAGTATAAATCTGATGCTGACATCAGCGTTTGGATCACAAATTATAAAAACGAGGCGACACTTAAAGTTTTTGTAACTGACTATAAGTCTGATGCAAAAGGTTTAAAGGGTATTTGGTACTTTACAAAATATCAATCAGATGCTGATTGGAAAATATTCTTTACGAAATATAAGAATGAAGCTGATATTGTCATCTATTATACAAAATACAAATCAGAAGCTGGGTGGGTAAAAAAGTAAAGAAAAGAACGTAATTTTATAGTATTATTCTCCCACTCCCAATTTTTAACAAGTTAAGTATATGTCGAAACCCCGATACCTGACGAAAAGCCGTTTCAAAACTGCTCTTGAGTGTGAGACAAAGCTGTTTTACACGAATAAACCAGAATATCCTGATAAAAAAGTAGATGATCCTTTTCTGGAAGCATTGGCTGAGGGTGGCTTTCAGGTTGAAGAATTGGCGAGACTTTACCACGGAGATGGAATCCTGATCGAGGAAAGAGATTATGAAAAGTCATTAGCCATTACCAATGAACTTCTAAAGAAGGACAACGTTACAATCTACCAAGCTGCTTTCAGGTTCGAAAACCTGTTCATCAGGATGGATATTCTTTTGAAGAGCGGCAATAAGATCGACTTGATCGAGGTCAAAGCCAAATCCTTCGATGGTAAAGATTCTATGGATTTTCTTAATAAAAGTGGTAATCTGGACAGCAAATGGATTCCCTACGTTTATGATGTGGCTTTTCAAAAGTATGTGATAACGATGGCACATCGACAGTTTGAGGTACGATCTTATTTGATGCTGGCAGATAAAAATGCAAGAACCACAGTTGACGGACTAAACCAACAGTTTTTGATCACGAGAGATAAGGATGGGTACCCAAGGATAAAAAATCGACCCAATATAGATGACTTTGATTTTGGGAAAGAAATCCTGATCAAGGTGAAGATTGACGATATCATTGGAAGAATTTACGAAGGAACAGATACTGCTGATCCACCTGAAATGTTATTTATTAATAGAATAAAGATACTTTCAGACTATTATCAACGAGATGAAAAACTCGAAACCCCATTGGGTAGTAAATGCAAGAGGTGTGAGTACAAAGGTGATCCAGAAGAATTGGCAGTAGGCAAGAAAGATGGTTTTAGAGAGTGCTGGAAATCGATGGCTGGGTTTACAGATAAAGACTTTGATGAACCATCCGTTCTGGATGTATGGGATTTTCGGAAAAAGGATAAAGTCATCGAGGATGGAAAATACTTTATGCAGAATCTTGACGATGATGATATCGGGAATTCAAATCCTAAGAAAGGTGGTATGACCCGAACAGAACGTCAGCGAATTCAAATCCAGAAGGCAGTTGAGAACGATGACACCATGGATTTGCGGGTGGATGATTTGAAAGACGAAATGGATTCATGGAAGTATCCACTTCACTTCATAGATTTTGAAACCACGGCAGTTGCTATACCCTTCCATAAAAACATGAAGCCTTACGAGGGGATAGCGTTCCAGTTCTCTCATCATTCTGTAGATCAACAAGGGAATATCAAACATGTTGGTCAATATCTGAATATTGAAAGGGGGATGTTCCCAAACTTTGAGTTTGTAAGAGCATTGAAGAAAGAACTGGATCAGGATGACGGAACCATTTTTCGATATGCCGCCCATGAGAACACTTTCTTAAACATAATCTACACCCAATTAACAGAGAATTCTGTAAATGTAGTGACTGATAAAGATGAGTTACTTGCATGGATTCAAACCATCACCCACAGCACCGGCAGACAGTCTGAAAAGTGGGAAGGTGATAGAAATATGGTCGATCTACTTGATATGGTCAAACGATTCTATTATGATCCTTATGCTAAAGGCTCCAATTCTATTAAACAAATACTTCCATCAGTTTTAAATCGTAGCAATTATCTTCAGGAAAAATATTCAAAACCAATTTACGGGACTTTAAAAATCCCCAGTCACAATTTCAGGGATAAGGTTTGGATTGAAATCAAAAATGGAACTGTGACCAATCCTTATGATTTACTACCACCGTTGTTCGAAGGGAAAACTGATGAACAACTTGAGGAATTTATTACTGATCCAATGCTAGCGGAAGGTGGAGCAGCTATGATGGCATACGCCAAGATGCAATTTGCTGAGATGTCAGATGGAGAGAGGGAATTGGTCATCAATGGTTTATTGAAATATTGTGAACTGGATACTTTCGCAATGGTTCTGATTTGGGAGTTTTGGAACAATGAGATTCCTCTATAATTATTTTTAAATCGTGAACCTTTATTAAATGATATTAGGTTAAAAATATAATATTAACACATCCGTCCAAATAATAACATTAAATGAAAAAAGTTCAGCTTTTTGAGTGTGAAGGTTAAAGTTAAAAGTGAGCAAAATAAAAATTTTATCATTGTTAATTAATTATCCTAAATTTGAATAACTTAATTTCATCTATTATGAATCAAGAAACAAAGGATATTAATATTTATAACTTGGCGAAATCTTTTCTATTTGAAAAGTTTAGTAAAAAAAATTTGAATTCGTCAATCTTAGATAAATATCTTAAAAAGACTGAATTTCATTCATTATCTCAATACTACCAGCGATTGTTAGAATCGGGTGCAAATAGAAACCGATCCCAAGGAGTGATTTCGACCCCTATTGGAGGGATTCCTAAATTATCTGATGTACTGTTTTCATTTGATGTTAATAAAGTGCTTGAGAAATATATGAACAACGGAGTCCCTCAAACTGAAGCTCTTCTAAAAGAAATATTTAATAGATTCAAATTAAGAAGAAATGAAAAGGAAAATGGGTTATGGTATAAATACTGCAAGACTATTATTTCAGGGGCACAGTTTCTATCAAAATTTAAAGATCATAGAGATTTTAATTCCTTTGTAAACTTTTTTCATGAAGATGAAAGAGCAAGAAATGCATTGCTTTTATTATTAAAACAAGAAATCTTTGGTTTTGGTTTAGCTCTTGCATGTGATTTTCTGAAAGAGTCAGGGTATCACTGGTACGCAAAGCCAGATGTGTTTCTAATTAAAATTTTTCAAGAACTTGAACTCTCACCTACTAATAATGATTATGATGTTTTAAATGCAATTGTTAGAGTGGCAGAAAAAAATAACGAATCACCATATGTTGTTGATAAAGTTTTCTGGTTAATAGGTAGTGGCAAATTGTATTACGATATTGATCCGAAAACCAATAAAAATTATTTCATTGGGAGAAACAGTGACAACTTCATTAAATACATAAAAAGTACTTTATGACTTGCTTTGATTACAATGGGTCAATTCGGAAATAATATACATAATTACTATCCGAACTTACTTACAATATGACTCCTTTGTTTTTGTGTAATAGCAAAAGGAATAACAATTAATTAATAACTCTTCTATCACCTATTCGCATTAAGGCACAGGTTGCTACTTACCCTCATTTCCCGATTACCCCAAATCTGCCAGCCATCAGGAAGAAGTTCTAACTTGGTGCCCAGATAGATACTTTCAATTTTTTCACAGACTTTTTGAGGTTTGATTATAACATTGAGTTTTATCTATCGATGAAATGCAAATCGGAAATTAACGATACAAATTTACTTGCATTCTTATTTACCGAAAATTTGCATTTGTAATTACCGGTTACAGCATTGTCAGGTGTCTACCCCAATGATAGTTGCATGTGGCAAAGAATTCAGTCTGCTCTTTTCAATTCCTGTGCTTAAAGCTCAATTTGACCAGATTAGTTTGCATTGAGATTTCGAAAATG
>Ga0247841_10011333_pt1 | contig 11882 bp, 10 predicted proteins | sample LaCruzMarch2015__2_FD_192410 | JGI IMG/M metagenome (GOLD analysis project Ga0247841, IMG submission 192410) | Freshwater microbial communities from meromictic Lake La Cruz, Castile-La Mancha, Spain - LaCruzMarch2015_18m | ecosystem: Environmental > Aquatic > Freshwater > Lake | place: Spain...
TCGATATCCACGTCGGACGGATCCTAACGCGCAATGCTTTGAGCGTGTCGCAGCAGAAGCTGAACGCGCTTGGGTACTTCGATGGCATCACGATCGATCCGCAGTGGAATGACCTTGGCGTGCGCGTTTCCGTGACCGTCACCGACAAGAAGACGCTCGGCAGCATGAACGGATCCCTCGCATTTGACCCAGCTACCGGCGGCATTGTGGGCGATCTGACGGCGGCACAACGCAACATTCTCGGCACCGGCCAGGATGTCTCGCTCAGCTATCAGCGCGGGGTCTCGCCTGAAGGAAAGCCGGAGACGACCACCTGGAATCTGGGGTACACCACGTTGGCGACGTGGTCGGAATTCGACCGCGTGGGTGTGGATCTCTATCGGAAGACACAGGAGGTAAGCATAAGCGTGAGCCAGGATCCGGATGCCGAAGCGCAGGCCAGCACGTTTCTGACGGTGGGCGGCGGCGTGAGTTTCGCGTATCCCATCGCGGACTACGTTAGTCTAGGGATCGGGTATCGGCATGAGCAAGTCGGCTTGATGACCGAAGAAGTGCGGATGCCGGTTTCTTCGATCTCCCTGTCCGTACAGGAGGATTCCACCGATGACCCGACGTTCCCGACGCGGGGGATGAGACGTTCACTGTCGCTCGAGAAGGCTGGAGGGTTTGCGGTGGGCACGGAGTACACGAAGCTCAACCTAGACTGGGTCTACTTCCAGCGGCTCTATGGGGGCTTCTTCTCTGGAGTGGACCAAGCGCTTGCATTGCGAGTGAAGGCTGGTTTGGGTTACGGCGTCGGCTCAGGATTGCAGGCCTACGAGCTAGGTGGGTCGATGACGGTCCGCGGAGTCGAGGGCAAAATGGTCCCGCGGATGGGTGTCGCGAACGCCGAGTACAGATGGAAAATAGCTGAAGAGTTGGTAGTAAGTGCATTCATCGATGCGGGACTGAACCTCGACGTGATGGATCTGGAAGGCATTGTGGCCTCCACCGGTCTCGAGGTAGGGATTAAGGTGGCAGGGATGCGTGTCCGCCTCGACATCTCGTGGATCCTCGGCGAGGAAGCGTCGTGGATGCCTCGGTTTGACTTTGGGTACGGCACGATGTTCTAGGATAGTGGCGTGCCGATTCGGTACACTGTGTAGCGGTTGTCTCGTGAGTAAGGAGGAAGTCTATGACGCGTAATTCTCTTGTGATCGCGATCAGCGTTCTTGCACTCGTCTTGGCTCTGGGTGCTCTGGCCGTCCAGCTTCTTGTCCCCGCGAAGGGCGACGCCGTGAGCCGTGCCGACTTCGATGCGTTGCGCAACCAGGTCTCGACGCTCAAGAGCGGCGGCGCCGGGCTCAAGGTTGCCTTCGTGAACGCGGACTCCGCGTTCACGATCTTCACGAATGCGGTCAGCGACCTGCGCCAGCGGGCGACGGACAAGCGCCAAGCAGTCACCGACCTTCAGAACTCGTACATGCAGGGGACTGTGTCCAAGGATCAGTACCAGAAGCGAGTCAACGAGCTGAACGTCGAGGTGCTGGACGCCCAGCTGTCGGTGGATGTGGGGACCCTTGACCGGATGATTGCGTCGTCGAATTTCGCGGACCTTCGTGCTGACCTTCAGACCGTGCGCGCGCAATCGCAGGCGATCGTCGATGAGGTAAAGAATCTCCTCTCGATGGCCAAGGGCGGAGCGATTGACGCGACTGAGTTCCAGAGCCGTTTCACGCAGGCACAGAACGCGTTCACGCAGCTCGACCAGCTTGTAACCCAAGCAGCGACCGCGAAGATGCAGCAAGCGGCGCAGAAAGTCGCGATTCAGCGTGGGTTCGACCTCGTCATCCCGGCGAAGAACGTCGTCGTGTACTTCAACCCGGCGACGGTGACCGACATCACTGAGTACGTCAAGACTGAGATCGCGAACTACTTGTAAGGAGTTGCGGGGTTTGCCCATGCGCGACATTGAGGCGATTCGGAAACGCATCCCGTTGCGCTTTCCGTACCTCATGATCGATCGGGTCCTCGAGGAGGGTCCCGACCGAGTCGTCGCGCTGAAGAACGTCACGATGGGCGAGCCCTACTTCCAGGGGCACTTTCCCGAGCCGTCCCCGGCCATCATGCCGGGGACGCTCGTGCTGGAGGCGATGGCGCAGGCCGCCGCCTTTCTGATACCGGCGGACGGCGACTCCCCCACGTTCGGGTATCTCGTCGGCGTCGATGCGGCGCGGTTTCGCCGCAAGGTAGTGCCCGGCGACCAACTGAGGATTGAGGCGACTCGGGTGCGCGCTCGCCGCGGACTCCTCCAGGCGGAGGTCACTGCCTCCGTGGACGGCGAACTCGCGGCGTCAGCGACGCTGTCCCTGCTCGTGGCACGGGATGGCGAGGCGTAGACGCCCGTTGGTGGAGTGTGTCGCCAACCTGAGCGAAGGCTGTGATGCGGCGGCCATTTCAGAGATGGCCGCCGCTGTTCTTCGCGCAGGGGCTCGGCTTCTCGACGTCCACGTGGATTGCGATCACCACCGCTCGGTGTTCACCATGGCGGGAACGGCCAGCGAGTTGGAGCGCGCCGCGGTGCGGCTCGCGCACGAGGCTGCAGGCCGGATTGACCTTCGCGTTCACCGCGGAGTCCATCCCCGCATCGGCGCGTTGGACGTCGTGCCGTTCGTCCCGCTCTCGGGATCGACCCTGCGTGAGTGCATCGATCTTGCTGCGCGGGTCGGCGAGCGGATCGCCCGCGAGACGCGGATCCCCGTCTTCCTCTACGGTCTTGCGGCGCGTCGCACGGATCGCGCGTCGTTGGCGGCCATCCGCCGCGGGGGCGTCGAAGGGCTGGCTGCACGCATCGGCCGCGAGGGCTGGGTTCCCGACTTCGGTCCGCCGACGCTGCATCCTTCGGCGGGGGCGGTGACTGTCGGGGCTCGCCCTCCGCTTGTCGCCTACAATGTCTGCCTGGAGACGACGGACATGGCGGTGGGACGGCGGATCGCGGCGGCGGCTCGCGCGACGAACGGAGGGCCGACGGGAGTTCAGGCTCTCGCCTTTCTCCTCAAAGGACGTGGTTGCGTGCAGATCTCGATGAACCTGACCGACGTGGAGGCGACCTCCGTCGTCGCGGCGTTCTCTTGGGTATCCGGCCTCGCGGCCGCGAGCGGCATCGGGGTCGCGTCGAGCGAGATCGTCGGGCTCGCTCCTCGCCGGGCCCTCACGGGAGCCACGGCGGAAGGCCTGCGGCTCGAAGGCCGGCTCGCGGATCGGATGTTGGAGAAACGCCTGGAGGGGACGTGAGCCTTCGTCTAGCGGGTCGCGACGTAGAGAGTATCCTTATTGTCGGCTTCGGAAGGACAGGGCGCGCCGTGGCCGGCTTCTGCGAGCGGCGGGGCGTGCGCTTCGCGGTGAGCGAGGCCTCCGCGCTGTCCGAGGTTGACGAGGCGTGGCTGCGGGACCACGCCTGGGAAGTGGAGACCGGAGGACATACCTCGCGCCTGCTCGACTACGCAGACGTGGTCGTGGCCAGCCCGGGCGCTCCGGCCCATCTTCCGCTGTTCGCGGCGGCCGCCGAGAGAGGAATCCCGGTATGGTCCGAACTCGACATCGCATGGGCCGCCGTGGCGGGAAGGCGTCTTGTTGCCGTGACCGGAACGAACGGCAAGAGCACGACGGTGAGCCTCATCGGTGCCCTCCTCGGGCGAGGCGGAGTCCGGGCGACCGTTGCCGGCAACATCGGCCTGCCGTTTCTGGACATCGTCGATGAGGTCGACTGTTGGGACGTTGCGGTCCTCGAGGTGAGCAGTTTTCAGCTTGAGCAGAGTGTCCTCTTTCACCCGCACGTTGCCGTGCTCCTCAATCTCGCCCCCAACCATCTCGAACGTCACGGCACGATGCCGGCCTACATTGCTGCGAAGCTCCGTCTGTTCTCACATCAGACTCCATCGGATGTCGCGATTCTTCCAGCGATCCTGGCCGGCACGGTCGAACACGGACTCGGGCGCCTCGTGTTCTACGACCAACCCTGCCCGCCTCTTCCCCGCGGGAGCGAGGCCATCGGCGAGGTGCGGCGGCTCGATCTTGCGGCGGCCGTCACCGCGTGTCGAGAGACCGTGCCCGGCTTTGACGCGTCGCGTTGGGACGTTCACGAGTTCGCGGAGGCGCTGTACCTACCGTTCCGCCAAGAGCCGATTGGGACGATTGGTGGGGTGCGCGTGGTCAATGACTCCAAGGCAACGAGCCCCGCGGCGACGATGGCCGCCCTCCGCTCCGCGCCGGGGCCCGTGGTTCTCCTCCTGGGTGGCCGTTCGAAGCGCGGCGGCTACGACGAGCTGGCTTCCTACCTGTCGGTATTCTCACCGCGCGGAGTCGTCGTGTTCGGAGAGGCTCGGCAAGAGATCGCCGAGCACCTCTCCCGCGCGAGGGTGGAGCACCAGACTGTGAGCGACCTCGAGACGGCCGTCGCCGTAGGGCTCGCCGCAGCGCGGCCCGGGGACACTGTTCTCCTTTCGCCTGCCTGTTCGAGCTTCGACGCCTTCCGCAGCTACGAGGAGCGGGGCGAGGAGTTCAATCGGATCGCGCGACGCCTGCCCGGATTCCGGGCGGCGGACGCCAAGGACATCTAGACCGCCACGCGCGGACATCCGTCCGATCCGAACCGAACCAACCATCGTTCCACGTCGCACCGCGTTCCTTCCTTCGCCCAGACACATGGCGTACGCATGACGTGGCGCTTAGCGCCAGCGTGCGAGCGAAGGAGCGTGGCTGTGACCGGACGCGCCGATCGGGCGACGATGCTGACGACGTCCATCCTTGTGCTGAGCGGGCTCATCGCTCTCTACAGCGCGAGCGCGCCGTTCTCCCTTCGTCACTACGGGAGTGACATCTACATGTTGGTCCGGCAGCTCGCCGCGGTGGGGGTCGGAGTCGTAGGGCTCCTCGTCTTTGCACGCCTCGACTACCGGCTGCTCCTTCGCATGAACGGAGCGCTTCTCGTGGGATCGATCGGCCTCAGCCTCGTGACGTTGCTGCCCCTTCCGATCTGCACCGGGGGCTGCTGGTTGTCCCTCGGCCCGTTCGATCTCCAGCCGACGGAGTTCGTGAAGCTGGCGCTCGTCCTGTACCTCGCATCCTCGATTGCCCGCCGCAGGGAACGCATGAGCGCGTTCACCGAGGGGGTTCTCCCGTACCTGGTGATCCTCGGCATCCTCGGTGCAATCACCCTGAGCCAGCCGGACCTCGGGATGCTGCTCATCTTCGCCGGGCTCACGGTGTCCATGCTCTTCCTCGGAGGTGCGAAGCGGCGGCACTTGGCGTTCCTCGGACTGGGTGCGATTCCGCTCGTGTACGTTGCGATTCGCGTTGCGCCGTACCGGTTCGCGCGGCTCCTCTCGTTCTTGGACCCGCAGGCGTACAGCACTTCGTCCGGCTATCAGGTACTGCAGTCCCTCATGGCGGTGGGATCGGGCGGCCTTCTCGGGCGCGGCCTCGGTGCGTCACGGGCAAAGCTCTTCTACCTACCTCAAGCGCATAATGACTTCATTCTTTCGGTTGTGGGCGAAGAAACTGGCATGCTCGGCATCCTCTGCGTCCTCTCCCTGCTTGGCTTTCTCGTTTGGAGGGCGTTTGCGATTGCGGAAAGCGCGCCGGACGACGAGGGGCGGCTCATCGCGTACGGGATCGGATGCGCGATCGGCATGCAAGCGCTGGTCAATGCGGGAGTCACGCTGGGGATCCTCCCGGTGACCGGACTGACCCTTCCCTTCTTCAGCGGTGGAGGCTCGTCGATCGTTGTGACGTTGGCCATGGTCGGCGTGCTGTTGAACGTTTCCAGACAAGGCGGACGGCTATGAGAGTGATGATGGCGGGGGGCGGGACGGGCGGCCACGTGTATCCCGCGGTGGCGATCCTCGACGAATTGCGGCGCAAGGATCCGAGCGTCGAGATCGCGTACGTTGGCACGCTCCGCGGGCTGGAGTTCCGCGTGCTCAAGACTCGCCCTTGGGTCCGCTTCGTCCCGATCCACGCGCGAGGACGCCGACCTGGCGCGAGGCTTGACGGGCTGCGCGTCGGCTTATGGTTGGCCGCGAGTCTTGTCGAGACGGCGATCGCCCTGCTGCGATTCCGTCCGAACGTCGTCATTGGGGTGGGCGGGTACAGCTCGTTTCCTCCCGTCCTTCTCGCCGCGTTGGCCGGGAGGGTGCTACCCGTGCGGACGGTCATCCACGAGCAGAACGCTGTGGCGGGGATGGCCAATCGCTGGCTGTCACGGCTTGTCGATCTCGTGCTCATCTCCTATCCCACCTCGCGTGCGCAGTTCCCTCGCGCCCGACGGGTCGTCACTACGGGCAATCCAATCCGCACCGAATTCCTCAGGGAGAGGAAGGCCGACTCGGGGTACTACCTCTTCGGACTCGACCCGCGGAAACGCACGGTCCTCATCTTCGGCGGGTCGAACGGCTCCTCGGACCTCGTGGAGGAGGTTCTGTCCGGGACTCGCGAGCTATCGCGCCGCGAAGAGGTTCAGGTCCTCCTCGTAACGGGGAACGAGAGCGTCGCCGACGAGGCGCGCCGGCGCCTCGCGCGTGACGGCATCGCCAACGTGGTCGTGGTGCCCTACATCGAACAGATGGCCGTGGCGTTCGCCATTGCCGACCTGATCGTGTCGCGCGCTGGAGCGACGACGCTGGCCGAGATCACGAGTTGCGGCAAGCCGGCGATCCTTGTCCCGTGGCGTGGCGCGACAGATGACCATCAGCTGGAGAACGCACGCGTCCTAGAACGCGAGGAGGCGTGTCGCCTAGCCAGTGACGAGATCATGGTACGACATGAGTTGGTGAGGCTTGTGCTGGATGTCGTGAAGGACGCGCCGGCACTTGCGCGGCTTGGGCGAAACGCCCACCGACTTGGCCAAAGGCAGGCGGGATCATTGATTCTCCATGAGATTCACGCGCTGGTGAGGGGGGCTGGGGCGTAATGGCACTCGGACGACGCTACCACTTCGTGGGCATCAACGGGTCGGGCATGAGCGGATTGGCTTTGTTCCTCCTCGCTTTGGGGAAGGAAATCTCCGGATCCGATCTCCAATGGAGTATCGAGGCAGACCACCTCAGCCGTCTTGGCGCGTCGGTCCACGTCGGGCATGCTCGCGAACACATCTCGGACGATCTGGATGGGGTCATCGTTTCGTCGGCGATTCCCTCCGACAACGTAGAGATCGTCGCTGCTCGCGAGCGCGGCGTGCCTGTCGTGCGGCGGCTCCACGCGGTGGCCCTGTTGCTCGAGGAGTACTCGAGCATCGGCGTCGTGGGAAGTCACGGGAAGAGCACGACGACATCCATGGCGGCGACGCTGCTGCGCGAACTCGGGTTTTCGCCGAGCTATCTCGTGGGTGCGCACTGCCCGAACCTTGGGGGGAACGCTCACCTCGGAGAGGGAACGTGGTTCGTGGCCGAGGTCGACGAGAGCGACGGGCTGTTCACCGAGATTCGCCCGACCGTCGCGGTGCTGACGAACGTTGGGAGAGATCACCTGCAAACCTACCGAAGCGAAGCGGCGATCCGCGAAGCGTTCCGGCGCTATGTCCTGCAGGCCGAACGCGCGGTCCTGTCGATCGACGACGACCGCGTCCGGGAGATTGCGTCCGAGATCCCGAGCGCCATTACCGTGGGGCTCTGCGCTGAGGCGCAGATTCGCGCGGTGGACGTCCGACACGAGAGGTTTCAGACATCGTTCGAGCTCATGATCCGCGGCGAGAGCCTCGGGCGCCGCCGGATCACGGCGCCTGGAACGCACAACGTTCGCAACGCCCTGTGCGCGCTCGGCGCGGCCGTAGCGGCTGGCGCAGATCCGGCGGCGGCTGCGGACGCGCTGGACGCACTCTCTCTTCCGCGTCGGCGGTTCGAGATCCTCGAGGAGAACGGAGTCACCGTCGTCGACGACTTCGCGCACACGCCGGAAGAGGTAGAGGCGACGCTGCGCGCGATCCGCGATGGCTGGGCCGGGCGCCGCATCGTCGCGGTGTTTCAGCCCCACCGGTACACGCGAACACAGAGCATGGGGCAGGACTTCGGCCGCGCGTTCTCTGGCGCGGACGTGGTGATCGTGACGAACATCTACTCGGCCCGCGAGCACCCCGTGCCCGGCGTCTCCTCTGCGGACATCGTCGACGCCGTGTCGGAGACGACGGAGTCGGCCGTCTACTCCATCCCCAACAAGGAAGAGGTCGTGTCGCTCCTCAAGGAGTTGATCCGGCCTGGGGACTTCATCATCAGCTTCGGCGCGGGAGACATCTGGACCGTGACGGAGGAGCTGGCCCACTTCCTCAAGGAGGGTAGCTTCTGCGTCGCATGAACGCTTCTGTGCTCGCCACCTCGCGACAGTGGGGCAACGACTGCCGACAGGGGGAGTCCCTGGCGGGCCACACGACGTTCCGTGTAGGGGGACGCGCGGACCTCTTCCACGCGCCCCGCACGATCGAGTGCCTGATCGGAGCCATCGAACTGTGTCGAGGGCTGCGCCTCCGGCATGTCGTCGTGGGCGGCGGGTCCAACGTCCTGTTCTCAGACCGTGGCTTCCGCGGCGTGGTCATCTCGACCACAGCCATTCGGGGAATCGTTGACCACCCTCACGGCTTCGAGGTGCGCGCCGGAGAGCCTCTTGGGAGTCTCGTCGACCGTGCGGAGAGGCAGGGTGTCCGCTCGCTCAGTTTCCTTGCCGGGATCCCCGGGACGGTCGGCGGAGCCGTTGCGATGAACGCCGGGATCCGCGATCGATCGATCGGCGACATGGTCCGCAGCGCGCTTGTCCTGACTCCGGACGGCCTGGTGCGCAGAATCTCTTCCAAAGAGTGCCGGTTTGAGTACCGAGGAAGCGGGATCCGACACGACGGGCTGATCATCCTCGCGGCCACGCTTGGCGTTGACGGGCCTGCCTACGACAGGGACGGAATCATCGAGCGAAAGAGGGCGACCCAACCCCTGTCCTTCCCGAGCGCGGGCTGCGTATTCAAGAACCCGGATGGACGGTCGGCCGGCGAGCTGATCGATCGAAGCGGGATGAAAGGTGTAATCATTGGAAGGGCGCAAGTGTCAGAGAAACACGCCAACTTCATAGTGAACCTGGGTGGGGCGACGAGCGCGGAGATCTGCAAGCTAATTGACATTGTGCGTCAAAAAGTGTATAAGGCATTTCACGTTGGGCTTGATTTGGAGATTGAGGTCATCGACGGGTGAAGGAGGGGAAGAGCAGACTCAAAACTGCTTTTTGGCTACTCGGCCTGGGGGGGGTTCTTATCACTGTTGCCATCATCGCCCTATACACACCATGGTTGCCCATCTTTGACCTGCGCGAAGTCGCCGTCTCCGGAAACAGGGAGACGACGGCTCTTGACGTGGCCAGTGCGGCGAACTTGCGTGGCGGTGTCGGTCTCCTCAGCGTGTCTCTCAAAGCGACGGCGAAGCGCGTCTCTGCGTTGCCGTGGATCGAGGACGTCCGAGTCCGCCGGTCCTTCCCGCATGGTGTTCACATCGAGGTCATCGAACGATCGCCGGTAGCGAGAGTGATGCTGACGGGAAGCGCGTGCGCTCTCCTGGGTGAGGGCGGGGTCGTTGTCGCCATCGACTGCAAGGGCCGCGATAGCGCTCCGCTCTTGAAGGGAGTGACCCTGTCCAAGGCAGAGCCCGGGGGCCGTCTCGCGAAGCAGGGGGCCGCGGACCTCATGGACGCTCTCCAGCGGGCAACGCTGGCTGGAGCCGTCGTGCGCGAGGTGGACATCTCCAAGGGGGAGTTGGTGGAACTCGTGACGACATCCGAGACCCGCGTGCGGCTCGGGGCGCTCGACGAGGCCGCAGGGAAGGTTCGCTACCTTGAAGCGCTGTGCCGCGCGGTGAAAGCCGAGCAGTATGAGCTGATCGATCTTCGATTTGGGGGGGAGGCGACGCTTGTGCCTCGGGTAAGGCGGTGAAGAGATGAGGAAAGAGAAGGTGGTCGTCGGGCTTGACGTGGGAACCACGAAGGTGGTCGCGATCGTGGGAAACATTGTCAACGGCACGATCGAAGTCATCGGGATGGGAAAAGCGGAATCTCACGGCCTCGAGAAGGGTGTGGTTGTCGACATCGGGCGAACCATCACGTCGATCCGCAAGGCGGTCGAAGAGGCTGAGAACATGGCCGATGTGAAGATCGAGTCCGTGTACGTCGGGATCGCCGGCAAGCACATCAACTCGATCAACAACAGCGGCACGGTATCGATCAATCGGCCGGATCGCATCATCGCGGAAGAAGACGTGCGACGTGTGGTAGACACGGCGCAGGCGATCCAGATCCCGTCGGAGAGCGAGATGATTCACATCATCCCGCGCCAGTACATCGTGGACGGCCAAGACGGCATCACGGACCCCGTGGGGATGACGGGCACGCGGCTTGAAGTCGACGTCCACATCGTGACGGGCGCGATCACGGCGGTGCACAACCTCGTCCGCTGCGTGGAAAGCCTTGGGATCGGCATTCGGCAGATCGTCCTCGAACCCATTGCCTCGTCACTCGCCGTCCTCAGCTCGGCGGAGAAGGAGCTCGGCGTCGTCCTCATGGACATTGGCGGAGGGACGACCGACATCAGCGTGTTCCGCGGCGGCGACATCTGGTTCTCGAAGGTCATTCCGATCGCGGGCGAGCACATCACGAACGACATCACCGTCGGCCTGCAGACGCCGATCGAGGAAGCGGAGCTGGTCAAGAAGCAGCACGGTACGGCGCTCGTCGACAGCGTAGGAGAAGACGAGAAGATCGAGGTCGCGACCATTGGAGGCGACGAGAAGAAGAGCGTCTCCAAGAAGAAGCTCGCGAAGATCATCGAGCCGCGCGTCGAGGAATTGCTGGATCTGGCGATGCAGGAGGTCGAGGACGCAGGGTATCGCGACCTGATCCCGGCAGGCTTGGTCCTCACCGGAGGAACATCGCTCCTCAACGGCATCACGGAGTTTGCTGCGCAACGCTACGACTTGCCCGTCCGCCGAGGCAGGATCCCGCAAGGTATCCATGGATTGCGCGACATCGTGGAGTCTCCGATTTACGCGACCTCCATCGGGTTGCTTCGCTACGCCGTGGAGATGAAGGACTTCAAGAAGTCGGAGTACTACGATCGGAAGCGATCGTCGTCCGGAGCGACCCTTACGCGGAAGCTTATGGCTTGGTTCAACCGGTTTTTCCGAGGGTAGGTCATGGCTGAGCAGATGAACTTCTCTCCACCGGCACGGTTGATGGTCGTGGGTGTGGGCGGCGGCGGCGGGAACGTCGTGGACCGCATGTTTGACACCTGCGTCCAAGGCGTCGACCTGGTCGTCGTCAACACCGACGCGCAGGTGCTGGAAGTCGTTCGCGCGCACCAGACGCTCCAGATTGGGCGAAAGCTTACCCACGGGCTGGGCGCCGGCGGCAATCCTGAGGTAGGCAAGCTCGCTGCTGAGGAGAGCCGAGAGGAGATCACCGATCTCCTGCACGGCGTCGACATGGTCTTCATCACCGCGGGAATGGGCGGAGGCACGGGAACTGGAGCTGCACCGGTGATCGCGGGACTTGCTCGTGAAGCCGGAATCCTCACCACCGCAATTGTCACGCGGCCGTTCGCGTTCGAAGGCATCGCGCGCGCGCAGAAGGCCGAGGAAGGCATCGCGCGGCTGTCGCAGAACGTGGACGCTCTGATCTGCATCTCGAACGACAAGCTGCTCAAGGTCGCGCCCGCCGACACGCCGATCACGAAGGCGTTCGAGATGGCGGACGAGGTCCTTCGCAAGGGCGTGGAAGGCATCTCGGATCTGATCACGGTTCCGGGGATGATCAACCTCGACTTTGCTGACGTGGAAAGCGTGATGCGCGACGCCGGCACGGCGATGATGGGGATTGGCGAAGGG
>Ga0247841_10011335_pt1 | contig 11878 bp, 16 predicted proteins | sample LaCruzMarch2015__2_FD_192410 | JGI IMG/M metagenome (GOLD analysis project Ga0247841, IMG submission 192410) | Freshwater microbial communities from meromictic Lake La Cruz, Castile-La Mancha, Spain - LaCruzMarch2015_18m | ecosystem: Environmental > Aquatic > Freshwater > Lake | place: Spain...
TAAGTTCCAATCTTGTTCACCAATGAGCCGTCGCTCAATATTGCGTCAGCCCCGCTCAGAAAAAGCGAGCATTCTTTTGCAAAGCTTGCCGCGGCGCTGTCAACAATCAATTTTGTCTTCACGCCTGCCTTTGCCAATTCTGCGGCAGTAATCCTTCCTTGGAAGAGAGGCCTTGTCTCAGTGCAGATTACGCGCTCTATTTTCCCCTGCCTGTGGGCTTCCTTCAAAATTTCCAATACAGTGTGCGAATGGCAGTGCGTGAGCACTTTTGAATTTTCTGGAATGAGCCTTGCCCCGTAGACTGCAATCTTCCTCAATGCCTCCGAGCGGTTTTTTTCGAAAAAGCCAAGCCGCTGCTTCAGCTCTTTCCTCATTTCCTCAACGCTTTCCCCTTTTGAGTGCGCAACATGCAGTGCAATCCTCAATGCAGTCCTGAGCTCTGGCTCTGTCGGCCTTGCGTTTATCAGCTCTTTGACTGCATTCATCAAGTCTGCCTTGAAATGAAGCGCGCTTGAATCATTGAAGCTCTTGAACTCTTCAAGCAATGCCTCGACCGCCTCCTTGCGGACGTTCGAGGCGCCCTGTATTTTCAGGCCTTTAATGTCCTTGACTGTCTTTTCGAAGGATTTTGAAAGCATTTTTTTCCACTTTGATTTTCAGTTTTTAAAGGAAGGACTGCAAGGAATAAAAGGAGTTTTGGCTTATTATACTTGCGGTTATACTGGACGATTGGATGGGGTTGGTTTTTTTTGAAGACAGTAGTCAGCAATGCAATAAAGAGGGCAAAGGAAGAGAGCGCGAGAAAGACTGGAAAGCGCTCTGCGCAAGAAGATGACGAGGAGCTTGTAAAGCTTTTTGAGGCATCAAAGGCAAAAATCCGCGTCATTGGAGTCGGCGGCGGAGGCTCCAACACTATCCAAAGAATGGCTGAGATTGGAATTCACGGCGCTGAAACTTACGCAGTAAACACTGACGCGCAGGCATTGCTCACAGTGAATGCTGACAGGAAAGTCCTTATTGGAAAGCAGCTGACGCGAGGCCTTGGGGCAGGAAGCGATCCTGCAGTCGGGGAAGGCGCTGCAAAGGAAAGCAGGGATGACCTGAAGGACTTGCTTGCAAAATCAGACTTGATTTTCATTACTTGCGGAATGGGCGGCGGCACTGGAACAGGCGCTGCTCCTGTAATTGCAAACATTGCAAAAGAAATAAAGGCGCTCACGATTGGGGTTGTCACTATTCCATTCACTGTCGAAGGCAGGAAGAGAATGGAGAATGCAATGGAAGGGCTGGACAAGCTGCGCAAGGAAGTTGACACATTGATTGTGATACCAAATGACAAGATTCTTGAAATAGCGCCAGACCTTCCTGTGAATGCGGCATTCAAGGTTGCTGACGAAGTCTTGACAAATGCAGTAAAGGGAATAACTGAAATGATCACAAAGCCTGGGCTGATTAATTTGGACTTTGCTGACTTGCGCACAATCCTCTCAAAAGGCGGTGCCGCAATGATTGGGCTCGGGGAAAGCGTCACAGACAAGGCCTCTGACACGCGCGCCCTTGAGGCTGTCGAGAATGCATTGACTTCGCCTCTTTTGGATGTTGACATTTCAGACGCCGCAAAGGCTCTGGTGAATGTTGTGGGCGGAAGCGACATGACATTGAGGGAGGCTGAAATGATTGTCGAGGCAGTTGCCACTAAAATAAACCCCAGCGCGCACATTATCTGGGGCGCAATGATTGATGAAGGATTGCCTCGTTCGCAAGTGCAGGCAATGGTTGTGATTGCAGGGGGAAGATTCCCTTACTTGGATGCAATGATTGCAGGAAAGCAAAAGCACCCCAAGGAAGCAGAGCTCGGCATTGCGTTCACTTGAGTTCCCTGATCGGGCCTGAAGAGGGCAAAGAATAAAAAGCCCAAAACAGCTAACTCTTCAATGAAGCCAGCATTTTTGATTTTGGCTGCCGGAATACTTGCGTTTGCATTCCTTTCAGGATGCGCTGAAACCTTGAACGGCAGCAGCATTGACTCTGCAGTCGAATTTTGCGGAAAGCTCGGGAATGACCAGAGCCAGCATTCATGCTTCATTGGAATTGCGGCTGCAGAAAGAAATCCGCTCATTTGCGCAAGGCATTCAGGCCAGGACTTTCAGGACGTGTGCTTTTCCCAACTGGCCGCATTTTTGAATGACATCAGGCAGTGCGGGAATATAATTGACTCAAACGTGAAGGAAAACTGCTATTACGGGGCTGCTGAAAGCATTGCTGACTGCGGAAAAATAAGCGATGCGGAAATAAGGGAAGGCTGCCTGCATTTCCTTGCAATAAGGAAAAAGGACAGCCAGATATGCGGCTTCATTCCAGCGCAAATACACAGCGAAAAGTGCGTGCAGGATGTTGCAAGCGGCGCCACAACCCATGACTGAAAAAAGGCCCCTGCAAGGCATTGGCTGCCGGAATCTTGTTTAAAAAGTTTTCCTTTTAAAGCTTTAATTACAACTATTTTATTTCACGATTTTTGAAGCATTTAATTGGTTTTGATGTTTATGGTAAATATTGACATAAAGGGCTTTTTGGAAGACACAAAAAGAATCTTCACAATCAGCAAGAAGCCCACAAAGGAAGAGTTCCTTGCAATGCTCAAGGTTGTCGGAATAGGGATAATAATAATCGGAATCATTGGCTATTTGGTTTCTTTGCTGTTCAACAGCGTGGTTTTTCCAGTGCAATGAAAAAACGGGGTTTCTTGGATGATTTTCACAATACGCACGACAGTAAATCAGGAAAGCATGATAATTGACATACTTTCCGACAAGGTAAGGCAGGAAGGCCTCAATATATACTCTTTTGCAATGCTTCCAAGCCTCAAGGGATACATTCTCATAGAGGCTGACAATGAAATGACAGTCAGGAGGGCAATCTCCAATGTGCCCCACATAAAGGGAAAAGGCCTGGTGGGAAGCAGCTTCATGAAAAAGCGCCTTGTGGGAGAGGAAGAGGAAGTTGTCGGCGGAGAAGTGCGCGTTGTCAACATTGAAGAACTAAACACATTGCTTGAAAGCAAGCCTTTGATGAAGAGCATAAAAGTCGGCCAGAAAGTCGAGCTTATTGCAGGGCCTTTCAAGGGAGAAAAGGCGCGCGTTTTAAGGGTCAATGACCCGAAGGAAGAGGTCACAGTCGAGCTTTTGGAAGCCACTGTGAAGATTCCAGTCACAATAAGCGCAGAGCACATTCGCATTATCAAGGAATAGTTTTTGAAAATACTGAATTGGGTGTGATGAAAAAATGTCTGACATTAAAGCAGTAGTTGACGGCGGAAAAGCAACGGCAGGCGCGCCTTTAGGGCCTGCACTCGGGCCTACTGGAGTGAACATTGGCGCAGTAGTCGCAGAAATCAACGAAAAGACAAAGGCCTTTGAAGGAATGAAGATTCCGGTCACAATAACAATTGATGCAAAGAACAAGAGCTTTGAAATAAAGGTCGGAAGCCCTTCAGCCTCTGAACTCATAAAGAAAGAGATCGGAGTATCCAAGGGCGCTGCAAACTCCAAGGCAGAGAAAGTCGGAAACATGACAATCGCACAGCTCAAGAAAGTGGCTGAAATGAAAATGATTGGGCTTTCCTCAAGCAAGCTCAAAAGCGCAATGAACGAAATTGCCGGAACAGCAAGGCAAATGGGCATTACAATTGAAGGAAAAGACGCCAAAATTGTGATAAAGGAAATACAGGAAGGAAAACACGATTCGGCGATCGGGAAAGATTGAAAATGGGGCTTTATTTTAATAGAGCAGCAAATGAAATTAGAGTTTTTTCCCGCGGAAGGATTGGCGCCATTATAATTTGTGCTTTTTACTTTATTCTCATTTCGGTTTTGAAAAATGTTGATGCTAAACTATTGGATATGAGTGCCAATTACTTTTCATTCTTGATTATTGTTTACAGTTTTGTTATTCTGCTGATTCTAAATTTTGCCTATTCGCGACTAATTAGGTTGAAAATATCTTTGGATGAAAAAACAGGCACGTGGTTTTTCGGCTTTCCTTTGCGTGCTTTTTCAAGAAAAGGCAGTGAGCTGGGTGCTCTTGAGAAAATAATTGCAAGGCCTGTTTTGCTTTTTGGAGTTTCTAGATTCTCTTTTGAATTCAAGTTTAAGAAAGAAACATTTGCATACCTTGGCAATACTTCTAAAACAAGCTTCATTTTGTGGTTTTATACCTTGCTTGTCTCTAAAGAAGGTGTTGAAAGCATAGGCAAGTTCTTCAATGTTCCAGTGGAATTCCAGTGACTGGATTTCGCCTTTTGCCGAAGTCAAGCCCTGTTTTTTAACCATTGCTTTTGCATTCTGACTTGATGCAAAAGGCTTACATTGACTCGAATGTCTTCATTTCAATGATAATGGAAGAGATTGGAAAAGGTCCGAGGCTTTTGTTCAAGGAAGCCGAAGAGTTTTTCTTGAATTCCAAAGGCCGCTTTGTGCTAGTGTTTTCCGACTTTGCCTTGAGCGAAATATTCAACCACGCAAAGTGCAGCAAAAGCGACATTATTTCCTTTTTTGCGGAGCGCAAAATCAGCGCAGAGTTTTTTGAATCCTCAAAGGAGGATGGCATCAAGGCGCTGGAGATAAAAAAGCTTGGAATCCACTGGTCTGACGCCTTTCATGCTGCAATTGCCTTGCGGGCAAAATGCGATTTCATAGTCTCTTTCAACGTGAAAGACTTTGCGCCTGCCGGAAAATTAATCCGGACTTTTCAGCCTTTGGAGCTCTTCTAGCCAGCCCTTGCTTTTGAAGAATTCTTCAGCTGCCTTTTCCTTTTCCTTTTTTGAGATTCCCTTTCCGTTCCAGCCTTTGCTCAAGGCCTTTTCAGCAAGCTGCCTGACGCCCTTGCTGAATTCCATTCTTTCAATCTCGGAGACCTTGCATCTTATTGCGTCCCTCACAAAATCGTTCCGTGAACTGTAGACTCCAGACTTTTGCACAATCCTGTCCACATTCTTTATGAGCTCTGGCTCTGCATTCATCACAAACTGCCTCAATGCACCACCTTCATTTTAATAGTAATTTTAATATTAACTCCTTTTAATCCTTCCTTTCCTTTGATTTAAAAACATTTTTTGTCATTATTCAGTTATGCGCCTTGAGACAGAAAGACTGGTATTGCGGCCTTTGGAAGAAAAAGACCTTCCTGATTTGGTGGCGAATGTTAACAACCTGAATGTTTCGAAAAGGCTTGCCGTAGTTCCTTTTCCTTACACTTTGAAGGATGCTGAATGGTATCTCAATCACTGTCTTGAAAAGGCAAAAGATGCCCGGCCCAAGGGAATGGAGCTTGTCATAGAGTTCAAGCCTGAAGGCAAAGTGATTGGAGCGGTGGGCTTGTCAAGCATTGATTATGAAATTAAATCCTGCTCTTTCGGCTACTGGCTTGGGGAAAAGTACTGGCGCCAGGGAATAATGAGCGAGGCCTTGCTCAAGGTAATGGACTTTGCGTTTAACGAACTAAAGCTCAACCGAATGGAGGCTGGAGTTTTTGCCGAAAATCCTGCCTCTGCAATGCTTTTGAGAAAGCTCGGCTTCAAGGAAGAAGGCTTCAAGAGGCAGGCAATTGGCTGCAAGGCCACTGGAAAAGTGCATGACGAGTTCATTTTTGCAATGCTCAAAGAGGACTTCCTCAAGGCAGGCAAGGCCTGAATTTGGCTTTCTTTTAAAAACCTTGCCTTGGAATACTAAAGTATTAATTGCAATTTTTTTGCAACCGCTCACTAATGGTTTTCCCCACGGAAGCCAATTAGGAGGTTTTTTCAAGTGGAAAGAAAGGAATTCATTCAAGCCCTGCAAAAGGTCCGCGAGGCCAATGTCCAGAGAAAGTTTGTCCAGTCCGTAGAGATGGCTGTCAACTTCAAGGGAATTGACTTCAAAAAGTCCGAAAACAGGATTGACGTGAATGTCAACATGCCTTTCAGCACTGGAAAAGGCAATGCAAAAGTCGCTGTCTTTGCAAAGGACAGGAACTTCATTTCAATGATTGAAGGCAAGGTTGCGAGAGTCATTCACGAGGACGAGCTTTCAAAGCTTGACAAGAAGGCTGCCTCAAAGCTTGCTGAAGAGTTTGACGCCTTTTTGGCTGAAGGCCCTGTAATGCTTGCTGTCGGAAAATACTTGGGCCAGACTTTGGCGCCTAAGGGAAAAATGCCAAAGCCAATACAGCCTGACCTTTCAGCGCTTGAAAGCGCCTTGAAGGGAATGAAGTCTGGAATCAGGGTTACAAACAAGAAAGGCCGCTTTTTGCCTGTAGTCCATGTCCTTTTGGGAAAGGAAGACTCCAAGGACGAAGACCTCATTGAAAATGCGCTTGCAGTCTATAACGCGATTGTCGCGAAATTGCCTGAGTCAGAATTGAACATCAGGTCTGTATTCTTGAAAATGACAATGAGCCCTGCCATCAAGGTGGCTGAAGGGGGCGGCAGGAAATGAAGACCCACACTAAGAAATGGAAGCAGGAAGAGCTTGAAAAAGTAAAAAAGCTCATCAGCTCCCATCCAGTAATCGCAATTGCATCATTGCAGGGATTTCCTGCAAGGCTTTTCGCGCAAGTGAGGAAAAAGCTTCACGGAAAGGCTGAAGTTCATGTTTCAAAAGTCCGCGTCATAAAAAAGGCCATTGAGGCCTCAAAGCTTAAGGACTCGAAGCTGCAGGACATGGCTGAAGGCAGCGTTGCAATCATCGGGACTTCAATGAATCCTTTCGAGCTTTTCGGTTTCCTGAAAAGGAACAAGGGAAGCATGGCTGCAAAGCCTGGAATGAAGGCAGAGTTTGACCTTATTGTTCCTGCAATGGACACTGGACTGCCTCCTGGGCCTGCGCTTTCAGAATTGAAGGGCGCCGGACTGAATGTTCGCATAATGGGCTCGACAATTTCAGTTGTTGAGGAAAAAATTGTCACAAAGAAGGGCGATGCAGTCTCTCCTGCAGTCTCTGCAGTATTGCAGAAGCTCGACATCAAGCCAGTAAGAGTGGGCTTGAATTTGGTCGCGGTCTTGGAGAATGGCGAAATTTACAGGCCTGACATATTGGACATTGATTCAGAGCAGACAATGGCAAACATTTTGAATGCCTACAACAGCGCCTTGAACTTGTCAGTGTTTGCGGGAATTTTCAACAAAGTGTCAACTCCTGTAATGATTCAGAAGGCTTTCAGGGAAGCCAAGGCTGTCTCCATAGAGGCAGAGTTCATAGAGCCTGAAACAGCAGGCGACATTCTTGCAAAGGCACAAAGGCAGGCTAATGCCTTGAAGGCCTTGGTAAAGGAAGAAGTTCAATAACATTCATGAGGTGAAACAATGGAGTATGTCTACACTGCAATGCTTTTGCATTCTGCAAAGCACGAGATTTCCGAAAGCGCTGTTTCAGCAGTCCTAAAGGCCGCTGGAGTGGAGTCTGACTCTTCGAAAGTCAAGGCATTGGTCGCTTCCCTAAAAGAAGTGAACATTGACGAGGCAATCAAGCAGGCCGCAGTCGCTCAAGTTGCTGTAGCAGCGCCTAGCGCAGCACCGGCAGCCAAGGCAGAGCACAAGGAAGAAGACAATGCCAAGGCAGCGGAAGCAGCAGCTGAAGGATTGGGCAGTTTGTTCGGTTGAAGGCTGCAAACTTTTTTTCTTTTGGAATAATGCACAGCCTAATGGCTGTGGATTTTGAACAAAGCCCCAGCCTCGGGCATTTTTCAAGCAGCGCGCTGTTTTCCTAGTCTTGATGCCTTTTTCCGAGTTGGTGCATTGAAACCTGGTGCGTTATCTCGCGTTTTAGCGGATCAGGAATTAGGTGCCAGTAGTGAAGCATTGTTTTTGTGAACTCTGTGTTCCATGCTTCATGGGCTACGTTGATTTGCTTTGCCCTTGCAATGCCGTGGTCTGTTGCCATTGCAAAATTGTTGAGAATAAGCCTTGAGATTCTCTCAACGTATCTCTTGTTTTTTGCGGTTTCAGGCAGCCTTTTCATGCGTTCGTTGAAGTGCCTGATAGTCCTTCTGATGAGTTTTGCAACCACAAGCCCTCCGCCTTCCTTTGCCTCTATCTTTTGCAGCCTTCCCCGGCTCCAAAGCATTTCCCTTCTTGTGTGAAGCTCTATTGGCAGGACAGTTTCCCTTCGCTTTATTTGCGTCTTTTTTTTAAACATCTTTTTTCCGCTCTTCTAATAAATCGCTTCCAGTATAAATTCCTGCTTTTTTTCGAATGGCAAGTTTTTTAAACAATGAATGCTTTCTTATCTCATGCCTTCAAAGAGTTCTGCCGGAAAGTCTGAGAGAAAGAAGTTCCTCATGGACTTGTACTGCTTCATAGAGTGGACAAACCAGCTGACTTTCCTCGTGTTCTTCACTGCAATACTGCTTTTCCTCCTCATGCTGATGAACTATTTCCTTTTGATAACCCTGATGCCTTCGCTGCAGAATTCATACCCTTTCCAGGCATTGATAATAGCGCTCATTGCATTCGGCATTGTCCTTACGATTTCAGTTCAGAGAAAGCGCGTCGCCTTTGAGAACCAGCTCAAGAAAGACATTGGATCCATTTAAAGCTCCAAAAACGTTTTTTAAACTCTTCCAGCCCTCATTTTCTCAATGAATCCGAGAGTATTTTTCGCTGCATTTTTCGTCCTCTTGCTTGCTGTTCCATGCCTTGCCGTTGTCGGGCAGTCTTCAATGAAGATTTTTGCAGTCACGACTGAAGGCAACGGGCTTTCGGCAGACCTCATACTGAACATAAACGACGGCTCCGGAAAAGTGTGGAGCTCTGTGGTTCCATTGGTGGGAACAACAACGCAGAATGCCGAGACTGTGGCAGTCAACCTTGCAAAAAGCTATGCCTCTGGAGTGGACTCGCATGATTACCTTTTTGAAATAAAGAGCGACGCCTCTGTTGTTGAAGGCCCGAGCGCGGGCAGCGCAATGGCATTGCTTGTTGTCTCTGCCTTGAAGGACAAGCGCATTCCAAAAGAGGTCGGACTGACTGGAACCATTTCAGAAGACGGCTCCATAGGCCCTGTTGGGGGCGTGTTTGAGAAAAGCAAGGAAGCCGCGAGGATTGGAATAAAGCTTTTCATGATTCCAAAAGGCGAGGCAAAGCAGACAATAAAGCTTCCCGACAGCGTGCAAAGCATTTCCCTGCCCGACTATGCGCTTGAAGAATGGGACATGAAGGTTGTTGAGGTCTCAAACTTGGACGAGGCATTGAAGCTTGCGTTCTCCGACATTGGAAAAATTGACGTCAATGCCTCACAGGCAGAGCCAGAGCTTATTTTCACCCCGTCGCCAATAGCGCAGGCATCTTCTCTCCAGCCATTGCAGAAATACACGAAGAAATACCTGGCTGAAACAAAAGAGCTCATTGCTTCGGCCCGCAATTCGCTTTCAACAACGCTCATCACTGACAATTCAATAATAAACTCGCTCCTGATGCAGCTTGGGGACACTGAATCCGCATTAAGCGAGGCGCAGGCGCTTTACGACAGCAATTATTTGTACTCTGCAGCAAACTATGCATTTCTCGCGCGCGTCAATGCAATGACAATCAAGGACATTGCGGAAAACCCTTCAATAGTCGCTGACAATTCCTCTGCCTTGAATGCAAAGGTTGAGGCCTTAAAGGAAAAAGTCAAGTCTTTGGAGGACGAGATTGACAAGGGAATTCCGGTCGAGGGCTTTGAATGGTATGCTGCTGCGCAGCAGAGAGTCATTTGGGCGCGCGTCAATCTTGAAAGGCTTTCACAGCCGGCAACTGTCATAGTAATCAATGGCATCCAGCAGGATTCCACAGAAACTGCATTGCAGAACGTGCAGGATTTCGAGTTCGCGAGCGAATGGTACAACATTGCCTCAAACTTTTACGAGTTCGGCTCTGAAGAGTCGACAAAATGGGCAGCGCTCAATGGCTTTGCCAAGGAAGCGCTTTCCGCGGAAATAGTCAAGGCAGAGAATTCTCTCTCTGTAATGCCTGCCTTTGAAAGCGAGGATGTCTTGCGAAGATTGAATTCCGCAAAGGTGGAGAAAGAGTACAATTGGACATTGGGAGGGTATTTTGACGCGCTTTCCGCAAATGCGCTCATTGCCGCTGAAAAGGAAGTTGAGGGAAAGGACTCGAACCAGCTTGAGTCAGAGCTTGAGGCAAAAATCCGCGCCCTTGACTCCAGAATAAACGACCTTAATTTCAAGCCAGTGTGGGCAAACTTGTACTTGGACCACGCGCGCTATTTCCTTAACGGAGCGCGCTTTTACCGCGAGAATTCGCAGACTGCAAGAAGCTTTGAAATGCTCAAGTCAGGAATAAGCCTTTCACTGCTTGCGGAAAGCAACATTGAGGCGGCCCAAAAGTCTTTCGCCCATTATTCTGTCATTGCTGATTCAGAGCTTGTCAAGACTCCTGCAAGGCAGCCTTCAGCTCCTGCAAATTCTGGCATTGGAGTGAATGTCAGCATTGTCCCTGAAAATGAATTCATGTATTATCTGGTCATTATTTTGATCATCGGCCTCATTCTTGCAATAATCCTGATTTTGCTGATATTGGCAAGAAAGCATTCTTCAGAAGTGCGCGAGTACAGGACCTTGACTGAAGAGCAGAGAAAGCTCGCGAGGGATTATTCGGAAGGAAAGATTACTGCAGAAGAGTTCCTTTCAGGCTCTGGAAGGCTTTCGCAAAACCTCGGCTCACTGGAGGGAAGGGCTGTCTCAAAGTCAAGGCACACTGCAGACCTGGATTATTTGCATTCAAAAGCGGCAGTCATTGAAAGCTCGCTGAGGCAGCTGAAAAGAAGCTATTTGATGGGAAAAATCCTCGAGTCAGATTACAATTCAGTGCTCTTGAAGATTGCCGGAGAAATCCGCGACCTTGACGATTCCTTGCGCGTCAAAGACGCGCCTTCAGCAAAAGCGCAGGAAAGGCCTGTTCCATCAGCTCCTGCAAAAGAAGAATCAACTTCCCAAAAAAGGCAGAGCGCCGCGCTTTCTGCAATAGCGCGCGAAATCAACATGCCTGCAAAGAGAAAGCCTGCAAAAAAAGCTGCTGGAAAGAAAAAGAAAAGACGCTGAATTCTTTTAGTGATTTTTCATGCCAAAGCAGAACATCAAAAAAATAGTCAAGGAAAGCTATGCAAAGATTGCTAGCTCTGGCTCTTCATGCTGCTCTTGCGGCTGCAAGGACTTGAAGGCAGAGAATGAAAAAATTTCCAAATCCATTGGCTATTCTGACAGCGAAATGAGCTTGGTGCCAGAGGCAAACCTTGGCCTAGGCTGCGGAAATCCGACAGCGCTCGGCGAGATTAAAGAGGGAATGACAGTGCTTGATTTGGGCTCTGGCGCAGGCTTTGACTGCTTTCTTGCCTCCAAAAAAATTGGCGCAAGCGGAAAAGTCATTGGCGTTGACATGACTGAAGAAATGATCCAAGCCGCTGAAGTGAATGCAAAAAAGTACGGCTTCAAGAATGTTGAATTCAGGCTTGGGGACATTGAGGCATTGCCTGTCGAGGATTCTTCAGTTGACATTGTAATAAGCAATTGCGTAATCAATCTCGCTCCAGACAAGCTGAAGGTCTTCAAAGAGGCCTTTCGCGTTCTCAAGAAAGGCGGGGCAATGCTTGTCTCTGACATTGTGCTTTTGAAAGAGCTTTCACAATGGCAAAAAGAGGACAAGAAGCTCATTGCTGGCTGCGTTGGCGGCGCAATAATGCGCAACGATTACATCAAGATTGCGGAATCCGCGGGCTTCAAGGTCAAAGTATTGTCAGAGGACAGGGAAATCAGCAAGCGCCAGTATGAAGGAATTCCACTCGAAAGCCTGAAGATTGAGGCAAGAAAGGCCTTGAATTGATTTGTGCAGGTTTTCAATAATATTTCC
>Ga0247841_10011338_pt1 | contig 11877 bp, 12 predicted proteins | sample LaCruzMarch2015__2_FD_192410 | JGI IMG/M metagenome (GOLD analysis project Ga0247841, IMG submission 192410) | Freshwater microbial communities from meromictic Lake La Cruz, Castile-La Mancha, Spain - LaCruzMarch2015_18m | ecosystem: Environmental > Aquatic > Freshwater > Lake | place: Spain...
ATTCTCATCAATAGTTCCGATAGCAGCCGTCATTTCATCCATATTTCTAAAGGTTGCCTGCCGGAATGGATTTTCGTAATCCTTTTTTCGAGTAATATACACCTGGTCAAAAATAAATTTCTGAATGTCAACTGCTTTATCCAGGCTTGACTTCCATTTAGTTTTTGTGATATATTCTGTTCCGGATAATTCACAAAGGGTTGCAAATGCATGTTTTTGTTTGTCAACAGAATATTTAACCCAAAGATCATCATACCTTTTGTGGATATCTTCCCATGTTTTTAATTTCCCTGAACCAATATCAGACCGAAGTTTATCTACATCTTTTTTTTGCATGATCTGTCCACCCAGGTTAACCCACTCACGCTGTCTTTTACTTTTGAGATCTTTACACATGGTTGAGAACGTAGCCTTTGGATGCGAACTAATGTAAATCATCAGATTTTTCATGGCATAATAGTGCAACATATCCTTATAGGCATGGTAGGCCTTATATGGTTTTAAAATCAGCACTTTTCGTTTGGTATTTTCCATATTTTCACCCAACACTTCAAGGCCATTGATTGTATCTTCTTTACCTGATAATAGATTACGGCCCAAATCAGCCAGATCGTTGTCATTTATTTTTTTGGTTAATTCGCTTTTATCTCTTAAACTTGCTTTTGCTGTCCATATTTCCAGGAGTTTGCAGGCATTGAATATCTCTTCCACAGTATCGGGAGCAAGTGGCTCAAATTCAATCTTCTGAACTTTGTTCATCCGTTTATCACGACTCTGGAATTTCCATGAATTACGGGCTAAAGCATACATATTAAACATCCACCAGAAAGAAGGCATTACTTCCAGTCTATCCTTTGATACATTGTTATTAAGCAGGGAAAAGGGAAGAGGAATATCCAATTCAGCCGGATAATCAGCTTTAGAAAGCAACACAAAAGATGCAAAGCGGCACGAATGTTTCACACTGGTACACAATCCTGGCCAAAACCCCCTGCCTGCCTGAATTTCATTATCATTTGACCTACTGTTATGATTGGAACCAATTGTTGCACCGGCTGCCACATTGCTTTGCCCCAATAATACTGAAGCAACAAGAAAAGAATTATTATGATGCTGCTCGTGAGCCGGAAAAATTAAATTATTCAGTACTTCACAACATGAAATAGTCGAATTATCACCTAAAAATGAGTGGATTAACCTGGCTCCGTATTTCAGGCTGGAATTATTACCCAGAATAAATTTTACAGCCTTACTACCGTAAAATATATGACAGCCATAACCAATGATCCCGTTGACCAATTCCACCCCTTCTCCAATTTGTGTAGGTTCATCTTCAGAAGAATTAATAGTCAGGTTTTTTAATTTATTTGCCCCCTTAATGTAACAATATGAACCAATCTTGACATCCTTTAAAATAAGCGAATTCTTTATTACACAATGATTACCGGTTATGCCATAATAACCACGACGGTTATCAGTACTGTTTTGTGTTATCCTTTTAAGGTTTTCCTGTAAAAGTTTGTCATCAACATACTTTGCCCACAGATAAGCATCTGCTGTGATCATACCATCAAAAGGAAGGACTTTCCGGCATCCTGTTTCATTCATCAGATCAAGCCAGGTCCGGACATTTTCCGGTTCACCTTCTTTAATAATTCCATTGCCAAATTTAGCGTGATCTGTGTATGCATTTCATGAATATTTAACAATATGCAACGATCACCAATAATATAATGAGCCAGGTAATGGACATCATGAATAGCAACATCATCACCTATGTCACAGGAAATAATAAGACTGTCAGTAATTCCGGAAGGCACTCTCAGGTCGTGATGCTGAAGAATTACGTTCCGTAAACATCCAATTCTGACAAGGCCGAAAAATCTTGTGTTTTTAATCTGATCCGTATCAAACTGGTCTGTAACCAATAATTCATCCCAATTATCGGCAGTGTTATCGTTTTTTACAAGTCTTTCAATCTCATCCGATCGCAGGTGTCTCCAACCTGATTTTGGAGGGATGGTCTGTTTGTTTCGTTGATAGTATTCATCTTTATCTTTGGGTAGATATTCAAAAGGAATAAAATTCCTGCCTATGTTTTCCGGGGGTAATATTAATACTTTATCCATAGTATAGTCAAATTTGTAATAAAATTCCCTGTTTTCTATCATTCAACACCTGCACTATATACATTAATGCTTCGGGTAAAAATATATAAAATGTCTGTTTGCTTTGGCATCAAATGTAAATAATCTGAATAACAGAAAAAATTTTTTTAATATTTATGTTTCTCAAATGAGATTACTCCATACTCTGACCGGATATTCAAATCCGCCAGTAAAGGCAGGTTGCGGGCTATGTATTCAATATAACTTAGATCCCTAACGAAAAAACCATTTTGGGTTTGCCGCTGTTACAAAAAAACTAATTGATCTGCTCGTCAATCCATGATTCATGAGAATGCAGAATCTTCCAGCCGCCTTGCTCTTTTTTCCAGATCATCGTAAAAACATGTTTGGACTTAATATCTTTTCCTCCTGTCAACCACATCTCCGACTTTTCTTCACTCGTCATTAGTGCCAGGTCCGGAGTAAGCGCGGTGACCCGTACTTCGACAGATTCAACTTTCTGTCGTTCCCTCTGCGAGAAATAATTTTTTATTAAATCAACCCATGCACTTCGTGTGGCATAATAATCTGTACTGACGATGGCTGATAAAAACTCATCCTTGCTATAATTCTCAGACCATTCCTCAGCATTCTTTTGGTTTAATGCAGAGACCAGTTTGTTGAACTGTTCTTTTACTTCTTTCTTAACCGCTTCTTTTTCAGCCTCAGTCAAGGTTTGTTGTTGCTTTTGGCAACCAAAAAGAAACACTAAGAAAATAACAATTAAGCAGCGAAAAAACGATTTCATAATAGACCCCTTTTATTTTAAATTTATAGTTCATTTATTATTTAACTACATCATTACTAAATAGACTGCAGTTTTGCAGCCTGTCACCCATTTGTCTTTTGTTTAAAATTGTTTCCCAAAACATTAATTAATATGCTCTTTTATACTGCCAACCATTTTTATCCGTAAATTTACATGCCTAAAAATAAGTAATAAAAATGAAAAATTTATTAAAATGAAAAATTTTAAACCAGTAGCAAAATTGTTATTGTTAATCTTATTGCTCTCTTTTTCTTTTACTACAATAATTAACGGACAAGCCACAACAGTGACTATTTTACAGAGTAACGACACTTGTGCTATGTCTGGTGACATCAATGTTCCTGTAATAATTGTAAAAATTAACGTGCAGCCTGGGTCCTCTGATTCTCTTTCATCCCTGACTTTATCAACTGCCGGCTCTACAGACGCTCTGGTGGATATCGCGCAGGCTAAGGTGTTTTTTACGGCAAACTCCGGCACATTCTCAACTGCCAATACCATTGGCACAGAGGCAAGCCCTTCCGGAGTCTTTTATGTGGTTCCTGCCACCCCGGTTTCACTTAATAGTGGCGACAATTATTTCTGGGTAGCTTATGACGTTAGTTTGACTGCCATAACAGGGGATGTTTTGGATGCGGAGTGCCTTGGTGCCGGTCTTATCATTCCTGTTATAACAGCGCCTCAGGGTAATATCGTTATTGGTTGTTCAAACCGAATAGAAAGCCTGTCGGGCGCTGAAAATGTTAATATTTTCCCGAATCCATTTATTAATAACCTGAATCTTGTCACTGAAAAAAATGAAACGACGGAGATTGTTATTTTTGATATTGCTTATAGAATACTATTACAACAGGAGTTTATCAGCACTGTTTCATTAAATACCGAACGATTGGCAAAAGGTATATATTATTTCGAAATGAGATATAAAGACGAGGTGTATATGAGAGGAAAAGTGGTGAAAGAATGAAGTGTGTCAGAACCGGAATGGTATACACTATTATCCATGATTGAAACAATCCAGATAAAATATTAATATGGAAGCAAAACAGGATTTAAAACTTGCAGTAATAATTGATGCTGACAACGTACCTTCCTCTAATGTGAAAGGCATGATGGAAGAAATTGCAAAATATGGAGTACCAACATTTAAGAGAATATACGGGGATTGGACAAAACCGAATATTGCAGGATGGAAAAGTGTCCTTTTAGAAAATGCGATTACTCCTGTTCAACAGTATAGTTATACTACCGGAAAAAATTCGACTGATTCCGCGATGATAATAGATGCAATGGATATCTTATATACTGGCAGAGTCGATGGGTTTTGCATTGTATCAAGTGATAGTGATTTCACAAAGCTTGCAATCAGATTAAGAGAATCAGGAATGAAAGTATTTGGTTTTGGGGAGAAAAAAACACCCAATCCTTTTATTGTTGCATGTGACAAGTTCATATATCTTGAGATTTTAAAGAGTAAGATTTTAACTGAAACCATTGAGGCACGTACACCAAAAAATGCCGAATCCATTGAACAGGAAACGGTTCAGAAAATTGATAAAGAAATAGTGTCTTTAATTTCTTCAACAGTAGATGACATTGCAGATGAAGATGGCTGGGCATTCTTAGGTGATGTCGGCAACCTCCTGATCAAAAAAAGACCTGACTTTGACCCGAGAAATTATGGATTCGGGAAACTTACACCTTTGATTAAATCGCTTAAAGATAATTTTGATATTGATGAACGGGTAACTGAAAGAGCATCAATAAAACTTGTTTATATAAAGACAAAAAAATGACAATGCACGATCGGGTAGGCGGCTGACGTTCGCCTGACAATATCACGTCCGAAGTATTTGCCTGTTTGAAAGCGTCATAGTTTAATTAATATAAATGTATTCATTATTCTGTCAGACTCTGTTTTTATTATATATATTCCACCCTGAAGATTTGAAATATCTATTTTACACAAATTGGTGTTATTAAAGATCTTATTGACCAGAACTTCTCCCAATTTATCAATGATCTGAATTGCAATATTATTTTCAATTATTTTATTGCTCTCAATAAAAATAATGTCTTGTGCAGGATTAGGATATGTAGTTATAAGATTACCAGAAATATTTTCCGTTCCTGCTGTTTCTGTAACATAGGTTTGAAAGTATAAATCATCGCTTGGATTTCCATATAACCCAGGGGCATAACCCCGTCCTCCTGAATATGTATCACCACCGGAGTTATACCATACAAAATTAATAGGAATATTAAATCCTACATCACATATCTGGCCTGCGATTACAGATAATTCCAGAGTGTATTTATTACCGCTGGTAATTTCGGCAGGTGGATTAAACACAATTGGATAATAATTACGGCTGTATGGTAAGTTCATGATAAGGTTCTGTGAACTTAATAATGCGCCTGTCAGACCATCACCCTCATAAATTTTTGCAACAAAGGCTATGGTATCCAAATCAGCATTAAACGGACAATACTGAGCAGAAACATCAACATATATGTTGCATAAGCTTCCACTTAACCCGGCAGTAAATGATTGTGCGACCAATGAGGATTCGTCAGCTGAATAAGCAGTCTGTTCTAATCCTGTATGATTTTGATCCAGGGTTTGCGAGATGCAGGTTAAAGAAATATTTGCTATGACAGCAGTCAGTAAAAATTTATATTTCATTTTTGTAATATTTAATAACACATATCCTTATCCAAATGATGTGCTTATTTAATACACATCTTCTTTTAACCATGTAACAATTTGTTTCATATTATATTCGACATAAATATATAACAATTAGATCCGGTGAAAAAATAATCTGCAAATGCCTCATTTTAATCTTTGAACTGGCAGCAAAGTGATCAATAAGCCGGAACTTGCGGATAGTTCATGCATACTAAGATATTTAAAATTTGCCTCATATAAAAATCGGTGTTACTTTTTAAAAATAAAATATACAGCAAGTATTAAAAAGACAAAACCAATTAAATGATTTAATTTAAAAGTTTCATTCCGGAAAAAAATTATTGTGAACAGTGCAAAGACAGTCAATGTAATTACTTCCTGAATTACTTTCAACTGCCATAAATTAAATGGTCCGCCGTTATTATGGAAACCTATTCTGTTTGCAGGTACCTGAAATGAATATTCAAAAAGAGCAATTCCCCAGCTTATGAAGATAATACTCACTAATCCCAGATTGCTAAATCCGCTCATTTGCTTAAATTTTAAATGTCCGTACCAGGCAAATGTCATGAAGGTGTTCGACAAAACAAGAAGTCCGATTGTGAGGAGTGCTTTTTTCATCTGATAAATAATTTCAGTTATTATTGTCATAGTTTTCTGTAAAGTAAAATGCTGTACCTGTACCAGGCTGGCAGTAAACCCAAATTCTGCGATCATACAATTCCAGGTATGATTTTACGAAGGATAAGCCCAATCGGCTTATTTATAGCGAATAAGAGTTACAATTACTGAAGTACATATTTAATCAATTTGTGTTAAAATTGCCACATAGTTTTTCCCGTATTTTTTTGCGCATTTTGGACATGTTGTATACCACATAAACCACTTTTTTATGCTTTGTCCTTTCAATTTAATAATGCCTTCGAAGTCCTTACACCATTTTCCTGTATCCTTGAAAGGTCCTTCATAAACTTTGCTGTAAAATGTTCCGCTCAATGTAGTGTTCTCCTCACCCGGTATTTCCTTGTTTACTGCAAGATAAATATCCATATTCCATTTGGATGTATGATTGGAAAGGCATAGCCAATCCGGGATATCAGCCCCAGCCTTTTTGATTTTTGTATCAAGCCTTTTCATTACACTGCCAAAATTAACCGGCATATAAAATAAAGTAAAAACACTTTGTTTAATAAAATATTTATTTTTCCATTCCAAGGTTTTGTTATCCCATAGTACCGGATTAAATTCCGGGCAACATGTTGAATTTGATACCGATTGTGTTTCCATAATACCCTCCTGTTTATCAGTTTTTAAATGATTAATTAACAATATCCTTTTATAATAACATCTTACGTTTGCCTCATTTCTGCTGACATGCCGCAAGCATATTTACCCTGGGTTCTGGTAGCGGAAAGGGCATGTAAAAATAATTAAAAAATTATTTTTGAATCTTATAATTGGATCCGGCAGACCATATTTCACTCTAATACTTCTGAGACAGGTTCTCCTGAATACGCACTATCTGCAAACAGTTCCTCATTTTTATCTGTCGGTTCCGGCAAATCTTCCAGTACCTGTGAATCATGCACAGATGCATCAGTGGCTTTGTATTTTGTTATCAGTTTACTTTTTTTATCGCCTTTTACATGATTCTTGTAACTATAGAAACTAACATATCTCTTATTCAATTGAAAAATCAGTAACTTTGCAACATGATCAACAAAGAGTACATATTAAATATATTAACATCCAACAAGTTAGAATTATTTGAAAAGTATCCCTTAAGTTCACTATGTCTGTTTGGTTCATTTGCAAGGAATGATTTCAGGGAAGAAAGTGATATTGATATACTTGTAGATTTTAATGCTCCGGTCGGTATCAGATTTATTGATCTTGCCGATGAGCTTGAAAACATTCTCCACAGGAAAGTTGACCTGGTTTCAAAAGGAGGAATCAGACCAAAATATTTTAATGAAATTAAAAAGGATCTAATTTATGTCTAAACGGCAACCTGAACTGCTTCTTGAGGATATTCTTGAATCAGCGGGAAAAATCCTGGATTTCACTAAAGGAATGACTTTTATTGAATTCTCTGATGATATAAAAACCATTGATGCAGTAATCAGGAATTTTGAAATAATCGGGGAAGCTGCCAATCTGTTACCCGATGAATTCAAAAATGCCAATCAGCAAATTGAATGGCACAGAATAAAAGGGTTTCGCAACCGTATTGTACATCATTATTTCGGAGTTGACATTCAAATTGTATGGGATATTATTCATGCTCAAATTTCAGACATAATCCGTGATATTACAAATTTGTTGCAGAAACATTAAAGCATTACTGACATTTATGTTATTGTCCTAAAAACGGGTTTTAACATTAATAAACGTTTATTTTTACTGGTACAAACGGATATTAACGTTAATACTTACAAATATAAATTTTTGATAACCGTTTCTCCCGGTTAAAACCGTCTTTCAAAAATCTTTACTTCCGGTTTTTTACTTCTGAAATTTCATAGAGGTGTGTTGTGTTAAAAAGTGTGTTTATATACATTAACACCCTCATACAGATCGTGTTAAGCTTAACACAAAGTGTGTTAACACACTAACACACTTGATTTTTAACCACATACAAGTTTGTACATTTTGTTATCACCACGGTTGACCAGAATTTTCTGCTGTTGGTAATATTCTAAAAATTCCCTGCACCGGTTACTGCCGATTTTTACCCCCTTCCTTGCTAATTGCTCCCTGATCAGATCGTGGAATGTACGAGCTGAGCAGTTATCGTTAACCGGGAAAATTTCCTTCAGCATGTCCATGTGAAGCTGTAAATCATATTCCGAAGGTGGTTTGTCCCTGTCCCGGGACAGGCTGGTAAAGGTGTCCGCAAGTTCCGGGACGCTATCCCTGTTAATGGTAAAAGCAAATGGTGAGAATTCCCGGTCACGCATGATCTGGCATTCCAGAATTTGTGTCTCAAAATGTGTATCAAATGAAAAAGCCACCTACGCTTTATACTTCGTAAGTGGCTGATTATCTTGTTGTCCTGCAAGGAATCGAACCTTGACTCTTCTGATCCAGAGACAGACGTGTTGCCAATTACACCACAGGACAATTTGGCTGCAAAGGTAAAACTTAGAATGAATTTAAAAAAACTTTTTTCCTGAATTAATTATCCGGAAACTTTTTTCTCAGCTTTTGCCCAGGAATCTTTTAAAGGAACGGTGCGGTTAAATATCAGTTTCCCGTCTGTTGAACCGGTATCCTTACAAAAATAGCCAAGCCGTTCAAACTGGTAATTCGACATCGGAGCGGCATCTTTCAGGGATGGTTCAACGTAACATACAACTTTACGCAGTGAGGCGGGATTAAGGTTCGACCTGAAATCTTTTCCTGCTTCAGTTTCTTCCGGATTTTCTTTTGTAAACAGACGGTCGTAAAGACGTGCTTCAGCCTTTATTGCATGTTTTTGCGATACCCAGTGTATGGTTCCCATTACCTTCCTGCCATCGGGTGATGATCCTCCTTTTGTTTCCGGGTCGTAAGTACAGCGTAATTCCGTTATTTCACCTTTTGCATCTTTTAAAACTTCCCTGCAGGTAATGTAATAAGCATAACGCAAACGAACTTCATTCCCTGGCGATAAGCGGAAAAACTTTTTCGGTGGGTTCTCCATAAAATCATCCTTTTCTATGTATAAAATCCCGGAAAAAGGGACTTTCCTCTTACCTGCTTCAGGGTCTTCCGGGTTGTTGATTGCTGCAATCAACTCCTCAAAGTTATCAGGATAGTTTTCAATAACCACCTTCAGGGGATTAAGAACCCCCATTACACGCATGGCGCGTCTGTTAAGATCTTCACGCAGGTAAAACTCAAGCAGGGACACATCAATAACATTATCACGTTTGGCAACACCTATTGCATCGGCAAAATTCCTTATCGATTCTGGGGTAAATCCTCTGCGGCGTAATCCGCATATTGTCGGCATACGGGGATCATCCCAGCCCTCAACATGACCTTCCTGCACCAGTTCAAGCAGTTTTCTTTTACTCATCACCGTGTAGGTCAGATTCAGTCTTGCAAATTCGATCTGCTGAGGGACAAATATCTCCAGTTCCTTTATCAGCCAGTCGTATAAGGGGCGATGCACCTCAAATTCCAGCGTGCATATCGAATGAGTAATACCTTCAATAGAATCTGACTGTCCATGGGCAAAATCGTACATCGGGTAAATACACCAGTTATTTCCGGTGCGGTGATGTTCAGCATGTATTATCCGGTAAATCACAGGATCGCGTAACAGCATATTGGCTGACGACATGTCGATCTTTGCCCTGAGTACTTTTTCGCCATCCCTGAATTCACCTTTCCTCATTCTTTCAAACAGATCAAGATTTTCCCCAACAGTCCGGTTCCTGTAAGGACTTTTTGTTCCTGCCTGTGTTATAGTACCACGTGTTGAGCTTATTTCTTCAGCGGAAAGATCGCATACATATGCTTTTTCTTTTTTTATAAGATTTACAGCATAACCGTACAACTGTTCAAAATAATCTGATGCATAAAATTCCCGGTCGCCCCAGTCAAAACCAAGCCAACGTACATCTTCCCTGATTGAATCAACATATTCCACATCCTCCTTAACAGGATTTGTATCATCGAAGCGAAGGTTGCACAAGCCGTTGTATTGCTGTGCAAGTCCGAAATTCAGGCATATTGATTTGGCATGACCGATATGCAGGTAACCGTTTGGTTCAGGAGGGAAACGTGTATGTACACGCCCGTTATGTTTACCTGTACGGTTATCTTCTTCAATTATCTGCTGAATAAAGTGCTGGGGCTTTAAGTCCTTTACACCGGATTCTTTGATGTTGTTGTCGTTCATTTTTCTTTTTGTTATCTTATCAATGTAAGAAATTAACTGTAATTATTCCGTAATAATTTATAAATCATAATAATTATGAAAGTATTTCAAGATTTTATAAAAACTGCAAAGTTAACAGTCGGTGCATAATAATTATTATTGCATTTAATAAACCTCAGAAAACCATTTTTGTTCCACCAAATAAGTCTTTTCCCCTGATGAAGTTAAAAATGTTCCTGCCTGATTTAATAATTTATATCCGGGCCAACTTCAAAAATAATATTTACCGGTAATTCTTACATTTGCCCTGAAATCATTTTATCGTTACGCAAATCAATTAATATTAAATTCATTTATGAAAGCAAAAACAGTTATTATAATGCTTGTTGTCATCACGGTAGTTAATGCCTGCAAAAAGGACAAAGTTGAAACCACTCCGTTTTTTCCTGCCGAGTTAGCTACAGTAAAAACTGCCCTGGCCGCCTCATTCGACAGTCTGAACAATTCCCTTTCTGTTGCAACAACACAATTTGCACAGACAGGTATTGACACAACAGCCATAAGAAGCAAGCTGTTTGAATTGTACAACAATTTTTCATTTACAAAAGAATTCAGCTTTATCACCCTTCAGGGAATAATGCAGCTCATTGAACCTGCTGTTTATTATTCTTACCAGGGATCGGATATCAGTGCACAATCCTCAGTGGTCAGCGCATTTCAGACAAAGCTGCCGGTACTTAGCAATGCATTCATATTGTTGGAGGGTTATCAGGCTACGATTGACATACATCCGATTGTTGCTGACGACCAGTTACTTGGTGCAATAAGTGCAGTAATTGCACCTGAAATACTGCTTGGTAGTATAATTTTGCCTATTGTTCAGGATGTGGAATTTGAGATATGGGTCATGGAAAAAAGCGGCATGGTGCTATTCGATCAGGATGCCGGGGAGATAGGCCTCAATGTGCTGACCGACCCGTTGTATGCAGACTTTACCGAACTGATTGCAGCATGTCAGCTGATGGCCGAAGTACAAACAGGAGAAACTACCTATTCATTTTTCCAGACCGGTACAGCTTCTGTTGTTACAAAGAAAACTTACTGGAATACTTTTTCTATGCATGGTAATGAATGGAAGATTGTATGGGTAATTCCTGTATAAACCAAAGTTGGATTACCTGATACAGCAATCCGAACAGTACATTAACCAACTTTTAGCAAGCATATTAGAACGATTATAAACAGATCATGAAAGAAATACAACTTTCAGAAAAATACCGGTCGTCAATGAAAAAGTACTGTTTATCAAAATGTGTTTTGACCGTATAAAAACTGAATTACATTTGTCACAATATAAAAATCAGGGAAAATGAAAAAT
>Ga0247841_10011339_pt1 | contig 11876 bp, 11 predicted proteins | sample LaCruzMarch2015__2_FD_192410 | JGI IMG/M metagenome (GOLD analysis project Ga0247841, IMG submission 192410) | Freshwater microbial communities from meromictic Lake La Cruz, Castile-La Mancha, Spain - LaCruzMarch2015_18m | ecosystem: Environmental > Aquatic > Freshwater > Lake | place: Spain...
TGACGCGCCCGGTTTAGGATTCGACAACAGGGGGATTGCATTGGCGGGCGCCAGCGCCGGCGGACATCTGGCATTACTCTATTCGTATGGTTACGACAGCCTCAGGAAAGTCAGAGCAGTGATATCCATGGCAGGGCCTGCCGATATACTTGCAGCTGATTTGCTTGCCGTTCCTGGCATGAAAAATATGTTAGGGATAGTGGTAGGTGATACAGACCGCACAAAATGGGATAATGCCAACCCAATATATTTCGTAAGCACTAACTCAACTCCTAGCTGTTTTTTTCATGGTGTACCCGACAATGTGGTACCCTATACCCAATCGGTAAAATTGCATGAAGCTCTCAATAATGCGGGCGTTCCAAATGAAATTTATCTCTTTGATGGCAGCGGGCACGGATTTTCGGATCCGGATTTGAAAACCGTTTTGGAAAAATCATCCCTGTTTTTGAGAAAGTACTTTTAAATAAGAGTTCCGTCTAAGATATGTTGCAATGGAAGAATTAAACATATTCCTTTTCAAATTGTTATCATTATTAAAATTATTCCGGTAATGAAACTCTATTTTATAATATTGTTCAGTACCTTTTATTCATGCACAAACAACAAAGCACAGGATACGATGAAATATAATAAATTCACACCGGAAGAAGAAAAAGGGAATACAGATACTGTTTATTTTGCCGGCGGTTGTTTTTGGGGTACAGAATACCATTTCAGGAAAGTAGCCGGAGTCATCTCAACCAGCGTAGGTTTCACGGGTGGATATAAGAATGACCCGACATATCACGATGTTTGCACAGGAACAACAGGACATGCAGAGGTTGTGCAGGTAATTTACGATCCTTCAAAAGTAAGCTTTGAGAAACTGGCAAAGTTATTTTTTGAAATTCATGATTTTACACAAACTGACGGGCAGGGCCCGGATATAGGTGAACAGTACAGAAGCGAAATTTTTTATACTAAAACAGAGCAAAAACTGATATCCCGGCAGCTGATGGATATACTTATAAATAAAGGGTATATGGTTGTAACCAAGCTCAAGCCAGCGGGTAAATACTGGATAGCCGAAAATTACCATCAGGACTATTATGAGAAAAAGGGAAGCAAACCTTATTGCCATGTTTACAGAAAAATATTCTAAGGATTGATTTCCCTACCATTGGATAGCGATTGTTGTACTAATAGAAATAATTAATAATTTTGATTATTCATTAACAACAAACACATGAAGAGAATAATATATTTTCTTATACATGCAGGATTACTGTACCCGGGCAGTTTGATGATGGCTGGGAATAAATACAGTCACCATCCTCCGGTGAATTTTACAGAAATTAAAGCAGACACTACTTTTCGCAATTTGACAGTAGTTCAGGCTGATTCGTTGATTGATTCCAACGTATTTAATCCAGATTTCAGGATTATTGATGTTCGCACTCCTTCGGAATACGGGTCAGGACACCTTGAACATGCAGTTAACATCAATTTTAATGCAGCTGACTTCGATGCTTCGCTTGACACCCTTGATAAGACTAAGGTTTACCTCATTTATTGCCAGTCAGGAGGGAGAAGCGGACAAACATTTACAAAAATGAGAGCCAAACATTTTGTAGTGGTCTATAATATGCTGGGTGGATTTTCCGCATGGCTGGCAGGAGGATATCCTTATGTTACCAATACAACCGGAATCGAAGATGAAACTACCGTTTCTGCAGGAGTAAATGTTTACCCGAATCCCGCGTCGCAATATTTTTATATCGAAACGAGTGATATCTCTCCTGAAAATACTCTTGTAGAAACTTTCAACCATACAGGCGAAAGGGTGACAACTGAACACTTTAACTACGGCAATAAAATTCGAATTGATGCAGGAAAATTAATACCGGGAATTTACTTCTACCGTTTAACCCGGCAAGCGATGCCGGTTTCAATCGGGAAAATTCTAATAATAAAGTAAATCTTTACTTCTTCAGTCTTCTGTATTCTGTATTCTGTATTCTGTATTCTGTATTCTGTATTCTGTATTCTGTATTCTGTATTCTGTATTCTGTATTCTGTATTCTGTATTCTGGCTTTTTACTTTTGTCTTTTTCCTTTTTCCTTTCTCCTTTTCCCTTTTACCTTTTCCCTTTTCCCTTTGCTATTTATCTTTCTTCTCTTTTCTCTTTTCGCGTAGTTCTTTCATCAGCAACCTTCTGAAGTTTTTTTCAGCATCATAAAGCTTGGCTATTTTCTTTGAGGGTAAAATTTGTTTGAATTTTACCAGATACTCTTTCCTTAAGTCAAGCATTTTCTGAGCCTGGATGATCTGCTGGTCAATTAAATCTGTGGCTTGCTTTTCTGTAAGCGAATCTGTAAGGATTTTCCGGTATTTGGATACTGCAGCCTGATTGAGTTCCTTTTTCCTGGCTTCAAATTCGTCATATACAGGCCAGAAAACCTTTGCTTCTTCTGTAGTCAGGTTCAATTTCCGGGTGATAAACGCCACCTTCATCGCTTCAATATTTTCTTTTTTATGCTGTTTATCGGGCTTTTGTGATTTCCCTCCGTGAAACATTTGCGCATTGACACTGCTGCATAGTATTACCATTAAAACGGTAATCATGACATTCCTGAAAATAAACTTTTTTGTTTTCATTATATTAAAAATTTAGTTTACAAATCGTTATAAAAAGAATCCGCTTCCACATCATTATCGAGGTAGTTGATGATATCGTCAGTGCTGATATCCGCATTAAACTGAATCTGATCTTCCTGTCCGGGCGAATAAAAAGAAGATGTATCACTTTTTTGAATTGTGTCGTTAATTAGAGGGATCATCTGGTTGTTCCGAATTTGATTACTTGCGAGAGAAGAAGTGGGTTCCCTGTTAATAATTATTCCTTTAAAAACAAAAACAGAGGAGATGGCCAGGACAACAATACCTGTTAAATATAGCACTGCAACTGTATGTTTGTTTAAATATGCTTTCAGTGATACAATCAGTGTCACTTTTTTATCCGAACCGCATCTTTTCATTACCGTATCTGAAAGCCCTTCAAAGTAGTTGTCAGGAACAATGAAAGGATTAGTATTTTTTAAGCAGTCAGGAAAACGGACTTCCGGTACTTCTTTAAGTTCTTTATTAAATGATATTTTGTCTTTCTCTTTCATTGGGATAAGAATATAGGTTTGATTGTAAAAAAGAGGATTGGTTTAATTCTCTTTTAAAAAACTTTCAATTTTTTTTACGGCTATATGAAAAGAGGCTTTTAATGCACCTTCCGATGTTCCTGTAATTTCCGATATTTTACTATAGGGCATTTCTTCGAAATATCTCATATTGAACACTATTCGTTGCTTATCGGGTAAGATAAGCAATGCTTTCTGAAACTTTTTCCAGGCTTCGTCCCCGCTAAAGAAGTTGTCGTCGGTTAACGATTCGGAGAGTTTTTTCTTTAATGAATTAAATGTAAGAAGGCACTGGAGTTTCTTATTTTTCAGGAAAGAAAGCGATTCATTGACTGCAATGCGATAAATCCATGTATAAATTTGTGAATCGGCTCTGAATTTCCCGATATTTTTCCAGACTTTAATAAAAACATCCTGAACGATATCATCGGCATCCTCGTGAATGATTACAATCCTGCGTACAGTCATGTATATCGGCCTCCTGTATTTCTGAACAAGGAGATTAAACCCGTAATTTCGTGTTTCCTCCCTGCTGATTAAATCCAGAATTTCATTATCTGAAATTTCTGCCATCATTTATACATCTTGACATTGACCGTTTTACCCGGGTCAATATTGAAAGAGCGTTCAACAGTATATGCGGATTTACTGGCATATTTCGAACGAAAAACAATACGGTATCTTCCGGGTTGAAGTACAAGCGATTCGATGGTTTTCTCGTCCTGAAGGTTATAGATCCATTCAAGTTTATTGTTGCGTTCAACGTAAAGGCTTCCGTATCCGGATACGGTTTTATCAATCACAACTATACCCGGTAATGGTATTTCAACTGTTGTGGTTTGGCTTTGTGAAATATCAACGTTTCTTACTTTTATTCTCGGTAAGCACAAGACCTCAAGATCGTATTTCCCGATGATGTATTTTTCTGTCTGGGTGAAGTTCATAACATGAATAGTCTCTGTAGAGCCGCTTAACCTTACAATACACAGAAGGTTTTCCATATTTTTTATATTGCCTCCCATTATTTTCAATTTCATAATTCCCTGTGGGGCATCAACTGGTATCGTGGTATGTCTTCCGGGAGTTAATGATACACTGTCTTTTCTTACGGGAGGGATGGTATGCACAACAATGTCATAATTAAGTAAAGGGTCAATGACCAGCGTATCGGGCAAGCCCCTGTTGTTGAGTGTATGAATAAAGTTGTACTTGATAAGTCCTGAGAAATTATCGTAAAACGTCATATTAACGTTTGTTTCTGTAGGGTTACCCGACTGGTCAAGCAGATTGACCTGTGCCGTAGTCGAATTAAGTGCCTGCGAAATAACCACATTCAAAGCATTGCGGAATTCTATTTCGCTTGATGCGTCAAAATACGTTCCCACACAATCGAATGCATCCTTGAAATTTTTACCTATTCCTATAATAAAAGGTTTAAGAATAATGCCTTTCTTTTGCAGTGCAACGGAAACGGCACAGGGGTCACCGTTACATTCTTCAATGCCGTCGGTAATCAGTACGATGATATTTCTGCAATTATCACAAGGCGGAAAGTCACCTCCTGCCAGTTCCAGCGATGTAGCTATAGGGGTTGTACCACGAGGCGTCAGGTATTTAAGTGTATGCTTCACTTTAGCGTAGTTATTGTCTGCAAAAGGCACCTCGAGTTTGCTGTCGTCACAGTCCTGCGGAGGAAAGTTTTTCTGATGACCATAAACCCTCAGGGCAATCTGCAGATCAGGGGTGTCTTTTATGCTGTCGAGCAGGTTAGCCATCAGTTTCTGGGCAATAGTGATCTTGCGGTCGCTTTGCCAGTAGGCATACATACTCTGTGAAGCATCAAAAACAAATAATATCCGGGTAAGCGGGGGCTTTTTCTCGGGCATTTTCTCCTGCTGGGCATATACAGTATTGCAGTATAGAGCGGATAACACGAGGAAAATAAACAGATAAAAGCAAAGCCTGTATTCTTTACACATAATCCCTTTTTTAGAAAATATTTCCCAAAGTTAATAGTAAACGTTATAGGGTAGAATTTATTTGAGAAATTTACCGGAAAAAGGTAACCGGAAAATAACAAAAAGTGTTAACGGATTCTTCATTTTTATCCCGCAAAGATTCTGTATTAGTCAAATACAATGTTGCTGTAATGATCTTTTATAGCTTAATAAAAGAAAAGGTGCAAAGTGAGTAATACTGAAACTTGTCAGAAAGCTTACTTAACTTCTCCCGAGTTTATAAAGCTCCATCATCATAAGCTTTCTCACCATGAATTCCTTCGTCAAGTCCAACTTTTTCTACTTCTGCGTTAACTTTAACAGGAGTAATGATATTGATTAAAACCAACATAAGATAAGTGAAAATAAAAGCATAAATTGAAGCGGCAGCAACAGCGACAACTTGTTTCATAAAAAAGCTTCCTCCTCCGTATATAATGCCGTCAGCTCCGGCAGCATTAATTGCTTTTGAGGCAAAAACGCCAAGGAAAACAGTTCCCAGAACGCCACCAACACCATGAACGCCCCAAACGTCTAAAGCATCATCCCATTTCATTTTATTTTTAAAATAAACGGCAAAATAACAAACTAAACCAGCCGCTGCACCAATGATAGGGGATGCCCATACGGGTACGAAGCCGGCACATGGTGTTATTGTAGCCAACCCTGCTATCGAACCCGTAAGCAGTCCGACAAATTTAGGTTTCCGTTCCCTTATCCACTCCACCATTAACCACGAGATCGTTGCAAAAGAAGCAGCTATATCCGTATTGACAAAAGCCGTGGAAGTAACAAAATCAACGGCAACTTCAGATCCGGCATTAAAACCGTACCATCCGAACCATAATAAACCGCTCCCGATTGCAACCAGCGGGATACTGTTCGGCACAGAGGTTTTATCAACTCTTGCCTTGACATAAAAAACGGAGGCCAGGGCTGCAAATCCGGCTGTTGCATGCACTACAATACCACCTGCAAAGTCAAGCACACCCCATTGTGCAAGAAGGCCGCCGCCCCATATCATGTGAACAAATGGATAGTACACCAGGACTTGCCACACTGTAAGGAAAATAAAATAAGCTTTAAAATTTATCCTGTTCACAAATGCTCCCGTAATAAGCGCGGGTGTAATAATTGCAAACATCATCTGGTAGGCAAAGAAAACAAATTCCGGAATCTTGCCGTTTGAGTACATCGAGTGTACAGATATGCCGTTAAGAAACGCTTTGTGGAAGTCACCTATAACTCCCCCTGCTCCACCGCTAAAGCAAAGAGAGTAGCCAAACAATACCCATAAAACGGTAGTCCAGCCCAAAGAAACAAAACTCTGAATCATAATACCCAAAATGTTGCGTTTTGAAGCTAAACCTCCATAAAAAAACGCCAGAGCCGGTGTCATGAGCATTACCAGACTCGTGGCCAGAAGCATAAACCCCGTTGAACCTGTATCCATAATAAATAAATGTTAAATGATTAAATAATTGAATTTTATTAAATTGTTATTCCAAAAACAAAATAGACATCTGATGATTGTGGATTGAAAATTAATGATGCTTTAACCGGTAATTCAAAATCTTTTGTGACTTTAATTTTCCGATTGCCTGTAAAACCAAGATTCACCACTCCGGGTTTATTACAATAAGCACCCGCCATAGGAGTAACTCCGATAAATAAATCCACACTGTTTTCTTTAATATTGAACGTATAGCCTGCTTCGAAATAGGATGAAAAATACGTCTTATTGGTAGTATCTTTCACCGGATGGCAGCCCCATCGTTTGTCATTTCCGTAAAAGTAAACAGCTCCCATGACCCAAAAAGGAAATTTTCCGCTGGCTTTATATAACAACGAGCCTTCGAAGGTATGAGCTGTTTTTTTATCTGCAAATATAAAGTATCTGTTATCAGGCGATGAAGGGGTGCCATTTACCGAAGGGATATAATAATCTGTAAAGATCAGGGAGAAATCTTTAAAGGAATACTTTGCGTATATATCAATTTCCTTATAGAAGCTGCTTAATGCAATAGCACCCCAGCAACCCACTTCAAAATTCGCAATGGAAAGAGATAAGGTAGGCTGAATGCTCGGGGATTTCCCGTAATCACTTCCCCTCCAGATATACCTGCTCATCAGATCAGCTCCTGCATTTAACCTGATTTTCGATGAGAAGCAATGCTTCCCTTTTATTGAATCATTTACAGGTTTATCCTGAGATTGTAAAGTTTTATTTAATAAGAATAGTGCTGATAATAATATGATACTGCTTTTTACAAGTCCGGACGGCATAGGTTAATTAATTTAAAAACTGCCGCAAAAATAGGCTCTATCTAAATTGCTAGCAATAAGATAATACCTTAATTAATTGTAAGAATTGTTTTGCTCTTATAGGTAATTTACCTAAATAAACATGCGAAAGGATTGAACATTCAGACCTCTATGATCTTGTTTTTTATGGCATAAATGACCATGGCTGCAGTATTTTTCAGTTTCAGTTTTTGCATAATGTGATTTTTATGGGCATCTACTGTTTTTATACTGATAAAGAGTTGATCCGAGATCTCTTTATTTGATAAGCCACCTGCGGCAAGCCGCAATATTTCAATTTCTCTTTGTGTAAGTTCTTCATTCTCCACAAGATTTTCTTCTGCTTTTACCTTTTTAATATAGCTTTTAAGAAAATTATCCAGAACCATTTTACTGAAATATTCATTACCTTCATACAGGGCATTAATCGCATCCAATAATTCTTCTTTGGAGGTATCCTTAGGGAGATATGCTTTTGCCCCTGCTTTTATCGAATTAACAACAAATTCTTCGTTTGTATGCATTGATAAAATCATTATTTTGATATCAGGATACAAAGAAGTAATCTGACGTGAAACTTCTATACCCGACATTCCTTTCATGGTTATATCCACTATAACAACATCAGGGTGTTGGGTTTTAAGCATTTCTAATAGCTCACTTCCACTTGATGTTTCACCAATAATATTAATCCGGTTATTTTCTGATAACAGGGATTTTAATCCATCCCTGAATATACGATGGTCGTCTGCTAAAATAATGTTCATTGTAGTCATCATAAATTGATAGGTATATTAATATTTATCCGTGTCCCATTCCCTAAAGATGAATATATTTTGTATTCGCCTCTGAGCAGTTCTACCCTTTGCTTAATGTTCATAATTCCATTACCGTTAATATCTGTTTTGTCAATATCGAACCCTTTTCCATTATCTGCAATAGTAAGTGAAATAATATTCTGACTGTGAGATATTTCTATTGATGCCTGAGATGCTGCCGAATGTTTGGTAATATTATTTATAGCTTCCTGAGAAATCCTGTACAAATAAATTTGTAGTCTTTTATTTAATGAATCAGGAACACCATCCCAGCTAAATCCAATATTTATACCCGTATTAGCTTCAGTGTCTTTACAAAGATTCTTCAATCCCAGCTCTAATCCGAATGATTCTAAGACCGGAGGCATAAGATCGTTTGAAATATTTCTGATCTCCTGAATAGTGTTTCTTAACAGTTCCTGTGTTTCGAATATTATTTGCCGGCTCTTTTCGGCACTGCTGTCTTTGGTTTGCTCGAGTTTAATTTTTACTGCCAGGATGGATTGCCCCAGGCCATCATGCAAATCCCTCGATAATCTTTGCCTTTCCATCTCCTGCCCATCGATCAGAGAAGTAAGCTTTTGTATTTTCTCTTCTTCAATTTCCTTACTTTGCTTTCTTAGTTTTAGAGACATGTTATTGAATGTTTCGGTGAGCGACCCAATCTCATCCTGTGAAGTTACTGTAAGATGAATGTTATAATTCCCTATCCCTATTTGCTCGCTTGCTTTTTGCAGCATTTTAATCGGCATTGTAATTCTTCCTGAAATAATAAAAGCAAAAATGAATACAATTGCGGCAATAATTACACTTATCAGCAAAATACTATTCCTTATCGAATAAACAGGGATCATGGCTTCCTGCTCATCAATTTCCGCCAGTATAACCCAGTTAAGCCCTTTAATATTCACTTTACTGTATGAACTTAAACATAAAATGTTTCTGTAGTCTTTCACTATATCAAACCCGGTTTTGCCTTCGAAAGCTTTGATTACCGATTCTGAAGTAACTTTAATTTCAAAAATTGCATTTTCTTCGAACCTCGAACTGCTTCTCATCAGATAATCGTCTCCAACAAGGTACGTTTCTCCGGTCTTACCCAGGCCGTTATTCTCAGAATATCCAAACATTATCTTGTTGATAGCTGTGACAGGAATTTCAAGAACGACAAATCCTGTTATCATTTTTGCTTCATCAAAAATCGGGGCACCAACATATATCAATAGTTTTGCACTGGTGAAATCACGAATAATGGTCTTTTTTGAAGAGGATATATCATCACAATAATTCTTCAGATTTTGACCGAAAAAACTATCAGTATCATTAGCATTCTTAGGAACAACCAGCGAGTTGCTTATTTTATATACAAAATCATTCCTGTTGACAATATACAGATGCTTATAATATCCGTATGAACTAATATAATTACTTAAATACGAATTATACTGAAGCTTATCAATTTTATCACCTGACTTTGCCCGGGAGTCTAAAACATTAATAATTTTCTTTATTTCCTCCGATTTGGATATAATATCTATATCGCGGTACCGGTCCAGAAAAAACTGTTCTATCCTGTTTTTCTTTTCTAAACGCAGAGAAACCAATTGATCGGATGTGCGGTTTAATAATGCTTTTTTGGAAAAGTAATAAGAATAAGAACCTATAGTAATAATAGCAACGATACCCAAAGAAACAAAATAGAATATCAGTTTTTCAGTTATTGAAATGCTTTTCATTTACAAAGAATTTTTGCCATAAAATAAATCCAAAATTTCATTTTACAAATATATTGATTTATAAAAGAGTTCCAGTGAGTACAACCTGAAATAAGCTCTTTGTAAATCAATTTCAGTGAGTTAATAACTTCTTGCCAGTTAAATAATTAACAACTTTTAACAGAATGGTTTAAAATATGTATTTTTATACTACGTTTTTGCAAAAACAAATTAACCAATAATTTATGACAACAAATGAAATGTCGCTTTTTGAGAAACTGAACCATTGGCTCAGAAATTCCATTTCGGTAAAAATGATATCAATAGGCATATTGATATTGATTCTCCTTATTCCCACTTCAATGATACAGTCATTGATCACTGAAAGGCAATATACAAGCGAAGCCGCTGTCAATGAAGTGAGCGCTAAGTGGGGAAATGAACAGATGATTACAGGACCTGTTCTGGTCATACCATACAAAGCCATGACTAAAAACGATAAAAACGAATATGTTTCTACCATTGATTATACTTATTTCCTGCCCGACAAGCTGAATATCAACGGTGAAGTATTTCCCGAAAAAAGATACAGGGGAATATATGAAGTCGTGCTATACAATACAAAACTGGAATTTAGCGGCCGTTTTCCCAAACCCGACTTTTCCGAGTGGAGCATACCTGAAAACGATATTATATGGAAAGATGCATTTATTTGCATAGGAATACCGGATATGAGAGGTATAAAAGACAATATCCTGATCAATTGGGGAAATGAAAGCATAGCCTTAAACCCCGGGATAGAGAACAATAACCTGATGACTTCGGGAGTAAGCGCCCGTCTTCCTGTAGATGCCACCACATCTGCAAAAGACTTCAGTTTTAGAATTAACTTAAATGGCAGCAAAGGGCTTCAGTTTGTTCCAATGGGCAAAGAAACCCATGTAAAACTGTCATCCAAATGGGCAAACCCCAGCTTTAACGGTGCGTTCTTACCCGATAAAAGAAATATTGATAAAAAAGGTTTTACAGCCGAATGGAAAATACTCGACCTGAACCGTAATTTTCCCCAAAAATGGCATTCGGCAACTTATTCCTTTGGAGATTCCTATTTTGGTGTTAATTTGCTGATCCCGGTTGACCATTACCAGAAAGCCCTGAGAACGGCTAAATATGCCATCCTGATTATATGCCTTACCTTCCTTGTCTTCTTCTTTATCGAACTGCTGAATAAGCGCAGGATTCACCCGTTCCAGTACCTTTTGGTCGGATTGGCATTATGCCTTTTTTATTCCCTGCTGATATCCATTTCGGAACATCTCAATTTTAACCTGGCATATTATATTTCATCTTTTGCTACCATACTGGCAGTCTCTCTTTTTACCAAATCTGTTTTTAAAAGTATCAAGCTGGGCCTTTTGGTTGCACTTGAACTCATCATACTATACGCTTTCATATATATCATTATTCAGCTTCAGGATTACGCTTTGTTAATGGGAAGCATCGGGTTATTTATCGTGTTGTCTTTCGTGATGTACATGTCGAGAAAAATCACCTGGATTAAAAATAATGCAGTAGAATAAGCAAAGGCTCTATAATGCATTCAGCTTTGGAACCAATAAGGATTGATCATTATTTGCATTAGAGTACTTAAGATCAATCACATTTGGAAATTTGCCGATTTTACTTATATTTGCAGGAAATTATAAACATAATATATGAATAAATTAGTAGTAGCAGCACTTGGAGGCAACGCACTCCTCAGAGGTGACCAAAGAGGCACTATTGATGAGCAGGAACAAAATGCTTATGATACCTGCGAACGGCTTCTCATTTTAATCAAAAAGGGTTATAACCTAGTCATCACCCAT
>Ga0247841_10011340_pt1 | contig 11875 bp, 14 predicted proteins | sample LaCruzMarch2015__2_FD_192410 | JGI IMG/M metagenome (GOLD analysis project Ga0247841, IMG submission 192410) | Freshwater microbial communities from meromictic Lake La Cruz, Castile-La Mancha, Spain - LaCruzMarch2015_18m | ecosystem: Environmental > Aquatic > Freshwater > Lake | place: Spain...
CATCATTAAAACACACGGCGATGTAGGGCAATCCACCACTCTCACCATTTAGGAATACATTAAGTGTGGGTATCTGCGCCATCAATGAAGAAGCGAATATAGACACAACAACAAACGGCCTTACTAATGTTTTCATTGCAGTTTCTTTCCATTACTTTTTTTCAAGTTGCGCCCAAAACAGCATGTTATGGGTATATACAAACTACCCTGGAATGAGATAAAAGTCAACCAAAAAGAGGGGCTAATCCCCTCTTTTTTTAAATTATGATATTTCTATCATTACATCATTTTTTTATTCTTTTTTAGAAAAACCACATACTAAGTAGCGGTTAGCAACCATTAACAGCGCAAAGGAACCTATACCAAATAGTATATCAATAGATGTTAATTCTGGATTTAACATTTTTCTAGCCACCACAAAAGCCAATAATTCCAATACAGCTAAAAAATTATGCGTCACTAACATTCTAGCAAATTCTAGGCCTATGCTTGCTAATAATATTCTGCTAATAAGTTCATAAAAGACTTCTCTTGATTGCCAATTAGCCTCTAAAAAGAATATAAAGCTGTTTAGTATATACACAACAACAGAAATTAAAACTACAACAGCCAGAATTTTTTCAACAAACTGTATTGATTTGGGAATTATGTCCGTAATATTTTTCATACTATTTTACTAATTAAATTTTTTTTTCGAGTAATTCTTAATATAGAAATCACAAATAAGATTAAACATATAGTAACTACAAAAATAATGCTAGGATATTGTTGGCTAAAGCCACTATTAGATAAGTGTTTATACAATATCCATATATAGGCCCACACAAGTACTAAGCCATAGGCAATATTTTTGTCTTTATTCATACGCAATATTCCAATTAGTGCGCCCACTAATAAAATAATGCTTGTCCAAATAAAATCGGCAATGCCAAATCCATTCCAGTTTATACTTACTAAAAAAACTGTAATGTTGGCAATCGATGCAACAGTAATCCATCCAAAATAAATGCTAAAGGGCGTCCAAATAAAAAGTTTTCCTAATGGACTAAATTCCTTATTACAAATAATGTCAGCAATCTTTATAAGAAGGAAGAGTAACGCCGCCATAATTATTACAGAAAAACCAATATAATCATAATGCCAGGCAAATATCCATAAAATATTTGCCAATGAGGTGGCAATAAAAAATGGATTAATTTTATTTACAATTTCATCTGTTTTTTCATCCTTTTTTGAAAATTGATATAAAATATAAGCACCAAGCAAAAGATAAATCAAGCCCCAAATTGAAAAGGCTGGACCAGCTGGGGCAAAAAGATTGGGGTAATCATCTGATATAGCCCCCGTAGAACGATTATTAATTGGTAGGCTGTTGGCCATAAAATTTACTATCACCATGGCAACATAAGAAACTGCCGCTAAAATTTTTATAATTATATTTTTCATATTTTTGTATTAAATATTTAATATTAATTAAATTTACTACTTTTAGGGGTAAGTTGCAATTAATAGAAACTAAACATAAAAATTACAAAAAAAGGACCCGTTGAAATTATCTCTGGGCCTACGTAATTGTTATGAATATTCCTATTGCTTTAGCTTGAAGTGCTGTCCGTAAAGGGAATGTCCTGTTATATATTCGGATGCTTCAGTCAGCTTTGCTTGCGTTGGTGCATTTACTGTGAGAACGCCACCACACGATTTGTCGCCGTGTCCACGCTTTACTGTGGCGGTTGCTTGCGCAACCTTTGTGGGCAAATCGGTTGTAATTCCGTCTGTGACCCAGCTAGCTGTAGCGGTAAATACAAACTGCTTTCTCATAATCTATAAATCAGTCTAGCTCAATTTCGAGCAATGCCTCGTAGATTTCCAGTGGAATAATCGCATGAAGTTCAATTAGCATTGCCAACTCACGGACCGTCCGAATTTCACTATTAACACGCCCAACCCAAATAATTGTTCCACCTTCTTCAGCATCAATGCGCTCACCGTCTTCGTCAACCTTATAAACCTGGGCAAAGAATGTTTGCATGGGTGGATCCCACCCAACCAAGCATTCAACGCCTGTATTAACTTCAAAAACGTGCTGTGACATTTGTTTGTTTAGAGTGTTTTGTAAATGTGCCTATTACCACAGCCTGTCTGAGTAGTTGGGAAAAACATATTTATACTGAATTACATCAGGATAATCGCAGGCGCTCTCCGAGCCACGCTCTAAAACTGCCATTTTTATTGAAACGTCCTTGTTGGCATAGTAACCACTCAACTGCGCCCAATTCATTACCACAATAGTGCCATCTTCCCTTTCCCAAATGCTATCGATTTTTATTCCACGGAATTTTCCGTCCTCGTGCTTGGTCCAAATGATCATGGAATAAACTTTCGCGCCCTTAATTGAAAGGTCTTGAACAGTTATAGTGCTGGTCAACTTACCTTTGAATATATCCTTGTAGGAATTCATAAATATGCGCACATCGGCTTGAGCATCCTTCAGAAGCTCCGCGTCTGTGGGATTTACCTGTTTTTCATCATTTTTTGCCGGCGGGTTTGCTTTCTTTAACGAATCAATAAGGGCCTTATAGTCCGCTGTGGTGGTGAAAGTCAGTTTATTCAAAAATGTTTCAGTATCCTTTTCATTCCCCGCCTTAAGAACACTCTTGGCGAAATCGCCCCAAGCATCATGCACAGCAACCTTCTTGGCCTTCTCGCATCCAAATGTAAATACGCACGCAAGCGTAATGAACAATAGTCGTGTTTTCATAACTTTTTCTCTGTAAAAGAACGCCATAACGGAATGTTATGGTTTTTATAAATTAACACACAAATTTAACAAAGTCAATGCTTCGGCAGGCTCAGCATAAACAAAAAAGCAGAGTCTCCCCCACCTTTTTACCTTCATTTTAATAAATTGTTATATTTTTCTTTAATTTTCTCAACTTTAGGCTTAATAATATACATGGGATAACCATAATTTGGATGCTTAGCATAATAATCTTTGTGATATTCCTCTGCAGGATAAAATTTATCTAATGCAATAATTTCTGTAACTATTGGATTATTGTACTTATGTGAATCTGTTAGTTTTTTAATATAAGACTCTGCAGTAATTTTTTGCGCAGGTGTTGAATAAAGCAAAATAGACCTGTACTGCGTGCCAACATCATTGCCTTGTTTATTTAATTCAGTTGAGTTATGAGCATCAAAAAAAACTTCTAATAGCTTTTCAAAAGTTATAATGCTTGGGTCATATTCAACTAAAATAACTTCTGCGTGCCCAGTCTTGCCAGCAGAAACTTGCTCATATGTTGGGTTTTCAGTGCTTCCGCCCGCGTATCCCGGCGTTACAGAAACCACGCCCTTTAAAATTAAAAATACTGCTTCTGTGCACCAAAAGCACCCTCCTCCAAAAGCAACTGTTTCAATGTTGTGATTTATATTATTCATTTCCTGGTACAAATTTTAATGCTACTGAATTTATGCAATACCTTTTTCCAGTTGGAGGTGGGCCGTCATTAAAAACATGTCCCAAATGCGACTCGCATTGCGCACAAACAACCTCTGTTCTTTGCATTCCTAATGAATTATCTTGGCGTTCTTCGATATTTTCAGGGCTTATTGGGTTAAAATAACTTGGCCAGCCAGTGCCCGATTCAAATTTAGTGCGTGAATCAAACAAGGGCAAATTGCATGCAGCACAATAATAAATTCCGTTTTTTAATTTTTCTATGCCACAAGTAAAAGGATGCTCTGTTTCTTTTAAGCGCATTATTTTAAATTGCTCTGGAGTGAGCAATTCTTTCCACTCATTTTCTGTTTTTATAATCTTTTTCATATGCTTTATTTTACCAATTTTTAATTGTGGATAACAGGTCTTGTAGGTGAACGAACGTTCACGTATAATAAAAGAAACATAAAAAACATGGAAAAAGAAAAAATAGTTAATAAGCTGCAGGGGTTTTACCAAAATAAAAAAAGAATGCCTAGCTATAGCGAACTTGGCCGGCTTATTGGTTTAAAATCTAAAAACGCAGTACACAAGCTTGTTTTAAAACTTGTTGAAGCAGGATATATTAATAAAGATAAAACCGGCCACATTATTCCCGCTAGTTTATTTAATGAAATTAGAAAACTTGGAGTTGTTGAAGCCGGCTTCCCTTCTCCGGCTGAAGAAGAATTAAATGACACAATGTCACTAGACGAATATTTAATTAAAAATAAAGAAGCAACATATATTATTACCGTTAAAGGCGAGTCAATGAAAGATGCGGGAATTTTAGAGGGCGACATGGTTTTAGTTGAAAAAGGCACAAGCGCAAAAGATGGCGACATTGTTATTGCTCAAATAGATGGCGATTGGACAATTAAATATTTTAAAAAACAAGGTGAAAAAATTTGGCTAGAACCCGCAAACGAAAAATTTAAAAATTTATACCCAGAAGATTCTTTAACAATTGGCGCCATAGTAAAAGCTGTAATAAGAAAATACTAAAATGGAAAACCGTCCCTTGTCACTGCATGCTTTTCCGCAAGCAATTCTTCACATAGATGGCGATGCTTTTTTTGCTTCTTGTGAACAATCGAAAAACCCAAAACTAAAAGGCCTTCCAGTAATTACCGGCAAAGAAAGAGGCATTGTTTCTTCTATGAGCTATGAAGCAAAAGCTGCTGGTGTAACCCGTGCAATGCGGTTGTCTGAGGTTTTAAAAATTTGCCCAAATGCAGTTATTCTTCCTTCTGATTATGAAACATATAGTTTGCTTTCAAAAAGATTCTATAACATTGTACGGCGTTTTACCCCCGATGTTGAGGAATATTCAATTGATGAATGCTTTGCCGACATTACGGGACTGCAAAGGCCACTGAGAATGTCTTATGAAAAAATTGCTGAAAAAATTAAACAATCAATTGATGCAGACCTTGGTTTTACATTTTCTGTGGGATTAGCGCCAAATAAAGTTGTTGCAAAAATTGCTTCAAAATGGAAAAAGCCTTCGGGGCTAACAATTATTCCTGCAAATGAAATTCATAAATTTGCTGAAAATTTGCCGGTAGAAAAAGTTTGGGGCATTGGGGTGCAAACAACTGCACTGCTTGCAAAACTTGGCGTAACAACAACTCTTCAATTTGCAAAAAAAACAGAAGAATGGGTTAAAACAAATCTTACAAAACCTCACTATGAAATTTGGCAGGAGTTAAATGGAAAGTACATTAATAAAGTTGATACAAATCCAAAAGACAGTTATCAGTCTATTCAAAAATTTAAAACATTCTCTCCCCCATCTAAAAATAAAACTTTTGTTTTTGCGCAACTTTGTAAAAACATTGAAAACGCAACGATTAAAGCTAGAAAATATAAATTGTCGGCAAAAGGTGGAATAATTATTTTGCGCACACAAAGTTTTCAAGATTACGCAATGGAAATTAAATTCGCCTCGCCCACTTCAATTCCTAACGACGTAATTGGCGCAATTAAACCAGCATTTGAAAAAATATTTAATTCAGAAGAACAATACCGCTCAACAGGAATTATGCTTTTTGGCTTAGATGAACAAAATTATGCGCAGCTAGATTTATTTGGCGCTATTAATAAAAAGAAAAAACTCACGCACCTTTATGAAGCTGTAGATGTTGTGCGCGAAAAATATGGAAAGCACACACTGTTTCTTGGCGCCAGTTTTCATGCGCATAAATTTGCGCAACACGCCGGTGACCGTGGCGAAGCTCCAGAAAGAAGACAAACACTTTTAAAAGGCGAAACCCAAAGAAAGCATTTAGCAATTCCCACCTTTTTAGGCTTTGTTTCATAAATATACCAGAATGTCGCACAATAATACTTTAATAAGCGACGACCGTCCACTATTAGAGTACAAGATTAAATAAAAAGCGCGACCTTGCGGAAGCGCCATTAAAAACCAATTCGTTTGTCACGGCTAAGCAAAAGCCGTTTTGTCATTCTTTTATTTTGACACAAGGCAGACAAGTTATACATGAAAACCCTGTACGGCCTTCTGTCATGCACAATTTGTTTAATATCCCAGGCGGAAAATGGGCATGCAATTTCAAACGGCACAATTTTGTCACCCAGCAACACTTTAAACTTTGTTAAGAAAGAAGTTGAATGTTTTACATTAACATCAAGGTGCGTCATTGTGTTGGGCTCGGCCCTTACAACTTCGCGCTCAAATTTTAGTGCTTCTTCTGCAGTCCTGAACAGTTCAATGCGCGGGTCGCCCGAGTTTGGCCCAACGGTAAAATATAGCGATTGCGTGTTTAGAGCCTTAGCTATAACATTGAAAAGATGTTCATCGGTCATTTCAAGAAGCTCGGCTCGTGTTATTACTTGGTCTTCATAAAGAACCTTTGCAACCTCGCCAACAAATCCTGCCTCACTAAACCTGGCCGAAGCATTATTGTAAAGAATTTTAAACATTAGTGCGCGAATATGAAAAAAATCAGCCAGGCGGTCTTTGTCGGTAAAAACTAATTGACCGTCTTTTAATTCCGCACAATCCCAAACCGAACAGGGATAGGGGTTTGCTGAAATTAATGACATCATTCTGTCATATGAATCTCCGAAATTTTCCCACGCATGACCACCATAACGATTCTTCGACAAAAACATTTCCAGGTCCCGGCCAGTATAAGCTAGCTTATCGGAAATGTCTAAAATTGAACCAAGCAAACCTTTGCCCAAAATTGTTTCTGCGAGCACAGCTTCTGAAATGTTGTATTTATCGCGAAATTCTTTCCAACCAGGACGCAAAAACAATTCTGGGTAATGAGCATCTTCGTCTAAACCTTCCCAATCAATTGCCTTTATAGTGTCACCACCCGCTGGTGTTAATGCGTCATGACTTTGCGCAGCAACGCGCAGTGTAATAAAATCATTTTGCGAAAGTCCGCAACGTTTACCTATGAGCGTGGCAATTGCACACACATCTAATGAATGCACATATCTTGTGTGATGAAACGGTGTAGGATAAATTTTGCATTCACCTTCACCAATTACTGGATCGTGCAATGAAGCAAGCTGCCGAACTCCGTTTAGCCTGTGAAGTCCAAAAACATTATCAATTTCTTGAATTAGTCCGCCTTCAAATACTACATATCCAATGCCCGAATGAGGAAGGCAAGGCACAATTTTGTATTGATCAAATGCATCTCGAATAATATATTCAAACTCGAGTTTTCGTGCTATTTCCGTTGGAATATATTCTAACCACGCTGGTGCATTTTTTTCTGCCCTCGCCTTAAAATATGCACGCTCTAAATCTTGCATAAGAAAATATGAAATTGCTAAATCACCAAAATCTTCGTCTGGTAAATCAGCTGGCATACTTGCTGGCATAAATGGTTTAAACCATTCCTGAGTTAATAACCATTTTCCAAAAAGTTGCTGATTTTTAGCATCAACTGCTTTAGATTCAAAAAATGCTGTATCACCAATCATTAAAGCCCGTGGGCTTTTATGTAAATCTATCTGTGCAGACTGATTTTCAGTTTTCATGTTAAAATTTTGCTTTGTTTCATTGACAAACAGCTACCTGTATATTACCAATAGTTTAAAATTTGTCAATTCTTCGGCGGGCTCAGAATATATAAAAAGAGCCACGCTTCGTGAGAAACGTGGCATTAAACGGAATGCGACAAAGTCGCTAGCCAGTCATCTTGAAATGGCTAAAAAATCCTGCGGGCGCGATGGGCGCTTCGCTGGGCTGACCATTCGATGGATGAGTTTTTGCAGCTTTGGCGGCGTCAGCTTCTGCCTTGCGCTTGCGATAAATATGACAGGCGTCATAAATGGCTGAACAAGGTTTTTCGCACTTGTCACCGTAAAAAGCATCCAAAAATTTTCCATTTTCACAATCTCTTCCGTACGGGCAGTTGTTCATGGTGTTCTCCTTTGTTGGTTGGTGTTTTTTAGTAGGTTCGTTTTCAATGAGCGTAAAAAATCCTTCGACTCCCCTTCGACCTCGCTCAGGGCGGGCGCTCAGGACAAAATAAAAATCCCCCACACGTGTAGGAGACCTCTTTGTCGCTCGGCTGGCACAACATTGTGCTAGCTTCAATTTAAGTATATTCCTTTAAAATATTGTGTCAAGCCCCTATCCTTTCCTCAATTCATCGGAAATTATAATTGCCTCGGCAACTTCTTTCATGGACATTCGTTTATTCATGCTTTTTTTATTTAATAACTGATAAGCATCTTGCTCGGAAATTCCCATTTCTTTCATTAAAATTCCCTTAGCTTTTTCTACTACTTTTCTAGTTTCTAAAGTTTCTCTTAGGCATTCACTTTCTGTAAAAAGTCTGGCGTTTTCAATGGCTCCACCAATTGCACGAGCGATTGTTTCAAAAAGTTTTATCTCGCTATTAGCATATTCTTGTGGTTTCTTGTGTTGCACATTAATAACACCCAACGTTGCTTTTTTATAAATTACAGGCACTGATAAAAATGCTTCGTACTTATCTTCTGGCAAATTATTAAACAATTTAAACCTGTGATCTTCATATGCTTTTTTGGGTATAATAACTGATTTTTTATTTTTAGCAACCCAACCGGTAATTCCCTCTCCCAATTTTAATTTAATATTTCCAATAATTCCTGGGTGTGAATTTTGTGACGCTCGCATAACCAAATCTTTGCCATCTATTAAGTATAAAAAACAGGAATCTGCTTTTGTAACTTCTTCAACAGTATCAATAATCTTTGACAAAACTTCTTCCAAGTTTAAATCATAACTTATTGTTTCAATAATTTTATGCAAAATTGCTAATTCTGCACCGTCTTTAAAATTGTTATCCATTTTTTTTGCCATATTATATTACAAATGCTTAATTATTGTATATTATAATATGCAAAAACTTTGTCAACTGCGCACAATATTTACGTAAAAAAAAGAGGCCGGCGAAAAATTCCGCAAGCCTATATAAAAATCCCATACAACTAACCGGCGCTAGCAAACCTTTGCGCTAAGTCGGTAACCGTTTGATTGAATATTTCAAAAAGCGTATCAACAACCTTAGATCGCATTTGGCCAGACATATTCTGCGCCTGGAGCTCCGTGGCATTATCTTCACGTAGATTCGTTTCAAGGCTTTGGAGCCGAGTAATCGCTTCATCGCAACGAATGACATCTCCCCCTAAATCTTCCAAAATAGAATTAATGCCAGGAATTAACGAAAGCACGTATTTATGATAAATGCCCATTGCTATCGTGCTATTATAGGCTACTAGACTTTCGCGCATTGCAGTAATTGCTTCGCGAACCGAGGCTCTTGAAGCACTCGACTGAGAGTCCTCTTTGCTATCGAGTTCCTCTTCATTCAAGCGCACATCAGTAATAGCAAAAGTGGCTATGCGATCATTTGTTTCAAAAAGAACTGCACAAACGGATTGTCCGCACACCTCAAGATGACAACAATGCTGACCATATGAAACAGGACTAGCCTCGTCTATTACAAATGATTCAGGATAATTGCAAGCTTTTAAACATTCTTCGATTATTCTCTGCAACCTTTCTCCGTCTAGGCCATAAGCAATAGCACTAATACCACTAGTTGGAACCGAGAACGAAATGATAAACGCCCGGCTGTGGAACGTTCGGATAGTATAAAGCTTCTCAAAGTCAGCAATTGTACTATTGATTGCGGCCCAAATTCTCTTCACCTCAGATGAATATTGTTCGCTGTGAATTTTTCCATCTCTCATTGTAGAAAGATGCTCCACAATTTTGTGCATTTTAGCACAGGCACTTTCTGGGCCATCGCTCAAAAATATATCAGGCAAGGAACGCGACAACTTAACTGCTAATTCAGCAATTTCCCCCGCAACAAGCGCGCTAGTCTTAAACCGCCCCAATGATATACTCAACTCATGCAAAATGCTTGAGCCTTTTCGAGTTATGTCGGCAGATATGTCGGTTTGCACCCGCATATTCCATACATTTTGCCCTGTCTCAATTGCATTTTGACCACGTTCATTCAGTCTATATAGCGTTCCACTCTTAGCCCCAATAGTATCAAGATACCTTATTGAGAATAATGAGTCGGCATTAGCATATATGGCCGCCATAACGGTATTCTTTGATATTTCATGATTCCACCTCTTTTGCTCTGCATAGGTGGTATAGACTGCCTCAAAATCATCTAAACTAAAATCCTCATTGCGAAGCGCCGTATTGGCGATAACTTCAAATGCATTCTGCGGCGTAATCGTGGGGCGTATAACATACTTTACCTGCGGCTTAAGCGCCGGGGCTACTAACTGCGACATGTCCATGGTTTTGCTTCTGTTGGTTGGTTGTTAAAAAATGATTGACAAAGGTCACGCCTTCTTACGTAAACGTTACTATATATATTATTTTTTGTCCAACAAAAAACTGCCCTTTCGGACAGTTTTTAATACTAAATTTTTATTATTTTTTCCCAAGGCAAGTCGGCCTTTCCAAAATGACCATAGGCCGCTGTTTTTTGATATATTGGACTCTTTAAATTTAACGTTTCAATAATAGCTTGTGGTTTAAAATCAAATTTAGCAATTAATTCATCTAGACTTTTTCCATTTTCATCTACTGCTGAAACCATTAATGGTTCGGCCATTCCAATTGCATATGCTACAGATACTAAACATTCTTTTGCATATCCATTAGCCACAATATTTTTTGCGGCAAACCGTGCCATATATGCTGCCGAGCGGTCTACCTTACTTGGGTCTTTACCTGAAAATGCTCCTCCTCCGTGAGAAATTAATCCGCAATAAGTGTCTACCATTATTTTTCTACCCGTTAAACCAGTGTCTGCTTCAAAGCCTCCTTGCACAAAATTTCCGGTTGGATTAACAAATATATCTACGCCGGCAATATCTCCCAAAACTGGTTTAATTAATTTTTCCGTCAAAGTTGTTTTAATTTCTTCTTGTGAAACTTCTGCATCGTGCTGTGTGCTGACTAATACATTTTTTACTTTACCGTCTTGCATAGTTATTTGAGATTTTCCATCGGGTTTTAACCATTTGATTTCTCCACTTTGTCTTAAATCTTGCAAACCTTTTGCTAAAGCATGAACTTTAACAACCGCCCAAGGCATATATTCTTCGGTTGTATTTGTTGCATAGCCATACATAATTCCTTGGTCACCTGCTCCACCAGTGTTTACACCCATAGCAATGTCTGGAGATTGTTCTACAACGTTCACCATAAATTTTAATTCTTGAGTGTAACCAATATCTTTATAAACCTTTTCAGCAATTGCCTGATAGTCAACTTTTGCAGTTGTTGTTACTTCGCCACCAATTACCAACATTCCATGTCCACCAAAAGATTCTACAGCAACTCTTGAATTTGGATCTTGTGCTAAACATGCATCCAAAATTGCGTCAGAAATTTGATCACAAACTTTATCTGGGTGACCAGATGTTACGCTTTCTACTGCATATGTTTTTTGATTAATTATCATAAACGTAAAAACTTTCCTTATAGGAAAGCTAATTAAAAAATTTATCTTTCCTTTTCAGGTTGGAGTTAGCACCTTACGTAATACGCAGGTTGCTGATAGGATCATTGCTCTTTTTTAGAACATACGGGCCAATTCCCTTTCCTATTCTCTTGATAGTTAAATTGTATTGTCTAAATTATAGCAAACTAAAAAATGATTGCAATACAATATTTATCCACAACATATATAACTATTGATTTTTAAATTGTAAAGGACTAATATTTAAATGCCTTTGGAACTTTAACAATTTTATTGGAGAAAAAGACATGAACACCGAACAAATGCGTTTAGTGGAAAAATACGCACCACGCGATAACGGTTGGCCAATTCGACTTGGTTTTTTAGATGCGACCCGCGGATATGGATCTTACGATGCAGT
>Ga0247841_10011341_pt1 | contig 11874 bp, 10 predicted proteins | sample LaCruzMarch2015__2_FD_192410 | JGI IMG/M metagenome (GOLD analysis project Ga0247841, IMG submission 192410) | Freshwater microbial communities from meromictic Lake La Cruz, Castile-La Mancha, Spain - LaCruzMarch2015_18m | ecosystem: Environmental > Aquatic > Freshwater > Lake | place: Spain...
CATAATAATCCGGGGTTAATCCCATTTCTTTAAAGCATGCTAATGCACGTTTCATATGAACAGCTGAAGTAATTAAAAGACAATCTTGGCCTTTAGTTTCTTTTAAATAGGCAACCGTATAAACAGCATTTTCGTGAGTATTTCTCGATTTTGTTTCATATAAAATATCTTCCTGCGGTATTCCTGAAATTATTAAATATTCTCTTAAATAGTAAGCTTCTTTAAATTGTTGGTTTAACAGATTTCCTGACCCACCGGAAATAAATATTTTTTTTATTTTTTTTAATTTATAAAGTCTGATTGTTTGCATCAACCTGTCAACATTATTTCCAAAACTTAATAATTTATTGTTCGAATCATATTTTGATATTCCTCCCAATACTATCCCATATTCATATGTTTTTAATTTATCAATTGATTTTGCTTCATATTCCCAGCTTTTCATAAATTCATTTAGTATAAATGAATTAGTGAAAAAAATTAATAAAATAATTACAGCTAATGATGATATTCTCTTCCTTTTGGGAATTTTAGCAAAAAATGAAAATATAAGTAATACAATTACCCAAAACAACGGAGATACAATAAAATACAATATTTTTGAAATTACAAAAAACATAAAATTTTGAATTATCGTTTTTTTTGCAAAAGTAAAAAAATTAAATAAATTAAGGACTAATATTTCAACGCATGATTTATCATTTTGTTCAATATATAAAATTGATGTAAGTTTGAAGCCAAATTCAATATTTTTTCAAAGGACAAATTTTTTATGATTTCGATTGAACAATTATCAATAAATTTTGGTGGATTTACACTATTCAGCAATATTTCCTTTTATATAAATTCAAATGATAAAATAGGGTTGGTTGGAAAAAATGGTGCAGGAAAATCAACCCTGCTAAAAGTAATTGCAGGATTACAGCCTTATGATGAAGGTTCAAAAAATATTCCAAATAATATCAAAATAGGATATTTACCTCAACAGCTTGATATTGTTGATTCAAAAACCGTATTTGAGGAAACATTATTAGCTTTTACAGAAATAAAAGAGCTTGAAAATGAAATTGAAAAAGGTAATATACAATTATCAAAACGTACTGATTACGAATCTGATGAGTATCTAAAATTAATTCATTGGTTATCTGAATTAAATGAACGGTTTCATTTAATTAACGGAACATCAATTGATGCAGAAACAGAAAAAGTCTTGATCGGCTTAGGCTTTCAACAATCAGATTTTACAAGGCAAACATCTGAATTCAGCGGAGGATGGAGAATGCGAATCGAAATTGCTAAGATTTTATTAAAAAATCCTGATGTTTTATTATTGGATGAGCCAACAAATCACCTTGATATTGAATCAATACAATGGCTCGAGGATTTTTTAATAAATTTTCACGGAGCAGTATTACTTGTATCTCATGACAGAAGATTTTTAGATACTGTTACAAAACGCACAGTCGAAATATCATTAGGGAAAATTTATGATTATAAAGTGCCTTATACTAAGTATGTTGCTCTGAGAAAAGAGCGATTAGAACAGCAAACTTCAGCTTATAATAACCAGCAGAAAATGATTGAAACTACTGAAAAGTTTATCGAACGTTTCAGGTATAAAGCTACAAAAGCAGTTCAGGTTCAATCAAAAATAAAACAACTGAATAAAATTGAAAGAATAGAAATAGATTTTGAAGATAATTCAGCAATACATTTCAGATTCACTCCTGCACCACGTTCCGGAAATATTGTTTTTGAAACACTAAATCTTACAAAAAAATATGACGAGCATGTTGTTTTAAATAATATTGATTTTAAGATCGAAAGAGGCGAAAAAGTTGCTTTTGTAGGAAGAAACGGAGAAGGAAAAACAACTTTTGCAAAAATCATTGTTGGTGAATTGGATCATATCGGTGAAACGACTTTTGGAAATAATGTAAAAATCGGGTATTACGCACAAAATCAATCTGATTCAATTGATGAAAATCTAACAGTTTTTCAAACTATTGACAATATTGCAGTAGGTGAAATCCGCACAAAAATAAGAAATATTCTTGGGGCTTTTCTCTTTAGCGGAGAAGACATTGATAAAAAGGTAAAAGTTCTTTCCGGGGGTGAACGTTCACGTCTTTCTCTTGCCAAGTTACTATTAGAACCTGTTAATCTGCTTATACTTGATGAACCTACCAATCATTTGGATATACGATCTAAAGATATTTTAAAACAAGCTTTAAAAAAATATGACGGAACATTAATTCTCGTTTCACACGACAGAGATTTTCTGGATGGTTTAACAGATAAAATATTTGAATTTAAAAACACCAAAATAAAAGAACATTTGGGTGGAATTTATGAGTTTTTAGAAAAAAAGAAATTGTCTTCTTTAAGAGAACTTGAGATTAAAGATATTAAAAACAGGAATTCTAAAAAATCTGAAATCACAAAAAATAAAACGTTATTTGAAGAAAAAAAGGAATTAGAAAGAAATATCAAAAAAATTTCAAATCAGGTATCAATTTCTGAAAGAAAGATAGAAAGTATTGAATTAAAAATATCTGAAATCGGCAAATTACTGGAAGTCCATGAAGCTAACAACCAGTACATGGATTATAATTCTTTATATCAAGAATATCTTGATTATAAAAACGAATTGGATAAAGAAATGGAATTATGGGCTGAGCACAATGAAAATCTTAATAATTTAAAAATTTCAAGAGAAAATTATGCAAATAAATAAACCCGTTTATAAATTCAAAGAGCTTGAAACTCCAAGATTATTGCTAAGAAAGTATAAAATTGAAGATGCAAATGATATTTTTGGAATGTACAACGATTATGATGTCATGAAATATGCAGGACCTGACAGGCATTTAAATAAAAAAGATACTAAAAAATTTATTGAATCAGCATTATCAGGAATGGCACAAAAAAAAGACATTTTCTGGGCAATTACTTTAAAAAATGAAAATAAGGTTATCGGAGATATATCATTATGCGGAATAGATTATAAACACGCCATAACATATTTTGGATTGTTTTTGGCAAAAGAAAACTGGAATCAGGGAATAATGCTTGAAGCAGGAAAATCTGTAATAAAATTTGCTTTCGAAGATGTGAACATAAATCGTATTGAAGGACAGATGTTTATTAATCATATTTCATCAATCTGCGGGATGGAAAAACTCAAATTTAATAGAGAAGCTGAGCTACGCGAAAACTTTTATATTGAGGATAAATATCAAAATTCTTATGTCTATTCTATGTTGAAATCTGATTATGAAAATAATAAAGATTTTTTTAATTCATAATAATTATGTTTTATTAATCAGTATGTTAAATCTAAATTTATTTTTTGTTTATAGAATACCTTAAAGAAAAAATATTTGAATAGAGAGCTATAGATTGGTCTCCTATATCTGTAAGTGCATAATCAATTTCAATATTCTTAAATTTTAATCCTAAACCAAGGTTTGGTTGAAAACTTAAATTTTTTTTGCCGTCAAAATCAGGTATTTCCTGAAAATTACCTACTCCTGCCCTTAAATAAACAAGCTGGTTGTAATTAAATTCCAGTCCTAAATGCGGGTCAACACTTACCGGATCCCCTTTAATAATAACATTTCTCTTACCATCAAAAGTAATATCTGCATCTAACTCGGCTAAGCCTGAAAATTTTTTATAAATATTGAAATTGTAAGCCCCTCCTAAAATAACTTTAGGCAAGGTTATTTCAACAGAATTTTTTGGAATATCATTCCCAGTTATTGTAAAAACTTCTTCAAGTTGAGAAGTATTAAATTTCCATGCATTAAAAGTTGAAGTAATATCTCTTGCCAAAATTCCGAAATTCCATTTTTTGTAATCATACTGAGCAGAAGCATCTAATCCAAATCCCCATGCAGATGCAAAATTACCTGCTATACGTCTGATAATTTTAATATTTGCACCATATCTGAGTCCTTGTATTTTTGCTTTTTGGGCATAAGAAACTAAAAAACAGTAATCTGCTACCGAAAAAGAACTAATTCTATCATAACGAATATTTCCGTCATTATCAATTAGTTCGAGCGTATTAGGAATATTATCAACACCAAACCTAATAATAGATACTCCAATAGAGCTTGAATCGTTTATTTTTGAAACACCCCCAGCATAATCATATTTAGCTATCCCTGCAAAATATTCTGCATGCATCAATCCCAACTGGAGGTTATTAGGAATTGTAACTAACGCTGAAGGATTCCAGTATGATGCAGTAACATCGCTGACTGTTGCAACAGAAGCGTTTGACATTCCCAAAGCTCTTGCCCCAACGCCAATAGATAAAAATTCATTGCTATATTTAGGTGCTTGCCCATAAATAAGAGTCATTGAAAATAAGACGATTATAAAAGTAATTTTTATTTTTAAGAGCATCGGAAATATTTATTTCAATTTCAATATTTTAGTTATCTGAAAAAATTCAAAAATAATAAACATAAAACAAATCATAAAATATTTGATAATATTTAATTTAACTTAATTTTGTAAAAATTATTGTTTTGTGTTTTTATAATATTTAGGTGCCAAGTGGAAATTTTTAATAAAATAAAACGAAATATTCCAAATGGAATTACTTCTCTGAATTTGTTCTCAGGTTGTCTGTCTGTTGTCTTTGCTTTTGAAGGCAATCTGATATATGCTTCATATTTTATTGGTTTGGCTGCTATATTTGATTTTTTAGATGGTTTTGCTGCAAGAATTTTAAAAGCATATTCAAACATAGGAAAAGACCTTGATTCACTTGCTGACGTGATTAGCTTTGGACTTGCACCTTCGATAATTTTATTTAAATTATTACAAAAAGCATTAAATATAGATAACCTACTGATTGAAAATATAGCATTTTCTTCATTACTAATATTATTATCAGCTTTTTTAATCGCAATATTTTCAGCTTTACGTTTAGCAAAATTTAATAATGATGCCCGGCAAACAACCGGATTTATAGGTTTACCAACACCGGCAAATGCAATTCTTATTGCTTCATTCCCTTTAATACTTGCCAACAATTGTAATACTACTGTTTACCAAATCATTTTAGACAAATATTTTTTACTGTTTTCAATATTTTTTCTGTGTTTCCTGTTAATTTCAGAAATACCTATGTTTTCTCTAAAAATTAAAGATTTAAAATTTAGCAGTAATAAATTTCAATTTATTTTGATTTTATCTTCATTAATTTTGATAATATTTTTTAAATTTACAGCAATTCCTTTAATTATATTTTTTTATATAATTCTTTCATTAATAAATGGTTTAATTCTTAAAAATAAATAAAATGAACTTTTCAGTTGAAATAAATATTATGCCGCATAAAGCACTTTTAGATCCACAGGGTAAAGCTGTTAACAGCACTTTACATAATATAGGATACAAAACGATTGAAGATGTAAGAATTGGAAAACATATCACCCTTGAAATAGAAGCAAAATCAAAAGACGAAGCAAATAAAATTATTGAAAATGTTTGTTTAAAAGTTCTTTCAAACCCTATAGTTGAGAATTATAGTTTTTCAATAAAAACATTATGATATTACCAATTAACGAGTTACTTATCAGACTCTGCAATTCTTAATATTTCTTCAAGATCATTAACTTTTTCTTTTAGCCCGGACTTTTGATACAAAAAAATTAAATGTTTTATCAGAGATTCGATTACATAAAGATTATCACAAGGTAAATAATAAGATTCTATAGGGGTAATTTCTTGTTTTTTAAGAAAATGATCAATTTCCTTCTTCCCAAATACCGCTCCATTATCATGTGGGTTAATATAAAATAAAACAGATGAGCTATTATCCTCTCCAAATATTTCATTTGATAATAGCTCATCTTTGTAAGCCAGAATATAATTCATCGGTAAATTAACAGGGTAAATAGGCAAATTCAATTTTTGAGCAATGCCTGCATACAGAATTGAAATTGATAAAGTATTTCCTTTTTTTGTCTCTAATAAATTGTTTAAATACGTATTGGGGGGGGAGAATTAAAATATTTTTCATTACTGGTAAATTTATATTCATCAAAAATTACATGATTTAATATTTTAATTTTTTCAAATGCCGTAAGATTATCATTTATTTCAATCCAAATATCATTAACTATGGTATCAATTTTATAATATATATCTTTTAAAACCAAGTCGGGATATTGAAGTTTAGCAACAATACATGCTCCTTCAATTAAATCATGATTTTCAGAAAATACCCATTTAAAAAGTTCGTTACATAAAGATTTAATCTGAATACGCTGAATAATATTTTCTATTCGCCCCTGTACTAATTCGTTTAAAGAGGATTCCCAAGCTCTTTCAAGATCCGGTATAATATCCCTGCCTTGATTTAACAAGCTTTGCTTTACGATATTAAATATCGTATTATCAGGATCATCAAGTAATTTTATCTGTGCATTTATATCTACTTTTTCCTTTAACATAAATTATATGTTGGCAAAAACTAAAATGCTTCTATAAACGATCTAAAGTTATTTTAACTAAATCTTTTACTATTGGTTTATAATCTTTGCTAAATTGTTTTATTAAGCGATTTGCGATAATTACACAAATTGTCAATGCTTCGTGCCCTAATAGTTTTGATAAACCATAAATTGCAGAGCATTCCATTTCGTAATTAGTTATTTTTTGAGCTTTGTAATCAAAGCTTGTAATTTTATCGTTAATCTCAGGATCTGCCAATGGGAGACGTAATACTCTTGCCTGAGGTCCATAAAAACCGGAAGAAGAAATAGTAATGCCTTTGCGCATATCATATGCAAGTTTATTTATTATATCTTTTCCTCCTTCAACAACATAAGGTGATGTTAATAATTTATTCCAATTTAAATGTTTTTTAAATTCGTTTTCAAAATCTAAATCGCTAACATTGTTCCTGTTTGCATAAAAATTTAAAACCCCATCAAATCCAATAGCTTTTCCAGACGCTAGAAAAGAGTCAACAGGAATATCGCTTTGTAAAGCACCTGATGTTCCTAATCTTACAAGTGTCAGAGTTGTGTGAGTATCTTTTGCAACTCTCTTTTCTAAATCAATATTCACAACTGCATCAAGTTCATTTACAACAATATCAATATTATCTGTACCTATACCGGTTGAAATAACAGTAATTCTTTTTCCTTTATAATATCCTGTATGAGTAATAAATTCTCGATTTTGAATTTTATATTCAATTTTATCAAAAAATGAAGACACTGTTATGACTCTTCCAGGATCTCCAACAAGGATAACCTTATCAGAAAGGTGCTCCGGTTTTAAATGTAAATGATAAACACTTCCATCACTGTTTAAAATTAATTCTGAATCTTCTATCTTTTTCATTTTACTAAAAGTTGTATTTTTTAAGTTTGACTTTAAAATTTATCTCTACCCTTTATCCAAAGAGTAATTTTTAATAAAGGAATTAAAAATACTTCGATTATTTAATAATTATATTCACCTATTGTTAATTTTTATAAACAATTCATGTGCTTTATCAGCATTAAAGTATTTATATCCTTTACTTTCAATATTGTTGATAATATCTTTTGAAGTAGACTTTTGTAAAAGTATAACATCATATTTATAAGCTGAAACATCTTCAATTGTGATTGATTTATATTTTCTTGCCGATCCTATCACATTAATTTTTTTAGCATTTAATCCACAATCAAGAACAAAAGTAAATCTGTCATCTGAAGTTATTAATGCAGAATAATTATTTTTATTTTTTAACTGTTTGTCTATTATTTGCTTTACAATTTTACAATTATAATATTTGCATTGTCCATTACCCTTCAGGTCAGTTTGCCAGCTATCTTTACTTATTATGCCCCAAAAAGCATTGAAGTATAAAACAATTATTATTGAAGAAACCAGAATAACCTTATTAAAAAAAGCATTATTTGTGTAGAATTTCGCATTACAAAATGCTGCTGTTATAGTAACTATAATTGTGCAAATTGCAAATTGCTGCGGCTGGAACAAAAGTATTTCATTCCCATAGAAAAATACACTAAAAAGACCTATTAAAATTTGCAGTGTTGCTAATAAACAGAACCTAATATCAATTTTTCTTTTTACAATAAATGTAATACCTGCAATTGCAAGAAGAGTAAATATTAATATAGTTTTTTGATTATTAAAAATAACTGTTATCAATATTTTAAAAAACACATAAAAAGCACTTATAGAATATTTATAACTACATGAATTATTTGTAAAATATATACATTGACTATAAAATTCTTTATAATTCGGGTAAGCCAGTAAATATCCCCAAAAAGTATGAATTAATGAAATAGCCGTAAAAAACATTAGTAACAATGTTTTTTTCTCTTTGGCAAAGAATAAAATTACCGAATTTAATTTTATACTTTTTTTATCATTGGAAAAATTACGTTTAACAAAACTATTATCAGATAAAAATATTTCATAAGCTATAATATACAACAATATAAATTCTGAACCGGGACGGAATAAAGAAGATATAAAAATTAAAAATCCTCCTTTTATTATCTTTTTCTTATGAAAATAGTAATATAAGCCAATAAAAATAAATGGATTTGAAAACGAAGGGTTGTCGCAATCAATAATCATTGAATTCACCAAATAATTTAAACAAAATCCTGCAAGGAAAATCAGCCAGTTGCCTTTCTCTTCAAATATCCATTTACATAAAACACCTGACATAACAGAATTAAGTATAATCGAAATAAATGTTGAAAGATAAAAGTTGCCAAATATTATGTAGTTTAAGCCCAGCAAAGTCATTGTCAGTATTTTCGGAACAGTGCTACCGGTATCAATGCCATACAAATTAAAATTAATTAATTTTATAAACTGAACAGCCGAATTAACAGAATCTTCATCCCAGCCAAATCCTCTGAAAAATAAAAAAATCGTAAAGCTTAAGAATGAAAACAAAAAGCTGGTTACAAAAACTTTAGAAATTTTATAGCTTCGGAAGAAATAATAATTTTGGATTTGATTTCCTTTAATTTTTATTTGAAATATTGATTTGATAATCCTTATTATAATTTTATTAAAAATCTTAAAAAACAAATAACAGCTTATTAAAATGACAACTGTGTATAATATTTTCCTAAAAATTCCTCCCCATAAAAAAACCGATAAAATCATTAACAATATTGATTTACTGCCTCTTACATTATCGGGAGATTCAAAATACAAAGTGCCATTTTCGTTTTTTGATTTCCAATTTGTTTTAAAACTGTTATTATCGTACTTATAAATTGTTTTTCCAATTTGTATAGTTATTCGCGTTACTTTGGAGAAAACAGTATCATTAATAATTATTCCTAATGATTTATTGTAAGAATAACAACTTTGCCAGCTATTTTTTGTTTCATCAAAAGGCAAACTATATTTTTTGTCTGTAGGAGTAGCACATTCAACTTTAATTGTGTTTATATCTGAATGTGTCATACCTTTAATAAAAACATTTATTGGCTGAAATATTTTTACTTTTGATAAATATATATATTTGAAAACAAAACAACCAGAAATAAATATCGCTGATAATATTAATAATATTTTAATATTTAACTTCATTTATTGTTTTTAATATTTTTTCTAATAAATAAAGTTCGCTTGTAATCAACTTTAAATTCAAGATATTCTGACTTTTTTATCATTCTATATATAGAATAATTGGTAGGAAAAATTAAGAGAATAACATCATAATTATCAGAAATATAATCACTATTCATTTTTGATATGTCTTTTGAATAAGTATTGTCAATACTTTTAGCCCTTAAACCACAATCTAAAATAAAAAAAATTCTGTCATACCTATTTACCAAGACTCGGTAATGATAATCAGGAGGCAATATTTTATTAATTAAATATTTTGCTTTTTTACATTGTATAATATTTTCATCTATAGGATGAGATACATCATCGCATAAACGTCCTTTAAAGTAAGCGTATCCATCAGTTGGATGTGATAAACAACTCCCTCTATTATGATAACCATTAATTCCTAAAACAAAAATAGAAACTATAGTAAAAAAAATAACTATTAAATAATTTAATTTGGTAATTTTCAATATTTTAACTCTACAATATGAAGCAGTTATAGGCATAAGAATTGTAATAATTATTACTTGATCAGACTGCGCAAATATATAATTTCCATAATAAAACACCGCTACAAGAGTTATTAAGGTTGTTAAAAAAGAGATTAAAATAAACTTTATATTTGATTTTTGTCTGAAGATACTTATTAATCCTATTATTGCAGGAACAATCAATATTTTTATAACATAACCACGGTAAACAATAACATCCCAAATTGCGTTTATATACGGAATAATTGATTTAAATGAATATTTAACTCTATGGGATTCATTTGTAAAATTTATACAAGTTAAGTAAAAACTTTCTTTATTACAAAACGCTAATTTATAACCAAATACTGTATGTATTGTAGACATCATTAAAATTATAAATAACCAGTGTATTTTAAAGTTGCGTTTATATAATTCATAAAGAATTAAAAATATAAAAACAGCTTCATAACCAGGTCGAAACATTGTAGAAATAAACAATAAAATTAATCCTTTACCCTTTTTATTTTTATAAAAATATTGGTATAATCCTATAAATAAGAAAGGAAAACTAAATGCCATATTATCCGCATTAATTACTGCTGCTGTAACCCAGGAGATATTTAGCATCATACAAAATAATGCAAAAAACCAACATCCTCCTGTTTTATTTATCCACTTAGTAATTATTGCATTAGAGTATGAATTTAATATTATTGAAATAAATGTAAGGACATAAAAACTGCCAAAAACTAAATAATTTAATCCAAAAAATATGATTGAAAATAATTTTGGAACTGTTCCTACATTAAAACAAAATATATCAGGATTTAATATCTTGTAAAACTGTACTGCTGAGCCAAAAGAATCTCCTTCCCATCCAAAACCCCTGAAAATTAAAAACGTAGTATATCCTAAAAATGAAAATATAAAACTAATAATAAACGTATTATAAATTTTTTTACTCCATAAATAATTGAGCCTTTGTTTAATTATATTTATAAAATAGAATAGTATTTTATTATTTATAAATAATAAAACGAATATTTTTTTTTTATATAAATATTTATAAAATTTATATAATAGAAATAGTAACAGTAAGGATAAAAAAGTGTAAAATACAATTCTGAAAATTCCTCCCCAAAAAAAAACAGATAAGATCATAAATAATTTTGATTGACTGCCTCTTACATTATCGGGAGATTCAAAATACAAAATATTATTTTTACTTTTTGATTTCCAATTATTTTTAAAACTATTATAATCATATTTATAAATTGTATTTCCAATTCTTAATGTTATTATTTTAATTTTATTTAAAACAGTATCATTAATAGTTATTCTTATTGATTTATTGAAAGAGTAATTACTTTGCCAGCTATTATTTTTATTATCAAAATTTAATTTATATTTTTTATTTGTTGGAGTAATACAATCAATATTTATAGCATTTATATCAGAATGACCTATTCCAGAAATGTTAATTTTTATTGGTTGAAATATTTTAACTTTAGACAAATAGTAAAAGTCAAACGCATAAGTTAAAATTAGTAAAAATACTGCTAATATTAAAAGTATTTTCTTGTTTATTAACAACATACATTATTTGTTTATTGCTTTTGCAATATTAGTTATGTAAATATTATTTTTTAAATAGTTTATTCTCAACCAGTTCACAAATAATGTGTCCGATTAAAATATGGGATTCCTGTATTCTTGGTGTATCATTTGATGGAACATTAATAAGATATTTACATATATCTTTCATTTT
>Ga0247841_10011342_pt1 | contig 11873 bp, 6 predicted proteins | sample LaCruzMarch2015__2_FD_192410 | JGI IMG/M metagenome (GOLD analysis project Ga0247841, IMG submission 192410) | Freshwater microbial communities from meromictic Lake La Cruz, Castile-La Mancha, Spain - LaCruzMarch2015_18m | ecosystem: Environmental > Aquatic > Freshwater > Lake | place: Spain...
CGAAAAGGAAACACTTGGAAAAGTAATGAAACCCGTTGCTAATAAGAATATTGCTGATACAACAGGGTCAACCTATACATGGTATTGTGAAAACAGTAATGGTAACACTATCATCTGGGCTAATTTTCACAAGTTCAATCCCAATAAGGAGTTTATCGAAATCAGTACCCGGAGAACAGTTTTTTATCCTGATAAGCCAGGTGTTAATTATTTAACAGTAAGTGGATTCAACATAAGTCAGGCTGCCACCCAGTGGGGCGCCCCTACTGCCGAGCAGATTGGAATGATCTCAACAAACTGGAATAAAGGATGGATAATCGAGAACAACATTATTCACGACTCCAAATGTTCGGGAATTACACTTGGTAAAGAGAGGGGAACAGGGCATAATGTATGGAGCGCCGATGCTGAAAATGTAAACAGGGACGGGAATATCCATTATATTGAAGTTCTTTTCAGAGTACTCAGGAATGGATGGAATAAGGAAAATATTGGTTCACATATTGTAAGGAATAACGCAATATACAACTGTGAGCAGACAGGTATGTGCGGAAGCATGGGGGCCGCCTTCAGCACTATAGAGAAAAACCATATTTATAATATCTGGACGAAAAGACAATTTTCAGGTGCTGAGATAGGAGGAATAAAATTCCATGCTGCAGTTGATACCTACATTGGAAAAAATCGTATACATGACTGCGGAAGAGGCATATGGCTTGACTGGATGACCCAGGGTACAAGGGTTTCAGGCAATTTAATGTACCGTAACGATCTGGAAGACATCTTCGTGGAGGTAAACCATGGTCCGTTTATAGTCGACAATAATATCCTGTTATCCCCTTTTGCTATCACTAATATGTCGTAAGGCGGAGCATATTTGCACAATCTTATTGCAGGATCTGTTCGGTTGTGGCCTGAACCAACCCGTTTCACTCCATATTTCTTGCCTCATTCAACCGATGTTGCCGCATTGACCACAATACTCTCAGGTGATGACAGGTATTATAATAATATTTTTGCAGGCAACGGGGCAGCTGACCGGAGAGATGAAAAAATGATGCCGGGACTTAAAATTTATGACGACGCAAAGCTTCCGGTTTTTATTACTGATAATTATTATTTTTTTGGAGCCAAACCATCAGCAAAAGATACCAAGGCATTTATAGATGAGGCATTTGATCCTGTTCTTAGGATTGAGCAAAAAGAAGAAAGTGTTTTTCTTCATTTTAATGTGAATAAATCGTATTACAATCATGGAATGAAGGTCCTGAACACCGCGATACTTGGGAAGGCCAGGATTCCCAAGGCCCGTTTCGACAATCCTGATGGAACTCCACTTACGATAGACAGGGATTATTTGGGAAACATACGTACAGAACAGAATAACATAGTCGGGCCGTTTGTAAATATTAAAGAAGGTATGATGATACTTAAAGTCTGGTAATTCAAATCATACCCTTACCCCGATAACCAAAATATCATCTCTTTGACTATGGGTTCCCATCCACTCTTCCAGAGTCATCTCCAATAATTGTTTTTGTTGATTCATAGGTTTATCGTGGATAGCCGAAAGAATTTTTTTGAATTTTGCGCTGCTGAATTTGCGATTTTTTTCTCCACCGTTCTGGTCGATAAAGCCATCTGAAAAAATGTAAAAAGTATCGCCGGTTTGAAGTTGAATGGTATGATTCGAAAATGATTCTTCATCAAATGAAAAAAAGCCTACAGGCATACTATCCCCACTTATCTCTTTAAATTCAGCGACTCCATTATTGGTTTTAATTATATAAAGTGGGTTATTTGCTCCGGCAAACTGCATCTGGTTATTGTCATTATCGATAACACACAATGCCAGATCCATACCGTCCTTTGGTTCTTCCTTATTGCCAACCTGACGGAGCGAAAGTTTCATTTGCTCCCTGATTTCATTCAGGATCTCGTTAGCCTGGGTTATCTGGCGTCGTTCCACTATCTCGTTAAATAGACTTATTCCAAGCATACTCATAAATGCTCCGGGAACACCATGTCCTGTACAATCAGCACATACAAGTACGGTATAATTCCTGATACGTTTTATCCAGTAAAAATCGCCGCTGACAATTTCTTTAGGTTTGTAAAAAATGAAATTCTCATTTAGCAATTCATCAAAATAACTCAACGGAGGCAGGATTGCTGATTGAATTCTTTTCGCATAATTTATGCTACCAATTATTTCTTCACGATGTATGTTCAGCTCCTTACTCTGCTTTTCTAGTAATACACGCCGTTCATCAAGAGCTGAAGAAAACTTTTTTGAACGTTTCAAACTATAATAGTAAAGAAGTATTATTCCAATAGCCAGAAGCAGGATAAGGCTTAACCCCACTATAACAAGAAGCTGTATGATCTTGTTTTTCCGCAACACATCAACTTCTGACTGTTTTTTCGCCACTTCAAATTCGGTGCGCTGATCAGCCATCTTTTGAATATTCCTTACACTTTTGATACTGTCATTTGCGTTTATATAAAAAGACTGATAGTAGTAAGCGCTGTCGTATCTGTCGGAAGAACGGTATAATCTTGCCAGTCTCCATGCAGCATCGCGTTCAAATTCAAGCAGTTTATTCTTTTCAGCCTTGTTAAAACTCAGTTTTGCAATGCTTATTGCTTTATTGATTTCTCCCTTTTGCTGAAGAATGCCGGCATATTCGATCATATATTCTAATACAGCCCGTTCATCGCTTTGATCTGATTGTTTTGTGAGTATTTCAATAGCACGGAGAAGATAGTCTTCCGATTTTTGGAAATCTGACTTACGGGCATATACAAGACCCGAATTCCCGAGGCAGTAGGCATATTCATTCTGATAACCTAACTTCCTGTAGATATTTCCTGTCTGAGTGTATAGAACTAATGCAGTATCGTACTGCCCCTTTCGGTAATTTGCATATCCTAAATTGTGCAGGGCAGAAGCCAGGCTTACTGAATCTTTTTCCTTTATAAAGATATCAACAGCATTTTTAAGATAGTATTTGGCATTATCGAAGTTTTCCTGCTGGTTATATGCTTCCGACATATAAGTATATGCCACAGCCAGACCATAATCGTCGTGTTTTGCTTTGTAAAAATTAGCCGCCTTCATAAAGCATTCAAGTGCTGAAGCCAGTTTGCCTGAATTTAGGTAGTCAAACCCTTTCAGAACAATAACCTGAGCAGGACTTTTATTCACTTTTTCAGCAGGATTACCAGCCTGTTCGATATGTTTTAAAAATGTATCTGGATCAACCTGGTTTGATGCTATTTTCAGAAGATTTTCGAATTTTACAGAGTCATCCTTAACCATGTTATGATTTACATGGTATAACAGGCTGTCGGATGACTGGCCTATAATAACAGGAGAAATGATTGCCATAATAAAGGCAATACATGCAACTGAGGCAAAACGACAATGCATCCTACGAAACTGTGGGGGGAGGCGGGATCCTGATATATGGATCAAGAATCCCTTTTGTATCATCACTAAGGATATACTCGATACTATAGGCTTCTTCTATACCTCTTTCGGCATCTTTTGGTACTTTAAACTCAAATCCCCTGCAGAACAATTGCTTTTTTGGATCGGTCTCAAAAATTATGCGTTCCCCCTTTTTCGAAAAGATTCCTGTAATTCTCTTTATTCCGCTGCGGCAGTCAGGTTTCCAGATAATTGTGTCACCAGGTTCTACATTTGTTTCAAGATTATCAATGTCTCCCGATCCGTTTGAGTCAAACATGGCGAGGTGTTTTCCGCCCTTATAGTTAATAGATCTTAAATAGATTTTTACTGTCATATTCGGTTTTTTAGGTAGAGAATGTGAATGCTTAGGAAATATAATAGGTTAAGATAAAATGATAAATGCTAGAGTCAGGAAATGATTGTCTGATTTTAGGAGTAAAGAGATTAAGACTTTTTAATTTCAGAGTAATCACCGATCATTAATTTCAATTGTGCTAAGTTTTAAGTTAATTTTAATTACTTTTTTTATCAGATGTTCTCATATATTAAAACAATATTGTATACAGAAATAATCAGAGAGAGTAATGTTTTTATAATAAACAGTTATCTGTATGGTTTTGTTTGGTGAAAGACTAACCAAATTAAAAGAGAATAAAAATTCTTTTATTGAAAAAGGGCAGGGGAGAAGCTGATAAAAAAAACGCCTGACCTGTTAATTTGTACAACAGCATGTCGTCAATCCCGCAAATAAAAGTAAATTGGTTACCTTAATATTATGCAGATTTTGTATTGTTGATGTATTAATTTTCACTGTTTAAATTCCAGATCATGAAGAAGATGTTTCTTTCTTTCCTCCTGTTGCTTGTGGTAAATAGTTCCGGAAAAAATTCTCTTTCAGCCCAGACAGTAAGGTCCGGGGACCTCAGGGAATGGGTTTCATTTCTTGCATCCGATGAAATGAGAGGCAGGGCAAACGGTTCGCCTGAAATGAAAATTGCAGCAGACTGGGTCTCCAAAATGTTCAGTGAAGCTGGTTTAATGCCGGTACTCCCGGATGGGGCATATATTCAAAATTATTCATTTACCGGACGTCAGCAGCAAAAAACTGATGAGCGAAATGTAATTGGCATGATACCAGGCTCCGATCCCTCACTTAAGGGTCAGTATATATTTCTTTCTGCTCATTTCGACCATATTGGCATAAGGAAAGGAGGATCCGGTGATTCGATTTGCAATGGGGCTGACGACAACGCAGCCGGTACTGCCACACTTATTGCTATTGCAAAGGCCATTAAAGATTCAGGAAAAAAGCCCGGAAGAAGTATTGTATTTGCTGCCTTCAGCGGTGAAGAGCGAGGTATGAGAGGCTCAAGGTATTTAGTAGCAAATCCTCCTGTTCCCCTGAAAGATATTTATGCCGACCTGAACTTCGAGATGACAGGCCATTCGGAATCGTATGGGAAGCATAATTATTATATGACCGGATGCAAGTTCTCAAATCTCGATGATCTTATAAAAACTTATCCTGACAGGGGGATGATTAACCTGATCGACACAATCCAGATGGCGGGTTCTCTATTCTATGCTTCGGATAATATTGCTTTCTCAAGGATAAGTGTATCTCCTGAAGGTATTACAACCGGGATACCAAGCGGCACCTTTGCAACAACAACAATGGCCCCATATATACACTCTGTAACCGATGAGGCCGATAAATTCGACTACGAAAACATGGCTGAATTAACAAGCTATTTTGCTAATCTGGTCCTCTGGCTTTCGGAGAGCAAACAGGAAATTAACTGGACCGATCCTTTATTTACGAGAGTCAAATAATTTGAGAATGAAAAAAAGTTCTGGTATGGGAAAGAGACATCTTAAACATACTGAAAAGAGTTTCCCCATGTTCAACGACGAAATGTTATAAGAAATAATCCCCTTTGCTGAAAGTAATTACAGTGTAAAATCCAACAAACACTCACGGACTATTTCAGGGTTATCTATGGGTGGAAGACACCCCCGGATTATTGGTCTGAATAACTCCGACGTATTCGGTTCTGTCGGGATTCACGACTCCACAGGCACGCCATGTTGTGCTCCACAATGTACTTGTTAAAAGAAATATCAGGCACGAATATTATATTGGCAGTGATGGTGCTCACGACTTTATAACCTGGAGGCATTTACTGTATTACAAATTCCTTCCAAATCTCTGGAGAAACTTATAACCGGCAGATCACCTGTTGTTTATTTGATTTTTATAAATTTTCATAAGAGGTTCTCTCCTTTCACCTTCCCGCTTGTGAACAGGGATTGTTTTACCTCTGTGCGGCAAATGGAAAGATGCATTTACTTATAAATCTTTATAAAATCTTTATACTATAGGCCTATTTCTATCTAACTTCTTTACGCCGCTGAGTCTACTTTTGCCAGGTTTTGTTTAAAACAGTCACTTTGGTAATTTCTGTTTTACCCGGGTAGATTTTAAATTTGATTCAGTGGAGAAATGAAAGCGGGAATTAGTCATCTTGATATTAAAAAACTTTCCCTGGCAGGGGCTGTAGTGGCATTGGGTATTGTTTTTGGTGATCTGGGAACCAGCCCCCTTTATGTAATGAAGGCGATAGTTAAAGGAGGAAATGAATTCAATGAGCTGCTCATTTACGGTTCAATGTCGTGTATATTCTGGACTCTCACGTTACAAACCACAATAAAATATGTTCTTATTACAATGAGGGCAGACAATAAGGGTGAGGGAGGGATCTACGCGTTGTTTGCTCTTTTAAAAAGAAAGCCCTCATGGGCGGCTGTTCTAACAATGGTAGGGGCAAGTGCCCTGCTGGCCGACGGGGTTATAACCCCTGCCATAACCGTTACTTCATCCATAGAAGGATTGCAGTTATATAATCCCGAAATACCCGTTATTGGAATTGTTCTTCTGATTTTTGCCGTAATTTTCTTTATGCAGCAATATGGAACCAACATTGTGGGGGCTTCATTCGGACCTATTATGGTTATCTGGTTCCTGATGCTTTCTATTTTAGGATTCCGCCAGCTCATTGGTCACCCTGAAGTACTGAAAGCCTTGAATCCTTATTATGCAGTTATGTTTCTATCCAGGTATCCCGGGGGATTTATACTTCTGGGATCTGTTTTTCTTGCGACTACCGGTGCGGAGGCACTATATTCTGATCTGGGCCATTGTGGTATGAAAAACATAAGGATATCATGGATTTTTGTAAAAGTATCCCTTGTAATCAATTATCTGGGGCAGTGTGCCTGGATTATGAACAAGGGAGGATTACAATCGGATGTAAACCCATTTTACGGGATCATGCCCGTTTGGTTTTTAGTGCCGGGAATTTTCATTGCCACGGCGGCAGCTATTATTGCAAGCCAGGCACTTATAACAGGATCGTTCACCCTCATTAGTGAAGCCATATCCTTAAATTTCTGGCCAAAACTCAAGATCCTTAATCCTACTTCGCTTAAGGGACAGGTCTACGTCCCTTATGTAAACTGGTTTTTATGGGGCGCTTGCAGTTTCGTTGTAATATTCTTCAGGGAATCGGCCAATATGGAAGCAGCCTATGGACTGTCTATAACCCTTACAATGATAATGACAACGCTTCTTCTGTCATTCTATTTGTATCAGAAGGAGATTGACCGTAGACTGATACTTTTATTGGTGTTGGTCTATTTAACAATTGAGGTCAGTTTTCTGATTTCCAATCTGCATAAGTTCAGCAATGGCGGATGGGTTACCCTGCTTCTGGCTTCAATTTTTTTCCTGGTTATGTATGGCTGGTATTTTGGCAGGAAGCTGAAAAATAATTATGTAACATTTTTAAACACAGATAAGTATGTTGAGTTGTTTAAATCAATGGCTAATGATGACTCAGTACCGAAAATTGCCTCAAACCTTGTTTATATTATCAGGGCCAACAAACCCGATCAGGTTGAATCAAAAGTTATATTTTCAATTTTCCATAAACAGCCTAAACGGGCAAATACATACTGGTTTGTTCATGTAGACAGTACTGATGAGCCTGATACATTTGAATATAAGGTAACTCACATAATTCCGGATATTCTGATAAGAGTCGATTTTTACCTAGGATTTAAAGTTGAACCGAAGATTAATCTCTATTTTAAGGAGGTTATTGATGATCTTGTTCAATCGGGTGAAATCAAACTCGTAAGCGGATTTGATTCCTTGAGGAAACATGGTCTTTCGTCAGATTTCCTTTATGTACTCATCGACAGAGTTATGATTCGTGATAACCAGCTCTCCACTAATGAAAATGTGACTCTCGCACTGCATAATATTTCAAGGTTATTCTGTATTTCCGATGTTAACGCACTTCAACTTGATGACACAAATACAATTGAAGAAAAGGTTCCTATAACAATAAACCATCCTGTTACTGCACGGATTGTAAGAACGTTGTAAAGCAGCCACAAGGTAATCTGACTGCCCCGGAATAATTTACAGAGGTCGGGTACAGTTTGATCTTTGCAGACAGCACGAAGTGCACTCGAAATGAAAATTATTGATACTGCTGTCGTCCTTCTGAATGCATTTGATCTTGCAATTGCCGAAATTCCCGATCTTAATTCAATGATTTCAAAGACCTATGTTAATGAAATTGAAGTAAGCAGGATTGAAGCCGGTCAGAAGGTTAATATAAATGTTGACGCCTTTCCCGAAAAATCTTATTCAGGTACTGTGATAAAAATTGGAAATATTGGTGAAGTACTTCCAAATTCCGACTCCAAGATGTTTGAAGTTTTAATTAAAGCAGAAGGTTATGATACTGAACTTAGACCCTCGATGACAACAAGTAATAAGATAATTATTAAGACCTTGGATGATGTGGTATTTATTCCGACAGAATGTGTTGTTACCGGTTCTGACAGTATTTCCTATGTTTACCGGAAAAACGGAACACGACAGATAGTTTTACTTGGCGATGCCAATGATAAAAATGTGATCGTGAAAAAGGGATTGAAAGAAGGTACACAGATTTATCTGAGTGAGCCGGAAGCACCGGAGAAATATAAACTTAAGGGGGAGGAACTTATTTCTGAAATCAAATAATTGCGAATCTGGTATATTGTTTCACAATTTCCTTCAGGAGAATGTTAAGTAGTGTAAATGAATTCAGGTAGAAATTATTTTGTTTTAAACCGGCATGGCAACCTTTCTTATTTAGCTATGGTTTATTTTTTAAGACAGAAAGCGCCTGTGGCTAACCCATGAGCGCTTTCCTCTCAACCCTAAATTACCAAAACACACCAAAAACTAACCCAAACCTGAAACTTATCGTAATTTGTTCTTTTTAGTTCAATAAATTTAAACAAAATAAGAATCCGTGTCAAGAGGCGTTGCTAATTATTTTTAGACTAAAACATCCGGGGTTTTCAATTCATCCAATGGGTATCTGAAATATTATTACCATATTTCGGGAACAACAGTATTGAACCGGCATTGTTAACAACCGGTTGGTTATCTGATTCAGTTTATAATAAAGTTGGTATGGGAAGAATTAAAAGATATCACCTTGTGTTCATCATGGTAATGATTTTAGCCAATGCCTATTGCAGTGATGCGGGAATGTCTTTTATCAGGAATTATCTGCCCCGGGAATACAGGGCAAGCAGGCAGAACTGGGCCATTGCCCAGGACCACCGTGGTATAATGTATTTCGGTAATAATGATGGATTGCTTGAATATGACGGAGAAAACTGGCGGCTGATAAAACTTCCCGGGGTAAAGGCTATTGCAATCGATAGTGTTGAACGTATTTGGTTAGGACTCGAAAATGATATGGGTTATATGGAACCGGATGCGAGAGGAAATCTTCATTTCCGTTCATTGCGATTCAAAATACCTGAAATTCGTAGGCATCGCTCAACAGTTCTTCACATTTGTATTTTTGGAAATAAGGTCATATTTCAGACCTCTGATGAACTTTTAATCTATGAGAACGGTCAGTTTAAGGTGATACCATCTGAAAGTGGATTTCAAAATATGTTTTACGTTAATGACAAGCTGTTTGTCAGGGAAAGAGATAATGGGTTGCTATATCTCGAAGATGATAAACTGATTGTAATAAGAGGGGGTGACATTTTTGCCAATGAGCGGATTAGCGCAATGCTGCCATACACCGGCAATCAAATATTAATCATTTCCCGTATTAAAGGGATGTATGTTTATTCACCTGAATATGGAACCACTTTCAGAAAGCCCGGGTATTTCTCGGCTGCAGATAGTTTCCTGATAAAGAACCAGGCTGATTGTGCTGCCTTGTTATCAAATGGTGATATTGCTGTTGGCACCGTAACCGGAGGAATTGTGGTCTTTAACAGTGAGGGCGTGATGAGAAACAGCTACAATATAAACACAGGGCTGCAGGATAATACAATTTATTTTCTTTATCCCGACTCGAACGATCAGTTATGGGCAGTACTCGACAAGGGGATAAGCCTTGTTCAAAATAACCTGCCTTTCCGGTTTTTTACCGAACAGAATAACCTTAACGGAACACCCGTATGCCTGAAATATTTCAATAATAGGTTTTATGTTGGTACCAGTCAGTATTTGCATCTACAAAATAGTCAGGGTAATTTTGAAATTATTCAAGGTACAGGAGGGCAGAATAATTGCTTACTGGAAGCAAACGGGTCATTACTTCTTGCTAAAAGTCCGGGAATTTATGAAATTAAGAATGATATTGCTATACCTGTAAATGGTTCCGGAGACAGAACTTACCTGACTCTTGAGACTCTCAGAAACAATCCGTTCTATGTGCTGGCGGGAGCATATGATGGATTGTACCTGTTGGAAAGACGGAATTCGGGGTGGATAGTAAAAGGAGTTTTAAAAGGGTTTTTTAAAACTGTTTATTCACTAAAAGAAGACAACAATGGGGAGTTCTGGGTTTCAACATCCACAGACCTTTTTAAACTAACGATTGATTCATCATTTAGCAAAGTAATCTCGTCTGTTCGTTTTTCAGTTGCCCAGGGATTACCTGCCGATCATGCTTACCCCATTAAGTTGAATTCAGGGGAATTGGTTTTTTCTACCGTAAGGGGTATTTATAAATATGAAAGAGATGCAAATAAGTTTGTTATTCATCCTGATTTTAAAATGCTCAGGGGGGAAGTTATGCCATTTGTTCAAATTAGTAACGGAGATATCTGGTTTAATGAATCACTCGACGACGGAACTTTTGAAAAGGGAGTATTGAAATTCGACGGCAACAGATATGTAATTTATAAAACCCCCTTTTTGAAATTTACCGATGCAGGATGTGGGAATAGCCCTTATAATATTCTTGTTGCTCCCGACAGTGCTGTTTTTATCGGAACCACTTCGGCTCTTTTGCAGTATAATCGGGAAACTACACCCCGGAAAAATTCCCAATTCCACACTCTCCTGAGAAGAGTTTTACAGGGAGACTCCCTCTTATTTGGTGGTTATGAAAGCGATTCGGTTGATTTTCAGAATAGGGGTGGGATTACCATCCCCTTTTCACATGACAATTGGATTTTCTATTTTGCAGCAACCTTTTATGAGGATTCGGAAAGGAATCAATACAGCTATCGGTTAGTGGGGTCAGATTCTGCATGGTCGGCATGGTCGGGTGATCATAAGAAGGAATACACTTACCTTAAGGAGGGTCGTTATATATTCGAGGTGAAATCGAGAAATATGTATCAGAAGACTGGTACCACGGCATCATACAGCTTTGAAATTTTGTCGCCTTGGTACCGGACCTGGCTGGCATATATTTTGTATGTTGTTTTTGCCATATTTTTTATATGGCTGATTGTCAGGCTATATGTCCGGCGACTCATGCGGCTGAAAGCACAACTCGAAAAAACGGTAATTGAGAGGACCGCTGAAGTTGTTGCCCAAAAAAAGCAGATTGAAAAGGCTCACGGAGAAATTACTGCTAGCATAAATTATGCAAAATATATCCAATCATCTGTTTTTCCAAAGAGCGATCAGCTGGCCTCATGCCTTGGTGACCATTTTATTTTTCACAAGCCCGTGGAGATCGTGAGCGGAGATTTCTACTGGGTGTCAAAAAGAGACAATAGAATTGTAGTTGTTGCGGCAGACTGTACCGGGCACGGAGTACCCGGAGCATTTATGAGCATGCTTGGAATAACCTTGCTCGACGAAATTGTTAACAAGAGGAATATTACTAATCCCGGAATTATACTTAACCGGCTGAGAGATGAAGTGATAGAGTCATTACAGCAAAAAGGGAAAAAAGGGGAACAAAAAGATGGGATGGATATTGCCGTTTGTACAATCGATAAAGTAAGTTCAAGGATGCAGTTTGCTGGAGCCAATAACCCTGTTTATCAGATACGAAGTTCTTCT
>Ga0247841_10011343_pt1 | contig 11870 bp, 7 predicted proteins | sample LaCruzMarch2015__2_FD_192410 | JGI IMG/M metagenome (GOLD analysis project Ga0247841, IMG submission 192410) | Freshwater microbial communities from meromictic Lake La Cruz, Castile-La Mancha, Spain - LaCruzMarch2015_18m | ecosystem: Environmental > Aquatic > Freshwater > Lake | place: Spain...
TTAAGAATAGTTTTCCAAGTCATATTTGACGCAACCTTAGCTGTATCTTCCTGTCCTTTTGACAAAAGATTAAATGGATTACTCTTTCGTGTTTTTAAATGTTGACGATGCTTCTTTTCCATATTGTTTGTTTCTTTATTATGTTTTAATTACTATAATTTACTTTATTCCTAAAAGAAGATATTTTCAACCCTCTGAGGGAATTGTGGTAGCCATGCAAATAAAGCCCGACGAACCATGCTTTATTAAAGGACGTGAGCAAGTTTTAGGGGGTTTGTGGGGGTTTTGGGAGAAAGACGGGCATTTGCTCGTCTTTTAGTTTGCCAAAGGACTAATAGGGACTAACTTTTGTTCGGCCAAACAGGGTAAAACAGCGAGTTTTTGGGAGATCCTCAAAAACCTCCAAATAGATTGCCAAAGGGTGTAAAAAGGGGTACTTTTGGGGCTTTTATAATCAACCACCTTTTCCTTGAAAAAATATCTGAAAAGTGGCAGTATAAAAATGAAAATTACAAAAGATTACAATGAAAAACAAAGAAGCCATTATTGAAAACCTCAAAAGGAAATTTGCTGCTGTAAAAGAACACTTAAGAAGTGGTCGGTTTATACATTTTTCATTGGAATATATTGATTTTATTTGCGAGAGTGACGAATTGGCTCCACTGGTTAAAAAACTTATTATTGAAGGAAAGCTGCCACCTCGAACATTGCAACCTATATATAATAATTTTATTAACCTCCCCTACATAAGAGATTACAACGATGACCGATTTAACCATGTGCAGTTCCCGAAATTTTTTGATAGAGAGATTGAAAACAATTTCAACTTGCACAGAGATTTTTGCAGAGCGTTTAAGAATGACTATAAAACTACTTTAAAAAATCCAAAACTCATAAGAATAGATCCTAACCAGAAATGTTGCTTTGCTGGATATTCGGATATCCAAACACTACATAACGGCTTATTGGAATTATTAGAATTAAGTGGCGAAAAAACTCCAAGAATATCAGGTAAAAGATTGAACTTTTATCCAGACACGGGAGAGGCAGAATATCTTACGGCTATATGGCAGTTCAAAGGAAAGGCACGGGCATTTTTGACGGTATTGCATGAAAATAAAAATATGAATTTTAATGTGGAGGGAATAAGGGAACATTGCAATCCGCTAATTGAAATTGAAAAGCATAAATTCAAAGGCGAGAAAGACATAAACGACACGTTGAGGGAGATAAAATACAGGTTGAAGGCGAACAAGGGTGAATTTTTTCCGATATTCAAACAAGAAAAAGGCTGGATATGGCTTGAAAAATAAATTCACTTTTCTCACCTGAGTATCCGAAACAGCGAAATTTCTATAAAGTCAAAGCAGAAAATGCTTTGGCTTTTTCGTTTCGCTAAAATTTCAAAACTATGCAAAACAAATTACAAGAAGATGCGTTTTTTACAAAGACCACAGACATATCGCTTTGCGCAGCCCTCTGCTGTCTGGGGTTTAAAATATCAGAAATCGAGCAGGGACCAACCGGCCGAGCCATATTCTCTTTTGAGAAAAGCGACAAGTTGGGAAAAATTGTAAAACAATACTTTGCCCACGAACTAAAAGTCGAGCCATTGACATATTTTAATTATCTCAAAGAAATTAAAACCCAGATATACAATCTGGGATAATTTATGTTGCAAGAGAAAGACATAAAATCTTTTATGGAACTTTACAAGCAACACTTCGGCAAGGAAATAAGCCGGGAGGAAGCTTTTGAAAAAGCCACTTCCCTGCTTCGTATGGTTGAACTAGTTTACAAACCAATGACTGAGCAAGAATATAATAATTTACAAAAACGCCGCCAAGAAAACGGCTACACAAATTTATGAATCAAACAACAAGTTATTTTGAAGATTGTCCTCGATTTAATTTCTGCTCCATAAATGTTTGTCCGTTAGACAACGAGTCAGATATTAGAAGTAAACTACCAGACGAAAATCGCTGTCCATTCTGCTTGAATAAAAAAAGTAAAAACCAAAAAGGCATAAGAACACTAGCTCCCCACCGTGTTCTCAAAGTTGTGCCTATATCGAATTTAAAAATGCTAAATAACCGCAATCAAAAACGGTGGCAAGACATTCACAAACATGATGGAAAATAACGAGGAAAAATTTGAAATAAGAGATCTACGACAAAAAGAGCAGTACATAACTGACGATAAGTTTCTAAACGGCTATGCGAAATATTTGGAAATCTATGCAGTGGGAGTTTATAACTCTCTTTGCCGGCATGCAAACAAGTCTCAAAAGAGCTGGCCGTCTATAAATTTTATGAAAGGAGAATTATCAATATCGCGCAATAAAATCATAACCGGCATAAAAAGATTAGAATTTTGGGGAATAATCCGGAAACAAAGAGTTGGCAAAATGGCTAATAACAGGTATGTTCTGCATCATAAAAAACATTGGAAACCGATAAATTTAGAAACGCTAAAAGAATATAGTGAAGTTCACCACATAAACTTCACTAGTTTACAGGATAAACTCATGAAGTTCACCACAAGGACTTCAAATAGTAAGGAGTTAAATAATAAGGAGACAAAAGAAAGGGAAACTTTTAAAAAATTAAAACCTTATTATAGGGGTATGCGGATAGTTGAAAAATCTGGGAGAAAATACTGTATTCCAAAAGACGGCGGACAATGGCTGGAGTTTGCAGGCAAAAAAGAAGATATCAACTGGCTCTAGCTTGCTTACCTAACCCAAGGCGACATAATGGTTCCAACAAGGTGTCCTTGGATTATTATTAAAATTACAAAAGTATGAACCAAGTAGCGAATAAATTAAGATATTTTATATATGCCAGAAAATCTTCAGAATCAGAGGACCGGCAGGTGCAATCAATTGACGACCAGCTCAATAGATTAAAACTGCGTGCCAATGATCTTGGGCTGGAAGTCAAAAAAATTTACACCGAATCGAAATCAGCTAAAAAGCCAAACAATCGCCCACTCTTTGATGAAATGTTAAGGCGAATTGAGGAACGCGAAGCCGATGGGATATTATGCTGGCACATAAATAGACTATCAAGAAATCCAATTGACTCCGGCAGATTGAGCTGGATGCTGCAACAAGGAATTCTAAAATCGATACAAACAGTTGAAAGAGAACATTTACCAGACGACAACGTGTTGCTATTTAATGTGGAATCGGGAATGGCAAACCAATATATCTTGGACTTAAAAAAGGCAGTAAAACGCGGAACCGACAGCAAGCTTATAAAGGGCTGGCGACCCGGATCAGCCCCCGAAGGATATTTAAACAGTAAAATAAAAGAACGAGGCGAAAACGACATACTAGTAGACGAGGAAAGATTTCCGCTGATCCGTAAAATGTGGGATTTATTGCTAACCGGGAGCTATTCAACTCCGCAGATTCTGAACATAGCAAACAACCAATGGGGATACAAAGTTAGAAAAACAAAAAGAAAAGGTGGCGGACCGTTATCAAGAACCGCGATATACAAAATTTTTACAAACCCATTTTATGCTGGGATTTTTTATTGGGGCAGAGATAAAACATTATATGAAGGAAAACATAAAAGAATGATAACGTTGGAGGAATATGACGTCGCTCAAAAAATTCTGGGCCGTAAAGGAAAGCAAAGGCCAAAAACACACCACTTTGCATTTACCGGAGCAATTCATTGCGCAGAGTGCGGATGCCTTTATACGGCAGTTGAGAAAGAGAAGTTTATTAAAAGCACGGGAAAAATAAAAAACTTCACCTACTATTTCTGCACGAGGAGGAGAAAGGGCGTTAAATGTTCGCAAAAGAAAACCGTGCCGAAAGAAAAGTTGGAATTGCAAATTGAGCAAGAAATTGAGAAGTACACAATACTCCCGGAGTTCCTGCATTGGGCAATAGAAATTTTGAAAGAAGGCAAGGATCAGCAGAATGCAGATAAAAACACAATTTACGAAACCCAGCAGAAAGCAATGACTCAGGCGCAAACTGAATTAGACGAACTGACTAAAATGAGGTATCGCCTACTTATTGACGACGAAACATTTTTAAAAGAGAAAAAGGATATTCAAACAAAAATCTCCCAAATTAAGCAAAAATTGGGAGAAAGCGAATCAAAGTCTGAGAAGTGGCTAGAGCTGACAGAGAGGACATTTAAGTTCGCCGCCTACGCCAGGAAGGCATTTGCAACCGAAGGGTTGGAACTGAGGCGAGAAATACTAAGAACCTTGGGTCGAAACCCTGTTATTAGAGGGGAAAAACTGATTATTGAGCCAAATGAGTGGTTTGTGCCAATAATAAAAGAGTACCCGGCGATACAAGCCAGTTATTTAAGGTTGGAACCAGCCAAAATGGGCGATTTTAAGAACAAAACAGAGCTTTTGGGCTCTGTTAGTACACGATGGCGCGGGCGACGGGATTTGAACCCGTGATCTTTCCCGTGACAGGGGAATATTCTAAACCAGGCTGAACTACGCCCGCATTAATTAATTGAATTTATGAATTCAACTGTGCCGAGGGTGGGAGTCGAACCCACGACCTCAACGTTATGAGTGTTGCGCTCTTACCAACTGAGCTACCCCGGCTTTATATAAATTGTTGCGCCTCCCCGAATTGCACGGGGGCCTACAGCTTATGAGACTGTCGAGGTACTACTCCTCCAAGGCGCGATGTACATATATATTAATATACCTTGTTATTCTAACACAAAATATATATCAAATCAATACGTATTTTATACAACAAAAACAGCCTCAAATCGAGGCTGTTTTAAATGCTTATGCATCACTAGTTTTTATATTCCTGGTCCCGGCTGCAAAATGCTAAAGGTTCCGTCGCTCTTATCTTTGATGTTTTGATTTGATAAACTGGTTATCTGTATTTGATATCCATTACCCGGTTTAAAGTTTTTAGGAACGCTCCATTTGTAAACACCAAGGGACGCAGAATAATCATAACTTAAATATGCTACGATTAATTTTTCTTTCAATACTTTGATATCAACTCTTTTTACATTTTTTACCTTCCACTTAATCTCGTATGTTTTACCAGGACTTAAAGTCTCCCCACCGTTTGGAGAAAGCACGGCAATAGTGTTTACCGGCAATATCCCCACCGAAAGATTTGCATTTTTTGTGCTATCTAATAACTCATTCGGCCCTCCGGACGTACCGGCTGACGATGAGCTAGAAGATGAACTAGAACTATTGGAACATTCCGCAACCAAATTAAATTTTGGAACTCCATTGACATAAGTTGTTGTGGAAACACCAACCATACAAAAGTTTGATAAATTCGGCTTTGTGCCCCATATCTCATAATAAAAATTAGAATAATTACCACAATATGTTAGTTTTCCAGAAGGACAACTTTTAGCATAAATATTAGTAACTCCTTTACTATAATCTACCACTTCCGAACAACCAACCACACAGCTATTGTTGTCTCCTGTGCCCGTTGACCCTGCGGATCCAGTGCTGGAACCCGTCCCAGAACCTGTGGACCCAGACCCCCCCGATGTTCCGCTAATAGCACCTCCGGTTGTACCAGAGCCTGCTCCGGTCGTGGAAGATTTTACTGGATTCATCCAAGTAGTTACTCCTGTAGTAGAACTGTAACATCCGGCGTCAGTTGAAATCATATTAATACTGCCATTATTGTATTTCCAGCCTATTTTATCTTTACAAGTCCAGCTAGCCTCTCCACATCGTTTTGCACTTCCATCGCAACCGACTGCATAATATGCAGCAACCCCTCCAGTGGTTTGTTTGATACATCCGGCTTGACAAGACTGCTGATCAACCAAAGTTGTACTTGGCCAAGCAACATTGCCAGCATTATCCGCACAACCTGCATTTGTTACAACCTGCGTAATGCCACCATTAACTGACTGACTTGAAGTTTGAGTTTTGCAATAAAGATTAGCGCTTGGTCCATCTGCGCAAAGAGTTGCATTTCCGTTGCAATCCACTGCAAAAGATTGACTTACCCCAGCAGTATTTCTTATAGAACACTGAGCCTGGCATTTTTTTTCACTAGAGCCTCCCGATGTTCCGCCAGAACCTGTTGTACCCGAGTCTGTCCCTGAAGATCCCGTTCCGGACCCCCCTGTATTTCCTGTTCCACCAGTGTTTCCCGTTGCGCCAGTACCAGAGCTTCCCGAGCCTGTTCCTCCGTTATTCCCAGAAGTATTCGCTGAACTACAATCGAAAAGCCCAAGGCACTGTGAATTAGTTGTGCACACTCTGCCATGACCAGGATTAGACATTGGATATTCATTACAGTACCCTGAAGACCCAGGCCAAGCCGAACATGTAGCCGGGGCGCAGTTGGATGTGTTGGTCCCAGATCCAGTGCTTCCGGTTGTACCCGTCCCAGTTGAACCGGTGTTTCCGGTACCATTAGATAAATCTGCACAAGACGTATTACATAAAGCTATCATAGCAGTTTGCGCAGCAGAACTAGCAGCATAAGCGTTTTGAACTCCACCAAATGATTCATTAAAACATACTGGCAAACAGGTATTACCTAATTTGCTATCATTTAGGCATCTCACTTTATTAGCAGCGTATGTGTTACACCAAAGTGTGCCGATAGGATTGTTATCTGTACCTGTATTTCCTGTTCCAGTGCTTCCGGTTGTACCCGTCCCAGTTGAACCGGTGTTTCCGGTTGTTCCAGTATTGCTGTTCGCCGCAGTCACATTTACAACAACTGTATCGTTCGAATTATGACAATCAATTGAAAATGTTTTTGAGCTAGTAATATTAGATATTGTTTCTGAATCAGCAACTTTCTTTTCACCGTACCAATCGCCTGAAGCTGTGCAGGTGTTATACAGGGGCTTGACAGATGTCCAACTCAAAGTAACTGACGACCCAGAAGAAATTGTTACGGGTCCGTCGGAATCGTTAGCTTTAATATTCACTGTTCCTTGTGTTATCGGTGGGATATAAGATTGCTTTGTTATTCTTTGATAGCTACAGTTTCCAAAAACGTTCTTGTCTCCGCAACAAACTGTTTGGTTTTTATACAATGGTTGTCCGATAACATCTGAGGCATCGTTTAATAACGAACAATCTCTTTCGTCCGTTAAATAGTTTCCCCACTTATCTAAACAATCTAAAGGCGTACCGCAAACTTTGTAATTCGAAGCTTTACAATCATTTGAACAAGAGCTAATTGTTTCAACTCCGTCACACCAGCCATTTCCGCAAAATGACGTACCATATACTCCGATACATTGTCCATAAACTCCTAAGGCTTCATTCGGACAGCAAATACTCTGTCCACCACCCTTGCCGTAAGCTACAGTACAGCCAGGAGCTCTCGTGAAAGTTGATCCATTAAAACACTGTTCTTTACTTGTGCACGTTCCAGGAATAACCGTTGGAGGAACCGTTGGAGGAACTTTTTGTGCTAGTACAGTTACTGTGATACTCTTTGTTGTCGGAGCAGAGTTTCCTGTTCCTGTGCAGGTTATAGTATAGGTACGTTGTCCTGGAGTTTTCAAAATCTTTTGTGTGGTACCGAAAGCTGCAACGCTTCCCGACCAATCTCCTGACCTCGTACAGTTCGCATAGTTGTTATTGCCAGAAAACGAGCCATCTCCTATCTGCCAGCTTATATTAACCATCGAACCATAAGCTACTGTTAGACTATTTTTACCTTCAACTTTCAAATCTATTGAAGCAGGCGGAGCAACATTAAATTGTCCAAATGGAGAGACCGTAACAGATGTTACCGTGTTTCTACAACCGCTGTTAACATTACCAACGCATGGCTGATTTGATGCATCGCTTGTTGTGCTGTCGCAAGCCAATGTAAATGTTTTTACTGAAGTTATATTTGAAATTGTTTCCGTGCCAGAATCACCTTTAGCTCCCGACCAATCTCCATAAGCTTTGCAGGTGTGATTAAACGCGTTTGTGGCAACCCATTTTAGTGTTGCGCTTCCGCCCATTGGCACAACTACATTTGTATTCGGCTGTAATTTATAGCTTCCATTGGCGCTCAATTGCACTAACGGCTGAGAAATTGTTGCAGGCACGCTAACTCCCACAAAGTCTATGGCCGATTTGTAATTATTGTAGCAACTTGAGTTGCCGCTACCTCCGCAATTCCTGTTGGAGCATATTATTGTAAAAATATTTGACTTTTTGACATTTTCCAACACGGCGCCAGAGTGCTGATCGAGAGGAAATGGACTTGGATACGCCGCGCTATCACCTGTTCTTGTCCAATTTGTAACCCCGGTATAGTTAACATCATTGTTGTCCGCAATCTGTCCCGAACATGTTCTCATGGATTGAGAAGTGTTCCAATTTATTTGAATCGGGACGTTATATGAGGTTGTAGGAGAATACAATTTCCCTCCTCCGTTTATATTAAGATTAACTGAAGGATTCTGGTCAATGCTCACAGTAACTGTATCGGTTGAAACCTCTCTAGTTCTAGAATTAGTACAAGTAAGAGTATATGTTTTGCTAGAAGTAACGTTGTAAAACACGTGATCAGCGAGGCCAGATGGTAGTGTATCAGATGACGAAGCTTTTAAAGCTTTGTTCCCAGACCAATCTCCCGAAGCTACGCAAGTACCCTGATCTCCAGCACTGCCTTGAGTTCCGAAAAACCAAGTAAGCATAACTTGATCGCCAGAGAAAATACCCAATGTTCCTGCAACTCCATTTGCCTTAAGATTTATCTTTGCGTTACTTGGGCTAGGAAGATCCATTGTAGTAACACCGACTACGACATCACTGCTTACAGAACCAGCTGTACCTGATTTTGTACAAGTAATTGTGAACGTAGCGCTATCAGTTAAGCCCACGATTGTTTCTGATCCAGTCGCAGATTTAGTACCAGACCAAAAACTAGAATCAGTGTTTTGACCAAGTTGGAGTACAACTGATCCAGATGTAGAATTAGATCTTCTAATGTTTGAGCTTTGAATATTTCCTCCTCCCGTTGAACTAGCCGTGCAAGAATCAACGTTTTCTCCAATCCAGCTTAAGGTTAAAGCTTCTCCCAGCCTCATAAACACGGCGGCACTGTTATCATAATTACCCGGCCTACCATTTGCCTTTAAAGTCACCCTTAATGGAGCTGACGGAGGTGGAGGCATAGGATTAGTTTGAGATGAAGGCCCGTTGATAATTAATGTCTCTGTTGCATTATCTGTACCATCTCTGTTAACGCAATAGAGTGTATATTTCTTCATTTCCGTCGCGCTTCTAGGAGTTGCTGTGAAACCATTCATTTTAACATTGAAACGAGACAAGTCATCTCTTGCATAACAAGCATAGGCATTCACTGTTCTCACATATACTCCTGGTGTACCATCATAATTAGTTGTCTCTTCTATTGTTATAGCAACGGGGCTAGTTGTTCTAGGGGCTATTACAGGAACAGTTGAACTCGAAACGTTTACGTAAACAATGTCTGTAGCTTTATTCCCACCATCGTCGCTACAAGTTATCATAAAATGCCTTAAATTTTGATCACTACCTGCGGGAACTGACATACTACCTGATTTATCCCAGTTATTATATCCTCCAGCAAAAACTTCACACGAACCAGATTTGTTAGCAGCATCTTGTGACGTCCATGTTACTTGAATTGTGCTACCTGGAATAACGTTAACGGGGCCATCAGAACCATTTGCTTTAATATCTACTGTCACTTTTGTTGTAGGTATAGTAGTTGTTCCTGAATCATCTACCGGGATACTTGGCAAAGGATCAGAAAGATTGTTTGTCACGTTTACATAAACACTATCTGCTGTTTGCGTTTGATCTCCAACGGTTTCTTTACAAATTAATGTATATTTTTTCAAACCAACACTACTGCCAACCCATTCAAAAGCTTCTGCTTCAAAACTATTAGCTGTAGCGTACGAAAAACCAGCGCTATCAGCCACCCAACATGTTGCTAGACTTGGTCTCGTCCAATTAAAATATACTTGCGTATTAGGTAAAGTATTTACAACCGTATCAGATCTGTTAACTTTTAAATCTACTTTTCTAGCGTCTACAAAAGCTGTTGCCGATCTACTTTCAATCGGCTTATTCGCGGTCGCTCCACAGCTATTAGTGTCTGTGCAAGTTCTTGTTTGAGGATAATATATATTTGTAATAGTACTCCAACTCGTGCATCTCCAGCTTGGATTGCAACCAGTTACTACTGGAATTGTAGTTGTTGAACAATTTTGAATCTCGATTGGTTTTGGAGTTGCTGGTTCGCAAATACCAGACTTTGCGCAAGTTCTTGTTTGAGATCCATTCGTACAAGTATTCCATTCTGTGCATCTCCACACTGACGAACATACAATATCACAAACCTCAGTCTCGGGTGGTTTGTTTGTCGTCACTCCACAACTATTAGTATCTGTGCAAGTTTTTGAATGCTGTCCGTTTATACAAGGACCATTCTCACACTGCCAGCTTGGCTCACACACAGTAGTTTGATCAGTGGGGCTTCCAACGTTAACAACCACACTATCGCCGACGCTAACTCCGGCTGAATCAGTGCAAGTGATTGTATATGTTCCTGATTGATTAACTTGAATATTTTTGTAGCTAAGATTAGTTACATTTCCAGACCAAGCACCCGAGGCCGTGCAAGAAACAACATTCCTCGTAGTCCAAGTCATAAAGACACTGTCACCTGATTTAACTGACATAGGTCCGTTATACCCATTTCCCTTTAGATCGACTGATGAAGTTGTTGGTGTATCTGACCTAACATTCACTATTACGCTATCTGTTGAAGGAGTTCCGCTAGAATTTCTACAGGTAAGAGTATATGTGCCTGATTGAGTTGGTCTGACCTCCCAAGTAGGATAATCTGTAACATTTCCTGCCCAAGCTCCAGAAGCTGCGCAAGATACCGCGTTATTCTTTGTCCAGGTCAAAACTCCTAACTTTCCGCTATCCATAGTTAAAGGACCATCTGAATTGTTTATCTTTAAATTTACAGCTGGCGGTACGTTTAGATATACTGTATCGTTAACCGCGGCTCCTGTGGTAGTAGAAGTGCACATTAATGTATATGTCTTGTTTGCATTAGCTAATCCATTTGAAGAACCCGATCCAGTTACTGTGCTAGATGCCCAATTGCCTATCGCCCTACAACTCCTAACATTTGTTAGCGTCCACACTAAATTAAAAGTAGATCCATATCTTGCAGTTACGGTTCCTCCTTGACCGTTTATCTTAAGATCAACTACCGAGGTTGAAGCGCCGATTGATCTCGTTGCGGTTGCCGAATTAACTGGCGATGGAACTACAGATGGTACTGCGCTAGGGCCATTAGTAGCAGCTGACGGAGCGACTGTCGTTGGATTTACAGTAACTGATGTAATATTTGTTGGTGTAGTTGTTACGGGATTTAAAACTTTTTGACATTTTCCACTAATACAAGATACGTTACTTTGAGTTGGAACTGTATCCAAAATAGAGCATGTGGTTACGGAGCATCTTCCATTAGAGGTTTCTGTTTTTATCTTCGCATTCAGACCTATCAACTCTGTTAAATCCGCCCATTTGTTAAAAAGACTGTATGAATAACAAGGAGCCACTAATTGTGTATTTACTGCACAGTCTGAACTTAAAGAACAATAGTTAGCCTTGTTAATCGCCATCTTTTCTTGAGTTATCAAAGTACTACAAGAAGTTTGTGCAGATGTAGTCGCAGTATTTACAGCAGTTTGCAATTGATTTACTTGCTGCCATAAACTTAACATTCTAGCTTGATATTCTGCTACAGTTTCTGCTTTTACAGCAACTACTGTAGAAAATATGATAACTATCGACAAACAGAAAATTAAAGCTATTCTTGTTTTCATAAAAATATATATTCCCTAGTT